>SDBV01006235.1_pt1 | contig 16590 bp, 11 predicted proteins | sample 2277081 | NCBI WGS metagenome assembly SDBV01 (sample SAMN10402039, study PRJNA504765) | marine sediment metagenome | isolation source: marine sediment core GS10_PC15, 223 cmbsf | place: Arctic Ocean: Southern Knipovich Ridge | collected 2010 | reverse complement strand
ATTTTAGCATAGCATCGCTATGGTTAAATTCAAAAACACATCGAAGTGTCTGATTTGACGCTGTTTAGTGGCGGAATAGATTTTCTAGTGCATAATGCGGGTTTAACGATATTAAAAAAACACTGTCAGCAGCAAATGCGGTAAAAATACCTGCTATAAAACAAATCCATAAAAATGACCCTGATCAATATTAATGAACCAACACGTTAACCCTGTTCAATTCTATCCATTGCCTTTTGCATCTTTTTATCCAATGTCCATATAGCATAATCGTGCTGCAAAGCATACGCCAGGATATAACAATCGATTAACCCCACTCCCTGTGTAAATAAATTGTATTCAAGTGATAACAAACCTGCTTCAATAAAAATACCTGTTTCAGATGCAGATGGTAAATTTTCCCAAAACCCGGTAATGACCGCTCGTTCCCTTTTATTTCTTACTCCCTGCAAAAGTTCACCAAATACAGCACTTACGGCAGTAACTTTGCGGTTATTAAGCATTTGGATTAATAAATTGGCTATGCCCTGATTTCCTCTCAAATATTCGATCCAGACCGAGGTATCGACCACCGTCATCTCTTTCGATTTATCTTTCTTATATTATATGCAGTTGCATCCTCGTTGAATACAAGAGGCTCCCCTTTTACCTTGTCCATTAAATAACTGATTTCCTTTTGATTGATATATTCCTCCAAAGCAATTATCAAACTTTCAGTTATATTCTTACCTCCTGATAAGCGTCTTACACGCTCAATCAACTGATCTGAAATTATAGCGGTAACTTTCATATAACGAATATACGATCAAGCATCGTATATTCCAAATAGCTTTCCGTTATTTAACGATATTAAAAAAAACACTGTCAGCTGCAAACGCTGTAAAAATACCAAGTGCACCTGAAATGTTGGATGGTGGCTCATTCAGGTCCCTGGAATCCTGCTCCAGATTGTTAAACAGATCCTCATATTCTTTATTCACCTTGTAAACTTTGGCCACATGCAAACCATAAGTTTGTAAAGCAACTCCAATGATATCAAAAGAAGTCTCCTGTGTTGGCTCCGAGATAAAACGAAAACTATTGAGAAGTTCCCGCGCATCATCCGGGACTTCATCAGGTAATATGGCATCAAAATCCACTTCATTTACACGTTCTTCAATAACTACATAAAAACTCTCCTCCGCCGGATTATCCCATTGCAGCGCGATCCTTGCCTCATTGAACAATTGTATTATCTGATCACGCAAACCAAGGTTGAGCGTTAATTCAGGAATTAAAATTGTATCAGCATTTAGCAGCACTCCATCTGGTTTTTCAGGGATTACAGTTTCCGACGTAGCTTTTCTCGTACCTACCGTAACTTCTAGAAAATAAGTTTTGCCGGGAATGATCTGCAAGCCGGGGTTTTGTGTACCATACTTTCCTGTTTTTGCATTGAAATCAAGAGTAAAGGCATTGTCACCGTCAGACAAAATAACCAGTGCGTTGTCAATAACCCGATCCACCGTATCTTCCGGAATCAGTGGCTTGATTCTTTTAATTTTTATGTTGTTTACCGGTTCATTAGCAAATATAAATCCTTCCACCACATAGTTATCGGATAAGGGAGTCACAGAGTTGTCGCACCCCCAAAATAAAATAGGATAAAGTAACAAAATGGCAATATTTAGACTTAATCGTGTCAAAAAGTGATGGTTAATGAAACATTAGGTGTAAAGCCAAGATAATTTACCTCGGTAATGAGCACGGGATCCTGGCTAAAGTCATACTCATAATACCAAATATTCTTCCGGTTGTAAAAATTGAAAATAGAAACGCCAATATCGCCCAATGCTTTTCCAAAAGGTATTTTCAAATGTGCAGATAAGTCCAAACGGTGATAAGGAGGCAATCGAGACCCATTTTTACTTCCAATAGCAACATAATTATTCGTACGCCCATCCAATAGCTCTATTGAATATTGGCCTTCGGGTTCAGAATAAGGTTTGCCTGACCCATAAATAAATGTTGCAGCGAAGGTCCATTCATTGATTTCAACAGAGTTTACCACCTTCAATTCATGCAACTGGTCATGCAATGCAGGAAATTCCTCTCCATCATTAAATGCTTCAAAAGTATGCAAAACACGTCCCAGGGTATAGGAAACCCAACCTGTATACATGCCCTGCTTTTTTTGAATCAGAAATTCAACTCCCTTTGCAATACCATTTCCGGTAAAAAACAACTCATCTGCATTGATCTCAATTCCTCTGCGAAAACGTAAAGAGAATTCGGAAAGTCCTTCCATTTCCTTGTAGTAGCCTTCTATATCAAATAACCAGCTATCAAGTTCATACCCAATCCCTGCCACATAGTGTGAAGCATTGCTGATTTCAACTTTATCCCCATCAGCAAGCAACCAGAACTCCCTGGATCCTTCGCTTATATTTTCATTAATAATCCGGTTAACAAACTGGTAATGCCTTCCATATGCTCCTTTAAGTTTTAATTTGTTCGTTAGATGATATATTACTGCCAATCTGGGTTCTAAAAGCAATTCATCACTGTAGTCATAATTAGATAAACGCAATCCTGCTGATATATCTACGACCCCACCCGGTTTCCAGTTTTCCGAAACATAGAAGGAAGAATAATTTGCAAGCTGGTCCCGTGCAAGAATCGTTATTGTATCATTTCGTGTACTGAGGTAATGAATATCTGTTTGGGTAGTAGAGATACCAAAATCAAGCTTGTGGTTGATAGCATACTGCCATTCGGCATCCCACCGAAAAGTCAGGTCACGTACTTTATTGTCTTCGAACGTATTTTGATTTCCGGAAAACAAAATTGAATCTTCTGCAGGTATGGAAACCTCCAAAAACCCATTGCGATCATATTTGCTAAAATATTCCGATCCCGTAAAAAGAAGGGAGGTATATAGTTTTGGCCCCCATTGCCGCGACCATTTTCCGGAAACACCTATGTTTCCCCAATCCGTTTTTTCATCGATTCGTGCATTCACAAAAATATCATCTGTCAATGCACGGTCAATAATTCTTGATTTATCCAAAAAATCTTTTCCACTGTAAAAGCTCAGGGATATGATATCTTTTTCACTCGGTTTGTAGGAAATTTTACTGTTCCAGTCATAAAAATAAAATGTAGGTTCCAGCGTGGTAACATCGAAACGATCATCAAGTCCGGGGATGCTGCCATCACCGGTAATGTTATCCGTTATATTGTTGTATAATCCACTTTGAAGAACATCTGTAAAACTACGCCGACCTGCTAACAGCAATGAAAACTTATTCGATAAGGGTATTTCAAAGCTGGCGCCAATACTAAGCAGATTGAGGTTTACGGCGCCCCGAAAGTTCTCAAAACTTCCCGTCTTCCCCGTCATATCCACAACACTTGCAAGTCTTCCCCCATATTTAGCCGGGAATGCGCCTTTAAACAATTGTACGTCTTTTATCGCATTCGCATTGAACGCGCTGAAAAATCCATAAAAATGATCTACTTTATACATCGTCATGCCGTCAAGCAATACCAGGTTTTGATCGGGTGTACCACCCCGTACATATAAACCAGATGAACTTTCATTCGTACCACTTACCCCGGGAAGCAATTGCAGCGACCGAAATATGTCAATTTCACCAATATTGGGCAGTAAAGACAATTGTCTTGGTGAAACGGAAGCTACACTCACGCCCGATGAAGCACTCATAATTTTATAGGCATTGGCTGAAATTACTACCTCCTGCAATTGAGCTGACAATGGCCGCAAGGTAATGATCAGTAGCTCCTGTTGCTCATTTATGTTCACCGGGACCACAGCGGATTCATAACCCACGTAGCTGATAAGCAGAGTTAAAGTATCAGATCTGATACCAAAAAGGGAAAAAAATCCATCAACATTTGTTACCGTACCTTTAACAGAACCTGAAATTATAATGGTAGCAAAAGGTAATGGTTCACCCGATTCTTCCTCTATTATTTTTCCTGAAAAATTCTTTTGTCCAAAAGAACTGTATGTAAGTACCATACAGAAAAAAAAGAATGTGCAGCGGACAAAATGGTGCATGCACAAACTTATAAATAAAACAACTCAGGAATCAGCCTGAAGACCTAATAATTGGACATCTTATGTCTTTTTAACTATAAAACCACTTGGAATTTATTAATTGGTGCAAATCAAATGTTCCCCGTATCCTATTCATAACGAAGTGCACGGACAGGATTTCGATTCGCGGAACGAATTGTATGGTAACTAATAGTACCCATAGCGATAACAAATGCAATCAGGGAACCTTCAATAAACAAAATAGGGTTAATACCAACTTTGTAGGCAAATCCCGTAAGCCAGGATTGAAGAAATAAATATGTAAATGGGCTAAATAAAATAAATGCCACCACAATCAATAATGCAAAATTCTTAGATAATTGCATAGTTATTTCCAACAGGGAAGCTCCAAGTACTTTTCGAATCCCGATTTCCTTCGTTTTGCGCTCGGTCGTAATTGACGAAAGGCCGAATAATCCCATACAGGCAATCAGTATTGCTAAACCCGCCATAATACTAACAACAGAAGTCATTTGCTGATCAGACCGGTAAAGTTCTTCAAAATGACTGTCGAGGAACGAATACTGAAATGGCCAGTCAGGTACCAGTCTAATCCATGTTTTCTGAATATGCTCAAGAGATGCCTGAACATTTTGAGCATTTATTTTAACAGATAGCTCATCATAACCCCAGTCGGGATGAACGACCATTGCCAGGGTATTTATTTTATAATGCATGGAATTGAAATTGAAATCATTAGCCACACCGATGATCTGTCCCAGAGAATCGTTATGATACCAATTATGGCCTGCTTCCAAACCCACTGGATTTGTTAAATTCAATTCTTTTGCAAAAGTTTCGTTGATTATAAAGGCATATCCATCGTCAGTAACGATCGATTCATCAAACGTTCGACCTTCATTAAGACTGATCTCATATACATCAAGGTAATCGAAATCAACATTTACATTGGAGGGAGTATAATCTATCACAGCGGTATCGGTTTTGATCTTAAAGCTCCACTGATGAAAATTATTGCCAATCCGCTGACCGGCTGCTGTTACTCCCAGAATATTGCTGTTTTTTACCAATTCTGATTTTAGAGAACCAAACACTTCATTCGCTGTATTGTTCATATCAATAAGCACAATTTGATCCGTTTCAAAGCCAATATCCGAATGTTTCATGAATCGCAATTGTTGTGTAACTACCAGCGTACTTACGATCATTGCAATGGCCAACCCAAATTGCAGTATTACCAAAGTACTCCTGAAAACAGACTTTTTCCCTTTCATGTCCAGCCCTTTGAGAATTGCAGCCGGCTTAAAAGAGGACAGATAAACAGATGGATATATACCTGACAAAAATCCTAAAACCAGCGCCACCAATAATCCCAAAAACAAAATATCTGGCTCCAGTAAAATATTCATGATCGACAGGGATCTGCCAATCAAACTATTTATCCATGGAACAAAAACTACGGCAAGCAACAATGCAAAAACAAAGGAAAATAACCCTAGCAACATGGCTTCCAGAACAAATTGGCCAAATAACTGCGTTTTGCCTGCTCCTACAGATTTTCTTACTCCAACCTCCTTCCATCGGTAGGATGCCCTTGCTGTAGCCAGGTTCATGAAATTAACACTCGCGATAAGCAAAATGAATAAACCTACAATTGTAAATATCTTAAGATACGATCCATCGAATTTTCTGTAATTGTGATAATCGTGTTCAACGTCCATAGATCCTAAGTGAACTTCCTGCAATGGCTGGAGGTACAATTTATAATAATCATTGACTTCTTCCTCATCAGTATGACGTATAAGATAATCCGGAAACCCCTCTGCCATTTTTTTTACATCTGCATCAGGGATTAACTCGAGATAAGTAACCAGAAAATTCGATCCCCATCGGTCATCAAATTCTGGCTCATCCTTCAAAATTGTTCGCATTGACACTAATGCATCGAATTGCAGATGAGAATTTTCGGGAGTATTTTGAATAACACCTGTTATTTTATATAGTGTTTCATTTACTTCAATGGATTGATCAATCGACTCTGATGGCGAATCAAAAAAGAGCAGTGCAATTTTTTCAGAAAGTACAATCGAGTTGGGCGCAGTCAATGCACTTTCTGGTTCTCCGGCGATTATATCAAAGTCGAATATGCTAAGAAAGGTAGAATCAACAAACACGGTTTTTTCCACCAGCAGTTCTTTATCCTTCTGTTTATATAATTGCTTGCCTCTACCCCAGAACCTTGTATATCGTACTATTTCAGGAAAATCAGCTTGCAGGGATGGCCCCATCCCCGGCATTGATAACGCTACATTTTGAACATTTGTACCGGTAAAACTCTGTACTTCATTTAGTCGATACAGATTTTTACTGTTTTCATGCAAACCGTCGAAATTCAGCTCGTCATTTATGAAAAGGTAAATAACCATACAGGCCGCCAATCCAAAAGCAAGGCTCAATATGTTGATAAAGGAATACAACTTGTGCTTCCAGATATTTCTTAACGAAATAATGAAGTAATTTTTAGTCATGATCAGTGGATTGTATGTAGTATTACTTACAATAGAAAAATAAGTTGCACTTTGTTCGATCAAACATGAGTATAAATTGCATTAAAATCAGTTTTTGATAATATTTCGAACCATAAATCAATTATTTTTACATGCTGTTGGATTGATGAGATATGCGAGAATTAAGAAACAATTGCTGGCTGCTATTAAGTGCATTACTGATTGTATCACCTTTTTTTACATCTGCCCAGGTTACCCTTGATTCCACCCGGTTACCCATAGTCATCATCAACACATCGGGAGGTACTATTGTGGATGAACCTAAAATAGCAGGAACAATGGGAATCATCACAAATGAATCCGGTGCGTACAACCATGTTACAGATAACTTTAATGATTATGATGGCAACATTGGTATTGAATTTCGTGGATCGTCAAGCCAATTTTTTGATAAAAAAAGTTATGGTATTGAGCTTTGGACAACTGTGGAACAAGATACCTCTGCCAGCCTGCTGGGAATGCCTGAAGAGGAGGACTGGGTTTTGCACGGACCCTATTCTGATAAATCGCTCATGCGAAATGTGCTCACGTTCGAATTATGGAGCAAAACCGGGCGCTACGGATCCCGAACCCGCTATGTGGAGCTGATTGTTAACAACGGTTACAAAGGTGTGTATGTGCTAATGGAGAAAGTAAAAAGAGATAAAAACCGAATTGATATAAGCAAGCTCACAGAAGATGAAAACAGCGGCGATGATCTTACCGGAGGTTACATAATAAAAATTGACAAGTTTGACGGAACCAATAGCGGCGAAGGTTGGACATCACAATATGATCCTCCAAAAAAGACCCGGGATGATCAGGTAATATATTTCCAGTTCGATTATCCTAAAAATAAAAATATTACCCAGGCCCAGCGGGCGTATATTGAGGCATTTACCACCGAGTTTGAAAATACCCTTTCAGGCAGTGATTTCCGCAACCCTTTCACGGGATACAAGGCATTTATTGATGATGATTCATTTGTCGATTTTGTAATTCTCAATGAGATAAATCGAAATGTGGATGGGTATCGGTTAAGCACCTTTTTATATAAAGACAAAGAAAGCAAGGGTGGTAAACTTTCCATTGGGCCACCCTGGGATTTTAATCTTGCCTTTGGAAATGCAGATTATTGTGATGGTTCTGTTATCTCAGGATGGGCATGGGATTTTAACAATATATGCAATGAGGACTTTTGGCTTATCCCTTTTTGGTGGAGGAGGCTTATGGCTGACCCGGAATTCGTTTCTAAATTGCAAAATCGATGGACAGAGCTACGCAATGGTGCATATGCTGATGAAGCTATCATTTCCTACATTGATTCTGTAGCACAGGTTTTGGAGGAGCCACAAAAAAGAAATTTTCAACGCTGGAATGTTTTGGGTAGATACATCTGGCCAAATAATTTTATAGGCAATACCTACGCAGAAGAAATTGATTACCTGAAAAATTGGCTGACCGACAGGACTGCATGGCTGGATGAAAATTTTGCCTCGCTGAGCCTGGTTACTGATGTCTCAGATCCGGAAGAAAATATCACATCAATTTATCCAAATCCATTTGAAAATGTCCTGAATATTATACATCCTGTACCCATTCAAAGCCTTTCCATTTATAATTCCACAGGTGAAAATATTTCTACGTTCAACTGGAACGGAAAAAAATCAATAGAGATTTCATTTGGAGAACTTAAAGCAGGGATTTACACTGTTCTCATCCGGGACAAAAACGGGCATACACTTTCAAGAAAGGTAGTAAAATACTGACAGCAATTCAGCATAACCACCTGGAAATACGTGCTTCATCGTATGATACGGTACGAGCCAACCGAGATTTATCGGGGCAATGTCACTTTTTGTTCTTTTGGTAGCGGGGACTCATAAGGTTTCCCATCCATTTTTTTATCAAAGTAAGCTTTCGCCTCATCCCTCAACTTTTTATCGGTAAACAGATCGATGGCCGTCAACGTCAAAACCTTCGTGGCTACCTGTGCGCCTTTGAAACCTGCCGCTGTGCCATGACTTGCACTGGTTGCCCAGCTATGCCAGGGTATATCAATGGGTGAAGTAGCAACTGTAAATCCTGCGGTAGGGGTAATAAAACTCACTTCAGCAACATCCGTGGAACCACCGGAAGGAGGTATCTTTTCCCATTCATCAGGAATAAACTTAATTTTCGGATCAAAGCCCTTCTGCTCTTTTGATGTGGATTCCTGTAATTTTTTGCCCCATACCTGTTCCTCGCCGGTGAATACAGGAGCACCTACCTGCTCAAGATTTTTCTGGATGGCCATGATTAACGGTCCATTGAGATTGTAGGCATGAACTCCTGTAATCAACTTCACTTTGTGCGTTGTACTGGTTCCCAAAGCAGCGCCCTCTGCAATATTTAATATTCGCTGATAATATTTTTCTACATTGCTCCTGCTTGTATCACGTACGTAGTACCATACTTTCGCATACTCTGGAACAACGTTTGGGGCTTCCCCGGCGTTGGGAATAACATAATGAATCCGTGTGGTAGGATAAACATGCTCCCGCATCAGGTTGACTCCAAAATTCATCATTTCAACTGCGTCAAGTGCACTGCGCCCATTCCAGGGGTCTACCGCACCGTGGGCAGATTGTCCAAAGAATTCCACTTCGAAATTATTCATTGCAATGCTTGACTCGAACCCCGTTGAAGTTTCATCACCGGGATGCCATTCAAGTACCGCATCAAGGCCATCAAATACGCCATCTTTTGCCATATATACTTTACCCACAACCGTTTCTTCAGCCGGTGTACCAAACAGTTTTATCGTTCCCTTTATATTTTTTTTATCCATAGTCCTTTTAATGGCTACCGCTGCATTTACACAAGCTGAACCAAACAAATTGTGCCCACACCCTTGTCCGCTGCTCAACCCATCTTCCCTTGGTGCTTTAAATGGTACCGGAGCATTTCCAACGCCTGGCAAGGCATCGTACTCCGCAAGGATCCCAATCACAGGGCTTCCACTTCCATAAGTCGCGACAAAAGCAGTGGGCATTCCGGACACACCTTTTTCCACTGTGAATCCCTCTTTTTGAAGGATTTGAATAAGTAATTCTGATGACTTATACTCCAATAGCGCTGTTTCTGAATAGTCCCATAAATCCTGACACAACTTATTCACCTGATCTTCAAGCCCTTCCGCTTCCAGCAGGGCTTGTTTTTTGATGGAGGATAATTTTTGTCCAAAAGTGAATGCAGGAACAAGAAAAATGATTAGAATAAATATTTTTTTCATTTGAATGACTTATAAGTTCAATGAGTTAATCCAAATCAATGGCATTATGAATAGACTCTTTTAAAGGTATTGAATTCCAAACTAAAACCATGACAATGAAATTGAAAATCCAAAATTCAAAAACTTGAAATTCGAAAATTTGTAATTCTGATTTTGCAACTGGAAAAGGGCCAATCATCAAATCATCAAATCATCAAATCATCAAATCATCAAATCATCCAATTGGTTCAAATCGTGCCTGGAAAAATCTCAAATATTTTGGTTCAAATATCATTTCCAGCCCTTTTATTGTATCCCGCTTTTCAAACACATATTGTACTGATTCGGCAACCACATCCATGTGGGCCTGTGTGTAAACCCTTCGAGGTAGCGTAAGTCTTACCAGTTCCAGATCAGGATAATTATGTTCACCTGTTTTTTTGTTACGTCCTGCTGACACGACACCTCGTTCCATTGCACGAACCCCGGAATCAATATATAGTTCAGCCGCTAACGTTTGTGCAGGAAATTTATCCTGCGATAGGTGCGGTAAGAATTTTTTTGCATCAAGAAACACCCCATGCGTCCCAATTGGGTGAACAATGGGCACACCTGCATCCAGTAGTTTATGTCCAAGATATTCTACCTGACCTACCCGGGCGTGTATATGATCATCGGAAACTGATTCCTCAATTCCAATAGACATGGCTTCCATATCACGGCCGGCCATTCCGCCATAGGTATGCAACCCTTCATAAATGACGACCATATTCCGGGCTTCTTCAAAAATATTAGCATCATTCATTGCCAGAAATCCGCCGATATTTACAAGTGCATCTTTTTTTGCGCTCATGGTAGCAATATCCGTAAGGCCACAGATCGCTTTTACTATTTCAGCTACGCTTTTGCCGGCGTAACCTTCCTCGTGTTGCTGGATCATGTAGGCATTTTCAGCAACTCGGGTCATGTCGTGGACAATAGGGATCTCATATTGTTGTGTGAGTTTGCGTACAGCTTTCAGGTTTCCCATGGAAATGGGCTGACCTCCGGCCATATTAACAGTGGTGGCCATCGCCACATATGGAATATTACCTGCTCCTTTTTCGAGAATCAGTTTTTCAAGTTTATCCAGATTAATATTTCCTTTAAACCCATAATCACTTCCGGCATCATGTGCTTCATCAACAATTACGTCAACGAACGTACCACCTGCAAGTTCCTGATGGAGTTTTGTTGTTGTAAAATACATATTACCAGGAATAACATCCCCGGGCTTTATCATGATTTTCGAGATTATATGCTCGGCTCCCCGGCCCTGATGTGTAGGTACTATGTATTTATACCCATAATATTTATGGATGGCATCTTCAAGATGATAAAAATTTTCGCTGCCAGCATAAGATTCATCTCCCATCATGATGCCCGCCCATTGGCGGTCACTCATTGCTGAAGTGCCGCTGTCGGTTAGTAAATCAATATATACATGCTTCGATCTCAGGAGAAAAGTATTGTAACCGGCTTCTTTTATGTAATTTTTCCTTTCCTGTTTCGAAGTCATAAAAACGGGTTCAACCATTTTTATTTTATATGGTTCCGCCCACGAACGATGCTTTTTCATAACTTCTTTTTTACTTCAATATTTTTGCAAAAGAAGTTAAGACCAGACGTATTTTACCGGATAATTACATGATTTTCATCATTAGTTGTTATGAAATTTGTACCTATTCCCCGGGCTTCAGGATCAGCATTTCCTCCAGTGCTTCAATGACCTCACGGTTCATTAATTGAAGTCTGAATTTTCCATCAACAAACATCTGTGCCTGGTCCTCATAATGAGGGCTCATGATATTTCCACTTTGTCCGGTCGGAAGAATAGATAGCGCATTTTCAACATCAGCAAAATCAACAATCCTACGGGTGGAAGGACCGGCAAATACCTCATAGCTCCCGGTCCCGTTAAGATTGAACATCAGATTATTCAATAACGATGATGATGCACTTACCTGAAAAGGCCCTACGTTAAAGATTCCACGAAGAGCTCCAACAGTACCCAGTGGATGTTGGTGCTCGAGGGTATGCACCTTTTGCCACTCCCACTGATGTACATCTTTGCCAAGTTGGTTCCTTAATTCCTTACTCCCACGCATGAATGCTTCTTTAAAAATATCTTTTCTTGTTTCTTTTTCCGGAGTATTAATGTTGTCCCACCAGATCGTGGAATCATTTTGGATCAACCCTGCAATACTGCGTTTAAAAAGGTGCAATCCGAGGAGGTTTTTGAAGGTAGATTCTCCCAATTCGTCCTGCATACCATATTCAAATATTGTGTAGAGCATTTTTTGATAAATAATGGGTGCGATATCGTTGGGTCCGAAACTTCCATCCCATCCGGATAAAATTACCAACAGCTCATCATCCATGTCTACTACAGCTGCAATTTCTTTCGCCAGGATTCCAGCCACCGGTGATGTTTGATCCAGCAACATAGATTTAAAATCATTCACATCAAGTTTTTCTTTTGTTTCCAGCAATTGAACGATTCGTTTTGCCCGGTCTTCAGGCAAATAATATCCGGGATAGAGTTGATTATTAATGCTGTCGGGCTGATTATTAGCACTATAAATATACCCACAGGGTGGATTGATTGCATGTGGATTCTGATTAAAGTCAAGGTATCCGATTGGTTCATCTTTATCGGATGATCCGTCCAGCACCATCTTTGAATTCACATGATCGGGTCGGATGGGAAGCTTTGCGGCGGCCCACCAGGCAATATTCCCCTGAGCGTCGCCATACATTATATTTAGACCGGGTGCATGAAGCAATGATGAGGCTTTTTCTATATCTTTTATTTCTGTTGCCTGCATAAAATCATAATTCATCTTCAGAATCTTGCTGGGAAATTTTGTGTAGGTCCACCACATTGAAAGTACAGACGATGTGTCAGACTCATCCAAAACATCGGTTACAACCGGTCCGTGCACCGTACTCATCACTTCAAGTATTACATCATCGGATCCATTTACCGTGATGCGTTCTTCCCTTGATTCGAAAGGTATCCACTTTTCATTGTATTGATAGCTCCCCGAATATTTCTCATCGGTTCTTTCCAAATAAAAGTCTATATCATCATTTTCGAACATCGTAAGCCCAATAGCAAAATGGCGGTTATGAGCGAGTGAAGCAAAAGGCCTGGCTGCAAGGTGATAACCATAGAGTTCCCATTCCGGCGTTTGCAGATGGGCTTCGTACCATACAGAAGGTTGTGAAAATGCAATGTGCGGATCATTGGCAAATAAGACCTTGCCGGTTTTTGATTTATCAGGGCCCACAATCCAGCTATTAGAACCAATCCAGGGCGAAACCGGCAGCGATTTTAGTATTACATCCGCTTTAAATGATAATTCAGATAACAGGCTATCCTCATAATTATGGATCAACGTAGTGCCGGGAGAACTGTTTACATTCAGGGCAAGAAGGTATTCATAACCCAGATCATTTGAGATTTTACTTAATAATGGATCCGTTTTATGTGCTACTGCAAAACTGAAAGCCATAAACCCCATAACATTCTCAACGTCCAATAAAGTGAAATGTGACTTTTCTAAACCAACGAGATAATATTCTAATGGCGTAGGACCACCATCCACAAATTGATTGATCCCATCCAGGTACGCTAATGTAAGTTTAACATAGTCTTTATCCACATCTTTCTGCAGTTCCTTTACTGTTTGTTCTGCGTAGTGATTAAGACCCAGCGTCTTGAAAAATTTATCTGTTTTTAACAGATCCTTACCAAATACTTCTGACAGCCTCCCGGAGGCAATCCTGCGGGTTAATTCCATTTGCCACAACCTGTCCTGAGCGTGCACATATCCAAATGCCCGGTACACATCTTCCTGGTTCTTTCCATAAATGTGAGGAATTCCCCATGTATCGTAATGTACACGAACTTCTTCCTGAAGTCCCACAAGTTGCAACTCCCCATCATATGTTGGTTTAAGGGATTGAAGGAAAAAATAACCGGTTACAACCACAAGAATAACAAGTGCAATAAGGCCTGTTCCAATAAATTTTAAAATTTTCATCGATGGAAATTTTCATTCGAAAGCCCGAATATATCCTAATTATGGTATAAAATGAAAATTGCATCAATAGCAGACCAACTCTCTAACCATCCTAAACTAAGCAAAATACCTATTTTGACATATAGGTAAAATGAGGTTTTTACAGTGTACCCTCAGCCCGTTATTTGTAAATAAAAAATTAATTATGAAAAAACCCAACGGGAAATTACATTTGGTACTGCTTGTTTTGGCAATGTTATTTTTATTGTTTATTTACTTCATTGTAAAAGCAAGAAACCTGAGTATTGAGTCACGTAAATATCAGGATTCAGAAAATGGCCGGTCAGTTCCTCAAATGCAATTTGATAGCACTGGGGAAAAATCAAATTATAAGAAAATGATAATCCTCTGACAGGATACCAATGAACCATTTAACCCGGATTATGCATTAGAAATCTATTACGATCTATAACTGACTATCATCCAGGCACTTGCTCGAATTTTTCTACCTGCCTGGCGGCAGACAGGCTCACCATAGCGGTGCTATGCCTGCGTTGCAAAACTCTGTGCGAGCACCTATCTAACAGCCAGTTATAAATCTCACGACAAAGTCTAATACATATTCCGGGTTTAAAAGAAGATGTACCGGTAAATTCAAATCAGGATACCTTACGAATCCTTAAACTAAGAGGTGTAACTTCAAGGTACTCATCTTCTTTGATATACTCCATTGATTCTTCCAGCGAAAATTTGACTTTTGGAGCAATACGGGCGCTACTATCGGATCCTGACGCCCTCATATTCGTAAGTTGTTTTCCTTTTACAAGATTGACCCCGAGGTCATTATCCCGTGTATATTCTCCTACCACCCTGCCCTTGTACAATGCATCTCCGGGCTCAACAAAAAACCTGCCCCTGTCCTGCAACCGGTCAATGGCAAATGCAGTAGCCTGGCCATTTTCTATCGAAATAAGTGACCCTTTGTTTCGTGTAGGTATTCCTTCTTTAAAAGGCTCAAATTTCAAGAACCTGTGTGTCATTACAGCTTCCCCTGCAGTGGCTGTTAAAATGTTGTTACGCAATCCGATAAGTCCGCGGGACGGGATATGGAATTCAAGATGTTGAAGGTCACCCTTTGGCTCCATCACCAGCAATTCTCCTTTTCGTCTGGTAACCATTTCGATGGCTTTGCCTGAATGTTCATCGGGAACATCAATTACCAGGATTTCGTAAGGTTCACATTTTTTCCCTTCAATTTCCTTAAAAATTACGTGTGGTCTTCCAATCTGAAATTCAAAACCTTCACGACGCATGGTTTCAATAAGTATCGAAAGGTGCAATATACCTCGCCCATAAACATTAAATTTTTCTTCCGAATCAGTCTCCTCTACACGCAGTGCAAGGTTTTTCTCCATTTCTTTGAATAACCTGTCGCGCAGGTGCCGGGAAGTAACATACTTTCCCTCCTTTCCATAAAAAGGAGAGTTATTAATGGTGAACAACATGCTCATGGTGGGCTCATCTATCTTGATCCGCGATAATGGCTCAGGGTTCTCAACATCGGCAATCGTATCGCCAATTTCAAAATCATCAAAACCTACAATGGCACAGATATCACCACTTCGGATTTTTTTTGTCCTTCTTTTTCCTAATCCTTCAAACTCATAGAGTTCCTTTATACATGATTTTTTCAACTTACCATCACGTTGACAGAGCCTATAATCTTTACCCTCCTCCAAATTACCTCTGAATACCCTGCCAATAGCAATACGGCCAACAAAACTTGAAAAATCAAGCGAGGTAATTTGCATCTGAGGTGTGCCCTCTCTGTAAGGGGCCTCGGGTATTACTTCAATGATCATATCCAACAAAGGAGTAATGTCATCAGTTTGTTCTTTCCAGTCCAAACTCATCCAGCCATACTTCGACGAACCATAAAGTGTTTCGAAATCAAGTTGATCTTCGGTAGCATCAAGATTGTACATCAGGTCAAATACCGCTTCGTGAACGATGTCGGGAGTACAGTTTTCCTTATCTACTTTATTGATAACCACAATAGGTTTCAAACCCAGTTCGATAGCTTTCCCTAATACAAATCTTGTCTGCGGCATTGGACCTTCAAATGCATCAACCAGCAATAATACCCCATCCGCCATTTTGAGTACACGTTCTACCTCCCCGCCAAAATCAGAGTGGCCGGGTGTATCGATGATGTTGATCTTTACATTTTTATAATTTACCGCAACGTTTTTAGAAAGTATGGTTATTCCCCTTTCCCTTTCAAGATCGTTGCTGTCCAGAATTAGTTCACCATGATCCTTTCGCTGGTCCAACGCTTCACATTGGTAAATAAATTTATCAACCAGTGTAGTTTTACCATGATCAACGTGCGCAATAATTGCTATATTCCTTATTGACTGCATTTTATATCGATTCCCTATCTTCCCTATCTTCCCTGATTTTTGAACGTGCAAAGTTACAAAAAAAATACTGTGATTTATCACGTACCTAAAATAGCAATATCTTTTGCCATGTTGTTTAAATGAACTACCCCGCAGCAAGCTGACGGGGTATCGTGGTAAACCGATACTAAAACAATTCTAATTGAATTCTGTGTATTTGTTTGTATTCTTTACCTTGATTTTTAACATAAGCTCTAAT
>SDBV01006234.1_pt1 | contig 16592 bp, 18 predicted proteins | sample 2277081 | NCBI WGS metagenome assembly SDBV01 (sample SAMN10402039, study PRJNA504765) | marine sediment metagenome | isolation source: marine sediment core GS10_PC15, 223 cmbsf | place: Arctic Ocean: Southern Knipovich Ridge | collected 2010 | reverse complement strand
ATTTTCTGGATTATTAGCCCTACTACGAGTCATAGGAGCCATTACAATTCTATTTTTTAATTTCAAATCCGCTATTATTATTTCTTTTAAAAGAGGTTGTACTTTAGACATATCCCATCATTTTTTGGAATTTTTTTGCCAGTAGTTAGAACTACTTGGATTATGTATAATAATTATAATAATCATAATGTAATTATAATTATATTGTTATTTGAAAAGTTAAAAGGCTGCACTTGTTGTAGCTAAGCTGAAGAGTCGCAACAATTATATCCGTTATAATAAAAATGAGAATAACATCCATATATGCTTAAATGTTCGTAAAACAAGAATTTCACGCGCTTTCTTTTTCTTCTAATTGACGCCCTACACCGTAATATAATAAGTATAACCAGAGGACAACAGTTAATCCAAATATACTCAAAATTAGCCTAAATGTTGGAATATTCAGAAAATTAGCAGTAAACGCAGCATACGTATAAATATAAAGTCCGATAAGTCCAATTACGAAAAATAACCACTTTTTTTTCAACTGATTATCATCAAATTCTAAATAAACTTTATAACTTGTAAATAAAGCAGGAATCACTCCCATTACAGTAATAATTACCATTAAATAAATGAAAAATGGCAAATTAAAAACAGGTTTCCAATTAGTACTTTCATTAATTGTTATTCCTCCAGATGGAAGAAAAACTATCGATAACAATAGTAAAGCGCCATGAATTGAAATAATTATTATTTCTTTCTTCTTAGTAATAACTTTTTCTGAATACAATAAAATTAAGTTAAATATAGTAAGAAATATTATTCCAAAAACCACGAAAACATTTGTAACAAAATTAAGAATCAAAACAACCGATTCATCTGTCATAGGGGCATAAATGCAATTTACAATTAAACCTAAAGCTACAAAAATATATAGGCAGCTAAACGTTACGTTCAACCTTTTTTTGCCCCTTTTAAGAATTTTATAAGCTAAAAAAATAAAAAAAGCGGCAATTATTACTTGTACTACATAAACTTGAATAATTCTTGCGAGATCCATTTGATAAACAACCATAAATCAAATCACTTTTTCATGATAATTTTTAATTATAATAATAATAGTAATAATAATGAAATATATTTTAATTCTTATTGAATGTGGTTTTTTTTTCAATATTATAAATCCCTCCATTAGGAAGTTCTAAGAATACTACATATTAGGGGTTATTGTTGAGGATTTAAGTAGGATTTCAAGAATTATTAATTATAGTAGGAAATAAATATTTATATTTAAAGTACTTTTGCTACTTTTAGAATATTAAATCCAAGAATTTCTGCTTGCTTTAACCGGTTTTTTTGGTTTAAAATATCGCTCGGTTCATCAGCCACAGCGGTTACCCCGTTTAATTCACCAGGAACACATATTATTCCACATGAGAGCATCCATGTATAAATAGTATTAATAGTTATTGTTTGACCTCCGCTGGTTCCGCGACCAACAGCAATGGCCCCACCGACTTTCCCTTCTAACGGTTTTTTAAATTCTACTGCATAATGTCTATCAAATACAGAGAGTAATTGGGCACTCACATTACGATAATAAACAGGACTCGAGATTATAATGGCATTACACCATCGAAACGCATTATAAATACGTTGCATATCATCATTAATAATACAAGTGCCAGTTTCCCTACATGACTCGCAAGCGTTACAAGGTTTTATAGTCAATTCACTTAAAAGGAATACTTTAACATTCCATCCATCTTTTTTAAAAGGTTTTAAAGCGGACCTTAAAAGAATTTCACTGTTTCCTTTCTTCCGAGGAGTTCCTGATATGCCCATAACATTCATATTTTTTTGACTTTAATAATAATTAAGGAAATGAGCTTGGTATTAGATAATCTTATTATCTTAATTATGAAGAGATCATACTCTCCGGAATTTTAACCGCAATAACTTCTCCGCGAGCACAAATCTCATCATTGGACGAAATAGTGACTTGAACAACAACCTTTCTACCTTTAATTTCTTTTACAGTACCCTTTAAAACCAAAACAGTGTCAATGGGTGTAGGCTTTAAGTAATCAACATGGACCGATGCAGTTACATATCTCAATGCAGGTTTACTATCCATTTCACGCCCTTCAGCATGATAAGCTGCCGCTGCTGCTGTTCCTGTACCATGGCAGTCTATTAATGATGCTATCAATCCTCCGTACACAAATCCCGGAAAGGCTAAATGGTAGGGTTTTGGTCGAAATTCGCTAATACTTTCACTACCATCCCAATAACTTTTTATCTTAAGTCCATTATCATTCAAACGGCCACATCCATAACATTGACTTAAATCGTCTGGATAATAATCTTGAATCGCTTTTTTTTCCACCATTTAATTATTCAACATTTTATAATTTTAAATAATTAAACTTGATATCGAAATATCTATTTTTCTAGATCTTTTATTCAATACCTAAGATTCTAGCGTATTGTGTTAAAACCATTTCATTTTCACTTATTCTTTTAATAAATTTCTTATATCGTTTCATAAAATTAGCAAATTTATCCAATCAGCTATAACCGCGGGTTTGTCTTGTCCTTTTATTTCAATTGTATGATGCGATGTAAATTTCATACCCTTTTTAACCAACTCAACCTTTGAAATATGTGAAACATCACGTATAAAAGAACCAACTGGAACAGCAGATATAAACCTAATTTTATCGAAGCCATAATTCACAATTCCTTTCGCATCTGCTATATAAAATTGCATAGAATCACGATCTCCATCTTGTAAAGTAAAAAAACCTAACATAGATAAAACGAAGAATCCATGAGCAACAGCTTTTCCATAAAAAGATCTTTCAGCTTTTTCTGAGTTAATATGAATATATTGATGGTCTTTAGTAAGATCCGCAAATTTATTTATAGCTTCCTGAGTGACTTGATACCATTTTGTATTGAATTTTTTACCGATGTAATCTCTTATTTCAATCGCTTTTATCTTATTGACCATCTTTTATTTTCCTCTTATGAACATTATTATATAAATTATTATATAAAAAGCGTGAATCTTTTTCTTTTAAATTAAAATACATAAAATACATATTAAGTAACAGCAAAATTCAGATCAAAAAATTGAATTTCGTCTTACTAATCATATATTAAAAATTAGAAATTTAATAATATACAATATCATAAAATAGAAAGAAAATAAAATTCCCATAAGTCAGACGAATAAGGAAAGAATTTCTTCAAGAAAAGCTAATATTTAAATTGAATTTGTATCGAACTTTATAATCTTATTTTTTAAAATATAACCGGGTTAAAAAGTTTTTAAAAAATTTTTAATCATACTTAAGGAAAAAAAGATGTGATATTAAAGTGGCAGGTCAAAAAAAAGAAATAACTTTTAAAATTTATGAGAATTCTAAAAGTGGAAGAATTATGTTTGAAATTAATAGTAATCTCACTGGTAAGAGTTTTATTGGGTATAGAAAAGAATGTGCTATAGAACGGATCGAAGTCTTAATGAATAGAGCTCTTGGTCAAATTCTTATTAATGCTGGAAAATAAGCGCAAAATTTTTTTGAAAGTGTTCTAATGTTTATATTATAAAAATTATAAAAATGAAAAAATTATAGGATATATCATGACTAATCCTGGTAATATTACAGTTGAAGGAAAAATAGTAGAAGTGCGAGATGGCTCAAAAAAAGTCTCACGGAGTTATACCTATGGCTATAGAACATTAAGAATAATGGTTGGCTTTGAATACTACTCTGTGCTTGTAAACACACAGAAGCTAAGCAAATATGGTTTTTTACCAAAAGTAGGACAATGGGTTAAGGTCGAAGGAAGGCTATTTCCTTCTAGTGATGGCTTCTACGATGCATCAATAAAATATGTTTCAGTTCTTAAACATATAGAGCCGCCAGAAATAAAAAGTCGTTGAATAAGTATTTAAAAAGACAGTGAGACTTTTCAAGCATAATTAATTAATTCTTTCAAATTAATGCCTATTTAATTTTTAATAAAAAAATCAAAACGAGAAATCAAATTATTGAGTTAGATGAGATTGACCAGTTGTTAAAACTAAATGCAACTGGTTAAGGGGTTTCTAAACTCAAGGTCTTACCAGAGACGGAGCTGTGGGAAGCTTTAAAGGCTCAAGGTAAACTTTTGGAACTACCAAATGATTTCTATTATTTAGAAGGATTCTAATCAGGATTTTGCCTCTTTAAATAACTCATTTTTCACTTTTATTTTATCTAATTTTAGTTGTTGTTCCATAAATAAAGCATTTTAATTCTATATAATATCGGTCTTTTTTCAGACATTTTTTGCGGTGGGTTTTTAAATATGTATTAGGAGTAAGAAATATAAAATAGATGTTGAGGTGTTTAATATTACAGAAAGTGAATTTAATGTTTGTCAGAATTGCATTCTACATAATGGTTTTTATGGATTAAAAATTAATTCTGAAGGTCTCTGTGATTTCTGTGCCGATCCTACGTATATCAATCCAAATTGGAAAAAAGTTCAGATTAATGACTCACTCAGAAAAGAGAAGCAAGACGATTGGAATAAAATCATTGCGAATTTACAAGAAAATTATGGAGACACTGATTATTGTTGTGTATTGGGATTTTCAGGAGGTAAAGATTCTACAGCTTTAATTGATACATTTGTAAATGAGTACCATCTTAAACCTTTCTTAGTTACTATAGACACAGGATACATGACGGATGTTGCTATTAATAATATTAAACAGACATTAAAAAAAATGAATCTTGAAGACGACCACATTTTTATTGATGGTACGATACCTATATTTACTAGTCTATACAAATTTCTTTTTTTTAATCATGATTCAACCGAAAGAGGTCTTACACTTGAGATATGCCATATTTGCACGGATATACTTCATACTATTCTGGTAAAAGAAGCTATAAGCAGAGGACTTGATTATGTTATGATTGCTTTTTCTCCTGATCAGATTGCAAGATATTTTTATGAAACTTCTCAAGAAGATACACTTAAAGATGGTCTTCCTCGACCTCCTGAATTTAAAGAAACTCTCGGAGAAAATGAATTAAAATGGTTCATTTCAGAAGATATTCCTATAAAAGAGTTACCCCGAGTTTTATATCCTTATCATGTAATCGAATATGATGAAAAGGAAATAATTTCAAGAATAGAATCAAAAGGACTTATCGACAAAGGTAAAGGAAATCCAGTCGTAACCAATTGCCATGTTGTAAAAGTCGCTCTAATGTATGATCTCTACAGACATGGAGGAATAACTTATGCACTTCAGTATGCTGAATTAGTACGCCAGAAAACCACTAAGGAAGAAAGAAAAAGAGCAAGAAAAGAGTTGCTAATTGTCTTATTAAGCTTTTCAAGGAGTATTTTTAGAGGGACTTTTAATATAGAAGGATTTAATAGATTTTTTAAAAGAATTGGAACTACAAGAGAAGAATTGTTAAAAACCATTGATGATCAAAGGAAAAAAGATCCAAACAATGAGACAATTCTCAAGAATATTGAATTGATTAGAAAAATGCAATTGAAATAATAAAGGTGAATTATTATAGAAAACTCAAAATTTGTGTATTTAGATAATGCAGCTTCTACACCCATGGACTTAAGGGTAATTGAAGTAATTACCAACCATTTCAAGAATACATATGGTAATGCATCAAGTTTGCATAGTATGGGTCAAGTGGCACTTCAAGTAATGGAAGAATCACGACAACATGTAGCAGACTTGATAAATGCAAATAAGGAAGATATATATTTTACATCATCTGGAACTGAGTCGGATAATATAGCAATTACAGGTGTGGCAAACAAATGTAGAGAAAAAGGTAATCATATTATTACTACCTCAATTGAGCATCATGCAATTAAAAATACTTGTTTAGAACTAGGGAAACAAGGCTTTGATATTACTTTTTTGTCCGTTGATAAGTATGGTTTAATAAGTTTAGATGAGTTGGAAAAGTCAATAACTGATAAAACAATACTCATAAGTGTAATGTTTGCTAATAATGAGATCGGCACTGTTCAACCAATTAAAAAAATAGGAGAGATCGCCAAAAAGTACGATGTAATATTCCATACGGATGCTGTTCAAGGGTTTGGTAAAATACCCATTGGTGTGAAAAGTATGAATATCGATTTACTATCAGCAAGTTCACATAAATTGTATGGTCCTAAAGGTGTTGGCTTATTATATATTAGAAACAATGGTGAAAGAGTAGGTTGGAGTAAAATAATTCAACCAATAATGTATGGTGGGAGTCATGAAAGGAAAATCCGACCTTCAACAGAAAACGTTCCTGGAATTGCAGGGTTTGCAAAAGCAGTTGAAATTGCTAAAGAAGAAATGCATGATGAAGCTAAAAGGTTAACCATTTTGAGAGATAGAATAATAAAATCAGTATTAGAAAATATCGAGGGGTCTTATTTAAATGGTCATCCAACAAAAAGGCTTCCAAATAATGTAAACTTAGGATTTAATTGTGTAGAAGGAGAAACTATTTTGGTCAGTTTAAACATGGAAGATATAGGTGCGTCAACAGGGTCTGCTTGCACATCTGCGTCTCTCAGTCCGTCTCATGTTTTATTAGCTATCGGAAGAACTCCAGAAGAAGCAAACAGCTCATTAAGAGTCACTCTAGGAAGATTTACGACTGTCGAAGAAATAGATTATTTTCTTAAAATATTACCGGAAGTTATTGAACAAATAAGGAGTATGCCCCCGTTGGATAATTGGTTCTGTTGTGGGAATAGGATACGAATTTAATAAATAAAATTAAGGTGAATATTTATTTTAAATATTAAGAAAATACAAAACAATTGTAAAAAATGTTGTAAAAACTCCTGCTGTCAAGAATCTGAATCTTGTGGTTGCTATAACAAAGATAGTGAGAATTTAATTAAAATTGAAAAAATAATTGGAAAAAGGGAGTAGTTAAATGTCAGATTTTAAATTGCTTTTAGTTCGCTGTTTCAATTATTCAGTGGGTCTTCGAAATATTTCTTACACTGATCCAATGAATTTTTACAAAATAATGAAAAGGACTTATCCTTCTCTTGGTGATTACTTAAATATAGAAACGTTTCAGAATCTTGATACTTGGGATAAAAAAGCTTTCGTAAATTATAATGTCATAAGTCCCAATATTTCTGGAGAATTCCTTAAAAAAAATATTTCGACCCCAACGAAGGTAATTCACGAATCAGCAACACCAGAATTAGTTATTGAAGAGTTAAGGAAAGACAACTATACCCACTTAGGGATAAGTATAAATAGTAATTCTTATAACGATTTTATAAAATTAACACAAGAAGTTAAGAAGTATTTTCCCAATGTAATAACAATTGCCGGAAATTCTGGTGCTTTACGTGAGGGTACAGAAAAGTATGTGGATCATGTATGTTTAGGAAGAGGTGTTCCCTTTTTAAGGAAATTATTCAAAGAAGATATTGATAAACCTTATAATCCTATATTCGTTGAGGGAAAGATTTATTTTACCTGGGGAAAAACAATTGAAAGAGATACATTATATTTAGTATCAAAAATTGGATGCCATAATAAATGTGATTTTTGTCTTACACAGATATTTTTTAAAGGAGAATTTTCTGGAGAAATATGTACACCCGAGAAAATACGTCAAGGTTTATTAGATTATCGAAAAAAATTAGGAAACAGAAATTTTATTACTTATCTCGCTGAACCTACTGCTATATTTACTCATAAATGGTGGTATGAATTGTTTGATTTAATGCGTAATGATAAAGGTGACTTCCCTCTCATCCTTATGACAACAGCTCGGTCTCTTGATAAATTAGATTTTAATCGATTGATTAATTCTGCAGTTCGTTTTGATACCATTTATATAGGTATTGAGAGTTTTAGTAGAAAATATGGAAAAACTAAAAGAGTTGACATTAAGAAATTAATTGAAAGATTAAGAAAATATGGTATTGCTGCATATGTATCGTTTATGGTGGGTTTTCCAGAACAATCAGAAGAAAGTATTTGGGAAGAGATTGATCAGCTAATAGCTCTAAACGGTGCCCAATACGATGTGCATAATTTAAGGTTAGTACCAAACACACCCTTATGGAAAGAATTGAAATCAGAAGGAAAACTTTTAGATGTTCCTGAAGAAATCGCTTGGATTAAAGGATTTCAAGCTTTTAAGCATATGTATTTTCAACCTGGTTTCGTTGACATATACCCTCTTATGTATAAGATTCTCTATTATATTGAACAATATACAGGTCCTATTTCAGCAAACTATTATGTTCTAAAGAAGAATTTATTAAAAATACATAATAAAAATCGGGGGATACTAAGGGCAAATATGAAACTTTATAAAGGAATGAGTATAAGGGCATTTGAATCATGGAAGGCTTTTTTTAAGCCTAACGAAGAGCAAATTAGGAATTATCTAAGAAGAATAGATTCTTATGCTCTCATGCATAAGAATGTGCATCTAGAAGATATAGATTTGATGAAGAAGAACATAAACGCTTGAGTAGAGTATTTCCAATAGACGTTTCTCTTTTTAGTTGATTATAGATGATCATATAATTAATTTTATAGATATGGATTCTAGTCGATTATATTTAAATAAAAAAATTTATATATAAAAATATGATTTTTTCTTTAAAGAATAATAAATTAGATTTTAATGGATATTATAAGAATTTTTCAGGCTTTTGTAGCTCAAGGTATAATAGTAGTTATTTCTCTATTGCTCTCTTATTTTCTCTTAAAAGCTCGGAGGTCTAGAAATAAAACAATCTTCGCTTGTTTTTATCTGTTTACGGCTTTAGGATTTGTTTTAAACTGGATATATTTCTTTATTTATGACGCCCAAATTGTTTTACTTTTGTATTATATAGCAATAATCTTTGTGTATGGAGCACCCATTTTTGTAGCAATCTTCGCTCTATCACACTGGAAGGGAGAAGATAAAATTTCACTTCCAAAACAAATTGCTATAGCTTTAATATCTTACGCGTTTTTTTCTTTCTCTGTTTTTATTCCAAATGGTGTAACAATCAACGCTAAAACAGAGTGGAGACCCGTTTGGAGTGTTGAGTTGACATTATATTTTTTTATTATAATCCTAATTTTTGAATTTATTCCTAGTACTTATTTTATTATTAGAAAGATAAACAGTATAGATCCAGATGAGAAAAATATGAAGAAAGGATGGAAAGTATTCTTATTTGGTTGTATACTTTATGCTTATGGGTCTCTTCAATACGTTATTATACGGGTTTACTTTACTAGTATTATTGCACTAATAGCTAGTATAATCAACATTATACTTGCATCTACAGGTGCTATTCTAATGTATTATGGATTAAGACATGAATTTAATGTTTAAACTTATTTTGCAAGCTTTTGGAACTGCAAAATGATTTACTATTTACATGGATTCCAATCATTTGAGCACGATCATTTCAGACCAGGATTTGTAGATATGTGGTCATTGGGTTATCTTATACATTTACATATAGAAAGAGAATGTGGAATATTTCAAATGCTTATTATGTACTAATGAAGAATCTGGTAAATATGAAGGCAAAGGATTGGAGATTATTCAAAAGAAACATGAAACTATATCAAACGATAGGTAAATCAATCTTTCCAGCTTGGAAAGAATTCTTTAAGCCCTCGGAAGAACAGATTAGAAATTACCTAAGAAAAATAATATTAAGTCTATTTAATAGTTAGTCATTTTTGGAACGGAGCTAATGGGTGGAGAGTACTTGAGTAGAGTATTTCCAATAGATGTTTCTCTTTTTAGTTGATTATAGATGATCATATAATTAATTTTATAGATATGGATTATAGTCGATTATATTTAGATAAAAAAAATTATATATAAAAATATGATTTCTTCATTAAATAATGATGATAATAATAAATTAGATTTTAATGGATACTATAAGAATTTTTCAGGCTTTTGTAGCTCAAGGTATAATAGTAGTTATTTCTCTATTGCTATCTTATTTTCTCTTAAAAAATCGTAGATATAGAAACAAGACAATTTTTGCTTGTTTTTATCTTTTTACCACTTTAGGATTTGTTTTAAATTGGATATATTTCTTTATATATGATCCGGAAATCGTTCTAATTTTGTATTATATGGCAATAATCTCTACTTTTGGAGCACCCATTTTTGTAGTAATTTTTACTTTAACCTACTGGAAATCACTTCTGAGTATATTTTAATTGCAGATTCAAAGGGATTTAAGGTTTCTTTCCATGAATCAAAAAGAGAAGCAAATATTCTTTTTTGAGTTTTACACCTCTTTGTTATTGATCTGAGAATTTTATTATTTTTTCCAAATAATTCTTCTCGAAGCTTTATTGCATTTTCTAAACCCCTTATATAATGAATACCTCGATCTCCTCTTGCTCTTAATATATACTTGTTTATATCATATAATAATGGGAGCATATCTTCAAATCCCGGTTTAAAGTGGGGATGTGTATATGACTGAAATCCGTCTAAATAATAAAAATCATTAGGTATATTAAGAAGAAGCCTTCCTTCATTTTTAAATTGATTCCAAATTGATGTATATGGTAGCGGATGAAGGTTAAGAATACCAATTTCAGTAACATCAAATTTTACTAATTTCTCTACTTCCTTCCAAACGATATCTTGATCTTGATAATCAAAACCAATGATATAAGTACATATAATATTAATCCCATAATCAAATAGTTTTTTACAGATTTCTTTTATTTCTCTGTATTGGGGATTTTTACTATAATTTTTCCCAAAACTTTCTATACCAATTTGAAAAGTCCCAAAACGAAGGGAAGATCTTGAAATACGATCAAGATCAAGATCTTTAATTGAGGAAATAGTAGTTGGTCCTCCTACTATATATTCATATGGTTCATCTTTAAATAAATCAAATACTTTATACCACCATTTATAGGAATTGATTAGCATAGGTTCAGCAAAAGAAATTATAAAATCTTTATTCTTTTTTCTTCTAATACCAACTAAAGTATCGTAAAAATGTTGGGGGGAGCAAAATGTAGGAATAATTCTTCCTTGAAATAAATGATGTGTTATACAAAAATCACATTTATTATGGCATCCAAGCCTTCTTGTGACATATACATTCTCAAAATCAAAAGTGCCTTTAGATAGCTCGATTGAAAGAGGGCTGTCAAGCACGCTTAAAACATAAGGTTTATTGTTATCTTCATTTAACAAATCTCTTAGAAAGGAGACACCATCTCCTCTACATACATAATCTACATGCTTCTCTGTGCCTTCAAAAAGAGCCCCTACATTTCCCACTATTGTGACAATATCGGGGTCAAATTCCTTAACAACTTGAGCACATTTTACAAATCTAGAATAAGAACTGACATATACTGAAAAACCTAAATGGGTGTATGGATTATTCTCTTCTATACCCTTTTTCAATTCATCTAAGACAACATCATAAGAGGTTGTTGGTTCTCCCAATACGGTAGTTGGAGTATCGATGTTTTCTGCAATAAATGTACAAGAAACACTACCTGATTTTAACCAAGCTAACAAAGCTTTCTCTTCCCATATTGGTACACAATTAAAAAACTTTTCTTTTAAGTAAGATTTCATATCTGGAAACTCAGAAAGCAAATACTTTTGTAATTTTAATAAACCTTCTCTATACATAAAATTAAATGGTTGGAGGTATGAGGAAAATTGTACTAATAATAGTCTATTTGTCATATTAAATCATTTTTTTTATTTTTTTATATTATATATGGAACGGAGCTAAGGATTCAATTAGGATTATTCTTTTAATAAAAAAAAAATTTGATCTATGTTAATTTTTCTAAATATTTTGAGATTTGTTTTTTTGATGGATTCAATTGGGCTTTCCAAGACGGAAATAATTCTTTTGAGATGTGTTTATATACCTTAATCTTATTAATAATGCATTCTCGTTGTTTAGGAATATTTTCGTAAAGTTTCATTAATGAAAATGTAAAATCTCCTTTTTCTCTATATATGTATTCGTGAATATCTCTAAGAAGGGGAAGCATGTCTTCAAATCCCGGTTTAAAATGGGGATGTGTGAAAGCCTGAAATGCTGTCAAATAGTAAAAGTCATTAGGTATATTATTGAGTAAGCGATTTTTTTTTTCTAGTTGATTCCATATTGGTGTGCAAGGTAGGGGATGTAGGTTGAATACTGAATATGATGTTGCTTCTAAATCAATTAATTGATGGATTTCTTCCCAAACATTCTTATGAGTATGGTGATCAAATCCAATTATAAAAGTGGCATATGCTCCAATACCATAGTCAAAAAGCTTTTTGAATAATTTCTTTGTTTCTTCGTGTCCTTGGTTTTTTCCGTAATCTCTAGAAAAGCTTTCAACACCAACATTAAAAACTTCAAAACGCATGGATGAATTAGATATTCTATCTAAATCAAATGTATTTAGCGATGAGATGGTAGTTTGCGTACCAATTGGAAAATCGTAAGGTTCTTCTGCGAATAATTCAAATAACTTATACCACCAATCTTTTTCAGTGATTGCAGTTGGTTCACAAAACAAAGTTAAAAAGTCTTTTTTTATTTTTTGACGATGCTTAACTAGGCTATCGTGCACTTCTTGAGGTGTAAACAAAGGTTTAGTGAATTTGCCTTCGAATAATTGATTTGTAACGCAAAAATCGCATCTCATGGGACAACCTACTTTAGTAATTATATTTACCATAGGAGTTCGTATTTTTCCTCCTAATAGCTCAGTCATAGTTCTATATGAGGTAAGTTTTAGGCGATATGATTTATTAACACCCTCACCTAATAGATTCCTCAAAAAAGGAACCCCATCACCTCTGCAAATATAGTCAACATATTGCTTAGTTTCTTTAAATAAACTTCCTACGTTTCCAGCTATCGTTATGATTTTTTTATCAAAATTTTTAACTGCATGAGCACATTCCACAAATCTAGAATAGGACGGAGTATATACACTAAATCCTACATGAGTAAATGGAAAACTATCCTCTCTTGCTTTCTTCAATTCACTTAGTATTATTTCTGGTGTTCCGCATCCAGATATAACAGTAGATGGTGTATCTAAATTATTAGCTATGAACAAACAAGATGTATTTATTCTGGTCCCCCATAAATTATTATATGGTTTTTCGGTCCAAATTGGTTTTAAGTTAAAAACTTCTTTAGGAAACCACTTTTCCATATTAGGATATTCTTTTAATAACACTCTACGATATTCATCAAGACCGGTATATTTATAAATAAATTCATGTCTTTCAGGAACAATTTGAACTAATAATATTCTATTTTTCATCGCTCTCATTATTCCCTTAATCTCTTTTCTAATATAAGATGGCTTCTATCTTTTTTACCTCCCATTTTTATTGCAGCGTTTCCGTTGGCAATATTTTCGGCTCCAACCGGCCATGAACCCTTTTTTATATAGTTTGGTGTTTTTCTATCTTTTGCTTTTATCGAGGTAAAACCGTACATAATCATTGCTAAGTATTTTCGCCTGTGTTCAGGATGTACAACCCACGCATGAAAACTAACAGAATTAAGTTCACCATTTCTATCCTTACTAAACACGTCAGGGATAACATATCCGCTAGAGACCATTTTGCCTGTAGATTTTTGCCTTACTATCCACATCATCCATTCTGCTCCAAATTCAAATATAAAATTAACCAAACTATCAAATCCGTCAGATTTTTTAGGAGTAATTTGACCCGATGGAGGCATATACTTAACATATAACTCTATGAATTCGTCTTTAACTTGACGCATCCCTTCTTTACCGGGATTGATGTATAAGTATTCGTAGTCTCCCGTATCTAGAGGATTGTTTTTATAGTCACCTATATTTATTCCCATTTTGATAAGTTTCATATCTTTATGAGGGTTCATTTTCAAAGCCGGCATCTCATAGCGATCTTCTTGAAATAATATTTCAAAACCTTTTTCAAAGAAGATCTCTTGGTATATTGGAGGATTTATGGGGGAACCGATAAAAACATCCTTTCTGCTTCCCTCAACCATAAAACCCCATCCAAAAATGACCGTCGGGATATTAATAGGACCTCTTATCGAATTATAACCATTTTCTTTTGCATACATTAGTAAATTGTTTGCTAAGAATTCAATTTTTTCGGCATCATGGTCGTATACTCCAAAGCACCCAAAAAAAAGGACATCACTTCCGTCACCGTATACGAGCGTTATTCCCACAATTTTATCAGTTTTTTTTCCAAAATAATCCTCATCAATATTTTTTACGAGTACAATCGCCTCTGCGTTATAAAGTTCTAAATCTCCTAAAATATATTTGTGAAATTCAGGAAGAATTGGAATGCTTATTCCTAAATGTAGTTGTTTAAGAATATCATTTGGTTCTGTCAAAATATTTGTAGTAAAATTTTCGGCTATTTCTAAAGATTGCATTTTTATTCCACTTGTAAATTTTATTTTATAATCTCATTCTGTGTATATGTATAAAAAGATCTTGAAAAAATCTCAAATTCCTCCGTCTGGATAAGTATTTTTAATATCTGAATTGAGAGCCTTAGAATATTCTATGCTAAAAGCCATAATGTAAAGAAACTTCAATATTTTTTACTGAATTCAATATTTCAGAACAATTTATGCAATTTTGGACTTACGAAATTTTCAATTTAATAACCGAAAAGATTGGAAACAAAAAAAAAGGAGATTTAAATTCCAAAAAAATAGATCTCTGTAATTTTTACCGTAATCCATATTTTGGATTTCTTTTTTGTAGAAATGCTGCAGAACCTTCCTGTACATCTTTTGACATCGCACAAACGGTTTGATACCCATTCTCAAGCTGAATCATGGTTTCTAAACTTGGTGAATTCATAGAAATGTTGAGTATTTCTTTAGTAATACGTAAACCTAATGGGCTTTTTAAGAGGTAAGTTTCTGCAAGTTCCAAGCCAGCATCAAATAATTTCTTTTCATCAACAATTTTCAGAATCAAACCACATTGTAAAGCTTCTTCTGCTTCCATAAATCGTCCGCTATATAAAAAGTCAGAAGCCCTTGACATTCCTATTAATCTTGGAAGAAAATAACCACTTCCAACATCTACACCTGCAAGTCCAATATTAATAGCTGCATTTATAAATTTCGCTTTGATTGTCTCAATTCGGACATCAGATGCTAAGGCAAAGCTTAATCCAGCACCAGCTACAGCACCTTGAATAAGACATATTATTGGCTGTGAAATCTTGCGCATTTTAACAAAGAATTGACTTATTCGCCACTGAAAATACATTTGCCTTTTAACAACCTCGGGAACATTAAAATAATAAAATTTTTCATATCCCGCAGATGTTTTCTTAATTTTTATTTTGCTCCCCTCGTTTAAATCAGTTCCGGCTGAGAAAACCCGACCTTCCGCTTTAAAAATAAGTATACGACAATCTAAATTAACCATTAGATGATCTACTAGTTTATGTAAATCTTCAACCATTTGAAAGGAAATTGCATTTAATTTTTCAGGTCTGTTCAACGTCAATATTCCTATTCCATTTTCTCTTAATTCCCATTTTATCGTTTCAAATTCCATTCTTTTTCACTCCATTATAAAAGGTATTCTTAATTTGTAATAAATTATTTTCCATAGTAAAAAAAGATAAGTAAAATGTAATAAAATCTAAAGAAATCAGAATGCCTTATTGAGATATATCGATACTGCATAATTTGGTAAATTAATTTACCAATTTTTCCTTAGCATAATAAAATCTCCCATAACACTCTTTTTTATATTAGAGGTGAGTTCTTTCTATAATATTACGCAAAGAATAAGCTGGAAACCAATAAGAAATTAAAAATTAAATTTAATAAAAAAAAATTTTAAAAAAATTATTTATTTTTATTGCTACTATTGCTACTTTTTTTAATTGCGCTATTAATGAGCCCAACTATCGCTAAAATAAAACAGATGATTCCTAGTATTAATCCTATTATGCAAAAAATGTTTCTTCTATCTCTAGATAAGCCTATTAACGCTAAAAGTATCGCAATTAAGCCTAGAATCCAACCTGCAAAGAAAAATCCTATTATTGCTACGATTATGGACACGATTCCCAAAATATCTGCGTCTGATGCCATATTTTATACCTAATACAAAAATTTAATTATATAAACTTTAATCATATTCTTATATAAATTTTTATTTTTTTGATATTTTATAATATAAAGATGAAATTTTATTTAGATGAGGAGAAATTTAATCCTGTTGTAGGTAAAAGCTTTTATTATCAACAATGGTTATGCCCAAATTGCGAGAATACTAGATGGAAGGAGGTCCATGAGATATTGTTTCACGATAATCAAGCTTACAGGTGTGGACATCATCCTTGCACTATGTGTAAAAATCAGATGAGATTCAGAAAGCTTTAAATGAATGGGTTCAAATTTCGGATAAATCTCAAGGATTCAACACCGATTATAATAATTGGCTATCTAAATGGATATATTTGAAGGAGCAGCGGATAAAATAATTTAATTTTAAGTTTAAAGCAGAT
>SDBV01006233.1_pt1 | contig 16595 bp, 17 predicted proteins | sample 2277081 | NCBI WGS metagenome assembly SDBV01 (sample SAMN10402039, study PRJNA504765) | marine sediment metagenome | isolation source: marine sediment core GS10_PC15, 223 cmbsf | place: Arctic Ocean: Southern Knipovich Ridge | collected 2010 | reverse complement strand
AAACTACACCGTGAGACTTCTTATTAATATATTCAGGTTGTTTTTGTCCTCCTCATAAGGGACATTATGATGTAGTTAAAAGGTATGTTCATTCATATGATTATATCTATATTTTCATCTGGAATCCGGAAAAACTTCGTCATGGTGTTCCCGCTAGAATGATCGAAAAAGTTTGGAAAACATGGGCTCAAAAACTTGGAACCAATGTACACGTAATTTTAGTTGATAAAAACACGTCTCCTTTAGATTTTTCCCAAAGTTGGGTAGTCAAAAATGTAGCTGAAGATAGTAAAATTACATTTATTGTAGGTTCTGATTACACAGAAAAAACAGTTGGAAATCTTGAAAAGAGATTTTTAATTATTTCTTCTAGATCCAACAAATCTTACCCAAATGCATCTTATAAACGAATATCTCGATCCGAATACAGTGCTACTGATTTTGTAAAATGTTTGAAAAGTAAGGATCCTTTAGAAAATTGTGAGAACTATATTCCGGAGGAAATGGGGAAAGAATGGGGGAAAGAATATATAAATAAATTAAAAACTTATGAGTTAAAATAACAAAGATACGGATAAGATTTTCAAATCTCTTTGCTCCGCTTCCTAATAAGATTTTGAAAAATGATAAATATAAATGAAAATATATAAAATAACTCAGATCTATTTCAAATATGTCTTCTGAAGAATTCAAAACTTTCATCATCTCTCTTTTGACGAAAGCAAATTTACAGCCAAAAACACTTGAGAAATATACAGATGAGGAGAGTATGGTAATATTTCGCCAGGCTTTTATCCATAAAAGCTATAATGCCACTTACAACTATGAACTTCTTGAATTTTATGGTGACACAGTTGTAAATTTTGCCGTTTCTCAATATATCAGAAAACGATTTCTAAAGATCACTTCAATGAAATGGTTAACCAAACTTGAACATAATCTTAGTAGTAAGATTACGTTGGCAGATTTAGCAAAAAAAGCAGATTTTCTTCCTCATATCCTTTATAATAAAGAAATTGTTTCGGGTGACGAAACAACTTTAGAACATTTATCAATGATGGAAGATGTCTTTGAAGCATTTTTTGGAGCTCTTGTGACAGTTTTCAATAATTCATCTCAGAGAGGAGTAGGTTACGCTGTCGCCTATATAATCATCACGTCATTTTATGATACTCTTTACATTTCATTGAGATGGGAAGATGTTTTTGATGCAAAATCACGTCTTAAAGAGATTTACGACAATCTAGGATGGATTTTTGATCAAAATATTTCTACATATTATGATCAAACTAAAAAAATACAACTCACAACTATTTGGGGGTATCTTGAAGGCGATATATCACGACTCGATATTAATAAAAAAATGATAGCTAAGGGAGTTGGTACTACAAAGCAAAATTCTCAAGAAAATGCTTCTTTTAATGCTATCGCTATTCTACAAGACAAATATAATATCGTAGAAATTATACCGACTCCATATATCGAACCTACAGACGAGCTTCATTCTCTCTCTCAAATTCCGCAGAATTTCAAATCTTTTGTCGAAAAAATATTGCGCCAAGCGCGTGTTAAATCGAGTTCTATCAAAACTTTTACAAATAACAAAAGTTTAGTTGAATTTCGATTGGCACTGACTCATTTGTCATATGACAAATATATCAACTATAATCTCAACAAGTTTGAAGGAATTACTATAGTTGATCTGTCAATTGCTGAATATCTTCGAGTACGCTTCCCCCGCATTGGTTCGGAAAAATGGTTAACTAACATTAAACATAACATTGTAAGCCAAGGTAATATTGCTAAAATTGCTGGAAAATTAGGTTTTCCCGAATATGTTCTTTACGGAAAAGATATGGAAGAATCTCTTTCCAAGTATCCTGATGTCAAATTTAATACCGAGTATTTGTCAATGCTTGAAAGCACTTTCAAAGCGTTTATGGGAGCTCTAGTAAAAATAATTGACTCTAAGAGCTGTACTGGGGTTGGATATGCTGTGGTATATAGTTTGATATCACGTTATTTAGATCAAATAACAATTTCAATAGACTACAAAGATGTTTTTGATAGCAAGTCTAGACTGAAAGAGCTGTTTGATAAATTTGGGTGGTCCCTTGATCAAAATATTATTACAATATACAATCAAGAGACAAACCAACAGATTTCCGAGATTTTTGGCTATCCGCTTGGAACCAAACGTCGAAAATCTGAGAACAAAAAAATTCTCGCGAAAGAGGTCGGTAGAACAAAACAAGAAGCTCAACAAAAAGCTTCAAGGAAAGCGTTGATTGTATTGAGCAAAATGTATCATATTCAAGAAATTCCGCTAGATCCATATCAACAATAATTTTTGAAAATAACGTAACTCATTTTTTTTGCATTATTTTTTGTATTGATTGTTAGTAACAGTTGATATAATACACATAGTAAAATAATGTCTCAACGCGATTATACATCAATGTCTCATATGCCTGCACATGGTAACGCTTCTCAAGCCAAAGCTGGAAATGCACGTGAAAATTTTCAGATGGGTAAATATGGCAGTATGTCGGGTGATTACGCACCTGGCATGGCTGGAGGGAAATACCAAGAGATGAGCTGCCATTTTCCCCAACCTCCCCCTAAAAGGTGCTATTGCCACCCCGCTGCTTTTACTTCTCTCGACGGGAGATCTCACCACCGCATTTTAGATGCTTACGGGCACAGCCGCCCTTGCCAGAGCTATTACTGAGCTCTAGGGATGTATCCTGACTTCGTAAACGTTTCCTAGACCGAATAGTCTAAGAAATTTGCTGCTACATTCAAATAAAAATGGGAAGTACAAGTGTCATAAAGATTATGCAGACAATAAATAAAGAGTTGTCAGACCAAATCGCAAAACATGCAAGATTCAGAAGTTTGTGAAGTAAAACTCATCTGGCATGATGACGACGACATAGGGGTGGTTATTGACGAATTACCCGATTATACTATTCACAGTGACGGAAGAGTATATAGTATGTTATCCCTAAAATATTTGAGCTTTCACAAAAGAAATGGATACACTTACACCTATCTAATGCGTGTTCGAGACGGTGAAAGAAAAAGAACAACATTTGGTCAACATCAACTTGTTGCGAGAGCTTTTATTCCCAATCCTAACAATCTACCTGTCGTCAACCATAAAGATGGAAATGGACTGAACAATCACATCGATAACCTAGAATGGGTGTCTTGCAAAGAAAATGCTCAACACGCTCATGACACTGGTCTCACCTCGAAAGGAGGCAGACCAGTATTACAATATTCTGATGAAGGAATTTTAATAGAACGATATAATTCAATAAAAGATGCCGCTTGCGCTGTAAACTGTTCCGTATCCGCTATTGGTCAAGTTTGTAACAAAAGAAAGGGAAAAAAGACAGCTAAAGGATATATATGGTGTTTTGAAACCGAAAAGGAACTTTTTGAAGAGGAGGAAGGGGAAGAATGGAAAAATATTCCTGATATTCAAGGATACAAAGTTTCTTCAAAAGGAAGGGTGTACAGTATAAAAACAAAAAGATACTTGTCTCTCGTGGAAAGAAAAGATAGATATCTAAGAGTATGTCTCGGATGCACATATCATTATGTTCATCGTATTGTTGTTTTGGCGTTTTTTGGGAAACCACCTGATAATATGATCAATCCGGTAGTCAATCATAAAGATGGAAACAAATCAAACAATGTAGTTGAGAATTTGGAATGGATAGCATTCAAAGACAATATCTCACATGCTCATGATATGGGACTCAACTCAACATGTAAACCAGTTATCAGATATTCTCTCAAAGGAGTACAGATTGGTACATACAGAAGCGTAGCTGATGCTGCTAGAGACGCTGATGTCTCTCATACAGCTATTCTTGATGCCTGTAATAAAAAGAAACACGTTTATACTATCGTTGATTGTCTATGGAGATATACTTCCGATCCTCTTCAACTCTCAGAACTCAAAGATATCAAACGACTCAAAAGAAGTGTAGTCAAATATTCTCTATCAGGTGAACAGCTTCAAACATATTCAAGCATGAGTGAAGCCGCAAAAAATGTGAGTGTTCATCCATCTGCCATTTCGGATGCATGTCGTAAAAAAATAAAAACGGCTGCTGGATATGTTTGGAGATATCAAGGAGAGCCTTGTCCAAAGGAGAATGTAAAAGTAGGATGTGTCATGAAAGTGGAACAACTTACTTTACAGGGAGAGATTATCAAAGTTTGGATTAGCATCTCTGAAGCTGCTAAAATATTAAATATTGCATCCACTCATATATCGAGTGTTTGTAAAGGAAAAAGGAAAACTTCTGGAGGATATGTATGGAAGTACGCGAACTAGTATTACAAAAACTATAACTACATATCACCGAATTGATTTTTTTGCAAACTAAACTTAAGTTTAATAGTTCTGATAAAGGTAATGCTAATCCTAAACAGAATATTATATCATTATTAAACATATTCATCCGTAAATTATTTACGTTTCAAGAAAACTTTATTGTTATATCTAATAATTGAATACGAAGTGAAAAAATGGGAGCTGTGATTTCTCTTATGCTTTCTGTTTTTGCGTTATTGGCATGCGGAGTATTATCGAGTATAGCTGCATCAAAATCTCACGATTGCCCTGATGCTGAAAAATATAATATTATTAGTGCCGTAGTAGCATTTCTCACCGCGATAATAGCTTTTCTAATAGCTGTATTTTTCCTTTAGTAAGCGTTTTAAGAAGTACTATCTAATAATTAGGTATATCGTAAATGGAATATTCTGTTTGTCAATTTTGTACTCACGGATTTGGGATTATGGGAGGAGTTGTCGGATTTGTAATAGGATTGGTTATTGCGCCATGGTTAGGGACTCCTAAGTTTATCTCTGAGTTTGATACAAATATATCTGGCGAAGAATCATCTTCTGAATTCTCTTCTGAAAGCGACTCTGAACAGGATGATTCTTCTGAAGAAGAATTAGATTCTCTAGAATTTTTTATAGATACTTTAATAACTAAGAAATTAGCAGAAAAACGTCAAGAATTTAATATAACACCCAAAATTGCAAATTATGACGATCTGGAGAACTTGAGTTTTAGTGAAGTTTTTCGGATTAGAAAACAAACTGAATCAGAAGCTAAAGTATATTTTATCAAAAAAGATGGCAATCTCCCTTTATTATCTGAAATTGATGCTGCAAGAAAAAGTGTAAGAGATGAAAATATCGCTGTAGATCAAGTTTTCGCAAAAGAAAATTTGAAAGACCAAGATGAAATAGATCGAATATTTTACGAAGAAGATAAACAACGTCATCCCGACGTCCCCGAAAATCAGCTTACAGCATATTATTCTAAGAGAGGCGGTGGCTATGCCACAAATTCTGAACTCGAAAATACAAGAAATAAATTTGGTATATGTTCTGGTAACATATTTAAACCTACTTCATAGATTATCGTGATGTTTTCGATAGGAAACATTTTAGATTATGAGAATTGTTTTCAAGTAAGATGAAATCAAATAAATTTGATATTGTACGGTTATATTATCCTAATAACTGGCGAAAAAATGTGGGTACTTTAGTCTCCAACGAAGATAAAAAATTTAATTGGTTTCTCTGTTCTCAAAGAGTATATGATTCAAAAACTGGATATCACATAGCCAAAATATCTCCTAGTATTCAATTTTATTGCGAAACTACTGGAAAAACTTTACTAGCTCAAGGACTTTCTCAAAAAGGAGAAGGTGTCGATACACAAATCGTTAGACCAAGACTACTTATAATGGACAATCCTCAAAAAATGACTAAAAAACATCTTCTCGATGCAGCAAAACATTCACAGAATGTTCTCGGTTATGACGGGGTGGCCGTGTATTCCAAATATTCAAAAGACGATTTTTTAGCAGCCGATGATTCGTTTTTATGTGGTGATGTAATTTTCATTTTTAGAGACGGTATTCTCGTCGAATCCACAGAATTGTATCCTGATAGGTGTGGAATTATTCGTTATGCTAAACTCAATAACTTATGTATTCGGCAAAAAATCCCCGAGTTTCCTTCTTGCGATGAAATTGATAAAATGCTTGTTGAAAAAGACTGTTCAGATGTAAGTAAGGTATTGTATACCTATCTAACTAAATATCTAAAAACGGGAAAGTCTAAAAATTTGGATCTAAATAACCTTTAACAGGCGATTTCACCATATGAATTGAAGAGAGACGTCTATATTTAGCAGTATCAACGAAAGCATATTTGTCTTTTTTTTCGTCATATCCATATTTACCATAACCTGAGTGTTTAGGATTTTTCTTGTAGAGTTTTGCTTTTTTATCCAATTTTTTAAGTTCTTTTGTTATCTTACCTGACGGAGGAAACTCATACATTGTCGCCTTGATAAGTCCCGGTTTAATAACAGACGTTATACATAACTGTATATGTCCCCTCTAAGAGAACGAACCATAGGTTGTCCCGGTCTTTCTCCCGTTACAAACTCGTGTAATTCATGATATTGCTTTTGAAACACCTTGCCAGCGCAAATTGCAGCAATTCGCTTATTTGCAACACATGTATTTTTCAAATCTGCGGGATCCATAGCAAGTAAAATCTGTTCGATCACTTCATCAGAAAGTTTTTCAAACTCGAATGGAAGAACAGGTTCAGGTTTCTTTGATACTTTTTGCTTTAAACTTTTATGTCTTGTTAAAAGTTTTTTCTCTTTTGGTTCCTTCCGCACTTTCTTTTTCTCCTTTGGTTTCTCCCGAACTTCTCGTTCTGCCAATAACCGCTTCCCTACAACTCCTGTTTTTAAGACCCATCTTTTTGATTTTTCATTGAAAATTTTGTCAGGTTTATCTTCTTTCTTCTTTGCACATCGTTTTGTTGTTTCATTATAAACACATACTGGATGTTTTCCAGTAGACATTTTGTCAATTATTATATATATATTTATTCAAAAAATTCATTATTCTGGGAAAAAATGTGAAATATAAATGAGAAATGTGTATTTATAAATCACTTCGTGTTTACATAATGGCATATTATATTGTAAAGCCGGATACTCAAGAAATCACCCGTTACGTCACAGACGACACCATTTTTGATCAACTGGTCAAAATGGATCATCGCCGTCTCGACTGGGGGAGATTTATGGTGTACTTTTGGAAAGCTGATAGAGAAAAAGAAAAGATGTGGACTCTTACAGAACCGCCAACAGAAGAAGACGATTGGCCTATTGTTATGAAATTTTACGGAACATGTTACATCACGGGAGCAATGTGTAAAAATCTCGGTGAAGAAATATACACCCTCCGAGATATTCCGCTTGATGAAAATGCACTACGAGATATGATCGAATTTTCTTGAGAAATTAACATTTTCTTTTGCGAAAACAAAAGAAAGCTTTATTTAAATTAGTTTTTGAAAGTTGGATAAACATCATTAGAAAAGATTTCTATATAGTCATCAAAGAAATCATAAGTTAAATTTTTAAGATAGCAAATCTAAAAAAGCTATCTCAGAATATCATTTTTCTACCTCGCCACCCGATATTTATACAGTAACAATTTGATATACTCGGCATTTTTGATGGTAGATGGATATTCTTCAACAGCTTTTTCTATGTCCTCTTGGCACAATGAAAAATTCAGTGCTTTCTTTTGTTGTTCAGGTGAAAGTAGTTTTGTTTTACGCTTAATTTCTTTTTGTGCCTCTGGAGTCGCCGTGTACGTTCCAAGTTCATCTTCCGGAGGAACAGCAACGTACCACATTTCTCCAGGTACTAGAGTTTTCTCTTCACTAGGTACTAATTTTTTCTTTTCTTTCTTTTCTCTAGGTACTAGAGTTTTCTCTTCACTAGGTACTAATTTTTTCTCTTCGCGAAAGCTTCCCCATAGGGCGTTAAAAGAAGCTTTCTGTACGGCAATATCCATCATTTTGGTTATATCACTGGCTGAGTATCCAAAAATAGGTGCTTTGTCTTCATATTCGTCTGGATCAACATAAGTTCCGGCTTTAATTTTTTTGACAATTTCTTGCCCTTCGGGTGTTGGACCTGTATGATCTACGATTTTGTCGATGAATTTTTTATTTACGATTAATGTTTCTTTATCAACAACGCAATATTTTGAACCCCATTGTTTGATATTCTCAAAATATATGTTGCTTTTCATGAGATCTTTTTTACGTTCTTGTTCAGGCACACCGGGAAGTGAATAATTTTCTGCGAGAGATGCGCGAAGAAGCCATTCTCTAGATTCATTATCGGGAAGATCAACAAACACCATTGCTCCAAATCTTCGAAGAATGGCTGCGTCGATGCTAGTAGGAAAATTTGTTGCTGCAATGACAGAAACATTGGGCTGCTTTTTAATACCATCCATAGCTTGTAAAAGAGCGTTTACCGATCTTCTCATACCTGGATCAGTTTCTCTTCCTGTTCCTGCTAATGAATCAAATTCGTCGATGAAAATAATTGCGAATTTATAAGATGATCCAGGTTCATCAATTTTAGCTTGAGCACATTTAAACAATTGATCTATATTTTTTTCTGTTTCTCCTTCATATTTTCCTCGGAGCTCACCAGGACTGGGAGCAAAAAAAGCGGCGCCCTTAATTTCTGCTGTCGCTGCTCGAGCTAAAAGAGTTTTACCGGCACCCGGCGGACCGTATAAAAGAATTCCCTGGGATTTAGAGGTGAACAGCTTCGGAAATATGAATGGATAAATATAATTTATCTCTAGATCCTCTTTTACTGTTTCTTGCCCAGCTATATCATCGAATGTAATACCTAAATCGCCAATAGGATCTTGACAATCGAAATCCAAAAGTTTAGTTTTTCCTTCCAAATCCCCAATAAATTTTAAAAGCTTCTGAGTTGCAATATGCAACTCCGCAAATGAAAGACCTTCTAACTTTAGTCTTTCAAACATTCTATAACCAAATAACCTTATTTTAGCCTCTAATTCGTCTCCTTCGAGAGCTAAAAATTTGATTCCTTCTTGAACCATTAATTTATTGACTTCTTTAACCAGCTCATCTTCCGCTTTAGCCTCGCGAAGTAACTCTAAAAATTTTTTCTTTGTGTCGGATGACATTATATTGAAATATGATAATAAGAATTAGTCTTTAAAAATACTATGCAAAATATTCCCGCACAATTATCGCAAGGCGAAATTTTTTCGATCAAAGATTTTATAAACAGAGACAAACCACATCCTATATCAGATTTCATTAAAGAAAAACGTGCTTTTAGAACAAAACCAACAATAAAAGAGTTTATCAGCCGTCCGTCTACAACCATCAAAAAATATATCGAGACATCTCCGTCGGCCGGAGAAATCAATAGATTCATTCGCGCTTCTACTGAAACCAAACCTACCGCTCTTCAAGCTTTCATTTCGGGTAAAACGGAACGGAAAACGACTGTCGAGACCGTAGCTAATATAGCTCAACAGTCAAATCTAAGTGAGGGAACAAGAGCGAGATTGATGATCAGAAGAACTATTGGTACTGAAGCTTCAAGTTTTATGCATCGGAATTTGACGAACTGGATGTGGGCGAATTGGAGGCAAATAATGTGGAAAGTTGGAATGACCACCGCACTAGCAATCGGAGTAACGATATCGTATATTTTGCTGACTGCAGGTAGTTGGATGTTATTTTTATCTATGCTGAAATATATCGGTATTACGTTGGTTCCTACCGCTCTTATAGAAGCTCTGAAAAGAACCGGGGTGAGCGTGGCAACTGGCGCTAGTATTGATGCTGTGATAGGAATGGCAAAGAAAAATGTTGTATTTAGAAGAGTTCTACAAACGCGAGTTCCTACAAGTTATTTGGGTCCGGTGTTGGAAAGGTTAGGTGTTAATCCTCGAAATGTAACAACGGAACAGATCGCCAAATACTCCATCCAACAAGGTATCTCTCTCACAACATACGGAATAAGCGGGTTTTTAATATCTTCGGGTTTGTCTGTCGGAATGAAAGGTGTCGCGATAACCGCTCGTAAAACTGGAGCAGCAGCCATCGCTATTAAAAATACAACGCTTAAACTGCTCGTAAAATTACCAAAAAAGCGAGTGAGGTCACCACCGTAACCGCGAGTTCTGATCTCAATGGACCAAAAACTGAAACTGTAGTTGAAGACATTATGCAAGAAATCAAGCGTGATGTTCCAGTTCGACGTCATAAAAAACCTTCAATACAAAGACCTCGAAATAAAACGGAACTCGCAAAAGATACACGTCAAGTTCTTGAAGATAATCGTAGCCTTGCTTTTGCTAGTACGGCAGCTATGGCACTTATCGGCTTGGCTTTTGCGGGTACTGTAGGAGGTGATATAGCCTCCTATACTACAGGTCTTCAAGAGATTATGAAAGAGCAAATCTCAGTTTATGGAGCGGAAACTTTGGCTAAATTGGGTACAATTTCCACGATTGGTTATGATATTATTTCTGAGTCAAAATTTGCTAAGGTAACATTGGTGAGTTATCTTCTTGACAAAATAGGAGTGAACAAATTATTGGATGTCTTTGTTGATAAGTTAATCCCAGAGCAAAAGAAAGAACTCAAAGATCTTGCGCAAGCAATCAAACGGGAAAGAGACAAAACTGCTTTAGCAAATTTCGCAGAAAAATTCCTTGGTATTCTAACCGGAGGCTATTACACAGCAAGCAACCTAAAGAAAACAAAACTGCGAGATTTACAATTGATCTATAAAAATCTATTCCCGGACGATGTGAATTGGAAAAAATATATGGATACTCAACTTCGTGATGCTATAATCCAAGAACAATCTGGGAGAAAACGTCGAATTAGTCAATTGTTAACGAGCGCTATTAAACAAACATTACATGCTGCCACAGCGGCAACTGTTTACCAAATTTCCGTGGATGGATATGCTTACGCAAAAGCAAATATGACTGAATTGGAAAAAAATATAATCGACGTTGAAAAACAAAAACCTGAGAAAAAAGCACAAACTCTTGAAGAGAGACGAAAACTTGGAGAGCTTCGAAGAGCTCAAACAAAAGTCAAACTCGAAAAACTCAAACAAGAACTCAAAACTAAAAAACAAGAAATAGAAGTCGAAGAAGGACTACGCCAACGAGAAAAATCTATCAAAGAAGCACAAATTTTAAAAGAGAAAATGAAAACGGAAGCGCACGCTGAAGCAGCAAAAATAAAAGAGATTCGAAAAATCGTGATTGAAAAGCAAAAAATAGAACATCAAGAAGCCCTCAAGCGTCTAGCCGAAAGAGTAGAAAAACGTCAACTCAAAGTTGCAGCACTAACCGAAGATTTAGCTAGAAAAATGGACGTGACAATTATCACTAAAGAAGGCGTTTCACATCCTCTTCCACCTGAAGAATTACTCCTTAATCCAGAACTGCAAAAAGCACTCGATATCGAGGTCACTCCTTTAACGGAATACTTAATGAAAGAGACAGCGAAAGCTTCTGTTAGTTGGATACCTGGAGTAGGGTGGATTCAGAGCGCTATAGATAAAATAAATATTGGACTTGCGACTACCGAAACAGTAAAAGATGTGGCTAAAATCGCTGAAGTCCTCGTTCGCCTTGATCACGGCGAAACAGAAATCGATGTTACTCATTGGGACACCCTTAATAATTTATTAAAGCAACGAATTCCGAGCCTAACAAAATTAGCAGACGAAATCATTAAAACTTCAAAAATCAATGTAAAAGAGCTCGTCCTCCGAAAACTTAAGGATAAAATTATTGAAGGGTGGGATAATCAACGCGTTGTATTAGAAGTTGGAAAAGAAATTTTAGGTCCTGGAGAAGATTTTGGCGTCGATGTTACGGAAATGTTTGGCAGTGATTTATGGAAAAAAGCATTTTAATTATGAATATTTTATTTATTTAGAACTGAAATATCATTGACACCGATCTTAAAAAGATTCAAATAACGGAGATTGTGACATTCACTTAACGCTGAAATATCTTTGACATTAGTATTTGTCAGATTCAAATGACGAAGATTGTGACATTCACTTAACACCGAAATATCCTCAACTAAAGTACAAGAAAAATCTAGTGTATAAATTCTATTACGCCATTCGCTAGGCATCTCTTTTAGTAAATAAAAAGATTTATAATTCCTTAGCTCCAGACACGAAGGAGCGAATTTGTGTCGTATATCCCACAATTTTTTTGTTGTCATCAGAAAACAACACCAGTCTTCTAAATTTAATATAGGAAAAATGTGGTTCATGAACACAGTAAAGAATTGATGATTTTGTGTTATAGCCGTATCAATCATTGTTAATGTACTTGTCTGAAAAAGATTATAATGTGTTCTATAAATATCATTTTTAAAAATCAATGCATCCAAACGGAACATTCCATTCCTCAAGTGTATAAGTTTCGCTTAGAGATTTTAAATAAACTGAACCACTCAAAATTCCTGTTTCTAAGCTACCATATCGACTTTCAATACGCACCAAATCATTAGCATCAATAAAATTTTTTAAATAATCTAGCATTGCTTCGTTAGCATCTTTCCTATTGTCAAACATTCCCAAAATATCTTTAGGATAGTAGTCGGTATTGTTATCTGTTTTCCAAACCCAGAATGTTTTGGTTTTTATTTTCTCCTCCATATTGTTGGATTTCGAGGATAATATAATATTTGATATTTCATTTTTAAATGTTTAAGCAGTCAGAAAAATGAAATATCATATCGACATATTGTGATCTATGTGATAACGTTCCTAAAATTGAAATTCTTTAATTTTAGTACGAGAAATATTTAGAGGTTATCATTTTGGTCTATTTTTGAAATTGAAAATTTCTATCATTTTTTACATTTCTTTAATCGTTCGGTAGATAACTTATCGATACGGTCGATAAAAAGTTTGTTCTTTTCTTCTTTCTTTTTAACTAGTTTTTTCAAAATCTCGTCAGCGCTACTCCTATATTTTGGATCGTTAGAATCCTCTTTAGATCCAACAGGTTTTATGATCATAAGGTGATAAACATTAACGTGTTGTTCGTTAGGCGGAAGATGAGTATGAGATTGATATCTTACTGCCCTTCCGATAACTTGTTCTTCGCCAGGACGGTTCCAACCACTTTCGAGAAGAATAACATTTCTCACTCCCTTAAGATCAATACCTTCACTTCCCGCTTTAGTTATGAATAATACGTCAAACACAGAATTATTGAATTCGTTTACAGCTTCCGCTCGCTTAGAACGATTAGTCGATCCAATAATTTCGGTATATTTAATATCGCTGTCTTTCAGCATATTTTGAATTTTCTTTACTCCGTAAGTTTTAAAATTTGAATATAGAACAGTTTTCTCTCCCTCTTTGATTTTATTTACTGCCCATATACATTTTTGACATGGATCAAGTGCATTTGTAGCTTGACGAACTCCAGTGAGAAATCGCCATGGATTACCTCCGCTAAAGAAATGGGATATTTGCTTTTCTACTTTTCTATATTGTTTATAGTATTCGGGATCCATAATCATTTTAATTTCCTTTTCTGAAACTGTTGGATAATCTTTGGTTTTTGGTATCTTGTAAAATGAGAATAAACATTCAAAATATCGATTGAATTTAGATGAAGGACCTTCAAGAAGTTCTGTAAATTCTTTTGCGCTAAGTTGCTTTCGACCTTTAAGCATCGCTACTAAATTTGCTACGTCCATAGGATTATTGTACACGGGAGTCGCTGTTAGCAATAATACTTTCTCGGCATGTTTTGCGCATTGTATAGCAATATTAGCTCGCGGAGGTCTACCGTCCATTTTTTGTACAAGTTTAATATTTGTTCGAAAATTATGAGCTTCATCAATGATGAGAAATGTTTTTGCGCACTTACTAGATTTATTGTCGTATTTACGAGCAAACATTTCAAATGTCAAAAATTCATAACGTTTATCTTTCGGATCTACTCCGTACGCTACCATCTCTTTCTTAAAATTTTCCTGTAGACTGGTAGGTGTAACCACTATGACTCTCCAATCTGGATGTTCGTCAAGAATACATTGTGACGCAGTCACGGCAGTTAACGTTTTTCCTGCGCCTACGCTATGAGCTGCAATAACTCCTCGATGGGTAAGGAGATATTCAACCACAAGTTTTTGATATTTTTGAAGTTTTAACTTTGAACGAGAAATACAGCCCTTTTCTTTTTTCGGAAGAGGAACTTTTTTCTTTAAAAGTTTACATAATTCAGATTTGTTCAATTTTGTTGCCGTTGTTTTACTATAACTAAGATTTTTTATAGCAAGATCAACAAGTTCATTCTTAGTAAATGCGGTAGGTCGTAGTTTTGAGCGTAATACATTGCATGGTCTTGTGTCCAAAAATAATATTTTACCTTTGGGTTTTTTAGGTGAAGGAACTGCCCAAAAAAACCCTAAATATTCACATAACTCTTTTTTCTTCATAGCTCGAACCTCTTTAGAGGTTGCTCCTTTCTTTCGAGCAAGTTGTTGAAGTTCATTTTTTGTATAAACATTAGGATGTTTTTTTGTCTTGCGTAGAGCGCACGATTTTTTCTTTGCGGGAGACATTTAAATTCTAATAACTTTTAAAAATAACGCTATTATATAATAATTCAATCATGTCAATAAACAGATTTTTCGTGATGATCAAACCTGATGGGGTGAAAAGATGTTTAGTTGGAACTATTATTTCTCGTTTTGAAGAGAGAGGTTTTACACTCCAAAGAATAGAATTACGTTCTCCGGATATTGATATTGTTAAAGCTCACTATGATGAACATCGTACTCAAAGTTTTTTTAATGATCTTGTTAAATTTACATTAAGTGGTTTTGTCGTTCCAATGGTATGGGACGTTAATATTCAAGTGGCAAGAAATATTGTAGGTTCAACTGTACCATTGGACGCAAGTTCAAATACCATTCGTGGCAAATATGCCTGTAATATACCTGAAAATTTAGTTCATTGTTCAGATTCTATAGAGAATGCTAACCGTGAAATTGATTTGTGGTTCGGGAAAGATGCGGTATAAAATTCGCAAAGCAAAATTAAAATTTCATTTAAAATATTAAAGTCTCTATAGACTTAATGAAAAAAAGTTATAATCTTAGAAAACGTGGTCCGAATAAAATATTTGAAAACTTTAGAAGAAAAATTGTTGAAAAAGATAATTCTGATTATGAATATACACCTTTGAACAAAGCTATAACTTCAGATTCATCATCAGAATCAGAAGATTCAGATTCAGATTCATCATCAGAAGATTCAGATTCATCATCAGAATCAGAAGAAGGCTTTACAGCTCCTGAACTATTAACACGTGCTGTTAAACGTATTCGCGAAGATCTCGAAGAGGAATATTTCGAAGAGGACGAACTCGAAGAAGATCTTAAGCCAACATTAAAACGTTTACGTTCCAAAATAGAGAAAGACATACCAACCATCACTCGAATCCTCAAAGCAAAAATTCCTGAATCTGATCAAAAGCAAGCAATTCAACTGTATGATATACTTCAACATACTGATCCCTATACTTATGAATATGATCAATTATGCAAGGAAATCCAACAAATTCTTTCTGTTGAGAATGAAATAAATCCCAAAGATATAAGTAAATTTGAAAAAGAAGAAAAATTACTTTATGCAAAAATCGGAGATATAGATCAAAATCTTAAAACTAAAATTTTTCAACTCGACGCTGATGAAACTACAAAAGCTAGAATATACGAGATGTATTTAAAACTTATGTCTTATCCAAAAACTGATCCTGAATATTCATCTCTTAAACAAAAAATTGTATGGGCTGTAAGTTTACCATATCGACGAATGAAATTGCCAGAAAATATTATGAAGAATAAATCGCTGGACGAGATAAATAATTATTGTGGACAAATTTACAACAAATTGAACGCTAAACTATATGGTATGCTAGAGGTGAAAGAACGCATCATTCAGATCGTTAATAATAGAATTTATAATCCACGAACTAAAGCGATACTTGCTCTTAAAGGAGATCCGGGGGTGGGGAAAACAGCGATTGCAGAAGCTCTTGCAAATAGTTTAGAGTTACCATTCGAACGAATTTCGTTAGGAGGAATGGTAGATCCTAGTATTTTTAAAGGAGGTGATAATACTTGGATAGGATCAACGCCTAGTATATTATTACAAATATTAAAACGAATGAAGTTTGCAAATGGAATAATTCTTTTTGATGAAATTTGCAAACTTCGCTCAGAAAAGGGTCAAGAAATTCAACATGCTCTTCTCCATATTACAGATTATATTCAAAACAAAGAATTTCAGGATTTGTTTCTTAATGAATTCCCACACGATCTCTCAAATATTTGGTTTATGTTTGCTATGAATGATGATAAATGGATCGATTCAAATCTTCGCGATAGGCTCGATATTATTTCTGTAAAAAAATATACTAGCTCCGAAATTAAAAAGATTATACAACTGCATCTCCTTCCTAATGCACTCAAAGATGTGGGTTTAGAACATAATTCATGCGAAATTACAGATTCAGCATGCGAAAAATTAATCGATATACTTGATATACAAATTGAAGGGACTGGTCTTCGTTGTGTAGAAAAAGAATTGCACAAACTTATTT
>SDBV01006232.1_pt1 | contig 16596 bp, 20 predicted proteins | sample 2277081 | NCBI WGS metagenome assembly SDBV01 (sample SAMN10402039, study PRJNA504765) | marine sediment metagenome | isolation source: marine sediment core GS10_PC15, 223 cmbsf | place: Arctic Ocean: Southern Knipovich Ridge | collected 2010 | reverse complement strand
AGGAAATCGATCTACAAGCCGCTGCCTGCCGCAAGATGCATCCCGCAGCAGGCGTTCGTGTGCTACAATGAGTGTAAATCACTGCGCGATGGCTGCCTATGGTAAGATACTAGAGGAACCCGTGCTTCTGTTGGTCGAGCGAGTACGCGAATTCCGGATGAGCCGAAAAGAGGAATCGGTGCTCGGATCGCTCGCCTCGCAACGCGGTGGCGTGTGCGACGCGACGCAACTCCCTGGCATTTAACAAGTTACGTTGCTCGCCGGGTGAACACTCGCGTACGGCAGCGGTCGATTTCCGCCGAACTTTCGAAACGAACTACTAGAGCAACTGGCGCTTTGAAATCTCCGGCGAGACGAAGACCTTGGTGAGGTCCTTGTTCTGGCGAAGCTCCACCAGCGCCCCTTCGAGTTCTTCGAGAGGAACGACCATCGAGAACAGCGGGCTGGGATCGATGCGGCTGTACCGCAGCAGGGCGATGGCATCGTTCCAGTCGTTTCCCACCCCGGCGCAGGAGCCCGCCACGTCCTTCTCGCCGAGCACCAGGTCGAAGGGATACACCCGAATCGTGTCCTCAACGCCGGTAATGCCGAAGGCGGCCACCTTGCCGCCCGGCCGCACCATCTCGAAGGCCTGCTGGTAGGTCTGGGGCGTACCCACGGCTTCGACCACGTAGTCGGCGCCCCGGCCTTCGGTCAACTCCTTCACGGCGCGGACAGGGTCGTCGACGTCCTCGATGCTGATCGTGAAATCGGCTCCCAGTTGCTTGGCGATCCGGAGCTTGCGCTGGTTGCGGCCCACCACGATGATCGGCGCCGCACCACGCAGCCGCGCGACGGCTGCGTGCAGAACGCCGAGCCCCGCACCCAGGATGGCGACGCTGCTGCCGATTTCGATCCCGGTGGCCTTTGCCGAGTGGATGATACAGGAAACCGGCTCGACAAAGGCCCCTTTGAGGAAATCGAGATCCTCCGGCAGCTTATGAACCAGCTCCCAAGGCGCTTTCACGTATTCGGCGTAGCTGCCGTTGGTGTGAATCCCGAGCTGCGCGAACTCCGGGCACATGAGCGTGTTGCCCTTGCGACAGTAGAAACAATGGCCGCAGCTCATGTTGATGTCGGCCGTTACAGGATCACCTTCCTCGAGGCCCCTGGACTTCTTCCCGACTTCGGCGATGACGCCCGAAAACTCATGGCCCGGGATCAACGGCAGCTTGTCGGCCGAGTACTTGCCCGTGTAGATGCTCCAATCGGTGCCGCAGATTCCCGTGTACTTCACCTTGATCAAGACCTCGTCGTCGCCGATTTCGGGTACGGGGACCTCCTTGACGACGAGTTGTTGCGGTTTCTCGACCACGGCGGCTTTCATCTTCATGGATCACGTTCCTGGTTGGTTTGGAGGGGTGAGGGGTGAGGGGTGAGGGGGTGAGAGGGTGAGAGGGTGAGAGGGTGAGAGGGTGAGAGGGTGAGAGGGTGAGGGGGTGAGTTGTATGGCCGACTGTGCAAAAGGCTCATTTCACGACGCGTACAGAGCACCGGCTACGACCGCATCCCCTTTTCCCTCACCCCCTCACCCCCTCACCTCTTCACCCCCTCACCCCTGACCCTACGTGTGTTTCTCGGTCAGCTTGCCTTTCTCCCTGCGGATCTCCTTCAGTCGCTGGGCATACTCCTTCTGATAGGTGGCACATCCGACCGGCTCCTGCCTGATCAGGAACTCCAGGCAGTTGTCGCAGAGCGTACACCAGTCGACCTCGTCGCTGTGGCCCTCTTGGAACTTCTTCGGCAACAAGGGATCGGCCAGCGACTGCCTTCCGATGGCGATCATGTCGCAGACGCCGTCGCGGATGTTCTTGTTGCCCCAATACTCCAGGGAGCTTTGCTGACGATTGACGGCGAGGAATTTGTTGCGGCCGTCGCGAAAGACCGTGTAGGCGGAGCCGATCACCACGGTCTGCGGTTTGAGGACCTGGCGGATCTCCCGCTGGAAACTCATGTGAAGGTAAGCATAATCGGGGATGTTGCGGTTCGGCTGGGTCAAGGCGAGGGTGATCGAAGGGCTGCCGGCCGACTGGAGCACGAACTTGGCGCCCCGCGCTTCGAGCCCCTTGACCAGGTCGAGCGGTTCGCTGAGCTCGATCACGGGCGTGTCGGGACCCGCCGTTCCGCAGCCGCCGGGGAACCCTTCCCAGACCGAGATTTTCGATCCCACGATGAAGCCCGGGTCGTTGATCTGCCGGGCGATCCGTTCGTAGATCTCGTAGGCGAAGCGAGTCCGGTGCTGCCAGGGGCCGCCGTATTTCCATTTCCGATCGTTGTAGGGTCTGAGGAACTGCGAGCCCAGATAGCCGTGGCAAAGCTTCACGTCCACCCCGTCTGCGCCGGCGTCGTGGACCACCTTCGCAGAGGTGACGAACTTGTCGATGATCCCCTCCACTTCCTCCTCGCCGAGCAAGTCCCCGCCGAGCCCCGGAAGCGGTTTGACGCAGACTCGCCGTGAAAACTCGGGATCGGAGAGCTCGCCGGAATGGGTCAACTGAACGATCAACAGGGGCTTTTCATTGATCTTTCGCAGGTTCGCGATGAACTGTGTCAGCGCATCGAGATTCCGCCGCGAACCGATCAACTGGTTCAGCCGGCCGCGGCTCTCGTCGATCACGCTAATGGCCTCGATGACGATCACCCCGGCGTCGCCCTCCATGCAGCGGGCGTACCTTCGGTAGGTGAGTTCGCTGGGATTGCCCTGACGGTCGGCGTCGTTGCACTCCATCGCGTTCAGCGCGATGCGGTTCGGCGCCGTCTTCGATCCGAGCTTGATACTCGTCAGCAGTGTGGCCTTCGTCATTTAACATTCCTTGTTCGATCGCTACTCGAAGAGCTTGTCGCCCCTGCCCGTGTACTTGCCTTGGATGATCAGCGGTTTGAGGTACTCGATCGTCTTTTGCAGGCCGTCCTCCCTGCTCATGACGACGTCCTCGTGCTCGTAGCTCAACACGTAATCGTAGCCGGTGAGCATGAACTCGGTCAACACGCGCTTCCAGGAAACCGAACCCCAGCCTGGAATCCTGAAGCGGAAGCCCCGATCGATGCGATTCCAGGGTCCGGTGGGCTGCAAGCCGGAACGCCGTACGTTGTGCTCGACGATCTCGCCGTCCTTGGCGTGACAATGAAATATCCTCTCGCCCAGCTCCTGGATAAAGATCACCGGATCGATTCCCTGCAGGATGATATTGGCCGGGTCGAAGTTGAATCCCCACTCCTTGCGGCCGCCCATCAGCTCCACGCTCTTCACAGCCGTTTCCACGTTGTACACGTACTCGTTGGGATGAGGCTCATGGGCGAACTTCACTCCCTCTTGGGCGAACACGTCGAGGATCTCACCCCAGCGGTTGACAAAATCCTCGGCCATTTCGTCCCAGCCCTGCGGATACGGCCACGGGAACCAGCGCGAGAACCGCTCGCAGCCCACGAAGCCACACACCACCGGCACTTCCAGAGCGGCGGCCGCCCGGGCCGTCTGCTTCATCCGCTCCATGGCGAACTTGATCTTCTCTTGCGGCGTGCCCTCGTAGAGCGAGTCGGTGTCTTTCGTATGCGGACCCAGGACGAGCTGTCCTTCGGGGTGGTTGCTCAGCGCGGAGATGGTGACGTTGTACTTCCCGGCCAGATCCCGGATCTTCTTGGCCCCCCCGGGCTTCAGGACCTCGTCGATATCGAGATGGCCGTTGCCATAGAAGGCCGGCAGCTCGGCCGCCTCGTAACCGTACTCGGCCATCATCTTCAGCACGGACTCCAGATCACGATCGAGATAATTCGCCGTGAACATGCCGATTTTCATGTGCGAGCTCCGTGGATGCTGGGTGTGTCGATTTTGGCCTTATGTCTTCTTTCTGTACGTGTCCTCGCCCTAATGGCCTGGAACTTACTGGCGTGGCCAGCCCGTTCGACCACGCCAACAATGGCCGACCGCGTCAAGGGGAGCGGATGGTTAGGCTCATCGGCCGTAGAGTAGAAGAAGACTCTCCGTGGTGTTCAGCAGGCCAATGGCAGTGATTGCCCATAGCAGCAGTGCCGCGACGCTCAGCGAGAGCCCCGCAACAGCTAGCCCCGCGGGCTGCTTACGTGCGGCGGCACACCTGACGGCCATTGTTCCGAAGCCCACCCCGGCCACAGCGACCGCCGCAACAATCGCAACGGCAATGCGAGCAAGCCAAGCGTGGAGATAGACGACACCACTGCTGCGGTTGGCTGACTCCCAAACCTGGACGGCAAGGACCAAGATCATGGGCGCGGCCAAGAAGAGCACAGCACCAATGCTCAGTGCAGCCAATCCCCACTCGGCTGCGTGTCGTTGCCCAGGGTCGGCAGAGCGTCCGCCGTGCTCCGGTGCCTCAGTAGACACGACTGGCTCCTTGAGTCTAACGGTGAGTATGCAGTCTGCAAAAACCCCCAGATCGCTGGGGTCTGTCAGTATAAGCATTCTCGATCGTCTGTCAAGTGCCGGTCACCGTTGCGTGCCGAATGGCTTAGCAACGGAGCTGGCAGTAGGGCGAACAGGCACATCCGCGAGCCCGAAGGGCTCTAATTCAACAGCCCGGGGCAACGCCCTGGGGACCGAGTGACCCGAGCGCGCGAAGCCCTGAAAGGGCGCGACAGGCTGTTGCACGACGGAAGCCTATGACGCCCTTTCAGGGCTGGAATCTCGTCGTTGCCCATTTACCCAGGGCGTTACCCTGGGCTGTCGAATTGGAGCCCTTCGGGCTCGCCGATCTGCGCACTCTAGCGACTGCCGGGAATCCCAAAACACCTCTGGGTCTCCGGATTTCTGGCAGGTAGAACCTCGCCAAGATACGCAGTATAGTGTATGATGCCTTCGAAGCTCGGCGGTTGGCTGGGCCCCATTCGCTTCGAAAACGCCGGTTGAAAGGAGTGTAAACGATGTGCGCAATGACCTTGTGTGCCGAGGCCGATACGTTTCGTCATGAGGAGAAGGATTTTTCCTACGCCATCGAAATGGCCAGGAAGTTGGGCTTCAAATACATCGAACCGGAAGTGATGACCGGCCGGTGTCTGCTGAACGTCTACGGGTACTGCAACATCACCAGTCTCGAAGACGATCCGATGGAAATGCGCAAGGCCCTTCAAGCCGCCGGCCTGAAAGTGGCCTGCCTCAGCGCACACTCGAGCCTGCTGGACACCGTCTACGGCGTCGATTATCTCAAGAAGGCGATCCGCTTCGCCTACATTCTGGGAGCCCCGATGGTCAATACGGCGGAAGGACCCAAGCCGGGCTGGATGACCGACGACGACGCCTTTCGCATCATGAAATACAATCTCGACGAACTCTTGAGGGCCTGTGCCAACTACGACGTCACCTTGACGATCGAACCGCACGGCGTGTATACGACCAACGCCGAAGGCCTGCTGAAGATCATGGCGCTGAGCGATTCGCCCTACCTGGCGATCAACTACGACACCGGCAACGTAGCGGTAGCGGGCAACGACCCGGTGGGAACCCTCAAGGCGGTGGTCGAGCACGTCAAGCACGTTCACCTCAAAGACATCGTCCGGCAGCAGGCGGCCGGACACGAGACGGGAGTGACCGCCGGCACTGCGGTCGGCGACGGCGAAGTGGACATCAAGGGATGTCTCGGCGTGTTGCGAGACGCCGGCTACGAGGGTTGCCTTTCGATCGAATGCAGCGGCACCGAAGCGCTGAAGAAGAGCATCGAGTTCCTCACGCCCTTGTTGTGAGGTAGCTGAGGGTGTCCGGGAATTCAAGGCTGTAGGGAACGGCCTCTGTGCCGTTCCGGTGCGATCGGTGGCTCCACGGAACGGCACGGAGGCCGTTCCCTACAGCGGTTTCCAGCGTTTTGAATTCCCGGACACCCTCCGTTTTGAATTCCCGGACACCCTCAGGTAGCCTGAAGAATCGACCACCCGCCACTGGTTGTCTATGCTTCGCCATCGAGGACGCCGAGCAGCTCGAGCGGCCGCTGGATCAGGGCCTTCGCGCCGCTGGCCTGCAACTCCTCTGCGGGGCGGAACCCCCAAACCACGCCGCACGGATACATCCCGGCGGCCACGGCCGTCTGCATATCGGTTGCCGTGTCGCCGACGTAAACGATCTCCGACGGCGCCAGCTCCCATTGCCGGGCGATCCACAACGCACCGGCCGGATCGGGTTTGCGGGCAATCCCGTCGCGGTGCCCCATGGCGACGTCAAACGTCCACTGTGAGAGTAACGCGCCGACGCACTTCTGGGTGAGTTCGTGGGGTTTGTTCGACAGCACGGCCGTCTTGATCCGGGCAACCGTCAAGGCGTCCAGTAGTTCTCCGATTCCGTCATACGGCCTGGTCTTCGCGTTCCAGCGCCGGCCGTACTCTCCGCGATAAGTCTCGGTGACTTTGCCGATGGTCTCCTCGTCGCGTTGGCCCTCGGGCAACATCCGGCGAATCAGCATGCCCACGCCGTCGCCGATGAAATAGCGATAGGCATCGATCGGATGGGTGGGAAATCCATATCGGGCCAAGGTATGGTTGCCCGAGTCGCTGAGGTCTTCCAGCGTGTCCAGGAGCGTTCCATCGAGATCGAAGATCACCGCTTGCCGCTTCATTCGCCGAGTTCCCTTGCGATCTGATCGGCAACTTTCCTGAAGGTATCCGCCGCCGGTCCCCCCAGTTCGGCCAGCTTGCGGTGGGTCTCCAGCAGGTGCTGTCCAAACTCGGTTCGTTCGAGGACTGACACATGAAGCGTCACCGGGTCGCCGACGCCGTGGGGGCGTTGGTCCGCAAAGTTCAGAAAGCGGTCCAATTGGACGGTTCCCAACAGCTTTTCGCGTTTGGACTGCTCCGCAAAGACGGCGAATGACCCGTCCTGGCTCTTGCCGCGATCGTGGAGCATTACCAGGCACCCGAGGAAGGTGCTGTCGAGATACTCGCACGCCGACAAATCGAGTACGACGTCTGCCCCGTCCTCAATCGCGCCGCAAATGAAGTCCCGTACGGACGGACTCTCGCGCATCGTGCCGCGACCCGCGATTCGGAAGAGGTAACCGGATTCGGTGCGAGCGATCGTCAAGGTGCATGCGTCACCCATGCCTCACCTCCGTGGTCTGGTAGAAATGCCGGCATTTTACCCGATCGCTTCCGGATTTGCAAGTCGACTCATGGACTCCCGCATGAAATAGCAGCAATTCGTTGGCGTGAATATGACGGCTTGCGGTTGCCTGCTTATGGATCATCTCCAAACGTTCCTGAATCTGGACGTCTAACGACCCGGAACCGACTTGCACGCCGGGCCGAGTAGGCCCTGCCATCTGATTGTGCGGTGTTGGCCCGGCGTGTCAACTTCAGCGAGGGGTCGGCTGCCGTGATCGGCGCCAGAACTGCCACCAGCGTTTTGGATTCATCTCATACCAAATGAGGCCAGGTTGCCCATCGTCGATTTCACCGACAGATTACAACTCCTCAATTTCCAGAACATCCATCACGGGCGGGTCGCCGGGGTCGTTTAGAGTCAGTCGATGGAGGCTTTGATCGTTTCGAAGCATTTCGACGGCGGCCTTCTCGGCGGCGTGCGGCTCCGCCGCCTGGACAACACGCCACGTGATGAAGCCGTACTTGTCGACTGCGCCGTCCATGTCAATCAGGAAGTTCTGACCGTCGATTTGGACACGGTAGTTCGGCACGACATGCCCGCCTAACGTCCTGGAACTCACTGGCGTGGTCGGCCCGTCCGACCACGACATCAGTATCCCGCGCTGCGGCCGGCCGTGTCAAGTGGATCGCGTGGTTAGGCGGCGCGGCTCAAACCCGCTCCCACGAATCGTCTTCCATGATCGCGTGGCTGCCGTTCTGCTCATCACACCAGACCGCCGGCACGTCGCTGAAAGCTTCCATGCTTCCGCGCCGCATCGCGGAAGGCCACGAGGTTTGCGTAAGGGGTGTCGGGTGCGGTGTTGCAACCGGAGCCGAAGAGAAACCGGCGGCAGTCGCCCAGCGATGAAAACAGCTCCTGCACGTGGGCGTCGATCCTCATCGCGGCGTCAGGGCCCTGCCACTGCTGCTGGGCGGCCGTCATCCCGCCGCAGAGAATCAACCGGTCGCTCAGCGCCCGGGCCTCGTCGAGCCGCCAGTCGCCGATCGGCGGATGGGCGTGACCTTCGACGCCGTCGAGACTTGCTTCGAGTATCAGCGGTCCCAACGCCCTGAGCTGCCCACAGGCATGCACAAACAGATACTTACCCCGGGCATGGACCATCGCCGCCATCTTCTGAAACACCGGCAAGCAGTATTCTCGAAACAGCGGCGGCGAATAGAGTTGGCTGTCAAGGTTGTCGTCCACCTCGAAAATAAAAACTCCCGGTTCGTCGACGACCTCTTCGAGCACGGCGAGCGATTTCTCCGCGTGGATCCGGGCCAGCTCGCGCATCTTGTGCGGGTGGTCGATGAGGAAGAACGTGGCCCTCTCGGCGCCGGCGAGCCAGTGGAACTGCTTCAACGGGCTTGGGGGCAACATCAAGGCGATCACGCCGTCATCGCCCACCCTTTCCAGGCCCCGGCAGAGCGCCGCGCGATCGACCGTCCACTCGGTGTCTTCGATCCAAACGCGAACGGCCGCATAGTCCCGCTCGAAACTCTTCCACCAGTGTTCCGCTTCAAACGGGGCGCCGGTTTCCTCTTCGTAGATCCAGGTGTGTGAAAGCGTGCCGTGAGGCGTTTCGATCGTTTCTTTGCGCAGCGGTCCGGCGGTGAAATCGCCGAACGACGTCCACTCCGGTGGAGCCCCCCGGAACTCCCCTTCGAAAGCCACGTTGTGCTTGCACTCGCAAAGCGTCGGCCGGATGACTTTGCCGTCGAACTTCGAGAGGACGTCGGCGCCCAGATGCCTCAGCACATCGAGCGGCTCGCGACACGACGCCAACTCCTCCGGCAGCGATTTCCGCCTGCGGTTCACGTAGAACCATTGCCAGACATTGGGCACGAACGGCACGCGATCGGCCCGACGCCCGGCGAGTGTGTCCAGGATGCGCTGCTTGCCGGTCACGGCGGCCAGAACACGCTCTTTTGAAATCACGATGCTACTTCTCTTTCAGGGAAGACTCCTCGACACGCCCCCTCAGAGCCGCTTTAGTGGGCAGCTTCGCCAGGTCAGTTTCGTCGAAATGCAAGTAGAGCAACTGCTGGCGGCCCTGATCAATGGCTCGCAGCCTTGGATTATCCATCATTCACGACGCTGCCGCGAGTCCAGTGCATCGCGTGGTTCGGCCTCTGACCCCCGACTGTCCTCTACAAACCGCTTCATTTCTCCAAGATATGGCTCACCGGCCAGCCATGGAAATGCAGTGAATCCCTGCGACAGAGCAAGCACACATAATTCCTTCGCACGAGCGAAGCGATCAGCCCATGGCATGTCATCGAATCCTTCGACGTAGAGGCTGGCAAGGTTGAAAGAAGCCGACCCTATTCCGGCAGCCGAAGCAGCCGACAAAAAAGGAAAAGCACGCTTACGGTCGGACAATATGGCGTCGGCATCGAGAGCACGCCCACCGCTCGGGCTCTGGAACTGCTGAATGCTGTCAAATCGATAGACGCTGTTTTTCAACAGAAAACCGACGGCGTCCTGCGCCTTTAGGTTCCCGGCTTCTGCAAGAGGCAGCAGTAGAGCATACGCCTCGGCGAACTGTTCCGCGTGAACCGCATCTAGACCACAGGCAAGGAAGCTTTCGTTGTTGGCGGTCATCGCGAGTGGCTTTCTGTGGCCGAACTCTGTTAGTAGACGGTTTGGGCAAAGCGGGGTCAGGCCGGGGAGCGAAAAACGATGTCTCCATTTTCATTCTCGGCTATTCACTATTCACAGCCTGACCCCAGAATCCTTGTATCACTTCCCTGGATTTCTTGCACCTTCCTGGCCTATTCCGATAGCACGTCGGTCTGCAACTGATGGTTCGCCCCATCGGCGTACGGAACGGCTATCCACAGCGTGTTTTCACACCGAATATGCCGAGCCTTCTCTCGTGCGGCGATGGCCATCTTGGCATAGGAACACGTGATGGCTGCAAGGGTCATCAGTACCAGCAGATGCCACAGGTGGAACTGATACCACCGTTTTTCGGCTTTCGGCTCTGCTGCGGTTTCACTCATTACCGCATCCCAATGTGAAGAGTTGAGGTCGAACTCTGTTAGTAGGCGGATCCGCCTATACCTCCGATCTGCGTGTTAGGCCGACGGACCTGTCGGCCTATTACACATCCTAGTTTCCGAATTCTCGCGTAACAAGCCCTTTGGTGTCAAGAGGTTGGGCAGCCTCACCGATTTATCACGTGGTGTCATCCGGTTTTCCGTATAGCACGCAGATTGCTTTCGCAATCTATAGACTATCGGCGGGACTGCGAACCCCCCTTCCGCCGCGGTTCAGGACGTGCGTGTAGATCATGGTCGTTCGGCGCTGACGCTCTGCCATATTGGGATCCAGCCGGCTGGTTGCCCATGGCGTTGCCGTTAGCCCGGATAACTCACCACGGAGGCAGTAGAGTAGACGAGGGCAACCGCAGAGCGGTTGCTCCTCGCCCCTCGTCCCACCGGGACAAGAAACGGGGACAGGACAAGAAACGGGGACAGGTCCAGTTTATTGCTTCGTGCTGTCCTGGGCATGCCCTCAGTATGCAGATATTGCTCCGCATGTCAAGAACTGGACCTGTCCCCGTTTCTTGCTCCGCGCTCATCCGCCGCTCCGGTTGAGCGATTTGTTATGTGCCGTTGGTGGCCAAAAGGTAAACGTACATACCGACAGAACCAACAATCAATCCAACATACAGCAGGCACACATTTCTGGTGAGGGCGGCGCTCAAAACGCTTACCTTGCGTTTGAAGTAAGCCTGAAAGTTTGCATCAGCGCGCTTGACGGTTTGAAAGCACATCGGATCATGAACAACAAATGGACCGAATGACTGGTCCCTGAACGCTTGGGCTAGTGATTCACCTGACTGATCCGAGGTGCTATTCAGAAACCTCTCGATGATCCCCATTCGCGCACGCACGTGGTGTTGATATCTCTTGAAGAGGGCATCGAGCAACCAGAACACAACCATCAGCGGAATCGAGACGAGCACGCATCCGGGCACATCTTCGGAGACGGCGTATCCGACCAAGATCGCCCAGAGTGTGGCGGCCCAACCCTTAACGCGAAACGCGAGATCATCGAACGCTCCGATTCGCGTATGAATCGTTGTGATTTCATCACGTAGAACGTCGAGCTGGTATTCGAATGTGTTCTTTGACACGGTGCCCTTTCGCTTTCAGCTGTTGCTTGAGGCACATAACGACCATTTTGAGCGGCGGCCATTGCCGTACGCTCCAAAATCTTGTTCGCTGTTGCCTTCTATCCCCCCGTTACCTTCGGAGGCATCAGTCCTCAATAAGCTCCAATTCAGACGGATGGAAAAACACGTCGCGAAAATCGCGATCCACGTAGAGGCGGACTGCCACGCGGTGCTGATACTTGGCGTCAGGTTTGCCGACTGTTCCGATCTGGCCGAGTAGATCAGGTGCGGTGCATGAATCGACGACACGGACACGGGCGCCTTGTCTGAAGTCGTTCGGAAGTGAGTTGCTCCGGTTCATGAGATCCCTTTCTCGTATTCACAGCGAACGTTTGAGCTAACCGGGCGGCGGCCAGCGACTTTCAATCTCTGATTCCGCGCCCAACCGCCGCTCCGGTTGAGCGATTTGTTAGCCGATGTCTTGCCTTGCCACCGAAGATATGCTGGGCCTTTTAGTTAGACTTCACCTGTGCCATTGCATGCCTCACACACGAATTCCTTCTCGCCGTCGCAACCGCTACAGGTTTCATCAATTGATCCCTCGCCATTGCAGTCGGAGCACGGGATTGGGCCTATCAATCCCGTGCCACTGCATGTTGTACACATGCCAGTACTCACAACGCCAACGCCGTTGCAAGTGGCACACGTTATTTTTCCTGAACCGTTGCAATTGTTGCAGGCAGGCGGCGTAATGTTTCCGGTTCCATTGCACCTGTCGCAAACAAGTTTGCCTGTTCCGTTGCATATCGGACACAACGAGCCATCGTCGAGATCGCCGTTGTCGCAGTTTTCGCAGTCAATCTTTCCATTTGAGCAGTCTGGGCAATCGGCCATCGTACGGTTTCTCCTGTGTGGATTGAGTGAAAACAGCTCTGTTTTAGGCTAACGTCCGCGATAACCGAGTCGCGGGAGTCGACCGTCCATTCAAAAGCCGCCCGGTTCCGCGACTTCGGTTCATCGCATTGTTATGTGCCGTTTGCTTCAGATAGATCATACGTGACAAAGTGTATTGTGCCGCCACGATACTGGTTGAGGTTTTGGCGGACGACATTCAGGTCATTCATTTCGAGAACGTTGTTGTATCCGTATGCGCGACTGATCAACCGAAACGATTCACCGTCACGAACGGCAACCCAAATGTGCCAACCTACAGGATCGCTAAACACGGAGAGAATTGGAAAGTTACCCTTCTGGACCTCGGTTTCTATTTCTGCAAATCCCTCGTCGATGTTAGTTTCGTGGTCCTCTGCATTGATTCCGTATTCGCTCAAGTCAGCGAGTCTTTCAAATCCAATGTTTGTGTCTTCGTATTTGTCCTGTAATTCACGGAAGTCGGAGTCCACTAGCGCGTGCAATTTCAAAATCAACTCCATGCCAGATGCGGCACATGAGTTTTGGTAGTGCTGGGCATGAGCATCTAGAATGGCGTTGTAATCTGTCATGGAGTTAGGCACATAACGACTGAGATAACCGGGCCGATGGACCAACATAAGAAACGCTTGAAAAATCCACAACCGTCATCCAAGGAAATGACAGCTGAATCGCCGAAAGACGAATCGGCTCCGGTTGATCGATTTGTTATGCGGATTGTGCGGTGGTTACCAGCGTTCCTTTGGCGGTTGATCGGTGCGAATGTCCTTCGTCGATCCGCTGAGCAACCCCTCGTTTTCCTGCAAGTGTTGCCACGCGAAATCCGTGATATTGTACGCAAATCTGAAATCTTCCACGCTGAATTTGTGTGCCTGCGTGATGATGCCTGCGGATACCAAACCATTAACGACGCCATCGCTGAACTCAAGGACGTTCGACTTCGTTTGATGCGTTATGTAAAACCGGAGAATTCTCTTTTCGTCTTCAGTGAGCGACTGGAGTTTCTTGACTTGCTTGTTGCGGATCTGGCGAGCAGCATGAAGATTCCGTATCCAAAGCAGGACGTGTATCGATCGGTCAACGAGGAACAGCACGCCAGACACCACAAACGCCGCGCCGAACCACGGCCGATATTCCTGTGTAAGTTGGTCGAAGCCGAGTTTCTTGAGGAACGGTTCGGGGCTGAAAAGGAACACGGCGGAAATAATCGTCAGTGCTGCGAGGTATCGTGGAGCCAGTTTGAGGACATCAAGCGCAATCTGTGCGATCTTTGAATCCATGCCTAACCTAAGGATGTTTCGAGTAGCGGGTAAGCCGCATAACGACCACGATCACCGGGCCGCGACGAGCGATTGTCCATTTTCACAACACCCGGCTATCGCGGCTCCGGTGCATCGTTTTGTTCGCTGGCGATGTTCGCGGGCAGCTTGATGTTGCCCTCTGCATCGACGTAGTTCGCGATATCATTTATGAATAATGATAGCAGTTTGCCCTTCGTCAAATCCTTGTTCTTGTGACCGAGATCTTTTCGTATCGCGCGAATGAGATCTTCATAGATGAACATCAAAGCGAACGGATTCCTGTTAATTTCTGATTCGTCGATCGACGCGCCACGGAATTTGATCCATGCATTGAGTACGTCATCCGCCGCCCAGACCATTGAACGCTGGGTGTAGTCAGACATGAACTCAATCATTTCCTGTTCGGTAACTTCTTTTCCGGTTTTGGTGGCCATCAGAATCTTGAACATGAAACTGATCAAGTCTTCGTATACCGGAATCTTCTTTTCGCGGAGTTCTTTTCGGATCGTTGCGCGAGTCTCAAGATAGCGAGATACGACAACAGACATGACAGATACGATCACGGTTCCGGCAGCGGCAACGAGCGCCGCGCCGTATTTCGCGTCAAGGCCGGAAAACGCACTGATGAATGCGTGACCAAGCCCGTACAGCGCGGCAATCGCAGCAAGTAGCACGACGAATGCGCCGATTGTTGTAAGGATGTTCGTCGCTCGATCGTTCAAGTTTCACAGACTCCAGTGATGTGAGATTTGCTTGGGGCAATTAGCCAGCGAACTACTGTTTATCGAACCGCCCAAATCTATTAACTGGGCGCCTCCCGCTCAATAACATTCCCATCCAATGACGGTGAATATAGCAGGCAAGTTGCGGGGTCACAAGGGCTTAGCTGACCTCGTCCGCTCGCTCTGCGGCCCATTATCGAGGCAGAAATCGCACAATAACGCCCCTGCGACCCCCCGGCGAGGCATTGGCAGTGAGATAAAGAGACGCCGAATGCCGAATAACGTTCCGGCCGGTCCTCGCCTCCTGTCGGCACAAACGCTGTCTCCATCCGTAGCGTGCAGGAGTTGCTGGGGCATAACGATGTCAAGACGACGCAAATCTACACACACGTGCTGAACCAGAACGCCTGGGCAATCCGAAGCCCGGCGGATGACATGTGACTCCGCCTCAGAGTAGGGTGCGTGAAGCCGGCGAAACAGGAGTTGGTGCGTTGCGCAAGCTAACCTTCTTGGTGGTCAATGTGTTTTCAAGAGGTGTCGACTTAGCGGGCGTAACGCACCAGCGGCGGCCAGCTTGCTCCACGCACCCTACGCTCATTCTTTCCGCCGACCGGACGAACCTGTCCCAAAAAAGATCCGAATGTCTGCCCGTAAGCCCCTGCAAGGCAATAACTTGCGGCCGCGAGTTCTTTCCAGAGCCCCTTGCCTCGCTGCAAATGCCCGTCAGACAACGACTTGAAGCCGACAAACCGATTCAAACGGCCCGTTTTGAAGATAGTATTTCTGAGGGGGTCGGGTGTTGATAAGTCGTTGGCGGAAAACGCCTTGCGTCCGAAAACGTCCCGCAATATTTCCCATTTCGGCCCGAAAACCGGACCAACAATTCGCAACACGTTATCGGCAAACCACTTGCGACGACCCAAAACAGCCCAAACAGAGCCTTCAGAAACGACTCCCCGCGGCCCGCAGATCGGCCGAAGTAGTTGCTGCAAAACACTTTCCGCAGCCCGACCCAGCCGGTCGGGAATCTTGACTGGCAGCAGCAGGCGTGGAAAAAGTCCCCACTTGGGAATCAGCGATAGCATTGCCCACTCAAAACCAAGACAGATCCCCAATCTGAAATCTGCAATCTGAAATCTGAAATCTGAAATCAGTCACCCGCCCATCCAGGCGGGCACTTCGCCGGCGGGTGGGAGCTTGATGATCGAGACCCGGGTGAGTTCGTCCAGGGCGAGGATCTCGGCGAGCGCCTCGGCCGGGGGCTGGGTGTCGAGGGCCAGTACGCCGATCGCCCCGCCGCCCGGTTTGCTGGCGGTCCGGCCGACCGACATTTGAGCGATGTTTATCCGGTGTTTGCCGAAGATGTTGCCCACCTTGCCGATCACGCCCGGTGTGTCGCGGTGATTGAAGATCAGCAAGATCCCGTCGAGGTAGCTTTCCAACCGGCAATCGCTCTTCTGGACCAGCCTCGGCATGTTGCCGAACAGCGTGCCGCCGGCGACCGAAGTCCTTTCCTCGGTCACCACTTCGGCCCGAATCAAGGAACTGAAGTCGCCCCGGTCGCTGCTGCGTTCTTCGATCAACTCGATACCGCGTTCGCGCAACAGCACGCCCGCGTTGACGATGTTGACCTCGGCGTCCATGGCCTGTTCCAAGAGCCCGGCCGCAAACGCCGCCGAAAGCAGTCGGGTGTCTTTCTCCGCCACTTCGCCCTGATAGCTGAGCCGGCAGGCGGTGGGCGGGCAGTGATCCATCTGGGCCAGCAGCAGCCCCAGCCGATAGGCCACGTCGAGATATCCGCGCAGCTCGGCCAGCGTGGCGGGATCCAGCGGCGACATGTTGACCGACTGCCTGATCGCCCCGGTGGTGAAGAAGTCGATCAGCAGCTCGGCGGCCTCGATCGCCACGTTGGTCTGGGCCTCTTCGGTGCTGGCGCCGAGGTGCGGCGTGCAGACGACGCCGGGCAGACCGAACAGGGGGCTTTCCGTACACGGCTCACTGGGATAGACGTCCAACGCCACGCCGGCAAGCTGCCCGCTATTGAGACCTTCGACCAACGCCTGCTCGTCGTAAATGCCGCCCCGGGCGCAATTGATCAGCCGCGCCCCCGGTTTGATCGCCTGGACTTCCTTGGTGCTGATGAGGTTTCGGGTCTCGTCGTTCAGCGGCGTATGGACGGTGAGGTAATCGACGTGGGGGAGCATTTCGCGGGCGGTAGCGAACGTCTCGATCCCCAATTCCTTGGCCCGGCTGCTGGTAAGGAAGGGATCGTAGCCGAGCACGCGCATCTGCATGGCCTGCGCGCGGGCGGCCACGGCCTGTCCGATGCGTCCCAGGCCGATGATCCCCAGCGTCTTGCCGGCCAGTTGGGCGCCCATGAAC
>SDBV01006231.1_pt1 | contig 16597 bp, 17 predicted proteins | sample 2277081 | NCBI WGS metagenome assembly SDBV01 (sample SAMN10402039, study PRJNA504765) | marine sediment metagenome | isolation source: marine sediment core GS10_PC15, 223 cmbsf | place: Arctic Ocean: Southern Knipovich Ridge | collected 2010 | reverse complement strand
CAGGTCACCGAAGAACAAGCAACGCCGTCGCCCCGGTATGCCCAACCCGCGTTATCGCAGTCGGTCTGCAGCACGTTGTCGACGCAGGTGTAGTCCGGTCCCTGCGGGGAACAGCACGCGCCGAGAGTTACATCATCGCAGTCGCACTCATCGCTAAACTGGCAACCACAGTCGCACGACCCGTCGCATTCCCAGGCCGGATCGCAGTTATTCTCTGCCAGCGTCCCCACCCAGCACCAATCGCAATCCGGATCACCGCACCGGTCACAGTTGACCTGTGCACACGTCGTGTCGTCGCCCATGTAGGCCCAGCCAGCGTTCAGACAATCAGCCTCCGGCACTTCATCGGCACAGGTGTAGCCCGGTGCCTGGGGGTGACAGCACGCGCCGCTACCACCGCAGATACAGTCACCGCCATCGCAATCGTACATATCACAATTCAGGTAGATGGGGATGCCACGCCATGTGCGCGCCCCATCATCGCAGGTACCGTCCCCTACCAAGCTCGCCGGGACGCAATTCACGTTGCAGTCATGGATCTCACCGCACAGACATGCCCCTCCGGGATCAATGCAGCTGGTCGGCCCCGGCTGCCACGTTCCCCCCCCCAGCCTCGCAGTCGGCCTGGGAAACCTCTAAGCAGGCGCCCTGATAACAGCAGACACCGTCGGCGCCGCCGCACCCAGCACAGTTGCCGGATGAACAATCCCCCCCGTCGCAGTCGTACTCCGGGCAGTTGAAGTAGATCCAAATGCCGCTCCCTTCGGGCCAGTCGTACGAACCGTCGTCGCAGTACGTGTCGCTGACCCAGCCCTGCGGGGCACAGTTGCCGCAGCAATCTGCGATTTCCGACGGGGGGGCGTTGAAGATGCAGTCTACCCAGCATCCGACGAGGCCAGCAACGTCGCAAGGGATGCCGCAAAGAAGGACGGCCGCCCCCACGCAGATGCCGCACGCCAGCGGTGTCACACAGGCGGGAATACAGAACAGCACGCCGGCAATGGCACAGAGATACTGTCCCGTGGTGGGGGTACAATCAAACGCAGCGAAGCAGTCGGAGTAGCACCCCGGGCATGATGCGCCTCCCCCCCTGAGTGCAGCCAACGCCTCATGCAGAGCCATCTCGCCAGGTGCGTACGATATGCTCTGGCCGAGTCCACCGGTGACCGTAACAAGCGAAACCGGGTCAGCTACTTGGGCGGACGGCATGCCGAGCAATTCCGCGAACTCCAGTGGGTCTCCAAGGCGCTGGGCCGCCAGAATGAGGGCATCGAAATCGTCAAAGGTGAATGTCGTGGAGTGCTCGATGACGAGCCCACCGAAGCCGGTTGGTCCTCCTGCCAGCCGGTCCATTGCCTCATGGAGCCGGACAGCAACATAGCAAGTGACCTGGTTTCCTTCACGTTCGATTATGAAGTCCCTTGTCGCTAATCTGGCCGTTCCGGCATCGAGTGTGGCCACAAAGAAGGAATCCCGCTGCTGAAAGAGCACGCCGGAGATCTCGGCGTCGCCCGCCCGCACCGCAATGATCGAAGCTCTCTTTATCTTCCCGTGCACAACAGCGACTTCCACATCCGCGCCTACCTCAAGGCCCAAAGGTCGAACTTCTTCGGCGAAATCGTCCCGCAGCGCGGCTGTATCAACCTCAATCTCCTCGGCTGGAACCAAGCTCGGGCGAGGCTGCTGAATGCCAACCTTGCGGGATGCACCCGCCCTGGCTGGCGAAGCGAGGTCAGCCCAACATTCCAGCTTCGCTGATCGTCCATCCGGTTTCGATGGCGCGGGATCCTCGCCGGGGAACCACCGTAAGAGGGTCTTCTTGTCAATCACGGCGGACTCCGCCATCGACGGCTGCTCGCCTTCGTCAGTCGCCGCCACCTGGTGCGCACCTCGGCGCTGCTCCGGATGAGCGTCCTGCTGACGGGGCTCGGCAACTGTCGAGGCGAGCGCGCCAGCCTCCTGGTCGGGGACGGATTCTGCTCGAACCGCCGGAGTGCTTGCACGCGCGTCGGGGTCGGGCTCCGGCATTGGCTGGGCCGCCAAGACAGCAAGCCCGCCCCCCACAACGGCCAACCCGACCAGAAGGGTGATAAACGATCGAACTACTTTGGGTGCCTTCATGACCATGATCCTCCTAAAACAAGAAACTTACCGTTCTCTTGCTCTTGGTGCGTCCGCGGGACGACCAAGACCCAAGTCGTATTTGCCGATGCGCTGCACGATGCTCGCACGACGCCCCACCCCTCGACTCCTGGCTGGCGACCAGCCCGATGTTTTCCTTACGCGACCTTGTCAAACTCCGTTCCGTTGCACTTGGGGCAGGGCGGCAGCGTGTCGGTGTCATCCTTCAGCCTGACGGGCGTGCCGCATCCTCGGCCCCCGTACATCCCCTTGCCAGGCTTCTCTCCGGTGGTGGGCATGACAAGACTCCAGATTCGTCAATCACACGGCGACATTCGCCGAGTGATCTGCATCTTGTGGACTGGAACTGCAAAGAACAAGCGTCGGGAAGCGCTCTGAGTGCCATACATGTATGGCACTGCGAAGCAAGAAAACTTGTTTGCCCCCTGTCAGCTTCCGCCCGCTTCTCTGGATTCGCCATCCAACGTCCTCGCCTCTGTGAAGGGCCGCAATCCGAAGTGAGCGTGCTTTTCCGATTAAGATTTTGGCCGCGGGTGCGTACAGGTCTGTGGCGGTCAAAGTGTATCCCTGTCCTATCTCGGCAACGTTGAAAGGGGAGGAAACCCATGAAACTCGTCACCAGATCATTCACTCTGCCTGGGGTGGCCCTCTGCGTCGCCGTCGGCTGGGCCTGGCCAGCGGTTGCCTGGGCCGGTTCGATCGACGGGTGGGGCTCCAACGGCGATGGTCAGATCACCGTGCCGGGTGGCGACGATTTCATCGCCGTCGCCGGGGGCGAGCTGCACAGCTTGGCCCTGCGGGCCGACGGTTCCCTCGCCGGCTGGGGCTACAACGGCCAAGGCCAGGCCGACGTGCCGGTCGGGACCGACTTCACCGCCGTCTCCGGGGGCTACCTGCACAGCCTGGCCCTGCGAGATGACGGCTCGCTGGTGGGCTGGGGCTACGACGGCCAGGGCCAAATCGACACGCCCGCGGGAAACGACTTCTCAGCCGTGGTGGGCGGTGGCCGCCACAGCCTGGCGCTCAGGGACGATGGATCGCTGGTCGGCTGGGGTTGGAACATGTACGGCCAGACCACGGGCGTGCCGGCCGGCAACGATTTCGCCGCCATAGCCGCCGGCTTCGGTCACAGTCTGGCGCTCAAGGACGACGGGACGCTCGTCGCCTGGGGGCGCAACTGGGAGGGACAGACGGTCGTGCCCGCCGGAGACGACTTCGTCGCCATTGCGGCCGGCTTCTATCACAGTCTGGCCGTGCGGTCAGATGGCTCGGTGGTAGGTTGGGGCCTGAACAACCACGGCCAGATCGACGTGCCGACGGACAGCGACTTCGTCGCCATTGACGGGGGCGAGAGTCACAGTCTGGCATTGCGGTCTGACGGTACGCTTGCGGGCTGGGGCGATGACACCTATGGCCAGATCGATGTACCGGTGGGCAATGGTTTCATCTCCGTTGCCGCGGGTCGCGAGCACGGCCTGGTCCTGACGCCCGAACCGTCGGCCCTGGCCCTGTTGGTGTTCGGAGCGGTGATAGCGGCACGCCGTAAGCGACAGGCCTAAATAGCACGGCCATTCGTCTCAACAGAAGGACTGCCCTGGCCGTCTCGCTCCACGGGCCTACACGCCGTGGAGGGCGGAGGACGACGACCGACTCAAGGCCGGCTTCGCCCGCGGCAAGGAGATCGAGCACCTGGCCACGGTACTCCAGCGCCAGCCCGGTGCGATCCGCTCCAGGCTGCAGAGGCTCGGGCTGCTCACCCAGTGACCAGCCGCCGCCGGTTCAGCCCGAGGTTGGCCAACTTGGCACCGGCGCAGGTGACGAAGCCGCCAAAGCCAGGCGTTGAACTCGGCATCGCCGCGCCCCCGGGTCACGTCCAACCGGCCGGGATGATACGACCGGGACGGGGGATGCACGCAAGGATGGTGGCGTCTTCAGGATCAGGCTCCGGGCGATGGCCACGCTGTAGTCCTTGTAGCCCTTCATCGCCGTGAGAATGTCGCTCTGCCGGGGCGGCTTGACGTGCGTTACCAGGAGAATGTCCGTCCGGGACGCACCCTACCGGGCTACCGGGCTGTCTCGTCTGGTGGGCTGGATGCCCGCACCCCACGCAGGATGAACTCCTCCATTGCATTCGGTCCCTTCTCCGCCAAGCCTTGGGTCTGCATTTCTTTGTACCATTGGGCCACGCCGTGTTCCATCAGCTCCTTGGGGCCTTTCCATACCGGCCCCACGTGCTTGACCCAGAGATCAATCTCAGCCCGCGTGACCGTGCGACCCTTTGCGAGGATGCTGGCTGTATTAGCGAGTATCTTGGCCAGTTCTTCGTCTATGGCAACTCCTGGAACCGACCAGTGAGCTTTGCCCAGACAATCGGTGTAGAAGCCGATCTGCTTGACTTGATCCAAGAGAAAGGGATGCTCCCGCTCTTTGTCGAAGAGGGGAGCGAAGTCGTTCAAACGGCGGGCGCCCTTGGCAAACAGATCGAGAAACGGCCACATCACGTTCTTCTTCGTATGGGAACGATACTCCCGCCAACACTCGACCACCTCCTTGTCCTCACGGGCAAGCGCCAAAGAGCGCAAGATCGCTAGCTTGCCTGACTCCTCGATAGAAAGCGCGGAAAGCGAAGCTGCTAGAGCGTAGTCGCCGTGCTCAAGAAGAAGAGACGCTGCATGGGCCAGACGCTTTGCGTTCTCCAGGGCAGCATTCATGCCTTCGGCTATCTGCCCCGGATCAAGCTTCCCCTTGTACTGGTCCAATCGCTTCTTCGACATGAACCGTTCCTGCTTTTCTCCGGACGCGTGGCCCAAGTCTCCAGACTTGGCATGTCGATTCGACCGGGACGCGACGGCGAGCAATCAGCCCAACCTCGCGCCCAGAAGCAATCGTCCCCCCAGGTCCACAGGACCTGGCTCACCCGTTCCGGGCCACCCGGCCATGAGTCTGTCTCGACGGGAGGCGTGCTAGAAACCGGACCGTCTCACTTCGGTATTCTGCGAAGGCGTTGCCGAAGTGATACTCTAAGCAGCGCTCCTCCTTCGCAATACGCCTGTCGAACGACCAATAGGATAACGCACCGAGCACAAGAACGAGCACGTTTCCCCACGCAAGGCCAGTGCCAACAAGAAGCAAGAACTGTCCGAGGAATATCGGGTTACGGCACCATCGATACGGCCCGCCGCGTACCAATGCGTGCTCCGCCTGAATGCTAGCGTGCATGTCCCAGAATCGGCCAAGAGTCAGTTTTCCCCAAGAACACGCCAGGAACCCCACGGAGACGGAGAGGAGTCCCAAAAACCCGCAAAGCAGTGCCGCGGGATCACGTAGCTCAAGCCGCCCCAAACCTGACAGTCCTGCCACAGCCTGGGCAACGAGAACGAAGTGCGTGAAATGATGGAAATTCGGCACTCGAACAATGTACTCCTTATGCCTCCAAACAACCAAGTGACCTAGGTAGATCGCGCCAAGCACCAGCCACGCTACGACTGGCACTATATTACATACCGTATCAGGTACATTCATGAGCTAGCTCCTTGTTCGTGCACGGCACGATGGAAGAAGATGAACGCAGTGGCCACCCCGAGAACCAGGAGAATCGAAACCTCGACCTTGTACAGGCCGAAACTCTGGCCCAGGATCATGCCCAAGACCAGCCAGATGGCAATCCAAACTCCGTCACCTACCGTTGTCACCAACAAATACAGATGTATTTTCATAGCGGCCACACCGGCGGGTACGGAGACAGCAGATCGAATCATTGGCACGCAACGAAGAAGACCAGCAGCCCCGTAGCCATACTTGTCGTACCATGCCTGGAGTCGTTCATAACTGGCCTCTGCCCCAAGAATCCTGATCATGGCTCGCCAGAACTTCGTGTTCATCAGCTTCATCCCGTAGCGCTTGGCTACTGCGTAAAGGATCAGGTGGCCAAGCACGTTTCCAGCGACCCCCGAGAGCAAGTACGAACAGAAATCACCGCCACTGCTCACGACGAGCATTCCCGCGTAACCCATCACGAACTCGCTTGGCGGGAAGCTGATGATTCCATTGAGCAACATAAAGACGAAGATGGCAAAGAGGCCCCACTCCGTCACGTATTCCTGTATGGTCGCGCTTTGGGCGCCAGTAGCAGTGGATGCCGGAGATAGTTGCCCGCCAAGGCCGTCCCAGATTCGAACTCCTGTAACTTCGTCAGATTTGACAATGATTGATTCAGGCGTGTCGATCAACGGGCCTGCCGAGGTGATGCGAAAGCGATACGAGTCACCCCGAGGTAGATGGTCAAGCGAATCGAGAAACTTATTCGGAGCGGCTGGGTCTGGCTTCCACCGGCGAGTGGTTAGCCGGTTCTCCTTGCCCTTGCTTTCCGTCGAAAAATCCGAACGGAGCACCGGGCCTCCGAAGCGGAGACTCACCTGGACATTATGGAACGCCGTGTCTCCGTCGTTGACCAGGGCCACCGAGGTGAAGTAGGTGCGGTCCGTGCCGAGAGCAGGCTCACCGAACGAGGTAACTCGGTACACGAACTGAGACCGTTCTGCCTTCCAGCTGTCAAATGGCAAGGCGACGATCTGCGCCGCTAACGCACCGACGAACATCCAAGAGAGCCGACGAGGCCATTTCTCGTGCGTTACCGCTTTTTCTGTCATTCCGCGAGCCCCGTAGGGTTCGTTCTGCGGACCATCACCCTGAAGTCGGCCGCGCACCTCACTGAAATCGAACACCTATCTCGGTGAGGTAGGGTCCGTCCCTCAGTGCGGTCCGATCCGCGCCCAAGTTGACGTTGCTCCGCAGCCCAATTGACCCAGCCCCGAGGTTAACTTGGGTCGGGACCGAGGTCAAGTTGGCCTGACAGCCAGGTCAACTTGACTCGGGTCCGAGTAGGGCAGGTACGCCGGCAGCGTACGGGTGGTACGCGGGTCACGTACGGGCGGTACGTGAACGGCGTACGGGTGGTACGTGAACAGCGTACGGGGGCTACGTGAACGGCGTACGGGCGGTACGTGAACGGCGTACGGGTGGTACGCTAGACCGTCAACGTCGCGTCCAGTCTGCCCACCCTCAGCTCCCGCGTGTCGGGTCCGGCGGGCGGGCGGCCCATCCGGGCGCGGACCTCCAGGTTGTACGTGCCCGGGACCAGCGTCGCCGGGCCACGGGTGATTGGCAGCAGGAACTCGAACTCGCCCGGATCGCCGGCGGCATGGCGTCAAGATGTGACAATCGATAGGTGCGGCTTCGCTTGCCCCAGGCCGCCTAGCTGACGACGTGCCGGGCGCTGCCCCTAGTAGCCAACCTTGTGGAACTCCGTTCCGTTGCACTTGGGGCAGGGCGGGAGCGTGTCGGTGTCGTCGTCGAGCGTGACGGTCGAGCCGCATTTGCGGCATTTGTACGTCCCCTTCCCAGGTTTCTCTCCGGTGGTGGGCATAACCGAACTCCCGATTCCTCAATCACCCGGCAGCGCTCGCCGAGTGGTCTGCATCTTGTGGACCGGAACTGCAAAGAACAAGTGTCGGGAAGCGCGCTGAGTGCCATACATGTGTGGCACTCAGATGCGAAAAAGACGCTGCCGGCGCGGGTTTTCCGCGGATTGCGATTAAGGCCTGGGCATCTCCTGCGTAATAGGTAGTGGAGCGATGCCATACTATGGCAACGCCGATCCCAGCCTATGGGATTGTGGCGCTCAGCCTATGAGATTGGCATGCTCAGCCTATGGGATTGCCGCGACCATAGGCTGGGACAGGATGGAGGTCGGCCCTGTGAGCATCCAGTACTACCTGGTGCCCAATCCGCTCACGCCGGGGATGCTCCGTGCGGTCCCGCTGCCAGGCGACAGGGCCGCGTTCGATGCCTTCCTGGACCACTGCAAGGTGGCCTCGACCGTCGGGCGGGCGGATGCCCTGGCGGTGGTCGAGATGATGGCCGGCTGGATCGAGCACCACGCCGGCTATGGTCGGGAGGTCGATTTCGGCCCGCTGGGCCAGACCCGGCTGGGCATGAGTGGCATCTTCGAGCCGGGCGAGGAGTCGATCTGGCCCGACGAGTGGCGGCTGACCATCGGCTGGCGGGTGTCCCGGCGGTTGCAGGAGCGGGTCGATCGCCGGGCCAAGAAGGCCGGCCTCGGGCGCCGCCCCCGGCCGAACCGCGGGCCGCACGTGGCGGCGGTGACCGGCGTCGGGCGTTTTACCTGGAACTGCTGGGCGCGGCAGACGGGCAAGAGCTTTTTACTTTCGGTGGCCTCCTATTGGGGAGAGAACCGTGGATGTGGATAGTGGCTTCGGCAGGGCAGAGGACCGGGAGGGGAAAGGTTCAGCCTGCGTCGGGTGCTGCGGGGGCTGGCCCGGCAGCGCAACCAGATCATCCTGTCAACAGGCGGGGTTAGACGATTCCCTCGCGTTCGAGAACACGGCGGATTTCTTCAGATGCCGCCATGATCTTGCCTTTCGGAAAGCGGATTTGCCCTATGCCATGCACATTGGAGAACTCCTCACAGCCTTCCTCTAACAGGATGATGGCCCGCTCGAATCCATATCGGCCCTGGAATAAACCGGATTCGTGGATGACATTTGCGCGGGCATGCATCTTTCCATCGCCGTGCTCGTCTTCCGCGGTCATGACCAGGAATGCAAAGCACGCGGCATCGAGCATTTCGAGCAGGCGCTCTTTCGTTGATCGGCCGGGCATTGGCTCTCGATTGTATTCCTCGTATTCCAATCCCAGACGATCCACGAGGAGGTCCTTCAAGTCCTTCCACGCGGGCGAACGTCCGTGCCCGATGAAGATCTTGCCTTCGGTCTTGGCCACTGTCTTTCCTTTCATCTTGTGTTTCTTTTCGAGGTATCGCCCGGCGTGCCGGGCGATCTTCGCCAGAGCCGATGCTTTCTGGCCGTAGGACACTTGCTCTGCCAGCCAGGCCTTGAAGGCGAAATGAGGGGGCACCATAAGTCCTTGGTGTATGGCCAGCGAATCACGGCTCATAATCTGCTGGGGTCTCATCGCCTCGATGAAGTCAGAACTGGAGATGTGGCTTTCCAGTTTCTGGAGGCTATCGCGAAGTTCTTGCAGGGTCCCGTCTTTCTTCGACGACAGGACCGCATCGAAGGCTGGCAGGAGGTCCTCTTTCGATTGGTCGAATGCCTGTTCGGCGGCCTTGGCCGTTCGGGCAAGTTCGTCCGGATCAACACCTCCTGCTCGGATCAAGATTTGTTGGCGGATCGTTTCGTAATTGAACTCAGCCCATTCCCCGGTGGTTCGACTGCCAAAAGCATCCATGGCGCCCCATTCGGTGTCGAACACCTCCCCCGGGCGCTTCGGCCGCAGGTCCGCCGTGTAGATGCTGGCCTGGTAGCCGATCCACGAGCCGGACCACGCAGACTCGAGGGCATGGCCAGCGTCCACCAATTGCTGGCGAATCGAACAAACAGGCTCCTTTTCAAGTGCGCTTGCCGCGCGTTCACATCGCTGTGCGGCCCGCACGAAATCGTCGAGAATGTCGTCCATCATCGAAGCCTTGGTTGTGTCAGATCGAACCACACTGGCATCGTATCAGCGTGGCCGATACATACTCGCTCACGTGGGCTTGTCGCTTGGGGTGCCGGCAGAAGGCGGGCCACTCGCGGCTGGTTCGTCTTGAACGATTTGGACTCGGAGGCCTCTCTCGAGCCGGAGCTTCTCGATTAGTTGGTCGATCTTCTCGGATTGCTCCAGAATCTCAGGATGCGCTTTCACCAGTGCACGGAGCTGCATTTTGACCGCTTCTATCGGCAGGCTTTCGTCGGCGACGATTCGCCTGATCTCGTCGTTCACGATTGTGACCTCTACGGTACGAGTCAGGTCGGCGCGGGCAGCCAGCTCCGCGGCCTCGGCCGTGATCTTGACGGCTTCGTTGGGCTCTTTGATAACCTCGGCGGCGACATACGTTTGGGCGACCTCGTCTGTCTTCCGCGGCACCAGGCGGAGGAATTCAAGGAACCGCCGCATCAGGGTCTTTTCCGCCGGACGATCAGCCTCGTTCGGGCGGCCCTCAAGCCGCACGATTGCGTGGTCATCGTGTTGGTCGGCGTTCCAAGTCATGCGAAAGCCGGTTCCCGTGCATCCGTCGTGGTAAAGGTGATCCCCGAGCCCCCCAGCATGCGATAGAGCGTCGAGAACTCGAAGAGCAACTGGCCGATCTCCTCGGCCGTCGCAGTGCCCGGGTCGAGCAGGAGGATCAGAGGGGGCGAGTCAACCTCTTCAGCCGTTCTACCTCGCTCGGCTGGCGCGCGCTTGTCATGTGGTCTGCCCTGGGCTTTCAGGACTACCTCCCGCACTTCCTCAAGCCTCAACCCCAGGTTCATCAGAACTTGAGCCGCTACGCCGTCCTGCTCTCGCAAGATCCCCAATAGCACGTGTTCGGTATCGACCTCTGTATAATCGTAGGCGCGAGCCTCTTCGATGGAGTATTCGACGATCTTCTTCGCCCGCGGGGTCAGAGGCACCTTGCCCATGGTAACCATATCAGGCCCGCTCTTGACTAGCTTCTCCACTTCCCGGCGCATCTTGCGCAGGTCGACGCCGAGCCCCTCAAGCAACTTCGCCCCCGCCTCCTCTTTGACACAGCCCAGCAGGATGTGCTCCGTTCCGATGTATTCATGGTTGAACCGCTGCGCCTCCTCATTGGCCAGCGCCATTACCTTTCGCGCTCGATCTGTCCATCTCTCGTACATGGCTGCCCTATGATACTGCTTCCGACACAAGAGCTAAAGGTAGACTCCCACGATGGGAATCAAACCACGTGGATGAGGTGGGCAGGACACAGGCTCTGCCGGATGGCCGACGTGCCTCTCGGGCAAGTCCGCCGTTGGCGGGGCTCCTGCGTGTGGGGGCTCTGCGCCGAGCATCGGCCGCCCGATAACGCCTGCTTGCGGTGTGGTCTGGACCCCATGCTGGCAGGCGCTGCCTCGCCCCATGCTGGCATCGGGGCCGAGTAAGCACGGTGTCGGGGCTGCGTAGGCAGGGTATCGGGTCCGAGTAGGCTGCCTACTCGGAGCCGACACTTGCTGGGGTCGACGCCGAGGCCCAGCCTGGGCACTGACGCCGAGCCCAAGCTGGGCGCGGGTGCCGGGTCCAGCTTGGAAACGGCTCTCTGGGGCCCGAAAGCCCTCCACAGGCCTCTTGCGCTGCTCAATTCATCATCCTAGCAGGGTGCTAAAGAAGTCTGAAACATGTTCATAACTGATGTGTCATGGCTTTGACACCTGTGTTTTCTGGCCAAAAACGCTGATCGCGCGTGCTCGTGGAACAGTAGGCGCGGCCCCAGGATCGTTTATTAGCACCCTGCTAGACCGTCACAACGGCATCCAGGCGGCCGGTGCGGAGTTCGGTGCCGCCGCCGACGCGGGCACGGACCTCCAGGTTGTAGGTGCCAGCCACCAGGGTCGCCGGTACCAGGAAGACCGACTGCGAGGGTTTGTTTTTCTGGATGGTGGACACCTTGGTCTCGCCGCCGGCGGTGGCCACGAAGAAGACCCCCTCGTCGGCCTGGGCCGGGTCGTACTTCAGCCGGCTGCCGGAGAGTTGGCCGATGTTGCCGACCGTCACCGTGTCGTTGGTCGTGTCGCTGCCGATGTCCCGGTACTCGACGGGGTTGGGCGAGGGCTTGACCGCCTCGACCTTCTCGACGCTGGCCCCGGCCCGCACGGCATCGCGCAGCTCCGAGCCGGGATTGGCCCCGATGTCGAGCGTGTGCCGGGCGGGGTCGAAGGTGTCCATCGCCCCGGTGAAGACGCCCTTGACCCGGGGGAAGAACTCGACCATGCCGAAGTAGTTGACCCGCTGGCCCTCCTCGACCCGCCTCTGGCAGGCCAGCTTAAGGGCGGCGGTGACGGCCAGGATGTCGGGTTTGTTGACCGTGGTGCCCTGGTCGATGATGTCCTGGACCAGGTCGTCGCCGGCAGCACTGCCGCTGATCTGGACGGTGGCCGCATAGTCGTCGGGGTCGGCGGTGATGTTGTTCTCGAAGAGGGCGTACTTGATGGGCATGGCAGGCTGCTCCTTGGTTCGTGCATTGGGTAAGGCGTCCCGATCCGCAGATGCCTCGAACGCAGGACATTATCCTGGACTTCAAGGGGCAAGTAAAGGCATTCCGAGGGGGTTCAGTGCCAACCCGTATGGCACTGAGCCGAAAGTTTTTTTGGGGGCGGCCTATGCGTTGCCAGCCGGCCCAGGGCCGCTCCCCCCGGCCAGCGGGCCGATGCCGCCTCTCGTCGCCCGAGCCGGACGAGCCGGGGTCTTCGAGCCGGGCGAGGAGTCGATCCGGCCGGACGAGTGGCGGCTGACCATCGGCTGGCGGGTGTCCCGGCGGTTGCAGGAGCGGGTTGATCGCCGGGCCAAGAAGGCCGGGCTTCAGCGTCGCCCCCCGCCGAACCGCGGGCCGTATGTGGCGGCCGTCACCGACCTGATGAGCGGCAACGCCGACGCCTATACGCCCGGCGGCCTGCTGGAGCTGCGGGGGGCGCGGCTGAAGTTCGATGCCAGCCAAAGCGACGAGGGCGTCTTCTTCCGCCCAGCTGCCGGCGGCCCGGAGGTGCGGGCTGACCATTACCTTGTCGTGTTCCCCAAGACGATCCAGGCCCAGGTCCCCGCCACGCTGACCGGCCCGCAGCGCCTGATCGTCCGCCGCCGCCTCCGCCCGACGCAGCCGGAGCCGACGCAGTTCACGTATGACACGGTGCTGGTACCGGCCTAAGGGAGTCCATGCGGGGGAAGAACTGCCGCATGGGCACGCCACAGTGGGCCGGGGGCGCGGACGAGTTCGCCTGCTCGGACGGTGGGAAGATCGCCCGTTACATGGTACGATGGCTCGGCACTCGCGGCGAAGCGGGCCCGCCTGCCCTTGACGGGCCGCCGCGAACGAAGTCGGCGGCGCGCAGCGACGAGGCTTGACGGCAGGTCAAGAGTGGAGCGAGACGGCCAGCGCGACGATCGGGGCGCAAAGGACAGAACGCAGTAAGAAGAACAGAACCCAGTAAGAAGGAGTTCGCCATGGCAGAGCGTAATCGGAAGTTCTTTCGTTCCGGTGCTTTTGTCGAAGAAGTAATCGAAGATGGCTCCGGCGTTATTGGCACGATCCGGATAAAGCCTTCGACGGTTATGTGGAAGCCCAAGGGTGCAAAGGGTGAGGGTGACAAGCCCTACTTTTCCGCGACGATCGATGAGTTCGAGCAGTGGATCATGAACAAGAAGCCCCTAAGAAAGTTGGCGCACTAATCGACCGCGCGTTGCGCAGAGCCGTGTAGCGCAGAGCCGTGTAGCCGTGTAGGGTGCGTCCCTTGACGCACCATTCAGATGTGGGCCTCGAATTGGTGCGTCCGGGACGCACCCTGCCATTGGCTGAAAGCTGAGGGCTGATATCTGATCGCCCATCGGATGTCACCCCGGCATTCGTACGGCCGCGACGCATCTGGCCCGCTCGGAACGCGTCGGATAGACTACCACCATGGCAAGCAAACGCACGTCGAGCAAACGTCCTGCCCGGAAGGCAACCGCCGGCAAAGCTGCCGCGGCGAAAGCCGGTGCGGGCGAGTCTAAGCCGGCCCCGGCCCGGCGGGCCGGGCGGCCGTCGGCGCTGCTCGATACGCGCATCGTCTACTGCGGCGATTGCCTGGACCAACTCGCCAAGCTGCCGGATGGCTGCGTGGACCTGATCTACATCGACCCGCCGTTCAACAGCAACCGCAACTACGAGGTCTTCTGGGGCGAGACCAAGGAGAAGCGGGCCTTCGAGGACCGCCACGCCAGCACCCAGGCGTACATCGACTACATGCGCCCGCGCTGCGTCGAGCTGGCCCGCGTGCTCAAGAAGACGGGCAGCTTCTACTACCACTGCGACTGGCACGCCAGCCACTACGTCAAGGTGATGCTCGATCAGGTCTTTGGGCAGAACAACTTCGAGAGCGAGATAATCTGGCGTCGGACATTTGCGAAGGGGTTGGCCTCGGCGGGCTTCCCCAACAATCACGACACGATCTTCTTCTACAGCGGTGGCGAGCAGGCGACCTTCAACCGCCCCTATCAGAAGTACGACCTTGCCAATCTCGATGAGAAGACAGCGAAGAAGTATTCCCAGGTCGACGCCGACGGGCGGCGCTACCAGCTAACCAGCCTCCTGAACCCGGCCACCAACCGTCCGAACCTCACGTACGAGGTCATGGGCGTAACTCGGGTGTGGCGATGGACCAAGGATCGGATGGACGAGGAGTGCAAGCGGGGTCGCGTGATTCAGACCAAGCCGGGCTCGCCCGTGCGATTCAAGCGATACCTTGACGAGCAGGAGGGCAGACCCATCGACACCCTCTGGGGCGATATCCCGCCCGTCAACGCAATGGCAGACGAGCGCCTCGGCTACCCCACACAGAAGCCTCTCGCCCTCCTCGATCGCATCGTCAACGCCAGCAGCAACCCCAACGACATCGTCCTCGATGCCTTCTGCGGCTGTGGCACTGCGCTGGTTGCGGCGGAGAATCTAGGGCGCCAGTGGATCGGCATCGACATGTCGCCCACCGCCTGCCGGGTCATGGCCAAGCGGCTCCGCGACGTGTGCAAGCTCCGCGAGGACGAGGCCCTCTGGCGGGCCGGCCGCGGCTTCGTCGTCCGCGACCTGCCCTGGACGCTGGAGAAGCTGCGGCAGATCCCGCCGTTCGAGTTCGAGAACTGGGCCGTCATCGCCCTGGGCGGCATCCCCAACAAGGTGCAGGTCGGCGACATGGGCATAGACGGGCGCATCTTCCCCGTGGCCGCCGCGCCCAAGAAGCCCGGCGCAGCCAAGGGCGAGACCCCCGCCTTCGACCAGTTCCTCGACCACTGGTACCCCATCCAGGTCAAGCAGAAGGACAAGGCGGGCCGCCCCGACATCGACGCCTATGAAACCGCGATGGAGCGGGCCAACCGAAGTAAAGGCTTCTTCGTGGCCTTCGACTATTCGTCGGACGCCCTCACCGAAATCGACCGCTTCTTCCGCAAGACCGGCAAGGTGATCGTGGCGCTGACCGTGCGGGAGATTCTGGACGAACAGATCGCCCGGAAGCTGGTGTGAGTATCGAGCGCGTCGCGCGGGCAAGGTGATCTCTCCGGGTTAGGAAGCAAACATATGGGCAAAGACAACCCAAAGGACAAGGTTCCGAGACTGCCCGCGCCCGCCGATGAAGCGCGCCGGCAGCTCGACGTCCTTGTGCGAGCACTTCCAGGTCGTCGGACGATGATAGAGGACATCATCCGCCGCAACCGCGATGCCGCCCATATTCCGAGAGTCCGGCTGTATGGTGGTACTGCGACCGAACGGGAAGCGTGGGTTGACTGGTACGACAGGGACTTACTGAAGGCACGGGCCGTTGCGGACCTCGACCGGCGGTTGCCTGCCCCGCCGACCGTAGGCGAGACAGCGAGGGAGTCATACCGTCAGCTTGAGAGATGGTGTAGTGACGTGCGCCGCGTGGTGGCCAAAGGCACGCGCCCGAGCGCTAGGCGACGCAAGGTGCCCGAAGCGACGCAAGCGAAGGTTCTGATATCAAGTGCTCGTCGCTGCTGCCTCTGCTTCGGGCTCTCACATGACCTGACGGAGAAGCCGGGCCAGATTGCGCACATCAACCACGACCCGACGAACATCGATCTCGACAACCTTGTCTGGCTCTGCTTGGAACACCACGATCAATACGACAGCTCAACCAGTCAATCGAAGGGCATCACCGCCGGAGAAGTGAGGGAGCATCGGGCGAGCCTGTACCGCGAACTGCAGGTCAAAGCCCCAGAGCCTGATTCCGGCGAGTCTCCCTCAGAGCCTACGACGACATCGGCCGGTGCGGCCGGGCCCGTCGAACGGGCCGAACGGCGGGATTCTCTTCTCCGGCAACTAGGAGAGTGCATCGAGCAAGGAGAGTCCATTCGCGGCGACATCCGGATCGAACGCGGTCGGCTTCGCGAACGCTGGGTCATCGGACGCGATGAGGGCCGTTCCTATCAGGAACCGAACCGTGAAATCGTCGATGGCGAGCGTTTCGTGGAATGGAGAACGACGTGCGCCACCGTACTCGGCGATCTCATACCCACGGCGCACCCAATACATGGTAGTCTGCCTTGCCAGTTCAACGACTTGCCCTGTGGCGCGGGGCAACTCCGGTGGTCAATCGCCAAACTGAGGGCGATCAAGACCGCCCTTCAACAGGGCTTCCTCGACGCCTGAGGTTGTCGCCCCCCCTTGAACAGTTCCTCGACCAGTGGTACCCGATCCAGGTCAAGCAGAAGGACAGGGTGGGCCGGCCGGACATCGACGCCTTCGAGGCGGTCATGATGCGCGAGGACCATTACGGAGGCTTCTTCTTGGCGTTCGACTATACCTCCGACGCCCTCCGCGAGATCGACCGATTCTTCCGCCAGAGCGGCAAAGCCATCATCGCCCTCACCGTCCGCGAGATCCTCGACGAGG
>SDBV01006230.1_pt1 | contig 16602 bp, 37 predicted proteins | sample 2277081 | NCBI WGS metagenome assembly SDBV01 (sample SAMN10402039, study PRJNA504765) | marine sediment metagenome | isolation source: marine sediment core GS10_PC15, 223 cmbsf | place: Arctic Ocean: Southern Knipovich Ridge | collected 2010 | reverse complement strand
AAAATAAAAAATGTATGAAGACGAAAAAGAACAAACAGCAGAAACAGAAGAATCTGAAGAATCTGAAGAATCTGAAGAATCTGAAAAATCAGAAGATTCAAAAGATTCAGAAGATTCAAGTGAAGACGAGGAATAAATAGTTTTTTATTATTATTTTTTTTTATTTATTCCTTTTTTTTTATAATCATAACTAACATACAAAATGAAAAATGGAATTAATTGGAAACGAAGTTTGGGTATACTCAAGAATAAATTGAGAAAGCATAGAGCTGAAAGGAGGTTAAAATGAAAAAAATTAAAATTAATAAAAAGTTATTGACATTCGGACTATTAGGAATATTTGCTTTGGCTTTGGTTAGTGCTGCACTAATAACTCATTTTGCAGTTATTAAGCAAGAAGTAAACGTTGAACAATCAATAAAGGTTAATGGATTTGATGAAGATACTTTAATAGAAAATGTTTATGAAGTTTATAATGGATGGGAGCAGAAATATACAAGTAAAGCAAATGTTCTTACTAATGATGCTGATAGGGATATAGCTGTTGTTATATCTACCACTGACAAAATTGGAATAACTACAACTTATGATACAGTAGGATTATCGACAACTTGGTCAAGTGATGTGGATGCTAATGCTGATGCAAGTTTAAGTGAAGGAGTTGTAACTTTAATAGCAAATGAACATGAAGAATATTTTAGTGATGCTTCTGAAGCAAGAATTACAATTGATGCAAGCGATGTTGGAGTAGAAACTTTGAGTGATTTGGAAACAATATCTTGGGATGTTAATGTTGTTACAGGTTATCTTCCACATGTTGATGTTTTGATTGACACAACTAATGATGGAATTGCTGATGATGCTTTAGTATTTGAATATGCAAATGTCAATTATATTCCTGGAGAATATCCAATGGGAAGTTTAAATACTTTTGGTGTTAGAGGAATTGTTGACCTTGATGCTAATGCTTGGTTAAGTTCAGGACCACCTGGAGGACCAGAGATAATTTTGAAAACTTTAAGCAAGTGGATAACAGACGAGGATTATAAAGTTATCAGATTTGAGATAGAAGTAGATGCTTGGGAACAAATTCCAGGTGTTACAAGTGCTTCAGCAGAGATTTCAAACATTATGATTAATGGTAATGCAAAAGAAATCAATACTTTTGATTTTGATAGTACACAAGTATTAGAGTCTGGCTATAAAGATACATTCTATATAAACACTGTATTTGATGAAATGATACCTGCAGGACAATATGATTTGTATACTACAGTTGATTTAGTCTAAAACCAAAAAATAAAAATTTATTATTTTTTTTTATTTTATTCGCAAGGTAAACTTCCTTGCCTGATGAGGGGAAACGAACCCGAAAATAAAACAAAATGAGAAAAACAATAATCCCAATAATATTCGGAATAGTTTTGATTAGTTTAGTAAGTGCTATGTATGCAGGAGATTGTCTAGAAGTTAATTTAAGTGAATTAAAAAGTTTAGACAATGTGGTTTATGATGTTGTTGGAAATGAATCAAATCTCGAAGGATTAACTATAGATTTAAACAAAACAACAGCAATAGTAAACATTTGCACGGTCCTAAATTATAAACCAGATTCATTTACAATTCTTTTCATAGATAATTCAACTAAAGAGGTAGTAAAAGAAGTTTATAGTGGAGGAAGTGGAGGAACTAGAACACGAACCATCACAGAATATGTTGATAGATACATTACAAATGATACAACTGATGACCCAATTACATGTACATATGATGAATGCGAAAAAGATGTTGATGAAAATTTATATTTTTGGCCTGTAATTATCATAGGAAGCATTACAATTGCCGTTTTAGTATACTTTGTTTTCAAAGCACTTATAGAAAATAAAATAAAAGGAAATGAAAATGGAAATAAAACTGAATAAAGATGAAGGTGTATTATTGGCTTATTCTGAGTGTCCACGTTGTCATAAACCTTTTAACACTAAAAAAAGAAAAAAGACTACTCATCATGTAATTCCAATGTTTCTTCAACCAAAAACAGAAATAGAAGTTAATTTGTGTAAAATATGTCATGAAGAATTAAATAATTGTTATAGAGGACAAGAAATAGTAGCACACACACAAAATGTAAGATTTAAGAGTGAAAATTTTACACAATTTAAAGGAACAGTTGATAGTTTGAGAAGAGATTTTTATGATAAGAAAATAAATAGAGGGCAATTTGGTGAAGGGCTTTGGTCAAGTTTAGTATCTTATTTGGAAATAGTGGATAAAACATTAAAACAACTGGAGCGTAAAAAATAAAATGGATTTAAAATCGTGGCTAACAGATATTCAAATTATTAAAATAAAGATTCAACCGGATGGAGATTTAGATGATGTTGAAGAAGGATACGATAGGGCTTGTAAATTGGAAAAAGAAATAAAAAATGAATTACTAAAGGAGCATAAAAAATAAAATGCCAAAAAGAAAATTTCAAGCAACAAAGCCAAAAAGAAAATTAGTAACCGCTGAAGTAGTTAGAAAAAAAATGAGAGAAATTGAAAAAAGAAAACCAACGAAACAAAAAAAGAAATTCGCAGAAGATATTAAAAAACATTTCGGAGAACAAAATATTATTTTAACAATTAAGAAAGGAACGGACCCTGTTAAAGTTGGAGAATTGATAGATACATTGATGGAACTAGATATAGTTGTAAAAATAAAAGGAGATATTGTGATTACTAAAAATAAACCAAGGAAACATAAAAGGAGAAAAAAATAAAATGGTAGAATTAAATGAAAAAATAATTGATGTAATGAAGAAAATAAAAGATGCTATAAAAGACAGTGGATTTTTTATAAATAGATTTTCGGTTTCAGAATCAGGGATTGAAATGCCAATTATTGAATTAGATATAAGACAAAAGAAGAGTGAGGAAATAAAATGAGAAAATGTAATAAATGTGGAAGAACTTGGGTATCACAATCGCGTAAATGTATTGATTGTGGTTCAGAGGATATAATTTGGGAATATATTGAAGAGAAAACCGAACCTGAAGAGGTGCAAGAAAAATGAACTACACTCAAAAAGTATTGGAAGCAAGATTAGAAGTATTATTAGAGAAAATAGGAAGTGAAAATGATTCAATGTTATCAAAAACTGAAGAAGCATTTTTTGATAATTTATCAGATATAAATCAATACAACCCAGAAAAATATAGAGAATATGTCGATAAATATAATAAAGTAATGTTTAACAGGGAGGGAGGAATATGAATGATGAAGTAAAAGATAGTATAAGTGAGATATTTGATATAATAGATGAATACATGGATTTAAAGAATGAATATTATGTTATTAGAATTACAGATACAAGAAAAACTAAAGCATTTGGAATAATAATGGATTCTGGACAAGGTTTTAGTGGTTATAAAAAAGAAGAGTATTCAATAAATGGTTTAATAAAAAGAAGATTAGATAAAAATAAGATTAAATATAAAATAATAAGAGAATATAAGCCAAAATGAAAAAGAAAAAACTAAAAATAGTAAAAAGTGAATTGTTTAAAGAACAGGAAAAGAATTTACCTAAAAATGTTAAAGCGGGTTTAAAGAAAGTTTTAAAGGAAACTACTAAGAATCCAACAAAGATGAAAGGAAGCATGAGTCTGTTTGGTGATGCAAGTCCAGAAGAATTAAAACAATGGATGAAAAACACGAAAGCAACAACGATAGATTTAGTTTTAGAATATTTACAGAACAAAAATTGTCTAAGTGTGAGAGGAAAAGCATTAGCAAAAGCCTTTTGGAAAAGATATATTGAAGAAAAAAGTAAAAATGGAAATTAACATAAAAATAGAAATATTGGAAGGAATATTTATTGGAGGAATTGGAGCTACAATAATTTTTTTAATGATAAATTTGTTCAAATTTGGAATAATAATTGCTTTCTCTGCTTTTGGTATTGCAAGTTTATTCTGGTTGATGTTTATATTTGTTGGGGAATTAATTAAATTAAACAGAAAAGTAAAACCAAAAAATAACAAAAGAACATTAAAAATAGAATCAAAAGGAGGTGAAAAGAAAAAATGAATGGAGAATTTAAACCGGAAAAATACATTTTTCTAGCTTTAATTGGTGGAATTATTCTTATTTCAATTTTTTTAAGTGTGTATACTGTTTCAGCAGGATATAGAGGTGTTGTTCTTACTTTTGGAAAACCAAGTGATAATATAGCTCAAGAAGGACTTAATTTTAAAATACCATTTGTTCAAACAGTTAGAAAATATGAAGTTAGAACTCAAAAAATAGAAACTCAAGCAGATAGTGCAAGTTTAGATTTGCAAGATGTTCAAACAACAATTGCATTAAATTTCTACTTAGATCCTGGAAAAGTTAACAAACTACATCAGGAAATTGGAAGAGATTATCAAATTAGGGTTATTGACCCGGCAATACAGGAAGCAGTAAAGGCTGCAACAGCACAATTTAAAGCTGAAGATTTGATACAAAGAAGACCAGAAGCTAGAGCAAAAATGCAAGAAATTATGAGTGAAAAATTGGAAAAATATTATGTTGTTGTAAAAGACTTTAATATAGTTAACTTCCAATTTTCAGAAAAGTTTGATGCTGCAATTGAAGAAAAAATGGTTGCTGAACAACTTAAGTTGAAGGCAGATAGAGATTTAGAAAGAATAAAGGTTGAGAAAGAACAGGTAATAACTCAAGCACAAGCTGAAGCGGAATCGTTAAGATTGCAAAAACAACATATCACACCAGATCTCATTGAATTGAGAGAAATTGAAGTTAAAAGCAAGGCATTGGATGTTCAAAGGGAAGCTATTGAAAAATGGAATGGGATTTTACCTCAAGTTACTAGTGGAATTCCTTTTATAGGATTTGATTTAAGCGATTTTGATCAAACAATAGAACAGCAATAAATTTATTTTTTCCCTCTTTGATTTTTGAGAGGTTCATATTCACTGTTAAACTACTGTAATTAACAGTAGTTTAACATTAAAAATAAATAATGGAAATAGAAGAAGACAGAAAACCAATTTTGAGTAAAAGAGTTTTAATAGCCCTTACCATAATTTTTTTCTTGGTTATAGCAGCTATTTTTGTTGCTATCAGTTCTATAGAAATTGACATTTCTTCTGATGTTTCTTATAACGAGTCAGCTTTAAATGAAACATTATCCGAAACTGAAGAAGAAGACTCAGATGGTTTTGAAACCCTTTTTGATATGCTTGGTAAGATTCCATTAATTGTTTTTATAATAATCGGATTAGGAATTATTGCTTTTAAATTTTTTACAAGGGATAGGAATGAAATATGAAAAATAAAGAAGTAGAACAAGATTATAATAAGTCAACGGAAAGTTTAAAAAAGTATGCTAAGGAGAATGGTTTTGAAATTCCTGAAATGTTAGAATATAAATTAATTCCTATTGGTTATTTAAGTATAGATGAATCATTTGAAAAAGGAGAAGTGTCTATAAATTTTTTAAATAAATTACATATTCTTTGGAATGAAGGACTAACCTTGATGTCTTTAGGTTTTCACGAATGTGAATTTTGTATCGATGAAGGAAATTATAAAAATCGTGGGAGGAGTAGTTCAGAAAAAGAATTAGTAGATAGAGAGAATAAAGTTCGATACAAATTTCCAAAAATGATTTTTCATTATATAGAGAAACATAAATATCTTCCGCCTCTAGATTTTATTAAATTTGTAATGAGTTGTAATTGAATATGTCAAAAAATAAGCAGTCTGGGTTTCAGCGTGGAAATAATAATGTTGCTAAAAGACCAGAAGTAAGGGAAAAATTAAGTAAAAAAGCTAAAGAAAGGATTGAAAAATATGGACATCTGAAACGAACATTAGGAAAACATTGGAAAGTAAAAGATTCAAGTAAAATGAATAAAGATAAAATAGGAAAACATACTTGGAATTATCGTTTGACCAAAGAGACAGATGAAAGAGTAAATAACATCAGTAAGAAATTAATTGGGCGTAAAATGACAACGAAAGCTATTGATAAAGCAATAGCAACAAAAAAGAAAACTGGAGCTTTTAAAAAACATAGTAAATTTATGAAATTAAGATGGGCAAATAAAGAATATAAAGATAATCAAATAAAAAAAAGGAATAAAGGAAATAGAATAAAACCAAATAAAAAAGAAAAATTTCTAGATAATATTATTCAAATTACTTTTCCAAATAAATTTAAACTTAATGTAGAAGGATTGGAAGTAATTAATGGAAAAATTCCTGATTGGGTAATTTGTGATGGACAAAAAAAAGTTATTCTTTTTAATGGGTTGTATTGGCATTTATGGAAATTACAAGAAAAAAATCCTAATTTAACCAAAATATTGGTTAAAAATATAGAAAGAAAATCATATAATGAGTTTGGATTTAAAGTTCTTCATATATGGGAAAATGAATTGAATAATGTTAATAAATTAAAATAAAAAATAGAAAAATGGATATAATAATGATAAGGAGAAAAAAAAATTAACAAAATGAAAATTAAAGAATTATTTAAATTAATTGCTTGTTTTTATGCAACTTTTTGGGTTTACATTATAAATGTAGCTCTTATTAATAGAAATTTATATACCAATGGATGGTTGGATATTCCTGTGCATTTTCTAGGTGGTGCATCCATTGCATACGGATTCATTTTAGTTTTAAGAAAGGTTAAAGAAAAGGTTGTTATAAAAGATAGGTTTTTTGAGATACTGATTATCACATCACTAGTTGGTTTAATTGCTGTTATTTGGGAATTTTATGAAAAAGTATCAGGAATGCAATTAGGTTTAGATGATACTTTATTAGATTTGTTTATGGGAATAATGGGAGGGTTGGCTGTTACATGCTTTGTAAAAATTAAAAATGACAATAAAAACTAAATTAATACATTTGAAACTAATGTTATTTGGAGATAAGGAATTAGAAGAAAAGGGGAAAATGATTCCTTGTAAGGAATGTAATAAATTATTTAAGAGTTATGAACACTATGGAGAATGGACTTATGTGTTTGATAACACTTGTGATGAATGTAGGAATAAAAATGGAAAAAGTAATTAAAAAACTTTTATTAGATATTGAAAAGGAAAAGAATATAGAAATTCTTTTTGCAGTAGAAAGTGGTAGCAGAGCTTGGGGAATGCAAAGCAAAAATAGTGATTATGATGTTAGATTTGTATATGTTAAACCAACACAAGAATATGTTGCAATAAATGAATCCTCTAAAGTAATTCAAAGAAGTTTTAATGAGAAAGGAGAAAGAATGAATGCAGAAGGATGTTTTATTGATATGCAAGGATTTGATATTGTTAAATTTGTACAAATGCTTTGGGAAAGTAATCCAACTTGCATTGAATGGTTAAGAAGTAATATAGTTTATTTAGGTGTACAAAATGAAGTGTTTAAAGAATTTGCAAAAAAACAGTTTAAACCCATAAGTCTTTATTATCATTATAAATCAATGTGCAAACAGAATTATTTAAAATATTTGAAATCAGGAAACTTAGTGACCTATAAGAAATATCTTTATGCAATGAGAGGATTAGTAAATGCCAGATGGATTGTACATTATAAAACTCTTCCACCTATAATATTTCCAGAAGTTTTAGAAAAAATAAAAAGTACTAGTATTATCAAAAAACACATAATAGTTGAACTTGAAAACATAATAAAGTTAAAACAAAAAGCAAAGGAAAAAGATATTGTTAGAAATTATAATAGAATTGATGATTATATAGAATCTTTTTTGAAAGATAACACTGAAGCACCAACTGAAAAACAATTATCAACAAGTGATGTTTTGGATAAAGAATTAAAAAGAATAGTGTTTAGGTTATAATAAAATGGTAAAGTATTTATATACATATGATGGAAAAAAATATTCTTGGAAAGAATTAATAGATTTTTTAGTTGGATTAGATGAACTTGAAGAAAAAAAAGAAAAGTGGTGGAAAAGAATACCAATTAATAAATATTCTTTTGGAGTAGGATTTTCTAAAGGAGCACTTTTTGGTGTTAGAATGATTGCAAATGATACAAAAAATAATTATTCTATTACGGATGACAAAAATAAAAAGAAGAAAGTACATAAAAAATAAAATGGCAAAAACAAAAAATGAAATTTGGAAAGTAATATATCCAGATGGTACAGAATCACATATGAATTATGACCCATTTAAAGCTTATAAAGGAGAAATGAAAAAATTTGAAGATAGAGAAGCAAAAATAATGAAATTGCATAATCTAGTAGTAAATGGATTAGTTAATGGTTTATCACATACAAGTAGAGATGGAAGATTAGATGATATTGATTTTTGGAGAAAAAGATGTTTTCTGTTTAATGAATTTTCTCAGTGCGTCCTTAATATATTAACAAACCAAACAAGTGAATATTCAGAAAAGGAATTACAAAGAGTTGCAAGGGAAGGTTATAAAAAATGAATAAAGGAAAATATAAACCTAGATTAGCTGAAACTGAAGAAACAAAAGAAAATTCATTAGCTGAAATATTTGCAAAAGCAAGAAAAAGAATAAAAAAGGAAAAGGAGGACTTATTACGAAAAAATGAGAAGAATTAAAAATAAAAAACAAGAAAGTTGGATTGGAAAAGTTTTAACCGTAATATTTATATTTTCAATGGTTTTTGTTTTTTGGTGGGTATATCATATTGTTTGGATTATAATAAAATGGTAAGAAGAATCAAAAAATCTATATGGAGGAGGCCTTGCAAAAGATGTGGTAAGATATTTATTGCAACATCTAAACTTCATTATATTTGTGACAAGTGCAGTAGACAGAAGACATGGCGAAAACAAAAAAGAGTTGCGAAGGAAGGCTATAAAAAATGAAAAGTTTAATATCAATGGGTGTTTATGGATATACGTTGGAGGAGAATGATGAAAAAAATAATTAAAAGGTTTTGGAAATATCATGAGAAAGCAACGGAAAATAGTAACTCAATTTTAAATATGATATGTTTTTTAGCTATTCTTTTTTCAATTGTTATTAATATTTTTTTTAAAAATACTTTTTTTTACAATTGGTTTAATATTATGATTTGGGTTGGAATTCTTACACATCCGTATGTTCAATTAAAAATAAAAAAAATTATAAAAGAAGTAAAATTAACAAATAAGATGTTAAAATCTGAAGAAACAGATTGGATGGAATTAAAATGAAATCAAAATGTTGGTTTTGCAAAAAAGATTATGAAACATATATTATGTTTTTTGATGATAGAGTAGAAAGTTTTTTATTGGAAGAACATATTAAATTGATTTATTATGATGAAAAAAAGAATGAAGGAGTTTGTGAAAAATGTAGAGACAAAGAATTTTATAATAATCTGGTTTGGATGATAAAAAACTGGTTACCAATAAGATTACAATTAGAGTGTAGATTAATTGATTTTGTAAAAGAAAAGAATAAAAAAATGATTGAATATGCTAAAAAAGGTATACTTAGAATTAAGGAAGATGAAAAGAAATTAGAAAAAACTCCAGAAGTTCAGGCGCTATATCGTAAAAATAATCCAGCAAGGTTTAAAAAACCATTAAAAAATGTTCTTTGTACTTATTGTGATGAAAAGAATGGTGAAGTTTGGATAAATAATCCAAATCCTCCTGATTTTAGTAAAGAAAAGTGTTGGTGGGTTTGTAAAATTTGTGAAGAAGTAATTGAAATACAAACAGATTTAACATATGCTTCTATGTTTGGTGATTCAAAAAGAGCAGGAGAATTAAACGAAAGGCTCTTAAAAATATCAAAAGAAACAGGCATGTCTATTTTAAATGCCCAAATAAGTAAAGTTCCAGATAAATTTGAAATAACAAAAGGAGGCAAAGTAAAAGAAACAGGACATAGGTATGAGTCTTCCTATACAGAGTTTACTGGAGAGAATTAAATGGAAAAGGCCTTTGTAATAATGCAAGTGAGAAACATATTTACAGGCGTTATACTTATTTATTTATTATATAAAGTAGCAGGGTGGATGGAGAAAAAGAAAAATGAGACATCTAAATGAATGTTCAAAATGTCATCGTAAAGTTCTTCAAGTAAGAAGTAAGTATATTGAAGGAAAATCACGATGGTTTTGTGACAATTGTTATAATAAAATAGAAGATAAAAATGAAAAAAATTGAAATAGAAATTATTATTGAAGATGAGAAATGGAAAATAGAAGACAGTAAAATTGTTGAAAAATAAAATGAAAAAGAATAAAGCAAATATAACAGAAACAATAATAATTGTAATAATTGGAATCATAACAATTTTAACAACGCCACCATTACCATTATTAGCAATACCTTTCATAATGATAATAACTTTAAGATATATATTTTCAAGACTAGAAGAGAACAAAATGTTATCAATAAAAGATAAAGATGAAAAAAAATATTAAAGGATGTTTTTGTCCAAGGTGTAATAAGAAACTATTTAGAGTAAAGACAAAACCTAATAAACCAACTACTTGTAACTATTGTGGGTTTATTATTGAGAATCCTTATGAAGTTTTCATTCCTAAATCAAAATATCTAAAAACGTTGAAATGACATGGAAAGATTTATAAACTATAATATATATTATATATTATGAAAATGATAATTGAAATATTAAATAATAAAGATACTGGTTATATATCTAGTGGTAAATTTAGCATTAGTTGTATTGGAGAAAGAGAAAAATGATTAAAAATTTTAAACTTTCTCCCAGTTCGTTAAGTCTCTACGACAAGTGTGAAAGATGTTTTTGGCTTACACAACATAAAATTTGGAGCAGACCTTCGGGAATATTTCCTTCACTTCCAAATGGTATGGACAAGGTGTTTAAAATTCATTTTAATAAGTTCCGAGACAAAGGAGAACTTCCACCTGAAATTCGTGATAATGAATTGTGTAAAGAAATGAAACTATTTGAAGATGAGGAACAACTAAAAATCTGGCAAAATGCATTATCTGCTGGTGTATCTTATACAAATGAAGATGGAGATACATTACGTGGTGGTGTTGATAATATACTTGTGAATACAAAAAACGGGAAACTAATTGTTCTTGATTACAAAACCCGTGGTTATCCACTTACAGATATTGAAAAAGCAAAATCCTATTACATAGATCAATTAACAATCTATACTTATTTGCTCCGAAAGAATAACTACAAAACTGAAGATTATGCTTTCCTTTTATTTTATTATCCAAAGGAGATTCTTGTAACAGGTGAAATTATTTTTGATACTAAACTTGTGAAAATAGAATTAGAATATTCCCTTCCGTTGATTAAAGATAATTGGAAAGAAGCAATAGACTTATTGAATAAAAAATGTCCTAAACAAACTTGTGATTTTTGTCAGGTAGTAAAAAATCCAAGAACATATTTGAAGAAAAAAGCAAAGGAGTCTGTAAAACTTGTGCATCCCAATCAACCATCTCCAGAAATTGTAATTGATATTAGTGGGGTAGAACAAAAATGAAATGTTGTATATGTAAAAATAAAATTAAATCTGAAAATCGTGTGAAAGGACACAATGCAGAACCAGTGTGCAAAGGAAAATGTTGTGATTTTTGTAATACATCAAAAGTTATTCCTGCGAGATTAAAAGATTCAAGAACTGAAACTGAAAATGACATGGAATAATTGAAAAGGAGGTGAAAAAATAAGATGACAAAACAAACTAAAGACGAAAAATTGAATTGGATATATAGTGATATGATAGAAATTTTCAAAATTAAAGGTAAATTACATAAGTTACTTAATCACTTAGAAGAAGATATTTGGGCTATTAGTATAATTGAAGGTAAGTATACCACAAGATTTATGTCTGAAGAAGCTTTAAAACAGAAAGAAAAGAATAAAAAAGAAGGAAATAAGTTAAGTTTTGAATTAGCACATCATCACATATATAAAATAGTTGGTATTGTAAAAAAAATAGAAGAAGCGGAAAATTTAAATGTATTTTTTAAAATATTAAATACAATAATTGGTTGTACTCTAACTCAGGATGAACATGACGAATTGAAAAAAGATGAATATAAGGGACTAGATGGTTGGGAACTTCTTAAAAAAACAAATATTACAATTATTGACACTGAAGAAAGTAAAGAGAAAATTATAAAATAAATATGAAAGGTAGATTGTTTAATTCCATATTCATAGAAACAAGTGCTTTGTGTAATCGTAAATGTGTTATTTGTCCTAATTCCATTTATAACAAACATTCAAAACAAACCTTGCTATCTATGAATATAATTGAAAAAATTTTGAAGGAATTAAAAGAATTAGATTATGATGGAATTATTGGGTTATATAATTATAATGAACCTTTATTAGACCCTAGATTACTTGAAATCATTGAATTAATAAGAAAAACTTTACCTGGTGTTTGTATATCATTATCTACAAATGGAGATTTTTTGACAATTAAGAAAGCTCAAGAATTATACGAAGCAGGTTTAAATGTTCTAGGAATAAATGATTACAATATTTTAAAAAACTTTAAAAATAAATGGGGAGATTTTTTCAATAATCTAAAAAAAATATATCCTGAAATAGAAGAAACCGTTCATAGATATAGAAAATATAGTCGTACAAAAAAAATGTTTTCAATTTATAATATTCAAAAGGATATGAATGTTGTGAATCCACGTGCACACTATCTTACCAATAGAGGTGGATTAATGAAAAATATTGCACAATTGAGTTCTCCAATCCAACAAAAATGTGTAAGACCATTCCGATACATGATAATAGATTTTAAAGGAAATTACAATTTATGTTGTGAAGATTATTTGAATACTGTAAAATTGGGAAATATAGCAGATAAAACTATTTTAAAGTTATGGAACAGTTTTAAAATAAATAGCATAAGAAAAAAATTATTTAAAAAGAATAGAAATTTTTCACCTTGTGATAAGTGTTCATTTAAAGGTGGGGAACATCTCTATTCATTAAATACCTTTTGGAAATGAAAAATAAAAATATTGTTAATAAAAATTATAAGTGTCAAACAAGTCCAGTGTCATATATTGATAGTTTATTTGTGATATTTTCTCAAAGTTTTTTGATTAATGGAATTGGAAAATATATGAGTGACAAAAAAACAACAAATAAAATTGATGTTTTAGAAATCGGTTGTTATAATGGAAGGTTAATGAATTTTTTAATACAAAATAGAATCTTTGTTAATTACATTGGAATTGATATTAGACAAGATTATTTGAATTTAAGCACAGTTGCAAATAGGAAAGATGTTAAATTATTATGCATAGATGCATCTAAAAAATTACCAATGAAAGAAAAAAGTATGGATATTGTGTGTATGACTGAAGTATTAGAACATCTTAAATATGATATAATGATTGAGATGTTAAAGAATATTTCAAAAGTTTTAAAAAATAATGGAAGATTATTAATTGGGTGTCCAATTAATACTAAAGATAAAATTTTTCATAAAATAGAAAACGAAAGATTATTTGGGCATGTTCAATTTCCAATTCATGAGGATTTTATAAAACTATGTAAAAAATTTAATTTAAATTTATTAGAGTATTTTCCTGGGTATTCATTAAGAAGTTCGTTTAGATTTAGTAAAGAAATAAGAGAAAATATAATATATAAACGATTAAAAAAACAACTTGGAAGTTCAGTTGCTCGTACAGTTTTCATAAGTGTCAGCAATAAACATACTGGAGGAGGTTATTATATTTTTGAAAAATTAATAACAAACAAAAATGTTCAAATTAAAGAGAAGAAGTAATTCTTCTTCTTTTATTCAAATATATCTCCTAACCATTGTCTTATTTTATCTAATTGTTTTTTGTCTTTAATGAATGCACCACTTATATAGTGTTCCATTGCTGTTTTTTGTGTATGCCCCATGTGTGCCGCAACTTTAATATTATCTTTGTTTAATGCAAGTAAATAATTTTCATGTGTTTTTCTTAAATTATGACTTGATAGGTCTTCCCAACCTTGAATATGTTGTTCTTTGCATCTTTTTTGCATATATTGTCGCATACCTTGTAATGTTGGGAAATTAAATGTTGAATCAGGTTGTAGGTTTTCTTCACTAATATAACTACGTAATTTTTTTACTGCATACGAACTTAGATGAACCGGTCTTTGTTTATTACCTTTAGCTTTAATAATTGTAATCCATCTATTCTTCCAATCAATATATTTTATCTGAACATGCTTGGCCTCGTTATATCTCAGACCTGTTAACATCATTATCCAAAAGTATTTTCTCCAGTTATTATTACAACTATAGATAAACTTCTCCCACTCATCTGGATCAAAGAACCTTGTTCTGTTTTCTTTGCGTCTTAAGGTTGTACCCTTCTTAGTGCCACGTTTGGTTGTATTCATTTTTGTAAACAGGTGTTTACTTTCTTGTTGTAGGAAAGTAAACAAACTATGTATGTGTTTATTATTTATATTAATAAGTAAACATGTTTTTAAATGTTTTTAATCCTAGGGTATCCCTATATATATAGATAGTAAAGGATGTGATTTAATTTATATAATACAGCAATCATATCTTTATGACAGTATATTATAATATAATAAATTTATATATTATAATATAATAAAGTTTATAAACACGTGTTTCTTTTATATATATATAATAAAATGGAAAAAAAGGTCCCAAAGAACAAAATGAAAGAGTTAATTAAGAAGTTAGAAAATTCTAATAGTTGGTATATTCAGTCCATATATGTCCCAGAAAAAGACATAAAAGAGTACTATATAGATATGTTAAAGATGTTGTGTGTTAATTCTTCTTTAAGAAAATCATTACTAAGATCCACACGGGATGCAAGTGTTAAAAATCCAAATGCCCTAATCAGTGAACTTACTAGAAGGTTATGGAAAAATATTACTAATCAGCATAAACAAATAATGATAAAAAATGAAACCAGTGTTAATCAGGATAAACAGGAAAACAATTGAATCTTCCCCAAATTTGAAGTATGATTATAGAATTTGTTTCAGATTTGTGGAAAAAATAGACTATGATAAAAGTGAGTTTATTTTAAGTTGTGTTGGTAATCCTAATGTTGGATTAGGAATAACAACAGATGCTCAATTTGCTAAATGGCTAGTTGATTCTTTTGGTTTGGGTAAATATTTAGTTTTTATATGGAAAAAAGGCAGAAAGGGGTTTTGTACTTTTTATTTTGATTGTGAAAAACGTGGGCGTTTTAAACAAATTAGAAAGAAAAAAACTGCTGAAGAAGAGGATAGAGAAAAAGCAATACGTGAAATAAAGAGGAAAAAAAACGAATTAAAAAATGCAATATCAACATCTGAAAAGGAGTCAGTAAACAGAGAAATTAATGAAATGAAAGAAGATATTGGTATAGATAATGAAATTATTCAACTAGATATAGAATTAAATAAAGGAAAGGTCAGGATTTTTAAAAATACTAATCCTGTCTATAAAGAACACGAATATGAAAATTATGGTACAGGTGATTCAGATTATATAAATAAATATGACTCAAGTATATGGTAAAATGATTAAAAAGTTTTTAAAAAAGGATTCTACTGAAGAAATAATAATGAAAATGTTGCCCCCACTAGTTGGTGGTGCATTTTTTTATGCTAAAATTAGAGGTGGAAAAACCACTGCTATGGTATCAGTTGGATTGAGATATAAAGATAATTATGGTTACAATATTGTTGATGTGTATGGAGGTGAACGAAATGAAAATATGTATCCATTGCTTCAAAGTGATGAAGTTAATTATTGGGATTATATAAAAAAGAAGTTTAATATTAAAGAAAATCAAGAAGGTCCAAAACAATATAAATTTATTGTATGGACACCTTATTTAAAGACAAAAATGCCAAAAAGGTTGCCACATGATCCTCCAAATGTGATAAATAAGAACTTTACTATTCCGTTTAAAGAAGTTGAAATAGAAGATATGAAATCAGGTGTAAACAGTGTTTCAGATACAGCTATGTCGCTTTGGCGTGATTGTCAAGAGCAGTTAAAAAATTCTGATGCGGGTCCAGAACTACAAGAAATGATAAAAAAGAAAAAAGGAGAAAATCAATTAATATACAAAAATTTATTAAACCCACTTGTTGAAGAACAATTTTTACAAGCAAAAACATGTGTTTATAATTTAGATATTATTAATGATATGAAAAATAGAGAAGCTATAAAGGTATTAAATTTGAATCATGTACCACCTGTTTATCATCTTTTTATAATTGCATGGATTTTTCGTCAAATAAAAGATTTATTGCATAAAGGGAAAATAAAAAAGAAAAATATATTTTTATTTAGAGAAGCACGAGAGATTTTTAATATAAAAGATGATAGTGTTACTGAAGATAGAATAAAATGGTTTAGAAAATTATTAATTAATTATATAAGATATGGACGACGAGGAATGCACTTGTTCATTGATACCCAATCTCCCGCCGAAACAAAGGGTATTGTGGAAGGTTCACAGGATTTGACCTTTTTAGGAAGAACGCCTGCAACTTCAAGGGATGATAGAGCCGCTATTGCTGATGCATTATATAGTGTTGGAAAAATAACTAAAAAACAAATTGAACAATTGGGTGACCTAT
>SDBV01006229.1_pt1 | contig 16602 bp, 22 predicted proteins | sample 2277081 | NCBI WGS metagenome assembly SDBV01 (sample SAMN10402039, study PRJNA504765) | marine sediment metagenome | isolation source: marine sediment core GS10_PC15, 223 cmbsf | place: Arctic Ocean: Southern Knipovich Ridge | collected 2010 | reverse complement strand
ATCGATCCGAGGAACCGCACAATGGGGACTCTGTGTGAATAAAGACGCCGATCCGGATATAGTATGGAAAGAACTCTACCAAATTCAGCGTATTCTCAAAAAATACGATCTGAGATTGGCGGGGCGTCTCCTCCTCGGGAAAGGGGAGGATATTCTTTACATGTTTGTGGCGGACAAAACAGGTCTTTCAAGAAAGAAAGCGACGTTTGTAGACATCTGATGCGCATCAGATGCCTCAACATCAGATGTATCCGTAGATATAAATAAAATTTTGTATATATTTTATACATACAAAATTCTCCAAAACCATGAAAAATGGAACAAGAGCCTTTATTAGAATTACCCTTTGAAGATATTGTTCACATTGTGGAAGCGATGGATGTTCAGAGCATCCTATTATTGTGTGCAACGTCCAGAGCGTATCGTGAATTATGCAGCAATCCTTTTATTGCTCAAATAATCGATAGAAAACAACGAGAAAGCAAGGTCGTTGCCAGTTTCGACTATCATCCCACTGGTGAATTCATTACTGAGTTACGGCTCTACTTTCCCGAATCTCGCTTTTTACAAGAAATTAGTTTTGAGTTCAATTTAACGCTAGAGGTTGCCCAATCTGCTTCACAACAATTGTTGAACCTTGGTGAAGACGAAGATTTGGGCAATGACTTACATTTGGCGGAAGATATGCGGGGATTCCGAATAGAGGGGTTTTCGAACAGCAAAGATGTTTTTGTAACGCTGTACATCGAAGGCGAAGACTTTGAAATTCCTGGCGTAATGACGTGTACCTTTAAGACAAACCCGTTTGCGCGCTTCCTGGCTGAATATGCGTTCATAGGAATAAGAGACAACCCGGCTCGCACCATCCTGAGAGAAAACGGATTTGTTGAAAGTTATGAAGAAGAATTGTCCCCGGAACTGGAAGCTTTTATTGCCTCTCAAAGAGAATATATGACCTAAATTGAGATGAAAACCCTGTACAAGAAAAAGAAATGCTTTTGGACATAGTATATAGCAAACCAGAAATTTTGTTTCATATAACTCACTTTCTTGATCTTCCTTCGATCGCGCATCTTTCTTCGACATCGACAGACTTCCATGCTCTTTGTAACGACCAGTATCTTTGGAAATTGCTATTTAAGCGCGATTTCCCAAAGATACTCTTGAAACCCGAACCGGAAACAAGGATAGAGGCACGTATTTCCTTGACAAAGGAAGAAATCGACGCTCTTTGTAACGACGAGTCTATTTCTAAATTGCTATGGAAACGAGATTTCCCAGTTTTGATGAACAACGAAATGGTGTCAATCGTAGAGAATGAGTGGAAAAAAGAGTACCAGAAGCGAACCTCTTGCGTTTTGGTCTATTTATCCTCGGAGGCGTGTGTTCATTGCCCCCGCATAAAAGAAAAATGGCCCGCTATTTGGGACACCATTTGCAACGAGTACAAATTCCCTGTTGTTTACGTTGAATTCGAGGCGATGACGAAAAAGGCAGTGACGGAAGGGGTGACCGATATGGGATTGCCTGCACATTTACAGGAATGGGTGGGCTGGTTTCCGCAGTTCCTTCTTTTTTCGAAGAACGAGTGGAATACGGGACGTTTGAGCTGTGCAAATGTGTTTAGAACAGGATTTAAAGAACGTGGTGACCCCGTAATAATTAGATCGTGTTACACATTCGATAAAAAGGGAGTCAAACGCTGGATTGAAGAGGCTCTGCCCACTTTATCTCATACTGGTGGTCATTAATTGATTTTTTTTAAAACGCCAAAACAAATCAACACTTTTCAACAACCCTTTAAAAATGCACGCAAGCAGATTGGGTGATTACGACAATATTGTGTTGTCGATGCTGGGATCTCCGTTTCGCACGGTATTGGGAGCGGGAGGGTTTGGAACGGTTATTACCACCGATGACTATCCTGATCTTGCCCTTAAAATTTCCCACGATATGGATGTATGTCCCGAATGGACCCAGGAATACGATGTTAAAAATATGATTTACGAAAATTACGATTCGAGAGGAAGAACCGTTCGTGTGGTAAGACCCCTTCAATTTGCGTATATTGAAGGAAGAAGATGTTATATTTTGATGCGACGTGTGTGTTCTCCAGAAAATTCCACGGTGGCAATGCATGCCCTGTTAGGAGAAATAGACTACGATCAAACGCATGGAAAAAGAGGTCGATTTGTGGGACAGCAATTCCTGGGTAGATACCTCGATTTGGAAGCCGTAGCCGTGGATTTAGGGGTTTTCCTGGGAACCGTTCATTTCCGATTGGGATTGGATGGAAACGATTTGGAGTACATTCTTGGAAAACGGTGCGGTGTCGATGAGAAAGATCGCATCAACGTCATCGATTTTGGAATGGTGAGAGACTTTACGATCAAAGGAGCACAATCATCAATCGATGCGATGCCCTATTTCCCTCTCCATTCGACCTGCGAATACTACGACTGTACGGTTGAACAAACCGATTTCAATGCGAGGATAAGTGAGTTGTTTGCTGAAAGCTACATTTCCGAAGCGGAACAGTACGGAAAGGGTGACGAAGCCGCTGAAATCCTTGCTTCTGTACAATAATTATATACATATAATACATATAATGAACTTTTATTTCGACTTTTTTTCCCTGAAACCGACTATCATGATGAGTAACGTCAGTGTTATGCTAAGACTCGCTTACAGGCAGATGCTGGGAAAACTTAAACGCAACACCATACAACCTGTGGTCAATCAATTGAATGATGATCTTTTTGATGGAAATGAGAAATGACGCGATGGTTGTGTCTTCGATCTTCATCCGATATTTTTGAACAAATATATTCTGTCAATGGAACAATTTTTTTCTATGAACATACATATGTAAATTGAATCCCAATGTACATGTTTTACTACAACAAAAATGCGCCCATCCACAGTCTTTGATCAATTTTACACCAAAGATTCTGTTGCCAAACAATGTTACGAGACGTTGTTGCATCACATCAACGTGGACGACTACGACATCGTTCTTGAGCCAAGTGCGGGAAAGGGTGCTTTTTTTAAGCTTTTTCCTACTGACAAGCGCGTAGGATTGGATATTGACCCCAAATGCGAGGGTGTAGCCACGTTAAACTATTTCGATTTTTCACCGCGTGCACAAAAAACGTATATAGTGGTAGGAAATCCACCTTTTGGACGCATTTCTTCCCTAGCCGTCAAATTTTTCAACCATTCCACATTTGCAAAAATAATCGCGTTCATCATCCCACGAACGTTCAAACGCGTCAGTATCCAGAATCAATTGTCGTTGCACTTTCATCTTCTCTACACCGAAGATTTACCGCTCAATCCGTGCTGTTTCGAACCTAAAATGAGTGCAAAATGTTGTTTTCAGATATGGAAGCGTGAGCAGGTTCCTAGGACGCGTGTCCAATACGACAAAAGCCACAAAGATTTTTCGTTTCAACCATTGGGTCCTAAAGACCGAAACAGACAGCCTACTCCACCTACCACCGCTGATTTTGCATTGAAAGCGTACGGATCCCATTGTGGTGAAATTCTTGAAACGGGTTTAGAACATTTGCGACCTAAAAGTTGGCATTGGATCAAAGCAAACATCGATCTCGACACATTGAAAGAACGTTTGAAAACGCTCGATTACAGCATGTCCAAGGATACGGTCCGTCAAGACAGCATTGGACAGAAAGAGCTGATTTATTTGTACCAATGCACTTACGGATAACTTATGTGTTGCGCGGAACAACGTGCAAGCGCACGTTTTTATATTTTTTTGTGTGGCATTCTTTGGTAAAATAGGCATTTAATTGCTCAAATTCTTTTTTTCGTTCACAAGGAACTTCGTATTTTAGAAATTCCAACCATAGTTTTCCGGCTTTGGTTGTTTTGGACTTCCTTGGATTGGGCCTCAACGCATACTCGTAATGGTTTCCGACGATACTTTCTGCCGTAATTTCCCCCAACACGTCTTTCGTTCTGTGTGCGTAGGATCCATATGGTAGTATCCAGGAATTGAGGGTGTCGGCAGGAATCACCATAAAATGGATTATTCCTACATCTCCCTCAAACATATTGTAGATTAAAACAATGTAATAATCAAGGGTGTGGTCCGGTCGGATTTGAACAAAATTCAATTGTCCGTCTTTCGAACTCAACGATGTTTTGATCTCGATGTTTTTACCATATTTTTGCCCGTCGCCCGATTTGTTGTTAGGTGGTTTTGTAATGGACAATTTTTGTTTGATGACACGTTCAAACAAACATCCATATGCGGCTGGTGACATATATTTTCGACACAACACGCATTGCGTCAACAAATCCTTTTCCCTCATGCAGCGTTTTTTCTTTCGACTGCTGTTACGCATGCTATTTACCATTTTTATTAATTTTACCTCTTTCATTGTATCGTCGTTGTTAAACGATGTTTATGTCCGACACATCCGTATAAATTTTCAAAATGAATGTTGAAACGATTTTAATCCTTTCAAATGGAAGGATCCACAGAGTCCATCCTTGATTTGTTGCCCAACGAACTACTCGGCGAGATTTTAGTCTGGCTTCATCCGTACGATCTCTGCATGGCACGTAGCGCATGTGTGCGGTTGTACGCTGCTACAAAAGGTGCCCATTTTAAGAAAAAGTATCCACGGTATACGGTGTGGATGCGGGTGCGTCAAAATCCAAATATGATGTCGGTGATCATCAAAGCAGATTACGTGGACTTTTTCCGTGATATGTGGAAGTTGCAAGAAAAAGCATTCTCTCAAACACAAACATCAGCACTTGTAACGCTTTGGGATCAAAACAATAGCAAGGATTACTACAGAAAATCAATAAACCTGGCCCATCGTACCGTCCTTGGAGAGTATTGGAGGTTGGCCAACCGAAATAAATCTGTACAGATCTGCACCTATGTGAAAAACGAAATAAATCTCAGACACTTGCCTATCTGAAAGAATTACTGAGATAAAAAATATAAATATCTATTATTAGATATTTTTTCTACTGTAGAAAAGTATGAGCACCTCGTTTCCCTATTCGGTTTATTATACGTTTCGAACAGATACGTCGTCGGAAACCGTCCAAAAGATCCAAACCACCCTTTTCAAATTTATGGATAAAAAGTATGGGTTGGACACGGAACCCACAGGGTATAGTCATGGAATAGGAATAGGTCAAGATCTATCCAAGTGTGAAGGTCTCACGCAAGATCTCCAGTTTATGCGCGTGGAGGATGTGCGTCATTTTGTTCACGCCATTAAAGACATTGGTGAGATTTGTTCGATTACCTGGTACGAAAACGAAAAAGACAGTCGTACAGTTGTCAAAGACGAACGATAAACGTCCTTGTGAGTCTGGGAAATATCTTGTTTACGGTTCTACGGCAAAAAGGGGAAATGTATGGTGTAATCGGAAAAAATAATGTAGTCACCTATCTCAACGTTTCTCCTGTACGTCATCAAGGCAGCTCCGAAAATTGACTTAAAAAGCTCGGGGTCAGCGTACATTGTATGTTTCCATCCTTCGTTCTCTTCATCTGAAGGAACGAAGCGAGTCCATACTGTCACCACGCCGTAGTCTACTGTAATTCCCATCTTGATCCGCCCAGACTCGGTTTCTTCTGAAAAAAATATAAATATTTCTGGGTCGATGTCTTCGCTCTCAGCTGTTTGTCGTATGGTAATTTCCTGTATTATTTCTTCAGCCTCTTCTACTTGCATATATATGTTTTCAACGTAAAATCTCAGAAATGGATTGTTTGAAACAATATTTATTTCGCTAAGTCCGAAAACCTCGTCGAGAACGTTGTGATTTGTAGAAAAGTATCCAATCTATTCATCACTCTCCCTTTCCTGTATATATTTACTAATGAAAGAGTCTGGATCTTTGCACAATCCGCGGAAATATGGCGACGCGTTGCACCAATCCACAATTTCGTCATAACTCATATTTTCCAAAACGTTGAGGATTAGATCTGGGTGGTCCAAAGTCAAAGTAGTTGACGGAGGGAACTGGGGTGTCCACATTTTAGTAGTTGCATTTTTTTACCTATTTACATACGCAGTTATGTAAATCTGTTTATTGAACAAGATATTCCCAAAATTCTTTGATTTGGGCATCAGTCCATTTTTGCGCCGAGATGTGGTCGATGCGCACGTTAAACGCCATTTGCGTTTTCCCAATGTCGTCTGCCGTTATTTCCGGCTCTTCAAGATCGCATTTGTTCCCCACAAGAAAGAAATCGCGATTTGTGATTCGTTTATACTCTTTCACTTCCCTCACGGCGTCCCTCAACGAATCGCTTCCTCCGTAATCAAACATGAACACCACCGTATCAAACTGCTCCACGTCGTCTGGAAGGTAAAACCATTGCCACGTCTCGTACGTTCCATGCTCGGTGGGTACGATCACCACTACTGCTTCTTCAGATCGTACCCCCACACATCCCTCGTAAATACGACGCAATCGTTGTACAAAAATCGTTTTTCCATTGCTTCCACTTCCAACAAGTAGCACTTTTCTCTCCATTTTGGTGGGACATTCGTATTCAAAAAATCATTTATTGCGATCTGATTACTGTGTGTATATGTATATCTGTGTGCAGATATAAATTAGTGGTTAACATATTCATCCAAACGTTCAATCTCCCTTCTCAAGAGATCCTCTGTTGTCTTCAACGTTTCATACCGGTAGGCCGACTCTTCCATCTCCTTTCTCGCCCTTTCTACATCACGTTCAAAACGAAAAAGTTGCGATCGACGTGTAGTCAAAAGTTCAAAGGCGTAGAAAATTTCTTGGGATGACTTGGATTCCATTTAGTAACATAAACACACCTTAAAAATTCATTTTTTTGGAGAACTCAACCGAGCATATTGGCAACAATGTTCGCTATTTTTTGTGCAAGAGGGGGACACACGGAATTTCCGATTTGACGATATTGAGACGATATCGAACCACAAAACTCAAAATCCAAGGGGAATCCTTGGAGCAGCTTGGCTTCCGTTACTGTAATGCGTCGCATTCTGTCCGGTATTTGTTTCTCTATTTCATCACCACTCTTGAGATGTGTGTAATAGTCTTCAACCCAGGGTGATGCTCCTTCTCGTATTTCTTTTTCATCTACAATGGGTGTTCGATTGCCCCCCATCGACGCTGGTAAAATATTGCAACATTTACTCAAACAAATAGGTCTTCCCGAACCGTTAAAAAGCATACCCGAGTACGCGGAGCCTCTAATAACAGGGTTTTTTGCGAAAGTAATTTTGGCTTTGCATACACCTACATTCGGAAAAATAGATGGAGGGGGTAGCGTTCGCAACACGTCTCCTGCAGTAAAAGAGCGCCTACATCTATTTGGCGCGTTTGGAGATGATATGCCCTCTTTTCTTCCGATAAAGAGGATGCGTTTTCTAGATTGCGCTACACCATAGTCTTTCGCGTTGAGAAGAAACGGTGTAAGTTGATACCCCATTTCTTTGACGCGTTGTGTATACGCGTCGAGGATAGGTCTAAATTTGGTAGAAGTATATAAGTTGGGTACATTTTCCATCACAAATACCTTCGGTCGTACGAGATTGACGATATCTACAAAACGGAAAATAAGGGAATTTCGTGGATCAGCCAAGTCCATTTTCCCTCCTTGGCTGAATCCTTGACATGGTGGGCCTCCAATAACCACATCAACACCTTTAAACTGCTCAAAAAAGGCTATATCCTCCGTAATTTCAAACGTTGTAGCCTCGATACCGTCAAAATTTCGATGATGTGTGGCAATTGCATCTTTGTTGCAATCAAAGGCACCGACAAGTTCAAAGCCCTCTTGAACAAATCCCCAATCCAACCCTCCAGCTCCACAGAAAAGACTTAAAACGTGCATTTTAAATGCTTATTTTTTCAAAAAATGTACATTTTGACCACATTGTTGAAAAATGAAAAAGAAAACGAAATTTCGAACAATCAACACAGTATTATGCAGTGCGAATATTGCAAGGTGTATTTTGATGGAATTATGGCTCATCAACGTCAGTGTAAGAAGAAAAAAGCATTTGACGCTGAAGCGCTCGTCGTTGCTACTACCAAAAAGGTTGAAGAAGAACTTGAAAGAGACTTCGATTGTAAGATCGAAAGCATCAACCGTGGGCACGACAGTGAACTCAATTGCCTGCGACAACACATCAACTTCCTTCAACATGAGTTGGAAAAGAGAGATCAGTTCATCAAAGAGCTGACAAAAGAGAGGAAAATCGAGTTCAAAAATTGCGAGTTCCATATACATCCGAGCACAACCGCATTACTTGATTGTTGGAAACGTTTCCAATGCGCTTATCATAATGAGAATCCGATGATTGTGGAAGGAGATGTCCAAAACGCCTTTGTAGCCACGATTCTAAAGACAAAGGACCTTACCATGGAGAAGAAAAGGGAAAATTTGGAAATATTATATAAGGATGCCGAGTTTAAAAGTCCTTTACTGGATCAGGTGAATGAGGGACTTGTAATAAATATTTATTAGATCCACATTAATGTGGACCATATTCCTTTATTCCGTTTTTTCCTTTTCAATGTTGCAAAACGGGTCTATTCTATATTCCAACCACTTGAAACCAACATCAATGCACGCTTGTACAAAATATGTCCACAAATTTGACCAAAATACACTACATCCATTAGATTCGCGTGGGGGTTCAACCATTTTTAAATACAGATCATTTAGAAACATAAATCATTTCTTTCTGGAACCTTCAATGAGCCGTATTTTCTCTTCCAATTGATCGGTGATGCGTTGCTTCACGTCCGGATCGTCTCGAAAATTAGAGTTGGTTTTGAGGGTGAGAACGGGAACGTAGTGACCCGGTGCCACTTCTACAGCACCCCCGGCAAACAAATCCTCGTGTGCCTCCTCTAAGAGTCGTTGGTAGTCCTTACTGACGCCTTCTTCCCCATCTCTGGAACGTTCGCGCACTCTGGACATGCACACATCCAAATCGGGGCTGAGATACACAAACAGATCCGGACGGAACGGCATCACTTCTTCCCACAAATCCCACCACTCCGTATAGTGCTTCATCTCCATATCGGTGAGATTCCCTTGTTCGTACAACGTCTTCATAAAGATCGTATCGGAGAAAACACTCCGTTCCAACAAAAACACATCGGTTTCGGCGCCATGTTTCTTATATTGCTCTTGGCACGCACGCACACGATCGTGAAACGCCTTTGTTTGGAAATGGTACGCATACCGTTTTGGATCGTCGTAAAATTTCTTGAGCAACCCTTCTTTGTCCCACTTGGACACGGGTTCATCGACCACAGTCACCTTCCAACCCCGTTTTAAGAGGATAGGCAACAAGCATTGGTGTAACATCGTGGAATTGTGTGTCACTGTAAAATCACCCAACAAAAACCGACCATTTCCATCTATAGTAAATCCACAATAAGGTCCTTTTCCCATACTTTTTACAGAAAATGCAGAAACGTTAGGTGTAACTCTCGTGTTTCTACATTTTGCTTTCTTTCGTGGTATTCTGACTGGGATTTCTTGTAAAGTATCCCCCCAAAAAGTTACCATGTGATAAATTCCTTTTTTGCCATTGTTTGTGCATGTTTTGGTTACTTCTCTGATGTTGGTCATATACCCCAAAGAACGAGTTAAATAAGCAATATTTTCTGCAAGACGTTTTCTTTTCTGTACAATCTCATAATTTACACGTTTTGCCAAATATCCATCAGAATCAATCAATCCGGCAAGGAGCTGAAGACGTATTTCTCTCGAATTTGTTAAATATGACGAATTGATATGCTTGTCCTTATAACATTTTAATTCTCTTAGTGCATTTATCAAAAAATTACTTCCATTCTTTTTACCACAACTAAGATGGTACGAAATTCTATCATAATTATTCATTGACAATCCGTGTTTTTCAGAGAATTTTGCCAATTCCTGAAGGACTTCAGGATCTACATTGGTAACTCTCGCCACACCTTCATGTCCATCACCTAACCAAATCCCATAAATATAAGGATTCAAAGGGACTTCTTGCTCTTTCCAATCAAATCCAACATGAAATAATTGACAATTTTTTTGCCACGTTTTCGCTTTTGATAAAAAATCTTCAAGGGAAATGTCGAAAATATCAACTTTTTGGTAGTGTTTTAATTTAAAAGCTTGAGCACTTTGCAACGCTTCACTATGCTCGTTTGATGGAAATGTGAAACTTTTACTTTTGATGCCATTTTGATCGAACCACTTAACACAATATCCCACATATACATCACTCTTATATCTCCCTTTTGATATGCGCGGATTTCGAGGACATCTCAGGGTTAGTATATGTGATCTATTGACCGCAAATACATCACCTCGTTTTGGAACAATTTGATACATTTCTTCTTTCCCCTGACAAATCGAAAGAACTTTTCGCGAATTTGAATCGTCTCCAAGAATTAAATCCCCAACGACAATCTCTTTTGCTGATTTTATAGATCCATTAAACATTGCAATGGGCGTTTCTGGTCTCATGCATTTCCCCGAACCTATCAAACCTTCGATAGCAATTACGATCATATTTGTTAAAGTGTTTTAACAAATATACAAATCAGTTTTTCATTCCGGCTCCAATAAGACTTTCAATAGCTATTACGATCATATTTGTTATTATTTGTTATTACAATATAGTAACAAAGTTTCAATCAATTTTTGTCGTGGGCACACTTTTTTTTCTATGAGGACTAAAGTACCAAACGGCAGTCAATGGAAAACTAACTGGCCACGTCCACAAATATCCTACTGTACATACTCCATATAATAGTCCATGACCTACACTCAAAAGTGGTTTATCGCCATTCCATAAACCATACCCTGTTATGCCAACACCTGTTGCAGTGCCACCATTGATACCAACATACATCAAATTCCGGTTCACAACCGGATAGTTATATTTTGGGTGATACTTTAGTGTTTCACACAATAATTTTTTGACATCCATCTTTATAAGCTATTCTCGAATCTAAAAAGGTTGTTTTTTAGTGTGACCCTCTTTGTCCACAATATCTAAAATGAAAAATGAAAGATAAATCTGGATCTAAAACTTTAAATTTTTAATGGATAATCCAAAAATGGATGAACGAAAAATGGAGTCCTGTTTGAAATGCGGGGAGTCTGCTGAGTTGTTTGTTACGATTATAACACAGGTGAACACTGCTACTGCTTACTTTTGTGAGAAAGATCTTTCGTTTTGGGATGACGGGATCGTAGACGTCCTTGAGGAGGACGGTATTAGTGCGATAGCCAAACGTTATAACCAAAAAACGGGCGAATACGACAAAGATTATTAAAATATTATAATTTTCGTTTTGTATTATTTGTAATACAATTTTTGTTATTATTCCATTGTTTCCTTTTTTATGTTGTAGACACTCCTAACCGTCTACAACCGTTGGCGATACACATTCCAATGAGGTGTCTCCATAAATTTACCCATAACGGATTTCTCTTTTTAAATGGAAATAAGATTCTGTGAAAATAATTATACAATGTAATTATTTCAAAAAAGGTTGGATTTGTCACCAGCTGGATCCACTTTTAGGTGTGGGCCATACCCCACTGCGTCGAAGATGAGTTTTTATGAGATCGGCTCGATTCACATATTCCACGACTTTAGTTCGGATGGTTTCTTTGCAGCGCTCGTTTCTCTCGTATTTTAAGCCGTTCATCAGGTATTCCAAACTCTGCTGATAGGCATGTGATGACCCATTTTTGACACACCCAATTCTCGTATAGTGATTATTGTCGTTAATTAATTTTTTTATAAAAATTAAAGTATTTTCTTTGCAGTGATTTTTTTCTCTTCAATTAAGAACTTTTCCATGCTCAAAAAACCCTGACGATAACAGAAGAAGGGTTGATTTGGATGAAGATGATGAAAAATGTGAAAATTCTGATATAATGTACATAACGTAGCAAAAGGTTGAAGTATGGGAGAAAAATAAAGATACCGAGTAGTATGGTATTTGTCTTGTTGTTGTGTTATTTTGTGAGGGTAGTGAGGAAGATAATCAAACAAGTAAGCCAACAAAATCTTGGATAGACGGCTCGGCAAAATCCAGTTCCAGAACAACAAACCAAAAAATCCATAATAAATGGACAGCAGTAATAGTGCAATTATACACAGATAATAGGTCCACACTATTACTATCTCTTTCGTTGGACGTTTATTTGTTTGCCATCGCTGAGGCCATCCTAGAGGCCAAGCCTTAGGAATATAAAAGGACCAATACCCAACATCCAGCATCAACCATCTTAAAAACATAAATATTTTTGGTCCCTGAACAATCCAATGATCAGGATCTTTTTCAGGGTCATTCGTATAAGCATGATGTTGTCTGTGAAGATAACGAAATGCATAAAAATTGGAGATTGGACCCATCCATAATTGAGCCATCCATCCGAAAAAGGGGTTTAACCATTTCCACTTGGGCAAAGTGGATATGGCATTATGAGAGGCATCGTGCATGACAGTAAATTGAGCGTAAGCACACAAAACATGCAATATTAATAAGGCACATCTTCCAACCGAAAAATACAGCAGATTATAAGTATCTAACGTTAATAAATGTATAACAGAAACGGTTAGAAAAAGACCAATAGTTGGCCACGCTATACCGGAAAAACTTTTATAGGTTTTCATTACTTCTCGTAAACTATTCCAGCGTTTGTTGTAGTATTTAAAATACATATTATCATTTTTTAAACATAGCAACCACATTATACACCATCTAAATCCCTCCATCCCTTTTTATATCTACAAAGACGTTTGGAACGACACGAAAGATGAGCTGTTGGAAGAAGAGATCATTATACGCAATATCTTACCCACACTCCTCGAAAAACCTATTGTACATTATTTGGGTGACGATGAATACGACCAATTGCAAAGATGTAAAACGGTCTAAAATTTTATTGTACATCAATAAAATTTTTTTGGAAATCAGAAGTTACGCCTTAGATTTTATGCATCTGACTAGTCAGATGTTCGTGCTTTGCGTGAAAGCACCACTTACAATGCTCGTGTGTCCAATAATACTCGTAGAATTTCTGGGATCGTTCGTAGTGGGTTGGATCCTGATCCTGAGTTTTGAGTTCCTCGTATGTATCCTCGGTAAAAACCCCGTACGTCGTACACGGACAGCGGCAAATTTTGCAAGAAGACATGACTTGTTGGTTAATTACGGATCAAATGAAATGTAAGTTACTTGTTGTATATAATGTAAAAAAAATCATTTTTTTGTCAGTGCTATTTATTCGATACTCTGTAAGCAATAAAGAATTTTTATTCGCTGTTATTCAAAGGAAAGATGGAAATTATTGAGCAATTACCCGGTATTGCATTGGAACCATATGTAGGGAAAGATACGAACAAAATCTTTGTCACTACGGATTATGCCAATCAGTATATGGTTCACTTACTCGAAGAAAAGAATGCAGAAGGAAGAAACTATGCGATGACAGAGGGCGTGCTTCTTGCCAACAGCAAAAACAAGACTATATCGGATGCATGCGACCTATTGGTAATCAAGTATACAGAATTGATTGAAAGGCATCCGGATCTCGAGGGTATTTACACGGTAGTCAATGCAGCACCCACTGGGGAAGATTTGGAGGGAAAACCGGATATGCCGGCAGCTCATCAAAATTGGTTTTTCTACGATCGAATAAAAGACGTCATTGTGCGCTTTGAACCGAATGGTCCTCATTTCGATGCGGGGTACGGTGGTTCGTACCGCTTTGCCGATCTGTTGGATTGTATTTACCGTCGTATAGGCATCCCTTGGGTTTTGGCAGAGAACGTAAACATCAACCCGTTCAGTGGTTGTCGGGCCACTTCCACCATTTTAGCGCTCATGCACCTCGCTGGTAAGGATCTAACCGCGTTAAAGGGTATGGATAGACAATATTACAAAGCTCTGGCTGTCGCAGTCACAAAATCGATGTACGAATGTGAAGTGCCCATATTGCCAAGAACAAGTGGAAGAAAAAGAAAGGGATTGGTAACGTTTGTCGAACCAACCCTGCGTGAAATGGAAGTGGCAAGCAAAGCGAGCAAAAAAAGCAAAGCGAGTAAAAGAAGGAAAAAAGGAAAAGCATCTGTCATCCGAGGAGATGGCCTTGTCGAAGTTTTCGATTTTAATACAATGACTGTGAAAAAGCTTAAGAGTTACCTTACGGAAAGAGGCATTCCCTACACATCAAGAGACCTTAAACCAGCGCTTGTTCGAAAAGCGTTGCAAGCCCAAGATACGCTCATGCTGGTGGAGTGAACAAGAATAATAAATTTTATGTTATCGTTAGCAACAACATAAATTAAATCGTACGTATATCTAAAAGAAATGGAAAATACGACTCCTATTGTGGGAATACTCACATCCTATGGGAAACCGTATTTGTTTGGATTGATACGAAATGCGGTGGAAGAGGAGAAAATGCCTTATGTCGTCGTAGAATCGAACGACGCAGCCGTTTCCTTTGCGCACACGTTCCGATTGATGTATCCCTCTGTAAAAACAACTGTTCTTAGTGATCAAGATCATGCGATCTTAGATCATGCTCAAGTGGTATTCACCACGCAACGAACCTTGCTTCATCTCCTCTTACCCTATTTTTCGCCCTTATACGCTATTGATTTCACCAAACATCTGTTTTATTTGGTCCCTAACCGTATTCCTGCGGATGTTCAAGCGTATGTCAACATAAAACTGATAGAACAGTCCTACTTTAATGGGTATGAGATACCTTATGTGACGATGTATGGCGTCAACACCCAGAATTTTCCAGTTTTAGAGAGCAAGATCACCATTTTTAACAAGCATTCCGAAGCCATTCCTGTCAATTTTCAATTGGTTGGAAAGGACACACTCGATGTGGATTTATGCGAAGAAATAGCAAAAATCGTTTTACGAACCCATATGGAAACGCCCGGGAAGACCATGGTTGTCATTCTCAAAGCACGCTCTGAAATCGCGACGTTTCAAGGATTGTTGGAAAACATCGAAACCTCCAAGATGTTTGTGCAAAACGTCTATGACCATGGAGAATGGACGATAACCCAAGATCGAGAGCGCTTCACCAACATATACGTGTCAACGGATGAGGTATTGAACTTGGTGATGGTCCCTGTGGACGTAGTGATCGATTCTTTCCGTGCCATTGTGCAGGGGCGTGCTTTGAGCGGTGAGGAAACGACCTTTTCGACAACTGTGTCTAAAAATGTGTCTCTTGGAAGATGCACTATTCTCCAGAACAAGATTTCGTCTGTTGAAGCTGGAACGTGCCTCGTAATGACTACCAAAGAACTCTTTGACGAAGACCCGTTCATTCCTCAGACCATCGTGTTTTATTTACTGATGTTGGGCAAAACAAATCTCGCGCTAACCGATATTTTCCCCTCTTTTGTGGTGCACAACGATCTTGTACTGTTGCAAAGCATCGGTGCATTGAATCCAGACAATCGAACCACTGCGTTGGGAACTTTTTTGTTGGATGCTCCTCTGTCTCCTTTGGAAAGTGCCGTACTTTGGTTGTACATGCAAGAATATTGGGTTTTGGGGAAACCCTGTTTGCCCGCGATGATTGCTGTGGCGATGATCAGTACGTTTAGCGAAGAACATCCTTACTATGTATACCCAACCTTTGAAGAGGATATCATACACAAGAAAACGATCCATCGAAGAGAATATTGGACGAAATTTGCGGGGGAAGACGATTTACAGACGTTTTTGAACATATGGTTTGGTATTTTTGCAGATATGGAGACATTTGATCCCACGTACGACGATTTGAGACGGTGGGGTAGAGACAACAGTTTGGATGGAGATCGACTGTTTATGGTGTTGCATAAGATACACCAACTTCAAACGATGGTACAAAAATATGGCTTTGTATGTGATGAGGAAGAGGTTTTGGATCCAACAGCAGACGTATCTGTCCTCCGCAAAGTCTATTCACAGGTGTATCTGATCAAAAGGATGCTATCCACGGAAGAAGATACGACTTTGTACAAAAGTATTTCGGATCAACAAATCTACAGCATCTATTATCCCACATCGATCAACACTCTTTCGGTGACCAATCCTCCCGAAATTGTATGCCCCATCACCTCGGATACGGATATTCTCGTGGCCATTCTTTTTCGGTGAAAAAACGTTTTTATTTTAAACAAATAAAAATGGATCAGGACAATCCGTGTTCAAGGGCATACTTCAAACACTGCGTATGACCGTATTTTGCTGCAACTCTACAAGTCCTTGAAGTCCAGGGACATCCGTTTTCGTGAAGATACTTCAGACACTCTAAGTGACCATTTTTGCTGCAGCCCTACAAGTGCGTTCGTTCCAAGGACATCCGTTTTCTCTAAGGTACTTCAAACACTTTAGATGACCATTCAAGGCTGCCTTCCTACAAGTGTGTTCGTTCCAGGGACATCCGTGTTCGTGAAGGTACTTCAAACACTTTAGATGACCGTTCAAGGCTGCAGCCCTACAAGTGTATTCGTCCCAAGGACATCCGTTTTCTCTAAGGTATTTCAGACACTCCAAGTGACC
>SDBV01006228.1_pt1 | contig 16605 bp, 12 predicted proteins | sample 2277081 | NCBI WGS metagenome assembly SDBV01 (sample SAMN10402039, study PRJNA504765) | marine sediment metagenome | isolation source: marine sediment core GS10_PC15, 223 cmbsf | place: Arctic Ocean: Southern Knipovich Ridge | collected 2010 | reverse complement strand
AGCTCGTCGCCGCGATCAACAGCCGGGCCAAAGTAGAGATCGAACCGGCCGACATGCCATGGGCTGACTCTGCCGGCGAAGTAATCGCCGATGGAAAAGTTTTAGGTTACGCAGGTATCGTTTCCAAAAAAACCGTAGATAAACTCGATCTGCCGGATGTAGAGATATGTGCCGCCGAGATCGACTTCCAGGACCTTCTCGCACTCCAGGACCAGGCAGTCACAGCCATGCCATTGCCGCGATTCCCATCTATCATTCGCGACCTTTCGCTGGTCGTTGACGAACCAGTTAGCTGGGCGGATATCACGGGAACTATTAATTCAAAGGCGACCGCAGAGCTCCAGGACGTGAATTTCATAGGCATATACCGCGGCAAACCCATCGAGCAGGGCCGAAAAAGCGTTACTGTTTCACTCGTTTTTCGCGATGCCGAAGGAACCTTAAAACACGATACCGTAGACAAGTTTGAGAACGACATCCTCGACGAGCTGAAAAACAAACTAGGCGCACAGCTAAGAACCGCATAAAAAGTATTATTAATACCGCGTAAATTAATCATTTATGCACAAATTGACGATGATTTAGTTGATCGAGAGATTTCTCTTGCTTTTCAAGTTAATATTTGGTATGTTGAAATATGCAGGTTGACCCCTGCAGTGTTCGTAAGATGCGACTATTTGGAGAAACCGATGAGATCCCAATGGGAGGCCAGATCTTGGTGGATCGGACATGCCTGCTAGACAGGACGCCCGGACTAGAGCAACCGCCACCCACCTTAAAATTTTGGGTTTCTCAAAGTCACATCCACGGCACAGGTGGAGGTTGCCCCGCAAATAAAAGGTTTGTCTATGGCAAACCTTTTTTTTATGCGCAGAAGCTTTGAGGTTCAAGGTAGGTATTAAAATCCTTCTTCAAGGATATTGTCAATGTGGCATGTTCCGATGCATATAGAGCTGTCGGCGGCACCGTAGTAAATTTTCATTTTTCCATTTTTACCTACCACCGCACCGCATATATTGCAGACATTGAGCACATCGCCGATACGTTCATACTCAGTTTTTGGTGACAGGATCGGCGTCTCTCCGCGTTTGATGACTTTGGACGGGTTTTCGTTTTCAAGAAGTGCTACGCCGTTGCGATGGACTTCTCCTGATGGTGTCATTTTCGTCCCGTGATAGATCACCAGCCAACCCTGTTCGGTTTCAATGGGACATGCCGATGCTCCCACCCGGTGCTCGTCCCAGCCGCCTCTGCGAGGTGAAAGAACCGGCCTTGAGTCGCCCCATTTAATTAGGTCAGGCGAATAAGATACCCAGATACCTCCGCGTCCGTTTCCCGTCGGGCTGTCAAGGCGCCCATAGCGACCGTCGATCTTTCTTGGGAAAAGAATACCGTTGCTGTTTCCCGGCTCGGAGATCATTGCAATACGCTCATAGTTAACGCGATCTTCCGTTTTCGCAAGTGCCATTCGCCTGCCGCAATCTCCAACCGCCGTGTATACTACATAGCAGGTATCTTCCAGGATCGTTATGTGTGGGTCTTCGATACCGTGTTTTTCATAGATCGCAAAGGGCCCGTCTTTGGCAGGAAGCATCACCGGGGCGTCATCGACTTTAAATCGAAATCCGTCTTTACTCCGAGCCATAGCAAAAAACGAATGCCCCTGCTGGCCCTGCACCTGCATTAAAAGATCGATGCCGTTATCGGTTACGATAGGGCTGCCGTTAAAGACGGTGTTGGCGCGGAATGGAACTTTTTCTATGGTGATAGCCGGGTTGCCTTCCCAGCGATGCAGAATATCTCGTCCCGTCTTTAACATTAATACTCCTGTTCGCTTTCAAAGCAGTTAGTCACGATCTCATCGACCGTCGTCGTTCCTATACAGATACAACTGTTCGCTGCTCCGTAATACAATTTTAGCTTTCCGTCTGCTTCGAGTATCGCCCCGGTCGAAAATACTATATTGGGAACATCACCGATACGTTCGTAATCTTTCCGAGGCGAAAGGACCGGAATATTTGCGCGTCCGATTATTTTTGTCGGTTCTTCTTTATCGAGGATCACCGTCCCAAGCCGGCACACCGGGATTGACGCTCCTGTCTTAACGCCGTAATAAAACACCAGCCACCCCTGATCGATCTCTATAGGAGGAGCGCTGGTTCCGATCCTGCCAAGATCCCAGAACCCGGGACGAGGCGATATCACCAGCTCAGAGTCGCCCCAGTAAACAAGGTCATTGCTGTAGCTTATCCAGATGCTTGAACCCTCGGCCGGGCGTTCCAGGCGGGCATACTGTCCCTTGATCTTTGTCGGGAACAATGCACCGCCCTTTACGTTAGGTTCCGAGATCATCCCGATACGTTCGACATCCCTGAAATCCGTCGTCCGCCCAAGCCCAACCCGCGTACCGTATTTGCCATGAGCATCGTACATAATATAATAAACGCCGTCCAGGTATGTAACCCGCGGGTCCTGAACGCCGTGCTTTTCGTGTTCGAAGTACGTTATGTCGGACGACGGGCTCAGGAACGGCTCGCTGTCGACCTTGTAATATTCCTTCCCTGCCGGCCGACCGATATGGATGTTTCGCTGGCCGGACAGGCTTTCGATCGTAATTAGTAGTAACACCTGGTTGTCGAAAAATGCGACACCTGCGTTATGAATGTCGGAGCATTTGAAATCAAGATAGCCGATATCGACCAGCGGATTACCAGCCCAGCGGTGAACAATGTCCTGCCCGCGTTTCTTCTTGAAGAGTTCTTTTAATTTCACTATCATTGCCGGCTCCGCGCAGGTCCTATACCAGATTTCTCAACTGGTGCCGAATGTAATAGCGGCATTGGGAAAGTATTACGATACTAAATATTATCGCTGCGATGTCCAGCGCCGTCACTTCGTTGGTTACAACTGCAAGCGCTGCACCCACCGCAGGGGCGTGCTGGATATTGAACACCACCATCAAAAAGAACACCGTACCTATCACCAGCGGATATGCGATCGCAAAATGAAGCGGCATCGTCGAGAAGATCAGCCCGGTCGTAAGGCCGATGGCATAGCCGCCAAGAACATGCATCGTTTGGGCGGAGATCTTTTTTGGGGTCGCGAAAAGGATGAAGGCAGTGGCCCCGATGGATGATATTGCGACGACTTTGTCTTTTCCGAGTATCAGCGCGAGTATGAACGTCGTTACGATCGCGCAAATACACTGGATGATGAAATGGCCGTCAAGCTTGTTGGCCAATCGATATTTAAGTGAGTTCAGCATTCAACCTGTTCCAGACTAATTTGCACTTCTAACATTCGGTGCCTACATACCTCTTATATCGGTTTTTGAGCGCAAAACTTAACCTGCAAGGGCGATTAAAGGGCCAATTTTAATGGAAGAAACCGCGGATTTCACGGATTTTCACTGATTATTTACTCTTTTTTGGTTGTAATTTTATGGAAGTGGTGTTACTTCTGCTTCTGTTGTTGGAAATGTTGCCATCGTTAGATTCCTTTCAATTAATTAATCCCATGTCCTTTAATCACATCCTTTTATTCTTTATCCCCGCCCAGTGCGGGAGACTTTTACGTTTAAGCTTTCTTCTTTATTTTGCTTTTCGCCTTTGCCTTCTTTTTCTTAGGCGTTGCCTTTTTCTTCTTAGCTTTCTTTTTGGTTCCCAAGCTCTTGTCTATTTTATCGTATTCTTTATTTACAAATTCTTCAATTTCAATAGAAGTTAAAAGATTGACGTCAATCTTAAGACCATCTTTTTGAAATCCGTCTATTCTTGTCATCATCGAATCTTTAGGCGCATCATTGGGTATTAAAATATCAATGTGTATTTTTTCAGAAAGATTGAGATAAGAGAGAATTGATTTTTTATTTTGTGTGGGATCAGCAAGTCCCTTTCTAAGTTCTTTAATTGCGTTTGTTAGCTTTTCAATCAGAAATTTAACTCTTAACACAATAACTTTAGGTTCAAAATCATGGAAGTATCCAAAATAAGTGAAATTGTTTGGACCATTGAAAAGATTAAACCCGAAATTCACAGCCAAACTATATAATGATTTGCATGGGTCAACAGCTACTGAAGAATAATCCAAGCCTTTCATATTATAATAATCCATTACTTTGGCAGCTGGTTTTACTGGAGTTGAAGAAGGATCATTTTGATTAAATTTCTCAATCATTTCATCGATAACATCTTCGACTTTTTGTTTAAAATTTCCCTTAGTGTATTTAATCGTATCCAAAGGATTAATATTGAAAGGAAGTATCTCAGCTTTTCTTTGCATCGGGATTATTCTTTTATGGAATCCATGCATAAGCCCATATTCATAATGGACATTTGGATTGGGTATCTTAACTTCAGGGTCATTTATATGTTCTGAGGGATTCAAAATGACAATGCAGAAGTGAGAAGTGATTATTTTAGAACAGATTTTAGTACAAAATGCAAAAGTTCCTGGTTCATTTTTCTTTAGAGCTACATATGTTTCGTAATTTCTTTCTTTCAAAATATTACGAATTATTTCTTCTTCTAACTGATATTCATCATCAGCGGGTAGCGCAATAAAACAAGACTTTGAACTTTCAAAACCATATCCACATGAAGGAATTCCAATTATACATAATTCATTAATTTTGCAATCTGCCATACTATATTCCTTTCTTTTTGGCCAATTATTTTTATAAAGCCTTGTTCATATCGATATCAATTCCGGCAGCCTTTATTTCTTTGGCAAGTTGTAATTGCCAGCCATTACTCTTGTCCATGGGGACATACAAAACTCCATCGTAATCCGAGGGGAGCTTTACGTCTTTATGTAATGCGCAAACTCGTTCTCTTCCAAGTTTCCCTAAAAAGAAGCCAAGCTCTAAAATAACATTCTGTCTTGCTCTTGGCTCTAAGCTATCTATATTAGCAACCGATGCTCCCATATCGTCTGGAGTCATCAAAACAACAGCAAATCCAACATTTGAATGTTTTTCAAACTTTTCTATTATAGTTCGCCCTTCGTTTGGTTTTTCATGTAGGATTACAGGCTTGAGTTCGAGTTTTTTAAGGAAGCTATCCACAGCTAGTTTGGCGGCTTCATCATGACCGTGGACAATAAAGACTTCCTTGCTATTTGAAGAAGTCGAAGTTGCTGCCGATTTAATTTTGGAAGTTGGTTTATCCTCATCAGGCCAATATTCTTCTATCTCCTCAATGAGCGATTGAAGCAAAGTCTTTGCCTCCGCCAGCCCTTTTAAGTATTGGTTGGGATGAGACATTCCCCGTCCTGCCTCTGTCCAGGAGGTCACTCGTTGATATTGTATGTTAATGAATCGAAGATGACCATCATGGTTATCACCGAAAATCTTCTTAATTGCCAAATCAGTATCACGTTTCCATTTATAAAGTTCGGGCGAATCGTGATTCTTATCCTCCAAATCCTCGATTAATGATTGTTGGCGTTTTAGCTTTTCAATTGCTTTTTGCTTTTCCATTATTTCTCTTTCAACTTTTCTTTTTGAGGCCTTAGCCGAAATCGCGGCATAGCTTTATGCGAAGCCGGATATTTCATCAGTAAACAACTTAACCGGCCATAGGCCGGTGATGGCTTGTTGCCCCGAGCTTGTTGTAAATACTGAGCCCGTCGAAGTGTCGAGGGGAGCCATCCTACCCGCTACCCGCTGTACGCTCTACGCTAGACAAACTTAGCACCACTTCCGTAAAATTACAACCAAAAAAGCGACCTATGGTCGTCCTGCCTGCCGCGTCGTAGTTTTAACGAAGACGGGTGGATAAATTCGCCTGCCCTGCCTGCCCTGAGTTTATCGAAGGGAGCGAACGATAGTGAGTCGAATGGTGCCAAAAACAGCCTTTTTTTCTTTTTTTTCTTTTCTTCGTGATCTTCGTGTCCTTCGTGGTGAATATTGCCCTTTATCTTTTAAATTCGTGCTTGTTTCGTGTTAATTAGTGGCCAAAACTGCATATTTCCCCTTTATTTTGCTCTTTTCTTGGCGCCTTGGCGGTTAAAACATCACAAGCATCACTTTCATCTTGGTCGCGGTGAATGTCGAGCGTAAAGTTGCTGCAACAAAGCACTTACATTCACAACCTGCCCATCTTAACTTAAAGAGACCGGGACTCGTTTCGTTACAATAGGTAATCTACAAAGCTTTATCCAACTCATGCCCGGTGTTTCGAGTGTTTTTTCAAAAAAATGTTATATTTCTACAAAACTAACTTGACTTGTTAATTATATAGTGTACAATATATACGTATCAGCCGGAGGCTGAAGATGGCAGTTGCCATCCTATACGCTATCCGCTGTACGCTCTACGCTAGTAGAGACCAGGAGATCATATCTCGCCAGCGAAGTCCCGAGTTTATCGAGGGGCAGGCAGTTCTTTAAAATATGAATACCCCCTTCTATCTGCCTGTCGCGTCGTAGTGTAATGAAGACGGGCGCCTTGCCTGCCCTGAGCGTAGCCGAATGGGTGGTGAAAAATGGATTAAATCATAGGTATTAAGGCTTGAACCCAAAATGGTAATATATGGAAAACAAACCCAATTTAATGATTACGAAATGACCGTAAGCTAAGCAATGAAAATGAATTAAGGAGATAACCAAAAATAGCCAAAAAAAAACAAACCCAATTCGACACTGAAAGTGTCGTCCTGAGCGCAACGAAGTGGAGTCGAACGGATCTGCTGATTAGCCCGCGAAGCGGACTCCGCGCAGTTAAAGAAACGAACCAAAACGCGCACAAAATGGACCGAAGGGACATGGCCTGCTGTCGGTATTTGTCTTGCTCAAATAAGAAAATAACCGTATTATGATCGTGAATCTAAAAGAGAGGATTTTTCATGAAGAAGTCGATTCTATGTCTGATCATTGCGTTTGTTGTCTTGTCTAGTGCGGTTGTTGAAGGCAGCTCGGGCGGTGATTACTGGCCAACCTGGCGTGGCCCGAACACAATGGGAATTTCACCAAAGGGTAACCCCCCGTCAAAGTGGAGTGAAACCGAAAATATTAAGTGGAAAGTCAAACTGGCTGGTGACGGCTCCGATTCATCACCAATTATCTGGAAAGATAAGATATTTTTTCTAGCTGCTGTCGATACTAACAAGAAGGGAGAAGGTGCACCTAAAAAAGAAGAGGATAGTAAAGAGGGAGGCAGAAGAAGATTCGGCGGCAAAAAACCAACCAATATTTTCAAATTTAAAGTTGTCTGCCTGGACAGAGAAACAGGAAAACCGGTATGGGCGAAAACAGTTGGTGAAATTTTTCCTCATGAAGGTCATCACGGCGACCACGGCTTTGCCTCATCGTCACCGGTAACAGATGGCAAACTTATATGGGCCAACTTCGGTTCACGGGGACTTTATTGCCTTGATATGGATGGTAATCTGAAATGGAGTAAGGACCTTGGCAAGATGAATATGAGAGCCAGCTTTGGTGAAGGCAGCTCTCCAGGTTTATCAGGTGCGAATCTGATCGTAGTTGCGGATCATGAAGGAGAATCCTTTATCGTCGCACTAAATAAAAAAACAGGTAAGCTCGTGTGGAAAAAAGGCCGTGATGAACGGAGCGCCTGGACAACTCCTATCATAACGGATGTGAAGGGACAGCCGCAGATAATTGTTAACGGCTCGAAACAGGTCCGAAGCTATAATGCCAAAAACGGAGACCTTATATGGGAATGCACGGGGCAAACTCAAAATGTTATCCCTACTCCTGTTTTAGGTTTTGATATGGTATTCTGCACCAGCGGCTTTAGGGGTAATAAACTGCAAGCTATCAAACTTGGCAAAACGGGGAGTTTAACAGGCACCGATGCGATCGCCTGGGAACTGAATGAAGATACCCCCTATGTGCCCTCACCGATCTTTTATAAGGATAAGTTATATATTTGCTCAGGAAATAAGGGCGTCATCTCCTGCTACAACGCCAAAACAGGAAAACCTTATTATGTAAAACAAAAATTGGAAGAGATCAAAGGTGTCTATGCATCTCCGGTAGCTGCGGCAGGCCGGGTGTATTTTGTCGGTAGGAACGGAGTTACCTATGTAGTCAATTCTTCTGAGAAATTTGAAGTTCTGGCAGTTAACAAGCTCGATGCTAAATTTGACTGTTCACCTGCATTTGTCGGCAATGAAATATATCTCAAAGGCAAGCAGTATTTGTATTGCATAGCAAGTTCGAAATAAAAATAATAAAACATGAGTCAAAAAAATCTTTTGTAAATTGCCAATTGTAACGAAACGAGTCCGGGCGTCTTTTATTGCGCCTGCTTGCCAAAGCAAAACAGGTGCTCAAAGCCTCTTACAAAGACCTGCCCATCGCTTATCGCCGGTGAGGCATAGCATGGCTCACCGATCTGATACGTCGCAACGCGCTCGAACTTTTTGCCGGGCTTGATGACATTGACCTGGCCGTCGTCGTTAATGAAGAATGCCAGTCCGTCTATCAGGACCGGGGAGGCATGATGCCGACCGAGCTTTTCCTTCCAAAGCAGTTGACCTGTGGCGGCTTCGTAGCAGAAAGCATTTCCGCCCCTGTTGACACTGATCAGGAAATCCTCGGCAACGATCATCGATGGGACGTATGGAGCTCCTTTAGTGTCTGACCATGCGACATGCGTTTTAGTGACGTTTCCCTTTCCGTCCGGCCTGATCGCCAGCAGCTTCGTTTTTGGCCAACTGCTGCTAACGAAGATCAATCCGGCCTTTTCACTGTAAACCGGCGTCGTCACGAATTGCTCCGAGGGGCCGTCAACCGTCCATAACTGCTCGCCGGTGTCAGGGTCGAAACTGGTCACACATCGGTCGCCGCACTGGATCATCTGAACCTTCCCTGAGAGCTTACGGATGAACGGGGCACTATAGCTGGGCCCCTTGTTGGTACGATCATTGCGCCAGAGGGTCTTACCGTCATCGCGGCTTAGTGCGATAAGGAAGGAATAGTCTTCGCCGTCGCCATCGATGATAACTTTGTCCTTGAACAGAACCGGCGAGTTGCTAAAGCCCCACATGCCTTTGTGCTTTCCCAGCGGTACTTGCCAGAGCTGCTTGCCGGTCGCCAGGTCATACGCAGCTGCAATGAGGTTGTCGCCGACCCGGAAGACGACGAACACCCGCTTTCCATCGGTGACCGGTGTGCCGGAGGCAAGGCTGTTTTCCTTATGCAGTTTTTCTAAGGGGCCCTTTACAACTGTCTGCTGCCAAAGTATCTTTCCGCTGTTTCTGTCGAGACAGAGCAGGATACGTTCCGTCGAGTCGGCCACACCGGTGGTCGTGCACACATAATCTCCCCAAACGATGGGTGATGCATGCCCCTTTCCCGGGAGTTTGGTTTTCCAAACTGCCACAGCAGGATCCCAATTGGCGGCAATGTTCTTTTCGATAGTGGTGCCGTCAGTGCGAGGTCCTCGCCAGCCGGGCCATGGCTCGGCCTGGGTTGTGTCCGCAACAGCCGTGAGCAGGCTGGGCAATAGCAGTGCAAAAACAATATTTCTATTCATGATATTCAGAACTCCTCGCGTTTTCCTTTTATGGTTATAACTAACTATATAAAACACGCCCGACGCATTATACACTGGTTTTGGAGAAATCCAAATGGTTTTTGCGGCGTGAATCCGTCTTTGCTAAAGCTTCGACGTGACTTTCAGCATAAACGAACAAAAAAACACAAAGATGTGCACGGAAAAAAATTTAAAAACACTATCCATTCAGCTATAGAAAAGCTATAAATTGCTTATGCAACGAAATATTGATAACCCAAACACAGGAGAGTTGACAATGAGCTATAAAAAAACATTTCTGGTGTCACTTACATTGGTTTTATTTTGTTTGATGGCTAATGGTTGTGCGAATTCAGGGAAGACCGCCGTTAAACAGCCGAATATTGTGTTTATAATGGCAGATGATATGGGGTATGGAGACCTAAGTTGTTATGGGGCAACGGATATCAAAACACCTCACATAGACAGCATTCGCGATCAAGGCATGAAATTTACAGACTTTCACGTTCATCCTCGCTGCTCACCTTCGAGGGCGGCTCTTTTGACAGGATGCCATGGGCCCCGAGTTGGTATAAATCGCGTTGTATACATTGATGATAAGTGGGGTATCAATAAAAATGAGATGCTGATCCCCGAACTGCTTAAAACAAAGGGTTATCGAACCGGAATTGTTGGGAAGTGGCATCTGGGCGACTGGGAACCATTTTGGCCCGGCAATAATGGGTTTGATTATTCGCTTTGTAGAGCCAATGCCATAGATCATGAAAAGATCGAAAAAGACGGCCTTGACTTCTTTGAAAGCGGGAGGAAGAAATATCCTTCTAAACGTATTTTTCATAAGAATGGAAAATTGATCGACAGGGGCGCTCAAAATATAACCGATGCAGAACTTTATACCGCAGGTGCCGTTGAATTTATCAAAGAGAGCAAAGATAAACCTTTCTTTTTATATTTCGCCCATACTCTTCCACACATTCCGCTTCGTCCTTCCGCTCAGTTTAAAGGTAAATCCGGGCGTGGTCTGTATGGTGACTGTGTTGAGGAGATGGATTGGACCGTTGGCCAAGTGCTGAAAACGATTGACGAACTTAATTTGACAAAGAACACGCTGGTTATTTTTTGTTCGGACAATGGCCCGCAGCTTAAGGGCCTAAATGCAGAGTCCGGCGGCGAGTCAGGTCCGTTGCGGGATGGGAAATGGACAACGTTTGAAGGGGGTACACGTACGCCGTTTGTTGCACGGTGGCCGGGCAAGATCAAGGCGGGTAGTGAGTGTCATGATCTGATCGGGATTATCGATATGCTGCCGACCTTCTGCGGGTTGGCAGGTGCCAAGGTTCCCGATGACCGTGTTATTGACGGCGTTGATATTTCATCGTCTATGTTTGGTCAAAGCGGGGGTAATCCGCCTCGGGAAACTTTTGCCTATTTTGATGGCGGCGGACTTTTTGCTTTCAGGTATAAGAATTGGAAATTGTTTGTAAGGGATGAAAAATCTAAAGGGACAAATGCCGGGGTGATCAAGAATAAAAAAGTAGCAGCTGGGACGCTTTTCGATCTTGAGAAAGATATTGGAGAGACAAAGGATGTAAGTAAGGATCATCCTGAAATAGCTGCCAGGATCAAAAGCATGGCTGATAAATTTTTATCAGATTTCGAGAAAAACAAGCGGCCGGCTGGAAGAATAGAATAATTGACGATGTGTGGATTCCCGCTTTCGCGGGAATGACAAAAGGGGGGCAATTGTCGCCCATCGCTTTGCTTCGCAAAACGCTGCCACCCAGCCGTTAGTCTATTGCTGCATTTATCCGTTCATTGTCCAGCCGTTGCGATAGTTACGGGTCAGGTACTCATTTGCTTTGGCGTTGTTTGTTATCTTTCCTTTGGCAGGGTCGTAGTTTAGTTTTTCGCCGGCGCGATAGGCGGCTAGTCCGAGCGCCATCATCTCGGCCATCCTGCCGTTGTAATCGAAATTGCATGAAGTCTTCAGGTCGCCTTTGCATGCGTCGATCCATTCCTTCTGGAAATGTTTGGCGTTCGGGGTAATATCCTCTTTGCTCCTGCGGTCGTAATAGCTAAAGTCCGCGTCGTTACCGAAGGGCAGCACCACTCTCGACTGGAAGTCGGCGATGACGTATCCCTTTGTGCCCTTGAACATGGCTCCATGTCCGATCTTAGTGAGATCGATATGTTTCTTGGGCGATCTTGGCATCATTCCACCCTGGAACCATGATACGCCGATCTCGCCGCGCCAGTTGTTTGCGGGTATCGTAAAAGTTGCCTCAAGTTCTACCGGCGTTACTTCGGGATTATAAGGATCGCCCTTGGCAACAGCCGATGTTGGAAGATCGGCATCAATCGCGTTCCACACAAGGTCCATTGTATGGGCGCCCATATCGCCGACCTGGCCGGTGCCGAAGTCCCAGTACATGTTCCAGTTGAGACAATTGGCTGAGGCTTTGCCGGAAAAATACCCGGGGTTGTATGGATGCATTGGTGACGGACCGATCCAGAGATCATAATGCAGCCATTTGGGCGGGGAACCTGCAGCGGGTAGATAGCCGGGCTTTCTGAGCTGGCGACGTCCCCATGCATAGCAATGTCTCAGCTCGCCAATGGCACCGTCTTTTATAAGTTCACGCACACGGCTAAAGTTTGGATGGGCATGACGCTGCGTACCGGCCTGGGTGGCGATCTTGTGCTTTTTCTTTTGGTAAGTGGCTTGTAGTATTCGAGCTTCCTGGACACTGCTGGCGATGGGCTTTTCCAGATAAATGTGGAGGTTGCGGTTCATCGCCCAGTTTCCGATGAAAGCGTGAGTGCTATCCGGAGTGCAGCAGACGACGGCGTCGATGTTCTTGTCGTCGAGGCATTTGCGCCAATCGATGTATTTTTTTGCTTTAGGAAACCTTTCAGCGGCGAGTGCGAGGTTTTTCTCGTTGACATCGCATATTGCGACAATATTTTCGCTGGCGATGGAATCATAGTGCTGAGATGCCCGTCCGTGTGCGCCGATCAAAGCGATGTTCAGCTTGTTACTGGGAGCGTTTGCACCGAAGAGGGTGCCGCTGGGTAAAATGATAAGGCCTGCACCTGCGGCTGCACCACACTTCAAAAAATTCCTGCGATCGATCTTATTTGCCATTGTTCTGTTCCCTGGATTATAATTGGTTTTAAAAGCTGCCACTATTTGCGACAGGCTTTGCTGCGACAAGCTTACTCTGGATAAATAAAGATGTCAAGAAAGATAAAGTTTTGAAAATTCACTATCCATTCGGCTGTAGAAAAGCCATAAAATGCCTATTGTAACGAAATGACTCCCCCGCACTAACCATGTAAGTGCTCCTATCGACATTGCTCAGGACAGGCGGGACAGGGCGGGGTCTTTATTTGTGCGGATTTATTTAGGCAGGTTATTCTTATCTTTGTTCTTTGTGTCGATCAGTTTTTTGAGTTTTCCAAGCTCTTCGACGAACTCACGGGGTATTTTTCCAGTCGTATCAGGTCCTACGTTCAGTAGAAAACTTGCTTTTGCTTTTCTGGCCTTCAAATAATATTTATAAAGTGTTTCGGGAGATCTTAACCGTGGATTTGGTACCCAAAACCATTCCCGATTCAAAGTTGTATAGTGACGCTTTGGGAAATACATATCCTTCTCGACTGCTTCGTATCGGTTAGTTATTATTATGCAGTTTGGGTTCAGCTTTCTTATAAGGTCATAAAGTTGACGGCATTGCGTTGGTGATAATCGCCTGTCATTGAAATCATGAAAGAAAATCCCAGGATACTTAGTGTGAATTTCAGTTGTATGTTTTTTGATCAAAGCAAAATACTCATTCGATACTGCATCTGAGACTTTTACGCTCCCTTCAATATTAGCATCGGGAACCAGGTAATGCACTCCTGCCTTGATACCCGCCATCCGGCACGCTTTGACAAATTCTTTCAGCACATCCGTCTTAACCGGGCTGGCCGCAACATCGTAATTGGATGCCTCAGAATCCCACAAACAAAAACCGTCCGCATGCTTAACGACCAACACGGCATATTGCATTCCCGCTTTTTTAGCAACTCCAATCCACTGTTTAACATTCAGATCGGTCGGAGCATAAACTTCCGGCGTAACCAGTTTTTTAGGAGTAACGGCGCCCTTGCCTGAAAACGTCTTGCTCCCAAAATGTATAAACATGCCATAGTCAAGGGATTCCCATTTATCGATAACTTTTTGATATCGTTTATCGATGACAGCATTGGCAAAGCAGGTCATGGATAGAAACAGAGTTAGACATAGAAAGATACAAACGGCAGGAAAGACCTTCTGACAAGGAAAAACTCTCTTAAAAGTAAAAACCATTTACCGAAATCTCCCATTTGTACGATTAAATAATGATTTACAACGCTAAAATAGCTTCCTGGAAAGAAAAAGTCAATAAGACATTTTAAAAAACCTCTGCCCTACTCTTTCAGGGCGATTTTGAGAGCTTCGCTTGCCTTTTTTACGAAGACGAATTTCATTTTTGATTTTGCTTCACGAGGCAAGTCGACGAGGTCCTTTTTGTTCCTGGCTGGGAGGATGATTGTAGTGATCCCGGCACGCTTAGCGGCGAGGACCTTTTCCTTTAGGCCGCCGATGGGAAGCACAAGGCCCTTAAGGGTTATCTCGCCGGTCATAGCGACTGTCGCGTGGGCAGGGCGTTTGGTGAACAGCGAAACGAGCGATGTAAAGATCGCGACGCCGGCGCTTGGGCCGTCCTTGGGAACGGCGCCTGCGGGGACGTGGACGTGATAGTCGTGTTTGGCGAACTGCTCGGGGTCTATGCCAAGCTGTTTTGCATTGGCCTTGACCACTGAAAAGGCGGCTTGGGCGCTTTCTTTCATTACGTCGCCTAGCTTGCCTGTGATGAGCAACTGTCCCTTGCCGGGGACGGCAGCGGACTCGACGAACAGTATCTCGCCGCCAACGGGCGTATATGCAAGAGCGGTAACGACGCCGGGGGTCGATGTTCTAAGTGCGATCTCGGACTCGAACTTGTGCGGGCCGAGTATTTTGTAAAGCTGGCCCTTGCCGATGGTTGCGCTTCTTGCGTTTCCTTTGGCGATGCGAGTTGCGATGTTGCGGCAAACGGCTGCGATGTTTCTTTCGAGGTTACGGACGCCGGCTTCGCGTGTGTAGCTATTTATGATCGACGCGAGGGCATCGTCTTTTATGGTTAGGTTCGTTTTCTTTAGGCCGTGCTCTTTTAGCTGGCGTTTGATGAGGTAGCGTTTTGCGATGGATGTCTTTTCCTTCTCGGTGTAGCCGGGTAACTCGATGATCTCCATCCTGTCCATAAGAGCAGGGGGGATGGGCTCTGTGTAGTTTGCGGTGCCGATGAACATGACGTGCGACAGGTCGAAGGGCTGATCGATGTAATGATCGGTAAAGGAAAAGTTCTGCTCGGGGTCAAGTGCTTCAAGCAATGCCGAGGCAGGGTCGCCGCGGAAGTCCTGACCGAGTTTGTCAAGCTCGTCGAGCATGAAGACGGGGTTGTTGTGTCCGCACTTGCGAAGCTCCTGCAGTATTCGGCCGGGCAGTGCGCCGATGTATGTTCTTCGATGGCCGCGGATGTCTGCTTCATCGCGTATTCCGCCTAAGGATATTCGGATGAACTTGCGTCTCATGGCGCGTGCGATGGATTGGCCGAGGGATGTTTTGCCAACGCCGGGGGGGCCTACGAAGCAAAGAATGGGACTTTTGCCTTTTGGGTTTAGCTTGCGAACGGCAAGGAATTCGAGTATGCGTTTTTTGACTTTTTGCAGGCCGTAGTGGTCGCGGTTCAATGTTTTTTCGGCTTTGACGATGTCCATGTTGTCAAGTGTGCTGATCGACCATGGCAGGTCGCAGAGCCATTCGAGGTATGTTCGCGAGACGCTGTATTCCGGCGATGCTGTGGGTATCCGAGACATGCGTCCAAGCTCCTTGAAGGCTTCCTGCGTGACCTTTATGGGCATCTTTGCTTTTTTGATCCGTGCGTCAAGCTCGTCGATGTCTTCTGTCCTGCGATCTGTCTGGCCAAGCTCTTCCTGGATTGCTTTTAGCTCTTCCTGGAGGAAATATTCCCGCTGGCTCTTGTCGACTGAATCGCGAATCTGTCCCTGTATTTTGTGGCTGAGCTCGAGTACCTCAAGCTGGTTTGCAAGGGCCAGCGAAACGGTCTCAAGGCGCCTGGAGGCATTGGGCTCTTCGAGAAGCTGCTGCTTTTCTTCCAGCGTGATATTCAATGTCGCCGCCAGGAAATCGGCAAGCGCCGAAGCGTCCTGTATGTTGTCAAGAAGTATGGATGCTTCGTCGGGGATGTTTGGGCTTAGTGTGATGACGCGGTCGGCGATGTTGCGTACGTTGACCATCTGTGCCTGAAGCTTTTTTGTTTTGCGGGCGTTTACTTTTATAACTTCGACGCGTGCCTTGATGTACGGCTCGGTCTGAATGTATTCTAGTATGCGGAAGCGTACGATGCCGTGGACGATTATGTTTATCGAGCCTTGCGGCATCTTTATAACTTTCAGAACCGACGATGCAGTGCCTACGTTGTAGAGCTGTTCTGGGGTCGGCTGTTCGATGTCCGGGTCTCGCTGGGCGACGAGGCCAAAAATCGTTTCGTGAGGGGTGATGTCTTCGAGCAAAAGCTTGCTGCGTTTTCTGCCGATCGCAAGCGGCATCACAGTGCCAGGGTATGCGACGGCACTGCGGATCGGGAGGATGCCGATGACTTTCGGAAGCTTGAACCTGGCCTCGCTTTCCGGCAGGGCGTCGTCCTCGGAACTTATGTATGGGTCGATGTCAACTAAATCTACAAGCCTCATTTGTCTTCGTCTGTATTAACAGAGATAATAGTTAATTGTGCCAGTTTAATAATACACCAAACGGCTGGGCGGGTAAATAAGAAAACTTGCGGCAAACGGGTTTGCGGGCGGCTGGCGGGGTGGATTATTGTGTTTGAGAGGAAGTTTTTTGAGTTTTTCCGGTAAAATCGTTGACAAAAACGTCGATATTGATATATTGCTTCATTCTTGAAGTTCGGGGCCGTAGCTCAATTGGTTAGAGCATCGGACTGTCGATCCGA
>SDBV01006227.1_pt1 | contig 16605 bp, 14 predicted proteins | sample 2277081 | NCBI WGS metagenome assembly SDBV01 (sample SAMN10402039, study PRJNA504765) | marine sediment metagenome | isolation source: marine sediment core GS10_PC15, 223 cmbsf | place: Arctic Ocean: Southern Knipovich Ridge | collected 2010 | reverse complement strand
ATGACTGATTTCCCTCAATATGGTAAATCCTTTTTTGCAGATATGATAGAAAGATACCTGAAGGGTGAATTCGGTTGGCCACAAGAATTGAAAGACCATCTTGAAAAACACCCCCTCCCTGGTAAAGGTTTTGGATCAAAGCCCGAGGAGGTTAATCCATACCTTTCTTCACTTCTTTATGCGGGTGATAGATGGGAAATAAAAGGCCAGATGAACAAATGGATAGATGAAGGAAAAATAATCATATCCAACCGATATGTTTGCTCAAATATGGCACATCAGGGCGCAAAGATCAGTAACATCAAGGAACGAAATAAATTTTTCAAATGGATTGAAGAGCTCGAATATAAAGTGTACGCTATCCCTGAGCCTGATTTAATTATCTATCTTCATGTTCCAGCTGAAGTTTCACAAGAATTAATCAAGGTTAAGGTGCAAAGTGAGCAAGGTTTTAAATCAGAAGTGGATATGCATGAAGAAGATGTAAATTATTTAAAGAGAGTCCAAAACATATACATAGATATTGCTAAAGAAAATAATTGCTGGCTTACAATTGATTGTTCAAGGAACAACCAAATAATACCCAGGGATGAGATTGCAGAAAAGGTATGGAAGACTGTAAGCCAACTAAAGTTTTAAGCATCACTCCTAAAGTCGCCGTCAGGAGGTTCTTTACCTTGCTCCTCAATATACTTTATAATTACTTCATCAGTAACATTACCAGAACTAGCAACAAAGTAACCACGTGCCCAAAAAGCTCGGCTCAAATTCTTATATTCCATAGCGTTCCGTTGCATGCTGAACAAATGCGGTATTATCCCTCTGCCCTTCTTGGGCCAATATTATTTGGCTTTTGGACCTCTTACTACTTGTCCACACTTTGGACAGGCTTCGTTTTTATATTCATTAATCCAAAATTCGTGTTTACATCTACCGCATTTTACTTTTATTCTGGCCATTAATTTATTCACCACCTTTCCTACTCATTCTTTTATTCCGTCTACATTTCAAGTACTTGACTATAATATTTTCTTATGGATGAAATTTAACTGTCTATAATAAAGATTGAAAAAACTAAGAAAAATCACCTTTAGCATAAAACTTTAATTTTTCTGAGACACCCATTGATTCAAAAAAATAACCGAATGTTCAAATAACCAAAGAGTATCATCTCATAGTTCGTACAGGGCGAACGTAATTGTAATCACTTAATTTGATCAACCAAGACACGGTACCTCTTGTAAAGTCGACACGCCACCAATACCTGTTACTGGAGGTAACTGTTGCGTTCAACCACTTAGCCAGCTTCTCTTTCTTAGCCTTCTCGTCTCTAGTCCATATCTGATTCTGTCTTGAATCAAAAACAGGGTCAATATATAAGCCTTTTCTGCCACCATATTCACTTGATTCCAATAATGTAACCGCTTCCTCAACAGTAGGTAATCTCCAGTTCCTATACCCTGTGTACCTCTGACGATTTAATTCTCGTACCCATCTTTTTGCTTTTTCCAAATCCATCGTCTGTAATGAACCAGACTGATGCCACATTAATCCTGTTGCATGGTCGATGACTACTCTATCACCATTAATCACCTTCGCTTCGTAATCATTAGTAAAATAACCGTCCTTATTCCAAATACTATCGTAGAAATTGTACTTCTCCAACATCTCCTTTACATCACCTTTACTTAAATCTCTACTACGGGATGATCGCAATTTTACATTTTTTACACTTAAACTTATAGAAGGTTGTGGTTTTCTTTTTTTAGACAGGTTTTTCCAATATTCTACTCTGTCCATAGCATGGCTACGCATTGACTCATCCTCTGTACTGTAAGGGTTGTCATAATTGAAATTTTGTACAACGTGCTGCCAGTTCTCTATCTTTTCATTAGTACTCAGTGATGAATCTTTATCATGTTTCAGGCCTTCATTATAGGCAACTTCTAGTTGATGTTGCCATTTCAACCAACTTGCTTTTAACTCTTTTTCTCCTGCTACATTATGTCCATCATCTAATCTTAATTCCTCTTTCTCTTTTACAGTTAATTCATCAAGCAATTGTTCTTTTTGTATATTATTTTCTTTTATTTTTTTGGCTAATATCTTACGTTCAGCTTCCAAATCTGCTATTTCACTACTATCTGTTCTCATATCCATGCTGGATATACTTTTTCCTGTATCTATATGTTGTTCCATTAAGTCATTTAATTTCCTCTGGATTATTTTTATCTTTGACCTGATTTGATCTTCAATATCAATATATTCCTCTTCTTTGTCTTCTGATTTTGTTTCATTTGCTAATGTTTCCTGTTCTTTTTCATAATCATCATTCTTCTCTATTTTCTTTTCAACCTCTGCTATTAACTCATCAATATCAGCAATATCAGGAGATAATGATTTTGCTTCTTTGTAGAGCCTTAATGCCTCTTTATATTTACCAGTTAGCTCACTTGTTTTTGCTTTATCTATCAAATCCATTGCCTTCTTCCTACGTTCTTCTTCCTTCTTTTCTGCTTCCGCAACTCTTCTTTCTTCCTCTATTTTCTTCTTAATATCTTTAATTAATCTATCAATATTAGGAAGATCAGGAGATAATGATTTTGCCTCTTCATAGAATCCCAATGCCTCTTCATATCTACCAGATTGTTTACTCGTCTTTGCTTTATCTATCAAATCTATAGTTTTCCTCTTTGCTTCACGTTTTAATTCTATTTCAATTAATTCCGCTTCCATTTTATTGGTTGTATTCTTATATTTCCACAATCCCCAAAAGCCTAAAAAAAAAGCACTACTAAGAATTACTATCGTAACAATCCTATTTATGAGGATATTTCTTTTATTTTTTGCTTCTTCATCTAATCTTTTCCGTGACTTTTCATCATTTTCTTGATTCATTACTTCTATTCCTTTAAAGCTTTTTCTCAAAGGGAATCTATTCAGGATAGTGTTTTTTAGTTTTATTCCTCAATTCACATTTTTTTAGTTTCACCTCTTTTTGTTTTTGAGAAGTTAATTCTTAACATTTTCCCTTCTCTTCTCTATATAGATTTTTAAATAATTTACAGACAAAACTCACCTATCACCTTGAAAGAGGGTTCTAAAAAAATAGTAATTTGATGGAAAAGACTAGTTGTGCGCCAATTTAAAGTGATCAGATGGAGTGCCTTGTTAGGTATTTTCTTCAGGTTTTGTTTCTTCCTCGTTCAACTTAGATGTCTTGTTGCTGTTTTCCTCTGTATCGCCTTTTTGATTGTCTGCTTCATCTTCTGCTTTTGTTTCTTTTTCATCCGACCCAGTTTTCTTGTTTTCCTCTTTCGTTCCAACTCCTAATTCTTTGGGAAACATATTGTCTATTTCTCCTTCTTTCCATTGAATTCCTAAATTTTGCTCCATAAAAGTTTTAAAAGCAGAAACCTGGCCAGCCTGGTAAGATTGTTTCGTATTTAAAAGTAGTTGATACATTTTTATCACTTCCTTTTTATCAGCAAACTTAACTTTAAGCTCTTCTATCAAGACTTTAAACATTTCCTCTGGATACACCGCAAGTCTTCCAGCTTCAGACTGTAACAAATCAGAAAGAATTTTGTTAAATTCTATTTGCATATCCCTTTCCTCTTTTGTAAGCTGTAGAACATTACGTCGAACCTCCATATCCATTTCTTGTCGAAGCCTTTTAATTTCAATCTGGTATTTTTCTTCTGCTGTTTCTCTCTCTCTTTCAATTGTTCTTGCTTCTTCTCGTAGGAATGCAAGTTCCTTTTTGTGTTCTATTTCTGCTAATTCTTTGGTCTTGTTCTCAAGTGATTCTGCTAACTCCTTATCTTTTGGTCTTATTTCTTTCCAGGTTAAACTTCTAAACTGAAAACAAGACAATAACTCACCTTCTTTATCAGTTTTACTCAACACTTCTAAGAGCTTCTCCTTAACTTTTTCGCTAATTCTTTCTTGTACGGGTACAAGATTACACCATTTTTCACAAGCAATCGTATTTCGGACAACCTCTAAAATAATACTTTTAAAGATGCTTTCTTCTTCATCCTCATTAGCTACTATTCTTTTAATATACTTTTCATCATCTTTAATTATGCTCTGTATACCGACCGTTCCTTCTAATCTTACACCATCCGCTGTTATCACATTTCCCGTAATCTCTACATCAACCGTTCTTTGTTCCATATTCACAAAAGCAAAAGAATCATATTCACGACGAAACATGGGTGCTCGATAAGCTCTTTTGCTGATTGGAAAAACTTCAAGGGGTTTGTCTGAAGCTACGCTAACCAATCTTCTTTCGTCAGTCGAGTGGTATACTTTTAACCAACTCACTTCTTCTTTGTTAACCCATTTAGACATGTTTACTCCTTTCTCTAAGTGTTTTTTAAAAAATGTTTCATCATAAGAATTTATTAACTTTATATGATAATTGCACAATAATATTTTTCTTAAATATAAATGTATTATTCCAGAAATAAGAATTATTATTATTAGAAATTGAACACCACCTTTGTACCAAAATGTCAAGAAAATGTCACTTTCTGGATTTCTTGAAATGGCTAAACCTCCAATTCCTGTAAAGACAAGTACCAATCCTAGTATCCCGATAGGAACAAGTATCTCAATGAATAAGCCTCTATATTTTTCAAAAGGAAATAAAGTAATATCGAATGCTAAAATAATTAAACCAATGTAAAAAACCAGATAGAATATATTTTCGAGCAAGCCGAACAGAAAAATAAACACAGGAAACAAGCTTACAATTGCAAGAATCATAACACATGAAGAAAAAACAAAATCGTGCTTTTCTTTTATCTTTTTAATTTCTTCTTTTTTGACTATTTCAATCGAATTGTCCATTTTTTGCAGCAAATTGACTAAAGAATCATTTGCTCAGAATTGAGATTTACACCTTTGGTTACATATTTACTGAAAAATGAATCTCAATATTATCAAAGCATCCAGATGCTAATGTCATTTTCTCAACGTCATAGACATTAATATGGTTTATGAATCCTTCAATATCAAGAAAGATATTATTATTTAAGAAAGATTATATGTGATGAGAAAGTCCATGTATTTACATCTTGGTAAAGATGAACTTTATATAAGAAAACTTGTCCACATCCCAAATTGTGGTGTAGTTTTTATGCTAGTTAGAATGGAATTGAAATGGAATAGTAAAATAACATATTCTTTAAGTCAAGAAAAAGTCCTATATTGTAAGTGATAAAACTTACTTATCCCTTTATTATTGTGATCTTCTTATCAAATGTCGTGCCAGCTACTATTGTGTTTTGCTCTATTCGAACCTAAGACTTTTATTCTGGCTTGAAATATGATATTCTGATCAGCACAGAGAAATTATTGTGATAAAAACAGTTGTTGTCTTAAGATTGGATGTTATAAATCTATCACATGGTTGTGATGAAATTATCACAAAGGTATAAATTGTCGATTGCTATCTGGAAATTATACTAATATTCGTAACATTAGCAATAATAAAGCGTTACTACAATAATTGACTCTTATTGAGAAATGATATATTTATAAAAGCACGTTTATATTGCAATGGCATATAACTTGCAATCATACCTTATGTATTAGTTTATAAAATTGACTGAACTTATTAATGGAAAATTCACTGAAAAAAGAGTTGCTTGATATCAGAGATTTGAGGGTTCACTTTAACCTTAAAGGACACGGAATATTACATGCAGTTGATGGTATTGACCTGGACATTTATCAAGGTGAAATCCTTGGACTTGTGGGAGAATCAGGTTGTGGGAAAACAGTAACGACTTTATCACTTTTGCGCCTAATTGATCCACCTGGTTATATCAGTAATGGACAATTAAATTGGGAAGGAAAAGACTTGTTAAATCTAAATCACAAAGAAATGCGTCAAGTGCGTGGTAAGGAAATTGCAATGATTTTTCAAAACCCTCAATCTTCAATGAACCCTCTTTATTCAGTAGGTGCACAGTTAGTATCTGTGATTAGATTACACCAAAAGATATCGAAGGACGAGGCTAAGAAGGAAGCAATACGTCTTTTACGTTTGGTAGAAATTCCTGATCCTGATAGACGAATGAATGATTATCCACACCAACTCAGTGGGGGAATGTGTCAACGTATTATGATTGCTATGGCGCTATCTTGTAGACCCAAATTACTTATAGCAGATGAACCAACTGCATCACTTGATGTTACTATTCAGGCACAGATTATGGATTTGTTACTTGAAATTCGAGAGAAATTTCAGATGGCTATTTTATTGGTATCTCACGACCTTGGCGTTATTGCAAAGATGTGCGATAGGATAGCAGTAATGTATCTTGGACGAATTGTCGAAAGTGCTCCTGCAAATAAACTGTATAGTTCGCCAATGCATCCGTATACGCAGGCGTTGCTTAAATCTGTGCCATTACCAGATCCTAAACATAATGATAAAATTACAAGGCTTAAGGGTGATGTTCCAAGTCCTATGAATATTCCTTCAGGCTGTCGCTTTCGTTCCCGTTGCCCAAAAGCCTTTGATCTCTGTCCACAGGTTGACCCAATGTTACGACCTGTAAACGGCGACGATCATCATGCAGCTTGCTTATTATATAAACAAAATAATAATTCTGAGGATGCGATGTAATATCCTATTTACTAAGCGTAAATAATGAATTAATTAAAGACAAATGCATTAAAGGAGAAACTATAAAGAATGAAAAATACTGAAAAACAGAATTTCAATGATCTTCCAAATGAAGGAACTTATGAGAGACTTGCTGGATATTTAGTTGATTCATTTGAAAAAGATGAGTTGCCAGATTATGTTTATTATGATCTCGCACTTGCTACTGGCGATCTTATGCAACCGATGCGTAAATATGCTAAAACCATCCTGTCCATTGATAGTTTAAAGAAACGTTTTAACGATAAACATAATAATATTGGCAAATCAATTTTTGTGCTTCGATTAATTCCATTCGGTAGTGATGACGATAAGTTTTACAATGAATTAAAAAAGATATTCTTGGATATAGAGCTTCCTGATAATAATAAATGGTTACATCAAAAAAAGAAATGTCTTGCAGGAGTGTTGCCTTATTTTAATCAGTATAATTCCGATGATGGAATTGGAAATGAAATGTATAAATATTTTGAGAGTACTCCTTCAGAACAGATTGAGACTATTTTACAATATTTAGGAGGAGTTGAAAAATTTGCTGATGGTTTCATTAAAGCATTAAAAGATAGTGAGAAGAGATCGAAACATTGGGTATATATTTGGTGCTTTAAAGCTATTTGTGAGAAAGGGCTTTTCGATGATACTGTAATAAATCAGCTAAAAGATGTAATTAGAGAATACGCAAATAATCAGGAAGCATGTATTACTGATTTTGATAAAAAAATAATCAAAGAGTCCTTCGCATGTTAGAGGATAAGAAAATATGAAACAAAATGGAAATATTGCTCTTGTTGAAGACATAGATTTAATAGAGGACAAGAAGAATTGCACCAATAAGGTTGCTCCGATTGATATATGGTGGGATTTAATTCATTCGGAGAAAGATCCGCTTGAAATAAAACAAGAGCTAAGACTGGTTTATGAGTCTAACTTACCTGAATTGGGCGCAATGATTCTTTCAAGTACTTGTCAATATAATTGTAAACATTGCATTTACCATCCAGACTACAGCAAATTCAATGCTTGCTTATCATTTGATCAATGGAAGGGTATTATTAGAAATATTTATGAAGACCTTGAAATAAAGACTTTTATTCATAACGGTCGTTCAATGGACGATACAGGAATAAAAGTTTTACAATGGATGAGACAAGAGTTTTCTGATGTTAGAATTGGCCTCATTGATAATGGAATATCTCTAATCCCCTATCTTGATGAATTATATGATATCCAGCCAGATTGGATTGACATATCTATTGATGGTATGGACAAAGAGCATGGTTTACAGAGAAATCGGGTTGGTTCTTTTAAAGAAACTTTTAAGACTATAAGTTTCCTTTTACAAGAAGATATTACTCCAAAGATCAATATTCTTTCATGTTTAACAACTATAAATAAAGACTCTATAATCAATTTAATTAAGTTTATGAATCAAAATGGATTTAAGAATTTCTTTATTTCACCTATTAGTACATTTAAGGATTACGGGCCTTCTGAAAAATTAAAAATTACAGGCGTTGATCTTGCAAAGTTTATTAAAAGTTTACATACTTCTCTAGATAATGTTAAGGATACTTGGATAGAATTTAACATATTTGATGCAGAATACATTAAAGATATAAAAGCGCTTTATCCAGAATTATGGCACAGCTTATATACAAAGCAAAAGTATCTTTCGTACGGAATGTATCAAGATGACAATGAGCTTTATGTAAATTACCACCCACTCTCACTAAATGGTATTAGGGAATTTATTATTAACAGTAATGGTGATGTAATTTTACCTCAAGCAGTTCGAAAACAGAGAATTCAGAATAAGGATCTCATAAGTAACCTACTTTCAAAGAATGCTTCAGATACTTTTAATATATTAAGAAAATTTAAACTCAACTTTTATATAAACGCTTTGATGGCGGAAAAAAGTTTTATTGGAGGAAGATAAAATGCCGTTTACAAATACTGGATCTGTTGGTAATGGAAAATCAACTAAGAAAATCAACTTTTCTGTTCTGAAAAGGGCACATGGTGAGAATGTCTATGTAAAAGAAATTGCATCTAAGATTGATAAACAGATATCTTTGAAGATGGGAGGTTCACTTGAGAAGTAAACTACTATTAAGTGCACTCTTATTTCTTAGTGTCTTCTTTTTAGCCTCTTGTGCTCCTAAAACTGAAAAACTTTACGATCAGTTAGTCATTGGTTTAGAAAGCGAACCAGAACGCCTCAGTCCAATCACAATCAAAGACCCTCAAACCTTTCGGATAGCATGGCAAATATACGAAGGCTTATTAGGGTTAGATGAAAAAGGCCAAATTGTGCCAAAAATTGCGGAAAAATGGGAAACAGAGGATAATAAAATATGGACGTTTCATATCAGAAAAGGCATTAAATTTCATACCTCGGAGATATTTGACACACCAGACAAAACACGCATTGTAACAGCCCACGACGTTCTTTATTCTTATACTCGCTTTTGTTCGTCAGAAGCATATTCCTCATTTGTATTAACAGATTCGATAAAAGGAGCAGGCGAATATAATGCAAAGAAGGCTGATTCGGTAGAAGGATTAAAGGTAATTGACGATTATACATTCCAAATTGAGTTAAATAAGCCGGAGCCATTTTTCATTAATAGAATAACTAGTCCCTGGATTGCAGTATTTCCAAAAGAGGCAGAACAGGAAATATTTAAGGATAAGTTGGGGTTTCAAATAGCGGTGGGAACAGGTCCATACATCCTTATTTCCAAAACTGATAATGAACTTGTTCTAGCTAAAAATGATAACTATTGGAATAAAAAGAGCGCACCCATAATAGATAGGCTCATATTTCGAATTATTAAAAACGACCAACTACGATTTGCAGAATTGGTAAAGGAAAAGATAGACTTAATGAAGCTTCCTAACACGCTATTTCCTTTGGTTTTTGATAATGACGGTACACTGAAAGAAAAATATATGCGTAATTTTACAATTAAACCAGTACATACTTTTAATACCCACTTGATAGGCATTAACTTAAAACAGGTGCATGATGTTCATTTGCGGAGGGCGATGTTTTATGGTACCAATCGAGGTGAAATGGTTCAGCAAATATTATATGGATATGGTGAGGTTATGGGAGGCGCTGTACCACCAGGAATGAATAATTATATACCTCTCTTTGAAAACATATATAATCCTGAAAAAGCAAGAGAGGAATTAAAACTATCACATTACGATGGCAAAGAATTTGAATTGCTTATTCATGATCTTGCAAATAGTGAGCAAATAGGTCAAATATTTCAAAAACAAATGAATGACATCGGAATAAGGATAAAACTTGTAAAATTAGATTTTAATAGCGTTATCGGCAGAATGGTAAAAGGAGACAGCCAACTTTTCAGTATGTTTGCAGATATTGTCTTCTCTTCTCCAGAACCACTCCTTATAAATTTATTTACAACTGCAAAGATACCGGTTCCAAATTTTTGGAATTATTCCAATGAAAGAGTTGATCAACAATTGGAAAGTTTAAGAGACTTGAATGATAGAAAGACATCCGTAAAAGATTCTGCAAAAATTGAAAAAGTGATTATGAGTACGGTTCCTGCTATTTTCCTCTACAGACAAGAAAATGTGGTGATGTACTCTAATAAATTTAAAAATTTGAAGATAAATGAGCATAACCACTATATGTTTGAAAAATTGGAAAAGGCAGAATAAATGTTTTACGTTAAAAGGATTACCTATTATACTTCTATTTTAGTAGGAATAATCCTTTTCTCGTTTATACTTTTTCATGCTATACCAACAGATCCTGCAAGGATTATTCTCGGCCCTAATGCCGGTGAACAACAGGTAGAAACTCTCCGAAGAGAGTTAGGTCTCGACAAATCACTTCAACAACAATTAACAAGATATGTTTCAAGGGTTATCCAGCTTGATTTCGGAAAATCCTACACGGACAACCGTTCTGTTTATCATGAAGTCTTTCGAAAGTTTCGAATCTCTTTAGTCCTGGTTACTCTATCTCTTTTCTTTACGTTTTTTTACATATTATTTGTAATATCGAGTTCTAAAAACATAAACCGTGGAATTGAAATAGTAAACTTCTTGCTTATCTCAACACCTACCTTCTTTAGCGGTATTGTTATTGCTATCCTGACCTTTCTTTTCTATCCATTTACCTCATTTTCTGGAGAATTTCAATCAACTGCCGACTTTTTTTATATGCTGCCTCCTGCATTTGTTCTGGCGCTTTACCCTATGGCGATACTGGCAAGAATATTGAAACAGGAAATGAGGAAATTAAATGACAGTCCTTTCGTAGTTTGCGCCCGCGCGCAAGGTTTGTCAGAGTTAAGAATCCGATTTAAGCATATACTTAAAAACGCCCTGATTCCTTTACTTGCCGCTCTTTCAAACCAACTTCCCATGCTATTTACCGGCGCATTCATAATAGAGATTATTTTCTCTTTGCCCGGTATTGGCTCTTTATTGATAAAATCCATTTTACAAAAAGATTTCCCCATGCTGGAATGTATCATAATCCTTAACGGAATTCTCTTTGTCTTAATTAATTTAATATTCGAGACTTTATATCCAATTATAGACAGAAGGATAGTAAAACAGTATGCACAAAAATAAGTTTATTATAAAAAATGTTATTTTTTTATCTGTTTTATTTTTGATTGGCACTCTGTTTCCATACATATCCTCTCAGGATCCCTTGGCAATAGACCTGGATAGCAAACTGGTGGAACCATCTAAACAGCATTTATTGGGGACAGATGAACTGGGTAGAGATGTACTCAGCAGGGTGCTTAATGGATTCTCTACAACTATGCGTGTTTCTATCCTTGCGTTATTAGCATCACTTGTCGTTGGTATTTTCCTTGGGGGGCTTGCTGGATATTTGTATGGCACCTGGGTAGATTTGATCTTTAACTGGATAGTAAGTCTGATATTTTCACTGCCATTCCTGTTGATTATGGCTTCGGTTATGAGTATTATCAAGCCCAGCATTGTAAATGCGTATATTATACTATCGTGTATAATCTGGGTAGGCCCTGCCAGGATTACGAGAGCAGAGGTGATAAAAACAAAAAATCTTGACTATATACTGTCCGCAAGGGCTTTTGGTATCCCTGAGTGGCGCATCTTACTGTTCATAATAATGCCAGCTACTGTAGAATCATCGTTTACCTTTTCCATAAGTTACCTGCCGGAGATTATCGGGCTGGAAGCAGGACTATCATTCCTTGGATTAGGGGTGCAGCCTCCATATCCTGGACTGGGCAAGATGATATTTGACGGTCTGAATTACATATATTCGTCATGGTGGCTTGTTCTTTCCCCTGCAATGGCACTGTTCCTGACAGTTATGTCAATTAATTTGTTTATGGTATGGAGCAAAAGGGGGGAAACAGCAATAACATAGACCTGTATGATAAAGGACGTAAAATGAAGAACGAGCAGAGAGTCTACCATCATAGGATTTACCAAAAGAATCGGTTACTTGAAGAGTTTAAGCGGGCGTGTGGAATTGAGAAAAGTATTGTTTCTTTTAGTATCTTAAACTTCCATAACCGGAAATTTAACTGGTTTATTGTAAACGATAAGAGGTGGGATTTTGATCAAGGCAATCGAAGTATAATTGATAACATCAATGATTGTTATCAATCATGTGAAAATGAATGGAAAGAATTATTAGAAAAACTAAAAAAACTGAATATTGAAGAACTGGTTGATAGTATAAAATATTTTGAGAATGGAGAGAGAGAAAATGGAAACTCGACAGATGAAACACGCAAAGATTTTCATTTTCATTTATTGAATTTATATCAATATTATCCGCATGACAGAGAGATCGGCATTGACGGTGTTATTTATCGTAATTTTGTCAATAAAAAAGAAAGATTGCTTTATGCAAAGGGAGAATTACTTGTAGACTTAGAAAAAAGTTTTCATATTCATCCATGGATTAATATGACCTTTAATTATGAGTCTGACGAAAAGATCAGGGTCCTTTCTGCGCAGGAGCCACAGTCAAATGGTACAGAAAAAGATAAAGAATATACAACAGAGGTGACTTTTGAGAACAAGAAGCAAGAAATAGCAAAACTCACTATCAATGAAAAATCAGCGAAAAGTGAAGATGAACTTGGAAAGAAAATATATTTCCATTACATGTTACCACTAATTGTTGGTTACCGTCATCCTGATCCTGATATAGAAGGAATTTTTGACGGAGGTAAGTTAGGAAATGGCTATAAAAAATATTTGTTGAAAGCTGATACCATAAGAGAACTTGTTAACGAATATAAATATATATTATGTTTTCCTGTTTATGACGCATTTATTGATAAGAGATTATATGGAAACTTCTATGGCAACGTTATAATTCCTTTTGCGTTTAAGGATGATCGGGACGAGTTTTTAGAAGAGCATCAAAAAAAGATTGAAGAAAATTTATTTCTTTTAGTAAGGTGAAACGAGTTAACTATGAGTGTGCATGACATTTTAAAACAGCCGTTGGAAACAGACCTTCTGGAACATTACATAAAATATATCACAATGATCCAGGATTGGGAGTCTATAAGGGTATTTGAAGTCAAGAAATCAAATGATGCCAAAGAAGTCATACTTGATTATTGTTATACAAGAAGAAAAAGAAGTAAAAAAAATGGTAATGATAGAGGTGCATGGGAGAGATGTAACGAAAAAGTTAAAAATTGTGAGAAGCAATGTGGTATTAAAATTAAAATAGACAATAAGAAGCGCATACTGCAAGATAATATGTTAAAAAAAGAATTACTTAGTAACCAAGAAAAACATATAACCTTTGGTAAAGGACGTATGCACAATGCCCTGCTGGAAGATATTTTTACGGAAAGATATATACCTGAATTGGATGAAGATGATAAATCTAAATGCAAAAAGAAAATCGTATTATACGAGTATCCAACATACACGATCTTTCCAGACGGCGAGCAGAAGAAACACAAACTCGGCCTCTACTATGAACGACAGCAGATAGAGATTTTAAGACAATTAGCATCAAAATTCAAAGTATTAAGGCATGGTATTAAAGCTGCATTGAGCGCTATTATTGTTCGTAACCATTCTCATCACATTGGCAGTCACGTAATGCCGAGGGCAACTGCAGAGAAGATAAGAAAAAGAGTTATGGAACTGGTGGGTTTTACAAAAACAAAACTGGATATTACAAAGGAAAAGACAGAAAAAATAGTGACTGATAAATACCCGTCAACAAACGCAGTGTTTCAAATCAACTTTATTGGTGGAGTGAATTCTGCTAGTAGCACAATAGAAGCGTTATGTGCAAATAACGGAACAGACATAGAAAAGTTTGTTGCTAAATTAATTGAAAGAGCAACTGAGAGTGAAACCTATACAAAGGATACCAGCGAGATAGTAGATGCACTTAAGGATAAGCTTGATGAATATATACAAAAAAAGGCTGATTTTACAGCGGAAATAGCGACAGAACCTTTGACCACTACCAAGACAATGAAATTTGTTGATGAGGTTTTCGCACAGTTTACAACAAATACGCTGTTAATGGACAACATTGGCGCTAACGAAGGGGTCAGGTATAAAAGCCTAGACAATAATAGACTCAAGATAAATCATCTGAGAAATGGAAAAATGTTGCCAACTCTTAAATATAAGTCATTAGAGCCCAAAGACGGTTGTTGTAAAGATAAAAAGGAGCATTTGGAATTTACTTATACCGCTCGCTGTTTCTGTAATAGTAAAATTGAAAAACTGTGTGATGAAAATACTGAAGATGATATTTCAATTGCACTGCCTGGATGCCTGGGAGAGTTTGCAATTTATGCATTCCTTGAGAATTTTATACGTAACGGCATTAAGCATAACAAGGATGATATTGATGAGAATAAAGATAGCGACTTTGAGGTCTCTGTTGATATTTGTGATCTTGGGAAGGACTGCGAATATAAAGACGAGTTTTATGAATTAAAAATATGGGATAATTTCACAAAACCTGAAAAACAGATAACTATAAAAGATGAGAATGGGAAAGATGATAAAATACCCTTACACGAATGCTTACAACGTCTTATTAAATTACAAATTGTAAATAATGATGGCTCTCTTAGAAAAGAGGCATGGGGTATGGCAGAAATGAAGATTATGGCGACTCTTCTGCGTGGCTCTACAGATTTCACAAACATGGCAGAAAACCTTAAAGTTACCTGCGTTGAGAAGAACGGGGGAAAAAGGCTTGTATATAATCTTTTAATTATGAAGCCAAAAAATGTAGCGATAATTTCGGCTATAGAGATTAACAATAAAAACGAAGACCAGAATAAGCTCGGAATATGGCGGTTTAACTCAATTGAGGAACTAGAAAATCATGTTATAAAGGGAATCTCTCCTGCATCCTTTAAGTTCCTGATTATAGACAAATCTAAAGAGGATTCAAAAAAGCTAAAGGAGATAAAGCATTTGTTGCCATTCAGGATTATGATAGAAGCTTCCGGAAATGGCGCTCCAGACAGTAGTATACTTATTCCAAAATGGTATGACACTATTAGCCAAGAGGATATTGGCTCTATAATAAAAGAATGCGATGGGAGTAAAATACTAGATTTTACATGGAAAGCATGGATGAAGGGATTCCTCAAGAAGAAAAATTGTACAAGCCCAACTCTTTTCATCTTTTTTCAGCAAGACAAACAAACAGAACCTACTAAATCATGGTTTAGTGTTGAGAAACAAGATGATGAAATAATTGGGTTATCAGTGCTTGCTAAAAAAGAGAATGGAACCAGTCCTGTTTCTAACAAGGCAAATTTACGGAATAACGGAAAGATCTTGATGTATGACAGGCACTTTTGGGGACATAGTAAATGCATGTCAGCTTTAAAATTAAAAAAAGACAATATTGTTTTTCATGAGGCTTTTGATAAAGGCTCCTCCGATTTTATACATATTTTCGCAAAATATAGTTCTCAGGAAATGGTTTATGAGCTTGTTGAGGCAGCTTTGTTGAGAATATTAGTGATAGACGAACGGATTGCAGAAGTCGCTCATGAACGGTCACCCATTGATGGTGTGCTTAGGAAAAAGGCTTACGGTCAAAATAAAAGGCTCTGTGCAGCTAGAAAAGCGGGTGTGGGTATATGCACACATTTGTGTATTAATGATGATATGGCTCCCAAGCCACTCCACCAATCTGTAAATGAAAAAGGTCCGATTGTGTGTGTGAAGGTTGATATAGAAAGAGACTCAGATCCTGAAATGAAAGTCAGTACAAGCATTCTTTATTGTGAGGGAATACCAATAAAAGATGAAAAGGGAAAGTGTTCAGAGTGCAGGGGAGAACCGATTGAGGATAAGATGGATGCCGTGATTATTCATCAGGGTGTATTGGAAAAGTTCTTTGAAAAAGCGCTTCAAAGCAGTGAGTACGATACCTTCCTTAAAGCATTACAGGAAAGCATCCCATACGTAATCGTAGATTCCGGGAGGGGGATACCGGCAAAGTTACCTGATACGGCAAAATTCCTGCCATTTTCACTTATTGATGATTTTGTAATGAAAGACAGTATTGCAAAGTACAGTTTGACGAAAAATATAATGTCTCTGGTAAGGAGGAAATAAAATGCGGATAATCATCGTATTCTCGTCTCCTAATCATGAAGAATTTGATATATGGAGACCATTAATTGATGACACTTCTGGTTATATACCAGTAAATGAATCTGGTGATAAGATATATGCCTTTGATGGCAGAAGTCTCTTAGAAGGCGACGTTTGGGATACTAACACACTAAGTAGAATTATTTCCAACATTATCAACAACGACAATAACGACTGCGAATACGTGGTTATGTTACATAGCCGCGAAATACCTGAAAATTTTACTACTCAATACTCTAATACAAAATTTA
>SDBV01006226.1_pt1 | contig 16606 bp, 17 predicted proteins | sample 2277081 | NCBI WGS metagenome assembly SDBV01 (sample SAMN10402039, study PRJNA504765) | marine sediment metagenome | isolation source: marine sediment core GS10_PC15, 223 cmbsf | place: Arctic Ocean: Southern Knipovich Ridge | collected 2010 | reverse complement strand
CATTACCCACCTACCAGAGTAACATTCGTTACAAAGCCTCTAGCAACCGTATCACTTACATGATGCACGTTAAGTTCTACTGTCGTTTGGTTGCTACCGAAATCGGTGACTTGTTGTGCTGAAGTATATGTAACCGTCGGCGTGGTAGATGTCAGAGTTCGTTTAACAGTAGCTCCACTCATCACGTCCCATACGTAGTTCTCAGACGACTCTCCAGGAGGTGTTCCTATGAAGTTCTTCCAACTTCCACCGATCCTCGTCCTAGGAACGAGTGTAAAGGTCCAGTCATTCCCCGAGATCGTCCCCGCAAGATGAGATGGTGCGCGAGGCATTTGACTCCGAAGCGTGAGTATCTTCTCTATCGTAGCTGAGGAGAACTGTGAACCACCAACCGTAATTGCCTTGTAGAAGAAAGTTGACAGATGATCTGAAAGGTCCACCTCCTTCCTGAGAAGCGTCGAAGAAGACAGCACAATAACCGTGTCACCTATTGCATGTGTTCCAGTCGCGTACTCCGTTCCCCTCCTCCCACGGAGGAGAGTACTCAACGTGTAAGTTCCATCTGCGTTGAGCACCGCCGTCTTGAATTGAATTATCTCTGCTTTTGCTCCTGTCCCCACCAATAGACCATTCCCGCTGTTCAGCAAATTCGCTTCTGTATTAGATGAAAGTGCCCCGCTCGTGAGAGAGACAGTGAGGCTGTTCGTCCTGTCCCAGATATTAGGACTTGCATCTGCGAGCACTGTTATAGCTCTGCCATAGTCGAGGTTTCTCGAAGGCACTATTCCCTCAAACGGAATGAAGGAGACACCATCGAGCCCTCGGAACACTTGCGCTCCAGGCCAAGAGACTCCCTCTGGCGCTCCTGCCCCTATGTAAATTCCTTCTCCGTTATCCAAATCTCTAAGAAGTGGAATATCAAGGATGAAGAGTTCAGTCGAGCCAGGTATAACTATGGTTTGCCCTTCGTCTCCAAGAGCACTCGCCCCTGTCGCCGTACTCACATGGACAACGGAGTCGTCAATCGTTCCTTCAAGTTTTATGATTGAGTTCGCTCCGAGCCTGACATCATGCAGCTCAACTTGATCAGTGACACCATCCTTCGTAATTGTGACTACATCTGCTGGGTCTTTAAGAATATGCTTTAACGGAACAGAAGTGAGGATAGCTGTCCTTCCAGCCCATGCCTGGAAGAGCATTCTTTCAATGATCTGCTTAGCTTGATCATTGCCAAGTGCGCCAGGGAAGTTAAAGACTACCGAGCCCCCCACATCAATAGCTTCACTGCTGCGTTTCGCCTGTTGAGTGTTTGGATTGTTGTCGAAAGTGGGATCAATATATTCAATGATTGCAGTCTCGAATAGTTCTTCCTCTGGCAGCCGTGTTTTTACCAGGGCCTGTTTAGTAGGAGTCTCGCCTGCTGTTGCTCCAAGATCAATTTGAGGAATATTCCCAATAGATGCTCCGCCTCTCTTTGGGAATTTGATTTTGAAGTCGGACTCAACCGAGCGGAAGTTAAACGCGATGGCGAGGGGTTCAAGTCCCTTTCTAGCGGTCCCACGATTCCTAATAATATACCCTGGGAAAGTATCAGTAAGTTCAGTAGCGTCAATGTCTGTCCCAGCGATGTAATCCACTAGCAGAGAAACATCCTCGACAACAGACCTCACTGTTATATTAGTCGAATCTGCACGATCAAGGAATAGCCAAGCGTACTTCCCAGAGTCCACACCAGAAGTACCTGTCACAATAAGAGCATGAGCCACAGGATCGTAGACGGGGCGTTCCCAGTTACTTACACCACCTGTCCAAGCTGTCGGACTGAAAGCCTCTAGTCTTACAATCTCGTCTCCACTAATATCATATTTAGCAAAGGCTCCTGTGAGAGTCTCTTGCAGATACATAAAGCGTCCATCAATAACTTTCCATGCGACTTCGTTTTGGAAGTCAGGAGAAAGCGCATGTACTATCGTCGAGGTGATCGTGCGGCTGTCGAGATTATATCGGAAGAAACCTCCTGTCTCTTTAATGATTAAGCTGTTTGTTCCTTCGTCGTAAGTTAAGAGACTAATCGGTCTCCCGGAGAACGTGATTTTCTCTTCTGGAATCTCTGACGCCCCACCAATTTTATAAAGTACTCCATTTCCACTAAGGGCGTAGCTGACCCATACATCTCCAAGCAAAGTATCAAGTGTGATCCCGTTGGCTCCGAGTACAGGATGTCCGCCAGGGAAGAACTGCGAGAACTCATATCCGTCAGTGCTATCTCTGAGGACTCGTACAACCGGACCTTCTACTCTATTTAGTCTGGCGAGTTTATCATTTGCTCCTACTACAAGTGCTCCTGCTGGTATTCCCCCAGGACCATTAATGAAAATGAATTGCGAAACTATCCCACCAAGGACTGCAGCTTTGTCCGAGGTCGCGATGAGGGCTCCAGTACTAGCTTTGTAAACTTGGAAAGGCGTATTTCCTCCAAAACCTGTAGAGGCCCACAGTTGCCCAAGGTCATCAACATCGTAGAGATCATCAGAGCTTCCATAAGTTATAGTCTCTACGACTTCTTCACTTAACAGATTAATACGGTTCGCCTCATTCCCATTGACATCTACAATATATGCCTCGTCAGCAGAAGGAGCGAATCGGAAACCTTGGGTGCCTATATTAGTAGGCGGAGTAATAATCTTGACAGGCTTAGTATCACCCGCGGACATTGCGATTTCAGCAGTCAATTGAGGAATTCTGTTGCCGAAGTCTCCGAGAGGCATATCCTCCCACTCTTGACTTACGAGGAATCTGTACGCAGGAGTGTTCGCAATTCCTTTGTCCGCTTGTTCCGCAGGACCAGGAAGCTGTGTGTCTTCTCCAAGGAAGTCTCTTATCGCCTGATTACCAGGAACGTCCTGGTCGAGGAAAATTTGTGTAGGACCGGCTCCTGTTCTGTCTCGAATAAGTTTTCCATCGGCCCAGTTCTTAAGAATCGCCTGAGCAGGGTTAGGATTCGCAGACGAGTAGATAATTCGGAAGCTAGCGGTGTAGAGAAATGTAACAGAAGTGACAGAAGGCGCTCCCTTACCTCCTTCGTTCTCCTCAACCCTGTGCTCTTTCAGCCCTGGCGACCATACGATGTTTCCGCCAGTCTCCATCTTTCCATATATTCGTGGAATAGGTCTGCCATAGCTTGAAAAAGTAACTTTAAGATCATCAAGACGACGACCCTCAATCGTCTTTCCTTCTGCTGGAAAAATAAGGAGGCCAAGACCAACGCCAATCGCTAAGCCTATCTGCGGTTGCCCGAAGAAAGAACCAACAATGGCTCCGGTAATCGCAAGAGCAAGTCTGCCGGTCTCAGCACTCAATCGTCAATTCCTACGAACTCGAATTCAGCAGCAGGACGCCAGCCTTGTGGAACTAGATGTTGCACAACTTTTCCTTTGGCTTGTGCTGCATGAAGAGCAGTACCAGGCTCTGTAATAAGAGTAAGATGCTGTGGCCCAACGCGAGTGAAGAATAACACTAAATTTCCAACTCCTAATTTAATAGGCCGAATGTTGCGAACGTGAGCACTTTCTATCAATTTCCTCATGAGATCATTCGGGGTCACAGGCCCTTTCATTCCTACGTGCTGCTCTGCTTCCGCCACGAGCTTTTCAAACCCTCCTAACTCTCGAAGATAGCCAACGTGGAGCCCTAGACAGTTACAACCAGCCCTCTGCGCTCCACTCGCAATCGCAGGAACGTCAATCCACGTTCTTGCTGCTGCTATCAAGTTTTCTCTGGATGGCATCAGCCAGCTCCTGCGCTATCTTGTGAGCGCTAATCAGTTCATTAACCGTTGGAAGCTTCTCATAACAACTATCACAGTACAAGTCAGACTCCGGGCCTAGTACAATACCTCCATGCAATTTATCAACCGCATCTGTATCCCAAACAGTCGGATTATCAGGAACAGCCCTAATTTTTCTCCTTTGAACTCTATAGGCATGATTGACGATTACCTCTTCACAAGAGGAGCAAATCATCTCACTGCTGGTTCGGCGTGCGGAAGAGCACCTTGATTCCTGGTACATAGGGTTCGCCTATGAGGTTGAAGATGTTATCGAATGTGTCCCTGCACGCAGCGACGGTCTTCGGGCATCCTGCTTGTATGAGAATTGTATCTCCGTCCTCTAAGAGTAATTGATCCGTTCCACTCTCCAAAAGGAGGTTCCCTGTTCCATCCTCAAGAAGAAGAAGCGTATCAGTGTCTGCATCTACGTTGAATGGCATTGGGAGGAAAAGAATGAGCTTCTTAGTTGAAAGTGTCCAAGTTTTTATTTCCATATTTATGCTGGCGTTCTTACGATTCTGGAACTTAACGAGGCCGCCAGTAAGAAGCGCGTCTGGTGCATCGCCTGTGTAGCTTACGACGAACTCTCTATTGTTAGTGACGGTCGTGACTTGCGTCTCAATAGTGAGGGCTCGAATAGTAGTCCAAGTAACCGTACCGTCAGAGGTCGTACCATCAAGGGTCAAGTTCCAAGAGGGTTCCATCGCCCCACTCGTCCCCGCTGTGGTACATTTGAAGTGTCTATCATTAAAGGCGGTGGGCTTCACCACCGATCCAAGTCTTGCATCCCTGATAGGTCTAACCGTGAAAGGCGTCGTCGCTGTCCATACAGGAGGATCGAGTCGATCTCCACACCTTGTACTCCCAAGGTCTACTCTGCAATCAGGGGTGAAAAGCTCTACGATTTCCTCAGTGTACCTCTGCAACATTCCACGAAGTTCGGCTTTGAATGATTTTTCTCCTATAGAGATTTCTCCTATGAAGCCTCGTCTAAGCTTAATGGGATCAAGTGTTAAGTCTGTCCAATCGACAAAAAAGATTTTAACCTCTGCTCGATCATATACTCCTGCCTCGATATCAGACTGAAGGAACGCTAGAGGATCAATAACGCCCTCAACTTCTGTATTGTCTACTGCAAAGGTATCCGTACTTACAATAGCTTTCGGAACGAAAGAAGCAGCTGCTTTGTACGTTATCTCTCCATTACCGTCGGAAAGGTCCTGATCTATGTCTTTGTCGTGCTCTGTGAAGCCTTGAACAGTCTCACTAATTCGTTGCTTCACTAAAAAACAGCGAACGAAGTTGTTATTAACTCCGATGTTCGACTCTGTCGCGCCTGAGACAATTTTAGACACCGCGGACCTCAGTAAGATCGAGATTAAGTATCTGGTGAATGTCGATCTGAGCGACCTGTTGACTAAATCTTGGGGTGACGAAGGCAACTGGGATGAAGAAAGACCCGCCCCAAGTGGGAACAACTCCTACTCCAGGTGCGACAACAAAAGTGCAAAGGCCAGTAGCCGCCGCAATAGAATAGTCAGCGGGAGTGGCTTTTAACACACCGTCAAGCGCCACGAGAGGCACAGGGCTAGTCAGCTGTGGCTTGAAAATAAGCCTAAAGTGCGTAGCAGTGTTCTTTGTTCTCTTTTTCCCTAACTGAAAGATGGTAGTCGAGCCATCGCCGACCTCTGTAAGATCAACTGTGTTTTGCATGGGCTGGTCGTCTTTAGTGATGGCTGCCTCACCAGCCTCAGCCTTTCGTCTCATGTCTCCATCTGTCGTGTTCCAGTCTCCGTGGTCTCGTTGAAGAAAGGTATCGACAACGCCCACGGCTTCGTACACGGCCAGAACAATACCAGCGTTTATTGGGGTTCGTGAGTTAAAAGAAAGTGTGAGTCTTCGAAGATACTGGTCCCAGAGGTTGTTTGTGTGACGGTGGCCAGAAGTTGTTGTAACAACGTCTGCGTTGGTCTGCGGCCCAGAGACATGACCGTAAGCCACGTTCCTAGGAAGGAGTTCAAAGTCGTGATGTGCCATTAGTTATTACTCGCTGATGCAGCTGCTACTACATTCGCAACAACAGCCATCATTTGTGGTTCGGACTCCGCGAAACCTCTTGTATCAGTTCCCTCTGGGAAGTTGAAGTGAATCACCACTGATTGACCAGTGGGAGCATTCTGATTAGCAGGAGTCACAGTCACTGTCTCGCCACGAGTGAGAGCTAATGGTATGACGTTCTGATCGACTCCTCCGACGCCTCCGACCTTGAACCTTGTTCCATGGGCTGCTCTAATCGGTGGCCCAGCGCCTGGCCCAGGACCACTGGCTCCGGAGAGGCTGGTAATGAGGCTAACAATGCCACCAAGCCCAGTTTGTCGGCTGCCGCCGCCTATGCTATTTAGCAGAGGATTAATAATGGTTAGCTGAATTATAAGATTGAGGATTTGTTCTAACACATTATTTAGAACATTCGTAAGTGCCTGAAACGCGCCAGTGCCCTCACGAATAGCACTGGTCATGGAGCTTCCAAGGTCTTTAAAGCCCTGCTCTAATATTTTGCCAAATTCGCCAAGCTCTTTTTCTTCCTTTTTCAAGTCCTTAACTTTTTGTCGTAGCTCGACCAATAAGTCTACTTTCTCTCGAAGCGCCGCAAGTTCTGCATCAGTAGTTAACGGCACCCCAGCTTTTCTCTGCCTAAAGAGTTCTCGCTCGAAGAGTAACTCTTCTTGTATAAGAGTGATCTTTTCCCTCGCTGTTAAATTAGTATCCTGCTGTATCTCCAGAGCACGCTTCGCAGAGGTTATTAAACTCTCAAAGGCTGCCTTTGCTGTCTCGGCACGTTTTTGAAGCCTGTCTGCGTCTTTGAGCTTCTTCAACGCCTCGCTGGCCGCGACCATCGCATCAGTTTTTTCTCGAAGAGCAGCCGCATCTTTTTCATTCAGAATAATTTTCGCCTTTGTAAACTTAAAGAGTTCCTTTTCAAAGAGAGTTATCTGCGCAATGAGTGTGATCTTTTCTGCAGCTGTCAAATTAGCATCTCTTTCGACGGCCAGTGCTTGCTCAGCGATCTTTATCTTATTCTCAATGTTAGCCTCGGCCTTGTTGAGGTCCTTTACGATCTTTAATCGAGCGTCAGCCACATCCTTGAGTTCAAGCTCTACAACGAGGCGGGCCGCTACGGCTTTTCTCAGGGCGTCTGTTCTTTCTTTGCTAGTGCCTTCTGGAATGTTAAAGCGAACAAAAGCAGCTTCTATTTCTGGAATTTCAAGGCCCTTGACAATCTTCGCTGCCGACTTCGCCGCTTTCTCCGTTCTCTCAAAAGCATCAACGAGATCAGTACGCATAGCAAATGAAAGACTGGTGTCGCTAAGCTGCATTATTATTGTCCTGAGCCGCTTGATGCGATCAGCAATGGCGTCGATCTTCTCGATTGGGAAGTCTCTAAGGTCCTCTGGTATCGCTGGAGGACCAGTACCTCGGCCGGGGAACGGTCCAGCTTCTTCAGCAATGGCTCTTCTTAGGCGATCCCTTGCTCTCAGAACGTCCAAAAGCGCCGTGAAAAGATTTGCCTCGTCTACTCCTCCTGCCAGCTGTTCAAACTTCAATCCCTCAGAAGCTCTTACTCTCTTCTGAAAGTCAGCAAGCCTTGCTTCGGCTTCTTTCAAATCTTCCTCAATATCGAACATATTAGTTACTACATCAGAGCCTCCAATAAGACGACCAAGTCTGAGAAGGTTTCTGAGCTTATTTATACCATCAGCAAACGTCTCGACCAACCCAATGTCTTCCTCAAGCTGAATTGCAAATAGACTAAACTCGGTCTTTAGTTTCTCCATAGAACCTCTTAGCTTATCAGAAGCTTGCACAGCGGCAACCGCAAACTTCTCTTCAAATATTTCAGTCAGCAGAGGAACGAACTCAGTCGATAGAAGTTGCCCCTGCTCAAGCATCTTTCCGAGTTCACGTGTCGTGACTCCAACAGCCTCTGCGGCGAGCTTGAAGGCACCAGGAATTCGCTCACCAAGCTGGCCACGAAGTTCCTCTGCTTGCACAGTGCCCTTGGACATGATCTGTTGAATAGCTCGAAGCGCGCCCTCGGTCTGCTCACTGGACAGGCCCAAAGCAAGAGAAGCTTTACCGACGGCGACGAAAATATCTCTAACGCCCTTGCCTGCTAGAGTAGTACCTTGAGCGGCAGCAGCTAGTTGGGAGAATTGTATGCCGGCTTTCTCGAAATTCAAACCTAGCTCTTGAACTGTTCGGACCAGGAAAGCAAACTCAGCATTAGCTTTCTCGGTTGAGCCGGTTGCTACTAGCAGAGAAGCTTGTATTCTATCCAAAACGAGTTGAGTCCTGACCATAGCTGCGCCGAGCTTGAAAATACCTAAGAGTAAAGCAGCAATACCCGCGGCAAATAGAGCTACCGCTACGCCAGTTCTTGTACTAATTGCTCCGAGCGCATTGATACGGGCGCCGACACCAGACAAAGGGCCAACGGCGAAGATGGCAGAGGAACCAAGGTTTCGTAGAACTACGTTGTTTCCTTTTGTCGCGCGGGCCAGCCTTCTCCCAGAAGCAGCTGTCCTATTTTGTGCTCTGCCTAGTTGACGAACACGCGCTGTTGTCGCGGTTAAGTCCCTTCTGACCCTTCGCAAGACGTTATCATAGTCAAGAGTCGCGTTCCTCAGTCGCGTAGTGTCTCCCTTTGCGTTAATAACACCAGCGGAGTACCTGCGGAAAGCCATTTCTATCTTTTGAATGTCCTTCGAGCTTCCTCCGACCAATCGTATCTTAGCTCGAAGATCAAGCATGGCGTTTCGAGCTTTGTTAACCGTCTTGATTCGCCTGTCTTCGGCTCTAGCTTGCTTGTCAACAGCAGTAGCAGCGTCTCTATTGGTCTTGGCAATAAGCTGCATCTGTCGTCCGACCTGTCCCATGCTCTTGTTGATAATTCTCGCACGGGACTCAAGCACCTTTAATTGCCCAACGAGATTCTTCGTCTGGGCTATAAGGTCCTCAAACTCTTTCCTGGCTTTGACCGTACTTATTTCAACTTGAGTCGCCATCGTCTGCTTTCTTGCTTGCCTGTTCCATCCAAGTGCTATCCATCATGGACATAGTGTAGCTTAACGTCCTGCTTTCGTAGCCATTGAACTCTTGTAGACGGCAATACGCCACGACCTCAGAGAACAGTATTGGCTGGGCTCCAAGGCCCCGCATTCGTGTCGCTGAAAGCTCCCAAAAAGCTTTCCAGAGCCACGTCTGACTGATAGTAACGATCGGCCTTTCATTCAGCACCTCTGAGGCTTCTTCATGACTCTCTTCCCAGCGCTCCAGAGCTTCTTCGGCTTCTCCGTGTTTTAGGAACCAGAGGAGCGCGCTGGTGAGTTTTTTGCGTCGTCTTCCAACTCCACATTAAAGAGTTCGTCATCATTGGAAATCTCCCAGACACGATCTCGAAAACGACGAAACTCCTTCATGTGGCTTGCGCCATGCTCAGGAGTGTATGCGGGGAGCGACTTCCCTTTGTGGCCAAGCCCTTTCCAATCCTTCAGAACGTGCTCTGCTAGAAAGCTTGAGAGGAACTGTACTGCCTGTTTGTTCCCCATATTCCCTCCCTCGATAGCAAAGCGAATGGCGCGTGGAATCTTCTTATACGCCTTTTGCGCCAGTGGGTTCCCTAGGCGAGCTACCTTTACTCCAGCCTTCTCGCCCAGAGAAACCCAAACGCCGTTTATTTCAGCAGTCTCGTTGCTGCCAAACTCTTCCTCCAGATCGAGGAGGTCATCTGCCATAGCTATCTCCCTTTTTATTAGACGCCTCTAGCAAGCACGCCACTGCCCTGGAACGAAGCCGGTGCTCCAGCAACATCACCAACAGAACCTCCCATCGGAGAGTAACTCGCTAGCAAGGCATTGCCAGTGAACTCGGGATTGGTAGCGGCCTTCGCACCAGCATCAGGCCGAATGATGATTGCGAACTCTGCCGCTCCGACAAGAGCGAACAGTGTGGAGTCAACCGCGTTCGTCGCCGGCGCGATGAAGTCCTGCCGAAAATTCACTTCGAAGTTCCAGTCAATGAAACTGGCTACTCGTTGCCGAGTACCATCGCTCATAGCAGTGGTCTCCGGCGTTTCAGCAGATACAGTGAGAGTCAGACTCTCGACTCGTGCGCTCAAATCAACTGCGTTAACAGTGAGATGAGCATTCTTGTAGACGAACTTCGCCATCGACTTTTCTCCTTACGGTAGGGTTGTAGGCTGAATGCCAATCACGCCAAAGACTGTGAAGGACGGTGTGTCAGTGCCTCCAATGGTCAGCACCAATCGCCACCAAGTATCCGTAACCGCGCCGGCCAAACTCTGGCGGTTTGACCCGACAGCAGTTAGCTGTGGATGAGTCAGTCGAGTGGTTATGGTCGCAAAATCAGTAACAGCACTCTCAACAATTACGTCAAGAGTTGGGTTCGTCCCACTTACCGCCGTGGCGTGAATGATGCTGTAGACTGTTTCCCCTGCGGCAACGGCGCCGACAAGGCGAGTTGTGCCGTTGTTGGCTCCGGTTAAGAAGGTACTCATCTCCATTACCACGCCGCGTACCAGCGGGCCAGTGCCGTTCATGGTCAGGCTAAAAGCAAAGACCTCACCATGACTTCCACCTTGGCTGTACTCCGCGGTCAGGGTTGGAAAGGAGAACGCGGTCTCGCCTAGTTGCCCGCCATCAGGAGAGAACGACATGTGGCTACTGACTGCGCCGACATCATCGAACAAGTCTTTGTCAATGGAATCGGCTGCGCTGATAGAGTCCCACCACCCTTGTTGATTAACAGTTACATCGAGAACTCCAGGGAGGCGAACCCTTGAAGCGTCACCAAACGCAGTTGCGTCTGGAAGCTCAGCAGAATACTCAAGCGATAAGGAGTTCAGATCGCCAGAGATGTCTCTGCCGTCGAACATCACTATCGCGTCTTTGAACAGGAATTTGCCCATTTCTAGGTCTCCAATCTCTTGAGCAGTGCGCCTGCAATTGCATTCGCACCTCGATAGGTTCCGTGCTTCTGCTCCACAGAGTCCGCGTAGGGAACGGCTGTAGAGATTCTCACAGTGTCACCAAGTTTGAAATTATCTAACTTTGCTAATTCTTCTGCCCTGGTCGCAGCCACGTTTCCAGCATAGACCCCAGGCTCTTCACTATCCTTGATAGGAGGGAATAACTTAGCCCCTCCCTGAGTCTTAAATTGTCCGCCAGCGGTCAAAATACCTATCCTATGATTGCTCTTGTAATAGTTCGTGATGGCAGGAGACCTTGCAATGAGATCGTCATACGTCTCTTTCATGAAGCTCTTGACGTTCTCCTCCGTCTTGCCAACGGCATCTTCGATGATGTCGTTCATCTGCTTGCTGATAATGACAGAGAGCTGTTCTACCATCTTACGGCTCCTGGTAGGTCATTAGATATTCAAACCCAAAGTAGTGATTCCCGTCTGGGTCCTCTCCCAATCCCGCGGGCTCACTCGTTGCAGAAGTCACTTCCAAATAGGTAGCGATGTCATCACCTCGCAGTAGGTTCATGATAGAATGAGCCAAGTCGCTACCAGACGCATACTTCGCACTCCTAACCCTCACATGCACAAGGGCGACACGTATTTCGTCTGGATCGCTCATAGTCCTAAGTGGTGGTAGTCCTCCGCTACCCCAGACAAAGACACTGTCTCTTGGGATGTTGCTGTCAGACGCTCGGATCGTGCCAGCAAACAGATTAGTCACCAGAGTAAGGCTCGCTACCTGCGCTGCGATCTCTGTTGCTAGGTCAGTTGCAGGGATGTGCGTCATTGTCATTTGTCTTAGCATTAAGCACGATGAGCACGTTCCCGATGCGGACTTCTTCTACGGCCCCAGCGCGACGGTTATGAGGGTCAACAAAAGGCCTCCCTTCAGCATCCCATTTGTAACACCATACCTTTCCTTCCTCTTCATCAGCGGTGAAACACTGTTTAGTGACATCCACCCCGTCCAAGAGAACTTTGCAGTGAAGAGTGGCTTCGAAGTTGTATCCAGGGTCCTCTTCTCGAATTGAAAGTCTCATTATGACCTCGCGCTTAGGAAGGCCCTTCTCTCGAAGTTACTTCCGGTTAACTGTGGCAGCTTCGACCACCCTTGGACTTCTCTTGCGTCGGCTACAGTAGTAGGATCGGCGACGGCAGAGGTCCCGAGCAAGAGGAAGTCACCAGCCTTCATATCCTCTTTGACAAAGATCACAGCTCCGGCACTAGCTTCCTCCCCAGCAGCGTTAGTAAACACAGATTGTCTTTCTTCCCAACGGGCCGTTATGGCCTTTGGGGTAGCGAACGTTGGATCACCAGAGCCATCTGCTCCAGTAGCCGACCAGAATGTAACTAACTGTTTTCTGTGTTTGTCTAAAAAGCTCATTTCGTAACTTTCGTATGACCCATATCTACCGTGACGGTAGATATGGCCCAAACTATAATCCCCAAACCTTGTAAGTACCTAACAGATTCCTCGCGGGGACAGGGATTTCCTCTGGGCTAAACCTGCTAATCGAAGACTCTCCAACCTTTTCAAACTTAGCGAGGCCGCCCTCTCTGTTACTGTGAGCGTCTGCAACGCATACGAGAATCGCTTCTCGTATTGGCGCTGGAACATCAGAGCCTGTTACTCCGTAGCCAGCAGTGAACTCGACTTCCACGCCGTTGATGGCCCTGAGCGTGGTCGAGGGCCAGGTCTTCGTCAGCTTTAGCGCAATTCGTGCAGGCTCACTGGCTGTGTCCACGATGTAATCAGAAGCGGTGACAGTGGTTTCAGTACCATCATCATTGTGAGCCTTGATATGAGTAACTGTCAGGAGTGGAGGTCTAGGAAGGATTATAGGCTCTGTTAGCTCACTGATCTCAGTATCGGCACCTTCTCTGACTCCATCCCACCATGGCAGACTTCGCCCAGGGAACCTATCCTTGAACATTGTCCATGTCGTAGTGATGAAAGTCCTTCTCGTATATCGCTCACAGGCTACGGTGCAGGCACGGAGTGTGCCCATCACGTTAGCGTCCTGCGTGTCGTCGCTGTCTGGAAGCCCGAGACTGGCCTTAACCTCACCAAGAGACAATGGAAGGTTGACCGGAGCTGTCTTCAATTGAGTGCTATACATATTTCTAGGCATCACCTTGTCTCACATCTAAGAGTGATAGAGCGTTCCGAGGTTTGAGCCGTCGTAGCATCGGTCACGGCCTTACAACTTAGCAAGTAAACAACTCCAAGAGTAGCTCCACTAACAAAGATTGTAGACTTTGTGGTAGTATCTGCTTGGTCACTTAGCGTCGGTCCAGTCGGGCTGATAGACCAAGTCGGCGTGCCGACGATGAGAACTCCAGTGTCCAGCCAACTGCTAAAGTCTATCGTGAAGTCCAGCTTCTCGTCAGGGTCTATGAGTCTAAATGACATGGTCAGTTATCCGCTGGTGTAAAGGTTCTATCTCCTGACGCAAGATCGAACGTTCTATTCCTTGACGCAAGATCGAACGTTCTATCTGGAGCAGCAGGTGTGAAAATCCTAGAGTCAGCAACAAACGCAACGCCTACTGCACCAAGCTCTTCGGGATCAATAGGCGCAGCGCCCGAGGCTACGAGAGTCGCGAAATAAGCAATCCCCGGAAGTTGCAAGATCGGTTCTGAGAAACCAGTCCACCAATCCTCGACGCTCGTATCAGGCTGTACTCCAACATCGCCAAGAGTGCCATGGTCATCGAACGCCGCTGGATGCTGGTATATTATCTCTGGCCGTACTGGCTCAGAGAACGCAGCGTACCATTCGAGCTTATCTTCAAGCGGATCATTCAGAGTCTCAGGATCAATAGGCGCAGGACCTGCTGCGAGCGTTGCAGCGTAATTAATACCAGCAGGCTGTAAGATCGGTTCTGAGAACGGTGTGTGCCACTCAATGCTCTCGTCTGCCGGAAGACCCTCATTTAACCCCTCTGGATCAATCGGAGCCATTCCAGCTGCGAGAGTTGCAGCAAAGGCATTACCTAAGCGATCGAAGACCTGCTCTGGGAATGGTACGTACCACTCCAGACGATCAGCAATCGGATCATTTAGAGTTTCGGGATCAATAGGAGCGAAGCCGGCAGCCAGAGCCGCAGCGTACTTATTACCGGAAAGTTCTAGAACGGGCTCTGAGAAAGGCTGTACCCACTCGACGTCATCATCAACTATGGGTGCGGCATCCCCGAGCGTCTCGGGATCAATAGGCGCAGCCCCAGAGGCTAGAACAGCGGTATAAGCATTCCCCTGGGGTACAAGAACTGGCTGTGAGAATGCTGCAAACCACTCTAGGCGATCTGTCTCTGGGTCATTTAACGTTTCAGGATCGATTGCCGCAGCACCAGCGGCAAGTGCTGTGGCATACGCATTGCCCTGACGGTCTAGAAGCGGCTGGGAGAACGCCGCAAACCATTCGAGTCTATCAGTTTCTGGGTCGTTCAGAGTCTCCGGATCAATAGGAGCGAAACCAGAGGCCAGTGCAGCAGCGAATCTATTGCCTGGAGATTCTAAGATGGGTTGCGAGAAGGGCTGAACCCACTCGGTACTTTCGTCCGCTACACCGCCAACATCCCCGAGCGTCTCGGGATCAATAGGCGCCATGCCGGAGGAAACAGCCAGTACCGTCGCGAAGGCAACGCCTCGTAATAGCCGCAAAGGTTCAGAGAACGGTTGTACGAACTCCTCTACCTTGACAGCTTCAGCATCACCGAGCGTTTCTAGATCAGTGAACCCTTGCTGCGGATATAGAGTATCGCGCCCCATTTATCGCACTTCTTCAAAGTTTCGATGAAACACGCTCTTAGCTTCTCTACGCAGCATCTCTTCTTCCCAGGGAGTGCAGGTCTGCTTTGCTACACATCTGGGACAAATCAAACCCATGCACTGTTTACAGAGACCTCCGATGTCAGACGGATTGGCGCGCACTGGAACATGTTTCACAGCATTGCAGTGGTTACAAGTGTACGTGTCAATCTCGCCTTCAGTGTGTCGAAAGCCATCTTCGACGAGCGTTGGGGTACCGACTGGAAGGTCTCCTACAGCAGTCGCGTATCCATGAGGGTTTCTCATTACTTCAACCTTCAGTCGAGAAGAGGCAAGGGCGCAAGAAGTCCCGAAACCTCAACTCGACAAAGACGCCTCATTCCGAGAAGAAGGCGCTGATCAAGTGCTCGGGTGTTACCGAAGCGTGCGAAGCGAGGAAGCCGATGCCGACTGAGGCAGTGTTAGGGACTACGATTTCCTTGCCCGGTGCAGCGACCCAGCGATAGGTCACTCGCATGTGCTGCCCAAAGGGACCTACCACTTCTTCGTCAGTCGAGTAGGTCGTTGGTTCGGTAGTATGGTTATTCAGAGCCGTCGTCACCGAAGGACCGTCCGCTGGGTCAACCGGATTAGGTGTCCTCGCAGTACCAACACCGTCAGCCGTTATAAAACGGTGTACCCTCATGCTCAAGAGGTTGTCACTCGGACTCGCCAGCGTGAACCCGCTGATGAACTCGAACAGTTTGAAGCGTTTCGCCGATCCGGGTGCTTCGAGACTCAACGTCGTATCATCCGGTGAAGCAACCGTCTGATCTCCTATCACATGATAGTCAGTCATTTCCTTCTCCGTTTCACTAGGTTAGTAGGGTATCATACCTGCTCGCTCGAAAACTGGTTGTTGTTGCCCAGCGATAAAGAGTCCTGCGTCTTCCTCTGGAGCGGCGACCGCCGCCGCCTCTTCAATGGCCCAGCCCATCCATTTGAGACCAGCGGTCTCGTCTTCGCTATTGATTGTATGGGTAACACCACCGCTATCAAAACTGGAATGTGAGTGATCTTGTTTAACGTTTGCGACTGGATTATCTCGTAGGTCTATAACCCGGCTGCGGAAGAGACTGTTTGTGTTAATAGTCGCGGCATTTTGTTCGTCGTACCAACTGTGACAGGTTTCTTCGCCGCTACCTGCATTAGATGATATCCCCTCAGACCCAATCGCAGAACCTCCCCCGGAGTCAATAACATCTTCCGCCGTGAGCCTCGTAAGCCCTAGCCCAACGTATTGCGGTTTGAAGCCCATCCCGGTAATGCTGAAAGTCGAGCCAGTTGTCGGGCTATCGACGCTAAAAACCTTAGCGGACCTATCACCTAAGTCCAGTGCAAGCGAATACACCTCCATACTGCTGCCGGGCGCCGCGTCCCGCGAGGTGATGGTCCACTCGGCAGGGGAATGGTCGAGGGCAGTGACTTCCAGGCCCCAATCCTGCCCACCTGTCTCAGTGATGATATCGAGAACACGGTCGGTACTGAGTATCGTATGAGGGGCACCCGCTGCGTTCCCATGATCGCTCGCCCAGCCGATGCACCGCTGCACGAACGTCCAACCGCCCGCGTCGCTCCCCGTCGCGTGACAGACACCGAAGGAATTGTTGACGCCCGTACTTCTATTATCCTGTTGCTCGATATCCGTGCCGATGAAGAATATCAACTTGTCGTTACCATCCGTGAAACCGGAATGGGCGATAGTGACCGTGCTATCCTCGGTAGCACCAATAGAAGTGCTATGAGTAACGACCGCTAGATCGGCACCATTGAACATAATAACAGTGGCAAAGGGGGCTAGACTAGCGGTATTGACAGTGTTGGTTAATCTGACGCCATCAGTTATTGTGCTCGCCGTTCCCTTGATGGCATTCAAACCACCAATATCAAGAACGTTGTATGAAGAATTGACTGACTTCT
>SDBV01006225.1_pt1 | contig 16607 bp, 21 predicted proteins | sample 2277081 | NCBI WGS metagenome assembly SDBV01 (sample SAMN10402039, study PRJNA504765) | marine sediment metagenome | isolation source: marine sediment core GS10_PC15, 223 cmbsf | place: Arctic Ocean: Southern Knipovich Ridge | collected 2010 | reverse complement strand
TCCAGTATTAACTGGTCCGAAGTTCGAACGTCTGCCATTCTGTGCGATGGCACTTCCGATATTGCGAGCAAACTCTTGATACGCTGATTCGTTGCCTATTAACGTGCCGACTTCAAAGATGAAAGTGTCGCCACCACCAGTTTGCATGTTACTTGCAACACCACCATCTAACAATCCAGCAGTAGCATTTTGTTGATTGAACATATCCAACGCCTCTGGGGTAGGCATGGCAATTGCGATGTCCTCTGCTGACCAAGGTTTCTTTCCAGGAAGTATGAAATCTATAACTCTCATTGCGTTAATAACTATTCCAGCTACAATGGCACCTACTACCTCAAACACCTTTGCTATACCAATTAGTAAAAGGCCTAATGTCTTGATAGCCACAACGAAGTTTTCAGCCAAGTCCTCGTTTTCTGAGAGCCAAACAGCAAACTCTTCCATGTATGGTTCTAGTTGTTTGAAAATCTCAATAAACACAGGAATTAAAATCTTTCCTAATTGTTCTAGTTGTAACTTCATCTCATTTGATAGTATCTCAAACTGTCTGCCTATTCCTTCATTCATTTTTCCGTAAGCTACTTCTACAGCTCCAGCAGAATCTACGCCTACTGCCTTTATATCCTCAAAAAAGGTAGCAGCGTTTGCACCAGTTAAACCCAATACAGCACTAACTGCCTCAGTGCTACCAAATAGTTCTCCCATTTTTTCAATATTTCCACCAGCGGCTTGTGCTACAACATCTAACGAACCTGCTAATCCTATCTCCTTTAGCATAGCCTCGCCTGATTGATAACCAGCTTCCTCTATGACAGCAGCCATTTGTGTTGATGGTAAAATTATCCCCTTTATGGCTTCACGCAACTGTGTAGCTGCTACAGCCGTTGGAGTACCTTGTTTAGTAAGTGTAGCAAGCCCAGCCAAAACAACACTTATCTCAATGCCTGCCGCAGCAGCAATAGGAGCAACTTGGAATAGTGATTTCGATAATTCATCTACTGTAGTCTTGCCTCTCATAGCAGTAGCAAATAACATATCTGCTATTTTAAAAGCATCTTCAACAGGTATCTTAAATGCGTTCATCACGGTGGTTAATCCATCTACTGCTGTTTCTGTATCTGTGACACCAGCGACTGCCAACTTGCTTGCCACCGCCATAAAGACTAGAACTTTATCAAAAGCAACACCAGCAGAAATAGCTTGGTATAAACCACCTGCCAATTCTCCTGAAGCAATGCCCATTTCTTTAGACAACTCTTGAACATCAACTGACATGGCTTCAAATTTTTCTGCCGTTATGTCCATCATTGTCCAGACTTCACGCATGGCCATGTCAAAATCAGCCGCCATTTTAACAACCGCAGTAGAACTAGCGGCAACAAAAATAGCTAATGCGGTCGCTAGTTTAATAAGTTGACCAGTAGTAATATTAGCCTTTGAACCCATGCCTTGAAGTCCAGTGCCAACATCATTTAATACAGCTGAAGCATTATCTTGAGCGGTTATTAATATTTTGGCATCGCCTATATCAACCATTTTCTACCACCTTACCTCCGTAAGCAGAGTTTAATAATTTAACATTAGCCAGCATTTGCTCTGCCGTTTGTACTTTAACTTCACGCTTTGGCATAAAGTCTTGTGGACTGACTGCCTTGGTTTTCTTTGGGTCTCTGTGCATATTAACTTCGGTAGCACATTGCATAGCCATACGCCAATTAAGCCAGTCCTGCTCATTCTTGTATCTGTCAGAAAGGGCTTTATATTCCTTTAATGTTAGGTCTAGAAACGCATCTTCTGATAACTTTAAGTCGTATCTACCAAACGCCCACAACTCTATCCACTTTGGGGCTTCACCACTAAAGGGGGTGTACCTTCACTTTTAGGTGCAGACGCAAGAATACATTCAGCAACTGCTTTGATTACTGGTCCTATATTATTCAAGTCTATAAAGTCTGTCATGTAGTCAAAATCTAACTCATGGTCCTCATGCAAAAGACATGCCCAAAGCAATGTCAGTTTGTCCTTTGAGGACATCGCAGCCATGTCAAAGCCCTTGAATACATCTATCCCTGTCTTTTCTTCAAAGGCGAGCATGCCACGCATGGCAAATTTAAGTTTTCGTACTTTGTCTAATTTTATAGTTACCATATCACTCCTTTTTACTAGGGGCGGCTGTTACACCGCCCCATAAGTTTTATAGTCCGTCTATACATCTGAGAGTGTAAGTCTTTGGTGATTTTCCAGTTTCAGTGACAGTTATCACAATCGTAGTAATAGCACCTGATGTTACCGCTTGCTCACCTGATGCAACTGCTGTAGTTAGAGATATATCTGAACCACCATCTATTACCATTATAATCGTAGTGGCTGCTGGTGCTGTGACTGTCACATTAACGGTAGCCTCTGCCGATGTATCAACACTGTAGATGTAAGTACCTGCTGCGTATGTTGGAATCTCTGCCAATGCACCACTTACAGAACCATCGACTAATATATCAGTTGGACCAGTTGTTGCAGTTACGCCCAAAGTAGGTTTACCCACAATAGACATAGTAGCCGTGAAAGGGATAAGCCCTTCAGGAGTAGCATCACCAGCACTAAACATCGTAATATAAGCCGTTCCTGTCCATGTAGTTGTTGAAAGGGCAGTAGGAAAGGCTATCGTGAAAGTCTCCGATGTTCTCGCTTCCATGTCTGTTTTTAACAGAACAGTACCTGCATCGTCTGGACGAAAGAATCCCTCTATCGGAACGTCACCAGGGTCAAGCAGCCCGGGTATAAATTCCTTGTAGAAGTCTGACGAACCTAGAGTAGTTGTGTCGACCTTTGTTGCCGTTAGATTCACCGACCCTATCCGGGTCAACTCTAACGGTGAGTCCCCATGCCAGGTTAGTGTAGTTGTTGATCCTATCTTTGCTGATGTTACCATTTCTACCTCCTAATAGTTTCTTATCGTTACCGTATAAAAGGACATCGTATTCCAGAATCCAGGTATGTCTGTATATTGGCCACCCTCATCTTGAATATCCTGCCCTTGAACTTCCTCTCTTGAATATAAAATATAATAATTCGTGCCGTCTATCGTGACCTCTGCGTTGTTCAATCCGTTTAGTTCATCATATAAAGCACGGTATATTTTGCGAGACTCTATAGGGTCATTTGCCCAGCAGTTGAATTGAACCGAAGGCATGACGATTGTAGGCACTTCTGCCATCGAAGTACCGCCTCTGGTAAAGAATGAAATAGCCGGTAAAGTGACATTTTCAGGTAGTGGGTTGGCGGCATATATCCTGTTACTGACCAAATCCGTTATCCCTGTTTGTGCTATTAACCAGTCTCTTATGACTATATTTGAGTCTACCATCTCATTTTCTCCTTCATGATCTTTGCGAACTTAGGCATGTTTTTATCCAGTGCTGGCTTGAAATAAGGATACGCTGCCATGTATCGGGTCCCTGTTTCCAAATAACCACCATAACCTGATGTTGAGAATATCTCACTCATTAGCTTTTTAATTATGTATCTAATTGAGCGCGAGTTGTTGCCAGTCCGTGTTTTCCAGGGATGAATTTTAATAATATCGTTGGCTATCATAACCGTTACATCCTTGAGGGTATCCTGAGTAGCCTTCTGCGTTTCCTTAGACAGTTTATCCAACCCCTTATACACTTCTGACATATCGTATTCAATCTTCATGTAAACTCCTGTTGACAATATCATTTATTCATGTTATTGTTTGATTATTAAATAAAGGAGAGTGAAATAATGGATAAAAGTAAAGAATTCATAAAGATGTGTGACTGTCTTGAGATACAGGGATTAAGACCTAAAGATGGTTTAGAAGGTGAATTTATATGTCTCCGTGATAGCGATGAAGAAGGCTATCAAGCTGGAGAATGGCAACCAATAGCTGATTGTAAATATGTATGGCTACCACGCCAAGACCAGTTACAGGAGATGATAGGCGATAAAGATTGCCTAACATTATTGTCTCGTTTCCACTACTCTTGTATACCCATTAGACACTTCAAGGCTACTGCTAAGTGGGTTGAGTTAGATGGAGAATTAGATATGGTGCATGATTCTATTCCATTAAATGAGGTAGAGTGTACATATCCGAAACAATTTACCTCAATGGAACAACTGTGGCTTGCTTTTGTAATGAAAGAGAAATACAACAAAACTTGGACAGGTGAAGAGTGGCTAAGTAATTTACCTCACGGTTCTAAGTAACGATTCTTGATGATGTGTTGCTATACCGTCACTTGCTACCACTGCCGATAATACCTCGTAGGTAATTGAATCTTTTATAACCCTCATCTGTTCCGTTATCCCAACATCAGCAGTGAATAACCTGTACTCGGCCAATACAACTTCAGCACCGCGCTTAACCTCTGTGTTTGTAACAGATACCAAACGGCAAGCCTCGTCTGCTAAGAAAGTATTCCACGTTTTGGCAGGTACACCGTATTCATCAATAGCACCATCGGTATAGGACTGTATAGTGCATGTGCTTAATAGCAAAGACGAATAACTCATTCAGACTCCTCGATTGTACTCCACGCAGTTAAGTCCATCTCTGCATAATCCAGTACAGGTGTAGTGGCTTCTATGGTTCGGTACTTAGTTGCTAATTTCGTTAAATTCTCTACCGATTTCTGAGTGTAAGCGTAGTTTGTTATATTCTCGCTTGTTGCGTTTGTAGCATATTTCGCGGCCCAGGCATCAAGGGCATCAGCAGAAGCCATGTTGATATTGCTTGATTGGGCAGTTAAGAATACCCCTAATTCCTCATCAGTGAATACGGCATCTGCTATAGTCGTATCACCTATATTTAATCTGACTTTACCGACATTTGTAGTAATGTCATACGTGGTTGTCATTGACACCTCCTAATCCTTCTCCAAAACTCAACTGGCGATATAGGCGTTCTTTTAATTGCCATCTCTGCAATCGTAGTCCTGACTACATCTATAACGGCAATCGGTACTCTAATTAACTGTTTTAATGTGTAACATACAGAAGCTGTAGCAACAACACCGATTATGACTGCCGCCCTGAAACCTGCAAATCCATGAGTCACAGAGGCAGAAACTTTAACACCAATCAGGACAGATGAACTTCTAATCCATGCTACTGTTCTCGAAGCTGCGACCTTATTTCCGATTACTACTGAAGCTGACCTGGTGTAACTTATCGCCCTTGAGGCAGATACTAAAACACCGATCAAAACCGATGCTGATTTAACTATTCCCCAAATCTTAGTAGCGGATACTAAGTTACCAATTAAAACAATAGCACTTCTGGTATAGGCTACTGTTCTCGAAGCAGACACTAGATTACCAATACTCACGCTTGCCGACCTGAGATAACCAAATAACACCGAGGCAGAGACGAGGTTTCCTATTAAAACCAATGCACTTCTCGTATAACTAATAGTCCTATCTGCACTGACCAGATTACCTATTATAACAGTCGCTGATCTGGCATATGCGATAGCCCTCGTTGCCGACACTAAATTACCAATGGAAACACTGGCTGATTTTACAATGCCCCATGATTTACTAGCAGTAACTAATACACCAATTAACACAGATGCACTTCGCGTTACTCCAAAGCTAACTGAGGCGGCAACCTTAACACCTATCAAGACTGATGATGTTTTGACAACCCCCCACACTTTAGATGCTGAGACTTTATTACCTATCAACACCGTTGCTGACCTTGTGTATGCAATTGTTCTGGAAGCTACTACAAGGATACCTATTAAAACAGTAGCACTCTTGACTATCCCCCATGACTTTGTTGCTGCTACCAAGTTACCTATTATCACAGAAGCTGATTTGACTATACCCCACGATTTAGTTGCAGTGACCGAATTACCAATAAGGACTAAAGCACTTCTCGTATAAGCTATAGTCCTTGAAGCTGTGACCTTGTTTCCTATTATCACCAATGCTGACCGAGTGTAGTTTATTACTCTCGAAGCAGTTACCAAATTACCAATCAGTACAGAGGCACTTTTAACTATGCCCCATATCTTTGTTGCCGTGACTAGGTTGCCTATCAATACACTAGCACTTCTTGTATAAGCCACAGCCCTTGAAGCAGTTACCAAATTACCAATCAATACTAATGCCGCCCTTGGGTAATCAATCACTCTTGATGCGGTCACTAGGTTGCCGATAATAACTGATGATGTGAATGACCACTGTGCTTCCCTTGCATACCACGTTACCAAATTATCAAATAAACTATCATAAGTAGTTGCTGCCCATGCTGCTGTTTGTTCAATACTATATACACGCAGTTCATCTATAGGTCCATCCCAGGGATTACCACCTTCTGAACCAATCCTTGTTATACCCGAATCAAATCCATAAAGAGCTTCTGGTTCATTAACTATAACTTGTGTATCTACACCATTCAGGTAAAGTTTATAATTACCTATTGTAGTTGCACCACTGCCGTTGTAAGTAACAACAACATGATACCAAGTGTCAAGTGCGATACCCACATCGCCTATATGATACTTCCCAAAATTAGCTTGAGAACCAAACCCAATGTCTCCATAGCGAGGCTCGTTAGAAAAGATTAAACGCCAATTCTGTGTCTGGTCTGTTTTAGAAGCAAAGACAACAGGATATGTTAAATCCCAATCATCTAAATTAACTAACGCTTCAACAGTCCAAGCCGCATTTGTAGCTATAAATGCAGTATTACCAAAGCCTACATAATCATTACTGCCATCAAAGTCCTGTGCATTAGCGACTTTACCACTTGTTGTTTCTATTGGCTCGTTCGCACCTTTCTTTGTTCCATCATTGTCGTGGTTTGTAGAATCATATATTGCAGACGTACTAGCCCCATCTGCCATGTGCTGAGCCATCTCAACGTTATTATTCCAAACAGCTTCTGCTGCTACTGAATTGGTATCACCTACAAGGTTTCCAGCACCAGAACCAGACTCGTCACTTGAGGCATGAGCAGAATCATAATATAAATATATGTCAGTATCAGGAGTCGGCAGTATAGTAGGCACTTTAACATGCAACCACGCTTCCTCATCAGCGTCTACCCACTTCTCTATTTCACATGGTAATTCCGTTGTGCCATCAGAGGCGGTGAGTGCAATCTTCAACCTGTTAGCATCATTACCCAATTCATCAAAGATTTCAGATACATCAGCATTTGTCTTACCAGAAGATGTACTGAGATATAACATGACAGGATAGTTGGTTAAGGTTCTGACTTCGTTGAAGGCGAACTCGTAAAAATCAACAACAGTAATAAGGAAGGCATCATTGTAAAACTTAACTCGTGCTGCGGTTACTTGTTGTGTAGAACCGATAGCCTTCTCTACCCATGTTTTATCGGCAAAGATGCCCTCATAGATATTATGCCACCCACCAGAATAGTAAACATCTATGCTGATTTCGTTAATGTTGATAGCATTATATTCTGCATAAACCCTGACCTTGTCGCAGTACAAACTAGCGTGGGTTAATTCAAGATATGAACTCCAAGCATCACCAAGTGGGGAAGCCGTTGCAGCAGTACCAGTATTCCCATCAAACGCATTTCCCTCGTTTGACCATGCAGTATCAGGGTCTACAAACCCAGTAGGACTTACCCAGTTATCACCTGGAGTTACTGGTAGCGCAATCTTTTTACGGTATGTATATCCAGCTAACCATGCCATTTATGCACCAAGTTTGAACTGCTGTTTTCCTTCACAAGTTACGGTGTCTCCATTCTCTGCGGCTACTGCCGCATTAAAACAGCACTCCATGAAAACAACATCATCATCATCATTTTCTATAGCAAAGCCTGAGACAGACTGTGCGCCTGATGCCGTGAAAACATGGTCTAGTTCTACCGTATCATCTGTGACTGAGGTGGTTGAAACAGTAACACTATCCGCATCTACTAATGTGAATCCGTTGGCTGCCAGTTTAGTAGCACCACCAGGATTAGCAAATGTTGACGCTTCGGCTGCGGTACAAGCACCTGTAAGTCCTACAATTGATTTTACAGCACTACCAGCACCATCACCTGCTGTTGCCATTCTTCTAGCTATTTCGCCATATCCTAATGCAGTTGGTTTTTGTGTCTGAGCCATTTAGAACACCTCCTCTGTTTGTTTTGGTTGGCAGACCTTTAAGCCGCTAGCATCTTGAAACTTTCTAAGGCGTTCCACTATTTCATGTGCAGCTTCATCAGGATCTGTAGCTATGATTTCCTCTAGTGCTTCCTCCAACACTATGTCCTGTATTTTCTTCATGCTTACCTCCAAATACTTTCTTGACCTTTTTAACTATATACCCTTTTAATTCGCACACTATGCACAGCTCATCCTCACAGTCTTTTGGATGTCCACACTTGGGACACTTCTTACAACTCATCCCATTTTCTCTTTACCTTAAAAGGAAACAGGTAGTTGGTTAGTGTTAAATCACCTTCTCTAAATCCTGTTGGTAGGACATCGTCTCTGTGCTTCATGCAATACAAAGCCCTCTTTCTGTCCCACTCTCCAAAGAAGTAATTGAACCATCTGCTACGTTTCTTTTGAACCTCGATTAGTTCGCCAACATTACCACCACATATAGCACACTGTTTAACGGTAATCTTTCCAAACTCATCCTCCTCTCCTGTTTCAAAGTCACTAAACATGACATGGCACTTTTGACATTTACCGCTTCTGTGACTTTCCCTTGCTTCGAGTATAACTACTCCACCATTGGTTTTACTTAGTATATTTATTCCTGTCATTTTCTCTCCTTTTATCTGACGTATTCATGTATCCCCATAAAGAAATCTATCCATGCATTATTTGTTGCGTTCTTAGCCCTTACCCAAATCTGACATTCTCCTGTAGGACATCTTGGCACCATCAGGTCTATTGGTGAACCTTTCCTAGCTTCCTGAACCATGACATCGCTATATTGTCCATCTCCCTCTGCTTCTGCCATAGTTCCGGACCCATAGATAAGTCTCAGTACCCAATCTGTAGCATTGCTTGCTGCCGTTACCTCTAGCCTATGTGGGTCAAATCTAGTCATGCCTGCCATTGCAGGGGTATCATCAGTTCCTAATACAAGAGCCTCATCATTAGCATCTGCTCCAAATATACCAGCACCACTTATTGCCCTGTAAGGTGCAAGACTCGCTTCCTCTCCCCAATCAGTGGCTGTTTGTGCGCCTAGTTTTCCAAACCACCTCTCGCGATTATGTAAATGGTTTTCAGTTTCGTAAGCCTCTTGTTCAGTAACTATTAACAGAGAATATAATCTCCGTAATGTTCCAGTTTTATCAATCATTATGGATACCCCAACTCAAATAATAATCTATGTTCATCTGCTGTTAATGCCCTCGACCATGCTCTTGGTCTGTGAAATCTGCCCTTTAACCAGTTAGAATCTTCTGTGTATCTACACCCTATTCTAAAATCATTTGCTACACTGGACTCAGGGTCGATTAACACATCGCCGTCAGAAGGGATAGGTTGTCCATCTCTGTAATGTTGAGCCGTAGTGCCTGTTCTTGAATATGAGAATAAATGCCATTCGTTATATGCCCATCCTAAAGAATTTGTGGCTGTCCTAAAGGTTGCCCCTGCTGCATGATGGTGTCTAACCGTCATGTATCTCAATGCCCCAATCTCTGATAGATAGACTTCCCATCCGCTATCACTAACCACATATTTACCAAAGACTATCTGCGAAGTCTCTCCACTATCACTCCAGTGAAACCATATCGCTACACTGTAATCTGTTGATGTGAAATTAAGATTGGTACAATCAGCAGCCGGTATGTCTAAGAATTGTCTAGTGTCTATCAATGGCAAAGCAGGATTGATAGATAATCCATATCTACTAGCCGATAACTGCATCCATAGTGGATTACCCAATGTAGCATGTGACGTTGCCATTGAGTGATTTCTTGACTCATCGTGAAACAACGTGCCTATTGCCTCTAGCATGGATAAATCAAGTTCTATATCTGTATTCAATTCCAGGTTGTCGTAAAATGTTCTAGCCATTAACTATCCTCTTTGCATTTGCTGTAAACTACTGTATACTTATTGGAAAGGAGAGTGATATGAGAGAGATAAAATACAGGCAAGCAATAATCATAGATGGTAAATTTAGAAACTGGCATTATTGGGGATTAATAGATGGAGCTTTTGTTGGTGCGGACACTGGTATTTGTTCACCTACCACAGCGATAGAGAGAAGTTATCAATTTACAGGACTCCACGACAAGAATGGAGTAGAGATATATGAGGGTGACATTCTATTGGTTGTAGAAGGACATAAAGAAGGGTGTGATTGTGAACATTGTTTTCCAGTTATTATCGGAGAAAAATTAAAAGTAATCACATTAGAAGATAGATGGGCATTATCGCCAGCAGCCTACGAACCACAAGAATTTATTTGTGATTGGTGTTCTGCTGCTTGGCAAGGATTGATGTCTCCTAATCATGAAATAGATATCGGTTGCTATACGGAAGTCATAAGCAGTATTCATGCAAATCCAGAGTTATTAGAAAACTAAATTTCGTAGAAAACCTGCCATATATAATCTCTGGCTACGCCTGCTGTCCTTTCCATTGTCACTGAAATACCGTATCTGTTTGGTTCAAGTGATATGACGAGTAACTCAGGTGATACTAAACCAACGTAAGTCACCTCGTCCTGTAAAATACGGTCAAATATTAATATGGGAGTGACCTGTGCATATTGTCTGATAACGATAGTCTCCCCTGCCGTCTGGTCAGTACAATCAATTTTGACACATATCGGATTATAGACACCAAGAGGCAGAGCATTGATATAGACAGTCTGTTCTGTGCCATCTGTAGTTATCGTTCCGCCTGTTTCTGCCAGCGTAGGCAAGGCGTTTGTAACCGCCATGATAGTGTCAACGTCTGCTTGTAGTAAAACAACATCAGCATCGAGGTCTGCTATGTCAGTCTCAATATCTGCTAGAGTATCCTCTATATCATCAAGCTGGTCGTTTACCTCTGTTAAATCAGTTGGATTGTGTACGCCTTCGCCGCCCATTATGGTTTATACCCCTCACTGATTGTCATGTTGCTCATCTCTCCCTCTGTTATTCCATATATCTCACCTAACCATAAGTTACTTTGACCGATATGATAACTGCCACCTCTCGGATTTATTCTCATACCAGAGCCAACGACAGCAGCATTTCCAAGTGATAGATATATAACACTAGCACCATCGTTTACCAGGTTAATGCTGACTCTATTAGGGTTAGCAGCCCTCACTAGCGTTGATATACCCAATACGGTAACATAGTCAGTGTGTGCGCTTGGTATGGGAAAGATTCGAGGATCAGGCATCAGGTATATCTCCGTCTGCAAGTACGTCAAATTCAGTGAAGTAGATAGGCCATTTCTCAGCACCCTTGCGAGTACACTCAGAAACAGTACATTTATTACCTTGCCTTAATTGACACTTGACTTCTTTGCAGTATTTTATATTGTATGGAATCCTATCATCTGCCATAATTGCCTACCAATAAGTCACTGTGAAGTTACCAGCAAACGTACCATCATATTCAAGGTGAATGCCAGTTTCCATTTTACAATCATATATGAATGTCATCGGCTGGCATGAAACCTGGACAGCACTTCTTAGAATCAAAGTACCTATTAGAGTGCCTGCATTATCTATACCATCATATACCCCAACATCACCCACGGCTGTCATGCCGTTAAATATTATCGTATGTAAGACACACGGCCCACTAAAAATCTCAGGGTCAGTAGTTGCTGTTACATTAACTTTATTCCAGGGAAAATCAATTACTGGATTTGGCATATTTACCTCCATTTCTCCTTATACCCTAGAAAAGGGGCAGGAAAGGAGAGTAACCTGCCCCTGAACTAGCAATTAATTTAGCTACTTGTTGCTCCACCCATGTAAGTAGCCCTCCAATCCTGCGTTACTCCACCAAAGAATAAGCGAACACGGTAGAGTACATTGTCAGTTGCGAAGTCGCCACTCATTGGGCCAATCGCTCCGCCGCCAACAGTTACCTTGTCGCTTGCCTTCATACAGATTTCAGGTCTCTCGTGTCCACTAAGATGTGCAACCTCTATAGCTGCTATATCATTCGGATCAGCAAATAGATACCAAGCAGTGTTAGCAGAGTTAGTGTAGGTAGGTTCATTAACAAGGCTTGCTATGGGAAGATATGGGTCAACTATTAAAGTCAATCCGTAGTTGGATACAACATTAGTAGTAGGCCATGCTGTTCCACCTGCACCACCTGTATAACGCTTTTCAGTTGATGTCAGGATTTGGCGACCTGTCAACTCAAGAGCTGGGGGTACTACCAGGTATTTAGCTCTGTTCTGAATTGGCTCACCATTGGCATCTGTGAAGGCTGCCATAGCCTCAAGCCCTTGCTCTAAGTATCCGATAGTTAGGGCACCAGCAGTTTTATTTATCTCACCAGCGAAAGTCGAATACAAGGGGCCACCAAACGTATGGACATCAGCACCAGCGGTAGTTGTTTGGTCGTAAGCGTATAATATACTGGTTATCCGATGTTCAGTCCTTATCCCAGCCCTGGCAAATCTCTCTGGTGTATCCTTCAAAGCACCAAGGTCATCGTTTATTAGTGATTCCCAGGATATGTCAAACTGTCTGCCATATTTCTTGACTGCCAAGGTGTATTTATTCTCATCCCTGTCGCTTGCCAGGTACTCTCCCTTCTCTGCTACCTCAGCCAGGTATTGATCTCCGCCAGTAATAGCAAACCTATAAGAATCCTTGAAGTCCCTCACGGTTGACATCTTTACAAATGCCTTCCATACGGGGTCAACAGCCTTATAGCTTGCCAATACTTGCCTGTCTAGTACGTCACCAAACAGGTTAGGGAAGTCCGAAGTTGTCATTACTTCCCGAAGTTTATATTCGTGTCTATGGGCTGGATCACCAGCTGCATTACTGAGCAGGTTATTAAAAGCGGTAATCTCTGCATCAGTATGTCGTATGCCCCTTTCATTGAAGGACGCATAACCCTTCCAGTCCTCCATTAACTTCATTAGTTCCATTGATGGTTTTCCTCCTGTGTTTATTTATATCGTAATAAACTTCTCTAAAGCCATCACAATGGCTGGTTCAATCTCTAATGTTTCAGGTAGTTGTACTTTCTGAATTACCACTTCAACTGATTGTGTCATTAGTTCAGCAAATTCTTCGGCAAACTTTGTCCAGTTCTCGTCACCTGGCTTTATACCAAGCTGTTGTGGATTGTCCTTGCTAGGCGTACCATACGTCCTAACTAACCCATCCCTTACCTGCTCGGCTGGTACTAGGTGTTCGTTAATCTTCTGCACAAGTTTTGCAAGTGCAAGGCTTGTCTTTACTGGAAACTTCATGGCTATTAGTTGCTGTAGTGGTTCTTTTACGTTAAAGATTTCTGCGTTTGTTAGTTTCATTTATTACTCCTTTTAATTTACCTTATTAGAGTGACTTCTTAGAAGTCTGCGAATCCTGCAATATAGAACGTTGTGCCGTTTGAGACGCAACGTATCTTGTGCGTGGCGTTAGCACCTGTCGCATCCGTATCAGCGGTGCAACCCTCTGTGCCGTCATCGCTGACGAAGTGTAAGACATTAGTGATACTGGTATCGAACTTCATCGCTGCGGTGATTGAACCACTCCCATCATCTCCCCAGAGAATTCCGATTGGGGCGATACAAGAGGTGTTCGTGCGAATGTAAATTGCAGAGAGTAGGTTGTTCGATTCTAAGTGGCAAAGGATGCCATAATCAGGATAAGAAGTACCACCGCCGCCTTGCTTGACAAAGATGCCCTGTGTACGACCGCTATTGTCAGTCTTGACATTGGAGATGTCGGCATAAATGGCTCGGATTGAACCTGTGGTAATAGTGGATGTCGCAGTTTGGGCTGCACTGAAATCGCCGCCCTTGAGGGAGTCAGCGATGGTGAGGGCGGACCCCGCGTTGTCTAGGCTTACGCTGCCCATGACACCCACAACCATGTTAGCTATATGAGCGCCTGGAGTGTCCATAACCAAGTCAGTGCGTCCTCTTACGCCGTACATATCCTGTACGTCATCTTCTGCTGTAATACGAGAATAGATAAGTCCTTGGATACCACCTGCGGGTGTGGCAGCAGTAGCATAGGCACGCATGAAAAGCCCTGATATATAATCAGTCATAATACCTGTACTCATAATGACAGATTTAACATTACTGGTATTAACTCCCCAAGCGATAGGATTGGCAATAGTTCCTTGAACATGGTCAATACCCTTGTCGGCAACATTCCCAACCATCAGCGGGTCACAATGAACCTTGACTGCTATTACACCAACTCCACCACCAGTTAAACTTCCTAGTGCATAACCAAATGGTACTTGCACAACACTATTGCTGATTTTGCTTATTTCAGCATCACCTGTTCCATCACCATCTGCGGCACCTGGCAGCGCACCTGCTCGAATGAATAACGGGTCTCCGATTTCAATATCACTGTCCCCATCATCATCCTCTGCATATACTGGTAGATTCCATATCCCCTCTGTATCTATGGCTATAAAGTCTGCGGTTGATGAAGCAGATAAAAGCGCTACACCTACAGCCATGCCGTATGTAGTTGGTGCAGCAGCATCACATACTATAACTGGATCGCCTTTGTCTACAAACCCATCATCATGTTTAGTATGTATGAGTTCATCATCACGAACTGTAATGTGTCTACCCTTATAAGTAGACGAAACCTCTGTTCCTGCATCCAAAGCCCCTGGATATACTCCTGCTTGTGTTCCTGGCATTTTGTTTACCTCCTAAAATTTAATTCAGTCCCTTGACTGCTCGGATAACTACCATTGTCATTGTGTCTTTGAGCCTCCAAGATTTAACCCTTTGCGGCTATCTCAGCCTTCTTGTCATCGAGCCCCAATCCCTTGAATGATTCCTTCAACGCTTCCTTATCTTTCTCAGGAGTAGAGTTGCTAGGTCCCATGTGTGTGACCTTACCGCTCTCAGTAAGCTTAGCGACATATTCCTTCTCCGCGGTTATCGCTTCCTCTATACCGTCAGCAGTTTCCGAATCCTTGAACCTCTCCCGTATTCTTTCCTTGGCAGCTTCTAGTAACTCAGCTTTGTCAACTGCTTCTTTTACGATAGCACTTGCATCAGCCTTCGCCTTTTCCTTTACTGCTTCAGCCTCCTTGGTTAGAAGTTCGTCCCTCTCGGTTGTGAGTGTCGTTATTGTTCCCTCTAATTCCGTAACCTTTTCTTCTAGTTCCATCTTGATTTTAGCCTCCTGTAGTATTATTGCCCTGACATCTGATTCTAGTTCCTTAACCAAGTCAGGACGATGTTCCCTCAAAGTCGATATATCAATCAAGTCAATGTCTAATCTTTTGTCTGATTCGTAAAACGTGACGATGCCTCCAGCCCCAGGTTCAGTTACAAAATCAACTGACCTGGCAGCAACTAGCTTCTCGATTATCAGAGTGTCCTTGCCATCGATTTTGCCCTTCGAAGCACTACCTACTGCATTGATAGAGATACCCATTTCTGACAACATATCCTTATCTCTGAGGCTTGCTAGTTTGGTCATCATCCAAGACTCGATAATCTCTGATACTCCAGTAACTACTCCGCTATCGTCGACTGTTACATCTTTTAGTGTCGCAACCCAGTCCTTTATCGACCTCTCAGGACGTTCCGCATCCTCCGATTCTGTTGGATGGTCTGCATACATCTTTTGACCTTCAAATACCTTGTGGTCTCTTTTTAACATTTCAGCAGGGTAATATCTATCTTCCGTAGCATTGAATCCTGGTTTAATTACAATAACCGTTGCCCTGCCCTTATCGAACTTAGCTTCTGTCAAAGGAACATAGGTGTTTAATATCTCACGAGTCTCTACTGTTTTAACGTGCTTTGACATATCTTCCTCTATTCCCAATTTACGATATTCCATTCTTATCTTACGCTTGGCATCTGCTGAATCAATCAACACAACCTTCTGCCCTTTGTAGCCACCTTCGCACAACATGGCTGAAATCTTACCTAGTTGAAATTTAGTTACACCCTTGTCTGTCGTTTCCCATATCCTCAGTTTCCACGTTTCAGAATCTTCAACGTCTGGAGTATAAGCAAAGGCTTCCATCGGATACTTAATGCCGTCCTCAGTCTTTACCAATCCTTGTTTTTTAAGCCATACTAGCGTGCTAGTGGCTTCTTTAACTGCCTTGGCTACCTTATCATCGTCTGTGTCCTCATTTGATAACAATTCCTGACACAGTTCAACAATCTTTTTAATCCTGCCAGAGTCCATTGTAGCGTTACGCCTGCCAACCTCTTGGACAATCTCAGAGTATTTAGATTGTAGAGATTCCATTGGTACATATTCTGTCTTTCTAATTACTTTCTCAGGTTCGCCAAATTCAATCACGCCGTCTACGCTTTCTGAATATGCTATCTTATAAGACTGCCCATCAATGTTATAGATAACCTCAGTGTCAAAAACATCTTCAACCCAAACATGCTCAGGCTTTGGCGTTATAGCAGGGGACACGCCATAATAAGC
>SDBV01006223.1_pt1 | contig 16608 bp, 14 predicted proteins | sample 2277081 | NCBI WGS metagenome assembly SDBV01 (sample SAMN10402039, study PRJNA504765) | marine sediment metagenome | isolation source: marine sediment core GS10_PC15, 223 cmbsf | place: Arctic Ocean: Southern Knipovich Ridge | collected 2010 | reverse complement strand
CCGCATGGCGAGCCACGCCGGGCGCCATCGCCTGGCTGCGGACCGCCTCCGGCGTGGGGTTGCCGGGAACGGGTCCTGAGTCGTTCGACTTCTATGACTTCTCCGACGAGCTGCGCAAGTTGCCGTGGGTCGAAGAGGAGCTCTGGCAGATCGATATCCGTCGTCTGCCGGCCGATTGTATAATGGAAGGTGAAGAGACGCCTCCTTGGGCCACGATCGTGGTCGACGCCGCGGCCGGAGAAGTCGTGGCGTTGGAAACCCAGCCGGATCGACCCACCGACGAGGAGATTCTCGAGGCACTGGTCGGCGCCATGTTGCATCCCTTGGTTGGCGAACCGCGCCGGCCGGAAACGATCCACACGGCCACCAAAAAACGACTCAAAGTGTGGCAAGACAAACTGGCCGACGTACAAGTCACTTGCCTCTACCACAAGCCGATGGAACACCTCGACAGGGCGATGGAGAGCCTCAGCGAATTCCTTCCCCGGGCATCGGACCGAATGGCCGGCGGCAACGTGATGGCCGACGTCTCCGAATTGGCCGAACTGCCTCAGCACCTCGACGAGGTCTGGCAGATGGACGCTTATCAACTGTCCACCTGGATCGACATGGAAGATGCCCCGGGCCGCCCCTGGGTGATCCTGGTGGGTGATCGAACGAACGATCTGGTCCTCACGTTCGAGCTCAGCATGGAAGCGCCTTCGCCGGAACAGTTTCGTGCCCGACTGGCCGACGCCATGCACGGGCCAATGGCCGAGCAGCCGCGTCGTCCTCGAGAGGTCGAGGTTCGTTCGGAAGATCATCGCCACATCGTCGGGCCGTTACTCGAGGAGCTTGGCGTGCAATGCACGGTCAGCAGCGATCTGGACATGCTGGACCATGCCTTCGGATCGCTCAGCAAGCGGTTTGACGGAGATTCGCCGCAGTTGGCTTTGGTCGAAATCCCCGGCGTTGCGCCGGAGCACGTGGGCGGGCTGTTCGAAGCGGCCGCCGACTTCTACCGCCGGGCGCCATGGCAAGACGTGCTCGACGACTCGGCGCTGAAGATCGAATGTGAACAGCTTGACGGCGGGCCATGGCATGCCGTCGTGATGGGTCAGTCGGGTATGGCTCCGGGCCTGGCTATGTATTTCGATGCAGAGTGTCTTAGTGCGATCCTCTCGGGCGATCTGTCCGACGAAGAGGCCGCCCAACAGACCTCGGCCATGTCGCTCACCTTCGACGAAGAATTCACCATCGCCCCGGCCGACCTGGAAGCCGCCGAACAGTTCGGTTGGCCGGTCGCCACACCGGAAGCCTATCCCTGCACCATGCGGATCGAACCGGGACCGACGCGGCAGGCATTTGTACCTTCGGAGTTGGAGTTGCTGGAGGCTTGCCTTCGGGCGATTCCCGATTTCCTCACCGCCGACCGGCAGCGGCAGAAAATCGACGTATCCACCGCGTTTGGGACGGTGAAATTGGATCTTTCTTGGCCCGAATTGGATTGACCGCCCGGGCCCCTTTCCGGCGATTTGGGCGACGAATTACTTTGGCCTGCAACGAGTTGCGTCAAACTGCCGATGGCAGCGGTTGCTATGGTGTAAACGGGCATAGCGATTGCCGGGCCGGCCTGGATTGCCTAGAATACCTAGGGCTGGTTTTGTCGTTGATTCACCGCAGAATCCTTAACATAATGGGGGAAGAACAGACGAGGCTCCAAGGATGGCTTGCTTCGCTGTACCCTTCCGGCTAATTGCCTAGCCATTGTTGCACACCTTTTGAGAAAGGGCTTTTCATGTCGAACATTGGACGAATCAGCATTGCGTTGGCCTTGGTGGCCGTGTTGGCCTGCTTCACCATCAGTCTGGCCAAGGGAACTTCACAGACCGCCGATGTGGCGAGCAAGGTGGCCGCAGGGACCGAGACGAGCCTTGACGCCGCCGGCACGCAGCTAGCCGCCCGGTATCACTTGCGGAAGCGCACCTCGCGGTTCTTCAAGCGAGCCACCAAGGGCAGCAAGGGCCGATCCCGCACGGTCGACGTCAGCGGGAGCGACGATGAGGGTCAGATCGCCGGGCGATACCACTTGCGTGGTCGCACCTCGCGGTTCTTCGACCGCGCCGGCAAGCAGATCGCCGCCCGGTATCATCTGCGAGGTCGTACTTCGCGGTTCTTCGACCGCGCCACCGGCTGATCGCAGCATCTGAACCACCGAGACTGCGGGGTGGATTGAATTGCAGCGAGACTCGCGCGGGGGATTCCGGTAGGATCCCCGCACCGCGTGGGTTCGCCGCGATTCAATCCACCCCGCGGTCGTTTTATAGCACGACCTCGAACCGCAGTCCGAAGACCAAGGCGTCGCGCCCGTTGCCACTGGGATTTGCGATGTATTGGAAGTCGGGTTGGATCGCGGTCCAGGGCGAAAGCGGCATCTTGTAGAACAACTCGATCGCCGATTCGACCGTGGTGTTGGGCAACCGATCGCTAAAGCGCAGGGTCGCGATACCCAAGCCCAAAACATCTTCGTCGCGGCCGGGGATCAGGCCCGTGTAAATCATTCCCACGCCCAGGTACTGGTGGGCCACATTGCGGTCTTTTGGCGCCCAGCCGTATTGAAAGAATACGCCCAGCCCTTGGACGTCTTCTTCGTCGTGAGCGTGTTCCTTCAGGACGGTCTGTTCCACCTCGATGTCGACGCCATGATTCCCGTCAAACGGCGCGCCGCCGGCAAGATTGTCAAACCGGTCGCTGTGATACCAGAGACCGCAATGCGCATCGCCGTGCAGAAGATTCCAGAGTTTGTACTCGGTCTGAATCTCGTAGATCGAGAAGGTCACGCCTTCGCCCGAGAAACCCCAGTTCCCGCCGTCCGGCGCGCCGTCCCATACCCCGGCGTTGAAGGAGAGCCAGTCGTTGGGCCGAAACAGGACCACGGCCGCCATGCTCGGATCGGGAAAGGTCGGCAGGGGAATCGTGGGATGGAACCCAAAAGAGGAGTTGATGAAGTCCAGCCCCATCTGTACGGAGGCGAAAGCCACATTGGCGTCTTGCTTACCCAGCGTGACCGTAATGCACCCGTCCAGCAAGCTGTGCTCCCACCAATACTCACTGACCTGCATGAAATCGGGTGCGTCGAGGTTACTGAGGACCTGGAAGTCGCCGACGTGTTCTTCGGTGATCCCCCGGCCGTGGCCGTTTTCTGCGTAGATGAAAAACGTGCCGCCGGGGGCAAGATTCATCTGGTCCAAGTTGGCCGTGATGGTCAGGTCGAGGTTGCCGCGGTATTCGGTCGCACGGTTCGTGTTGAGCCCTCCGCGCATGTTGGTGAACACTTCACCCGTGTAGATATACTCGGCAACCAGCCCGCCCCGGCCGTGCAGCCACGTTCCCAGTAGCCCGGGATCGAATTCCCGCTGGGCGACCGTGCCAGGCAGCGTTTCCCGATGGAGGGCTTCCTGGTGGATGTCGGGCGTTGGTGGATCGGCGCAGAGCAGACCACTTCCCATGGTCGCGAACAAGAGGATTGCGAGACTACAGCACGCGAAGACGCGCCACGTGAGGCGAGTTGCTGTAGGGGAGGCTGGTTCCGGCAGGTTCATATTGATGCTATCGGGACGGCACGCTCCGGTTCTTCATTCTTGCCTTCCCAAATGGCGTGGTGGCACGGGCGGACGAACCACCCGTGCCACCCCAACTTCAGGAGGTAGTTTCCGCACGCGGGCGGTTGGCCTGCCCCGCCGTGTGCTCAGTGCTGCCTCTTACAGTACGATCTCGAATCGCAAGCCGATCGCCACGGCGTCGCGTGCGCCGGCGCCGCCCGGATTGGAGATGTATTGCAGGTCGGGCTGAATCGTGGTCCAAGGCGACAGCGGAGCCTTGTAGAAGAACTCGAGCGTGGTTTCATCCGTTTCGGGCGTCAGGTCGCTGAAGATCACGTGGGTAACGCCCAGTCCCGTGATGTCGTCGTCGCGGCAACGAATCAAGCCTTTGTAAACCAGGCCCGTGCCGAAGTGCTTCTGGATCTCGTTGAGCTGTTCCGGGGCCCAACTGAACTGGAAGAAGACACCCAACCCCTGGGCATCGTCCGCGTCGGCATATTCCTTATAGATCAACTGATCGGCGCCCAAATAGACGCCATGATTTCCGTCGTGGTCGGGTCCGCCACCGAGATCGGTGAACGAATCGTTGTGGTACCACGCCCCGACGTGGAAGTCACCCGGCAATTGTCCGCAACACAGCGCGTATTGCGTTTTGAGCTCATACATCGAGAAGACGGTACCCGCGTCGGAGAATCCCCAGCTTCCGCCGGTGGCGGCGCCATCCCAAACGCCCACCTTGAAGTCGAGCCAGTCGGTCAGTTGGAAGAACGTGACCACGCCGGCCGCCGGGTCGGGGAACGTGGGCAGCGGGATCGTCGGGGTCACGCCGAATGAACTGCCGATAAAGTCACCCCCAAGATCCACCACCGCGAATTCCGCGTTGGCGTCCTGCTTGCCGATCCGGAACGTGATCAGGCCGTCGAGGATGGCCCGTTGCCACCAATACTCGCTCAACTGCATGAAGTCGGGCGCGTCGATATTGCTGACCCCTTGGGCGTCGCCGACGTGGTCCTCGGTGATTCCGCGGCCGTGCCCGTTTTGCCCGTAAAGGAAGATCAGCCCGCCGGGAGCGAATCCCATCTCGTCCAGGTCGGCCGTCATCACCAGGTCGAAGTTGCCGCGGTATTCGGTGGCATTGTTGGTGTTTATGCCACCCCGCGCGTTGTTGAAGACTTCGCCCGTGTAAATGTATTCAACCGTAAAACCGCCGCGCCCATGGAAGAGAGAGCCCAGCAGTCCCGGGTCTTCCTCGGGTTCGGCGTATTCGGCTTCGTCGTATTCTCCGCCGTCGTCCTGTGTCGCACGGGGTTGTGCGGATTGTTTCGCTGGTTCCGGTTCACCGTCAATGCCAGGGTATCTACGGAAGAACGTGGCGTGTGCCAGACTGGCCGATAACAGCAGCACGACCAGCGTCGTGAGAACTGAACGAGAGCGGACGGAACGATTCATGGTCTACCCTTTTCCGTGGAGCAGTGAGACATTATTAGCCCGAGGCCGCCCCTGGTCTCTTTCTCGGACGATAAACGCGATTTTACTACTGGTATCGACCGCGCCTAGCCGTAAGCGAAATGTCGTTTCTCCGGGACCGTCTGTGACCGTTGCGACGGTTGAATCTCAGATTCGGCTTGAACGACGTCTGTCGAATGGACCGCCGCAGAAAGGCCATTTGGCGCACGATTATCCCCGGTTTTCCGACAGTATCGAACGTGACGATTGTGAACGACTCACCGCCGGCACCTCGCCATTCCCGCTCAGCGGGTGACGACAATGCTCTGCTCGTCGGGCGCGACGACGGCGCCGATCTGCCAGAAGGGTTCCTCGTGGCGAGCCATGGCAGCGGAGAAGTTCTCGAGGTGATCGGCCGGCAAGGCGATCAGCAGTCCGCCGCTGGTTTGGGCGTCGAAAAGAAGCATCTGCTCCGTTTCCGAGAGGTCGTCAGCAAAGCGGACGCCTTCTTGATAGGCCTTTCGATTCCGCGCCGATCCGCCCGGGAAGAGGCCCGCCGCGCCATACTCGGCGGCCCCAGAGAGCAAGGGGACTTTCTCATAATTCAGATGCAACGTGACGTTGCTTGCCTGGGCCACTTCCGTGGCATGGCCCAACAATCCAAATCCGCTCACGTCGGTGGCCGCCTTGGCGCCGGCCTCCAGGGCGGCTTCGGAAGCCACACGATTGAGCCGACTCATCCAGTCGATGGCCTCCTGGACGTGCTGGGCTTGGGCTTTGTCGCGCTTGGCGGCCGTGGTGATGCAGCCGGTCCCCAACGGCTTGGTCAACACCAACACATCGCCGGCCCGCGCCTCGCCTTTGGTCAACAACCTATCAGGATGACCCAGGCCGATAACCGCCAAACCGACCTTCGGCTCCTTGTCTTGCACGCTGTGTCCACCGGCAATCACGGCCCCCGACTCGCGGACCTTTTCGGCCATCCCGCGGAGGATTTGTTCGAGCACTCCATCGGGCAGGTCTTCCGGCACGGCGACAATGTTCAACGCCAACAGCGGCCGACCACCGATCGCATAGACGTCGCTCAGCGCATTGGCCGCCGCGATCACCCCGTAGGCATAAGGGTCGTCGACGATTGGTGTGAAGAAATCGGTCGTAGCAATCAGCGCCTTCTCGTCGTCAAGCCGATATACGGCCGCATCGTCAGGCACGCCCAACCCAACCAACAGGTCGGGATGTTCGGCCGGATCGAATATCTCCTGTAGCGGTCGCAGGACCTGCGCCAGGGCCTCGGGGCCCAACTTCGACGCTCACCCGGCACACGCGGAGAGGGCAGTCAGACGGAAAATGTCTTCTCGGGTCATTGGGGAGTTGTAAGTTGTGAGTTGTAAGTTGTAAGTTGTGAGTTGTAAGTTGTGAGTTGTAAGTTGTGAGTTGTAAGTTGTGAGTTGTAAGTTGTGGCCCTGATAACTGATTACCAAAAAACTTACAACTCACAACTTACAACTAAGAACTGCTTGGATGGAACTTCTGGCGATAGGCGTCGACCGAGATCATCGGTTGGCGTTCGATCTCTTCGATGTTGTATTCCACCTGGCGATAGTTCCCGTCGCCGACCTCGTATTGCCGCATGATGCTGGGTAACTCATGCTGGAACTGGGCCAATTTCTCGCGTTTCAGCCGCGACATAAAGGTCCGCAACACGCCGAACGCCATCCGCCCCAGGGCGACCGTCTCCTGGTTGCGATGGATCCGCCGGTCCAGGTCGGTTTGGGCGAAGGCGTACAGCCCCAGCCGTTCGTAGATGTCGATCAGCATGGCCGTCTCCACGCCGTAGCCGACCGGGAAGGCAATCTGTTCGAGAATCGAGCGCCGGCCCGCGTATTCGCCCGAGAGGGGTTGCAGGATGGCGGCCAACTCGGGATAGAACAGGCTGAACAACGGGCGGATGAGGATCTCGGTCACCCGGCCCCCGCCGGTCGGACGCAGTCCTTCCGAAAAGGCCAGCGGCCGATCGTAAAACGCTTTGACGTAATGCACTTCCGGATCTTGAATCAGCGGCCCGACCAGCCCGTAGACGAACCGCGGGTGGATGTTCTTGATGTCGGTATCGACGTAGACGATGATATCGCCCCCCAGCAGGTAGAGCGCCTTCCAAAGGTTCTCACCCTTGCCGCGTTGTTCGCCGCATTCGGTCAGTTGCTCGGCAGCCACGTAGACATCGGCCCCGAAGCTGGCCGCGATCTCGCAGGTGCGGTCGGAACTACCCGAATCGATCACCGCGATTTCGTCCAGCAACGGATATCGGTCGGCCAACTCGGCCTTGAGAATCACGATCTCCTGGCCGATGGTTTTCTCTTCATTGAGCGTGGGCAGACAGAGGGAGATCTTGAGGTTCTGTCGCTCTTTTGATTCCACCAGTTGCTTGATGTCCCAGAACATCGAGTGATGGAACGTCCGTTCGGTCAGCCATTTCTCAGATTTCATCGCGTGTCCCTTCGTCGATGGCCCCGTTGTCGACAGCCAGAATGACGCCCAACAACTGGGCCACGCCCTTGAGGATCGGGTCGATCAACACGTAGTCGGGGCTCCGTTTGCGGCTTCGGACGCCTCGCGATATTCCCAACGTGACGGCCGGGATGTCTCGGGCAATGAACTCGGAAAGCTCCGACGGGCTGTGACCCTGATCCGGTTCGATACCCAGCGAGTTCATCACTTCCAAGACGCTCTTGACCAGCGGATGGGAAAAGGGAATGCCTCCGGCGGTGGTCTTGAAGAACAGGTCCAGATGGGCGTCGACCGCGTGCCGGGCCGACATCTCGGAGACGATGTCCTGGATCTGGTGATGGATCTGCTCGATCATTTCGTCGCTGTGGCTGACGATTTCCAGGCCCAGTTCGCCATGGTCGGGTTCCACGTCGTAGGCCACTCCGGCTCGCACCTTACCCATCCGAATCGTCGTAAAAGGTCGGTTGGGTGTGGAGATGCCCAGGATCCGATTGATGATGTGGTTCAACACGATCAGGGCGCTTTCCGACCCGTAGCTTCGCGACGGTTCGGGATGGACGTGGCAAGAGATATCGCCGCGAGCGGTTCCGATGGAAAAGAAGTTGACCCTTCCCAACTGCATCCCTTCCACGCAGATGCCGCCATCGATTTTTTCCGAGACGTGATCGAGAAAGAAGCGGACACCCGCGTGGTTGCCGTGTCCGAGTGAGTTGGTCGAACCGAGCAGGATCAAGTTGCTGTCCAACTCGATTTCTAAATGATTCAACACGGCCGGCAGCATGGAAACGATGGCCGCTCCCAAGGCGTTGTCCCCCACGCCGGGCCCAATTACGCGATCGGCCTCGACGGTCACGCTATGGTCGAGATTGGCCGGGAAAATCGTGTCCAAGTGGGAGACCAGCAGGATATTGCGGTCTCCCGTCTTGCCATGCACGCGTCCGACGGCGTTACCCACCTCGTCGGCCGCCGCGTCGCTAAGCCCGCTCTCGACCAGCCGATCGAGAAAGATGCGTACTCGAGCTTCTTCCTCGCCGGTGGGCGCGGGGATTTGGGCGATCATGACCAAATTGGCCAGCAGCCGCTCGCGCATCGGCACGAGCGCCTCGACTAAACGGTCAACTTGCTCAGGAGAATCCACGTCGACCTTCATCAATCGCCTTCGGCTGTGTGCTTGTTCCCGATTCGTATCTGCCGCCTATTTTGGCCCGGCTTGCACGACCTCCTTGCCGGCCACTTCGCTGTATTTCTCGAAATTCTTCCGGAAAAGCCCGGCCAGCTTCTTCGCCATCTCGTCGTAGGCCTTCTTATCCTTCCACGTGTTCTTAGGAATCAAGGCTTCCTCCGGCACGCCCGTGCATTGCGTGGGGACTTCCAGACCGAACAAGGGATCGGTTGTGGTCGGGCAGTCGTCCAGTTCGCCGGCATGGATCGCGTCGATAATCGCACGCGTGTGCTTGATCGACATCCGCCCGCCCGTGCCATACGGCCCGCCGGTCCAACCCGTGTTGACCAGCCATGCCTTCGAGCCGTGCTTCTCCATCCGCTCGGCCAGCAGTTGCGCGTACTTGGCCGGATGCCAGACGAGAAACGCGGCGCCGAAACAGGCCGAGAAGGTGGCCTCCGGCTCGACGATCCCCATCTCGGTACCGGCCACCTTGGCCGTGTAGCCGCTGATGAAGTGATACATGGCCTGCTCGGGCGTCAAACGACTGACCGGCGGCAACACACCGAACGCATCGCACGTCAGCAGGATAATGTTTTGCGGATGGCCGCCCACGCAAGGAATCTTGGCGTTGTCGATAAACTCGATCGGGTACGAGGCCCGCGTGTTCTCGGTCAGCGAGGAGTCGCCGTAGTCGATCACTCGGGTTCGGTCGTCGTAGACGGCGTTCTCCAGCACGGTGCCGAATCGGATGGCGTTGTAAATCTCCGGCTCGGCCTGTGCCGAAAGGTCGATGCTCTTGGCGTAACACCCGCCCTCGATGTTGAAGATCCCGTTGTCGCTCCAGCAGTGTTCGTCGTCGCCGATCAGGCTCCGCGCGGGATCGGCCGAAAGGGTCGTCTTACCGGTGCCCGAGAGGCCGAAGAACAGCGACACGTCGCCCTCGGGTCCCTCGTTGGCCGAGCAGTGCATCGAGAGCACGCCGTCGCGGGGCATCAGGTAGTTCATCACCGTGAACACCCCCTTCTTCATTTCGCCCGCGTACTGGGTGCCCAAGATCACAAACTCCCCCCGCTCGAAATTGATATTCACGCTAGTCGGCGAACCCAGGTCGGGCGAGATGACCGGATTGGCCGGAAACTGACCCGCATTGTAGATCACGTAGTCCGGCTCACCGAAGTTCAACAGTTCCTCGGCCGAGGGGCGAATCAGCATGTTGTGCATAAACAAGGCATGATAGGCCCGCGCACAGATCACCCGAATCTTGATCCGGTATTTCGGATCCCAACCGGCAAACCCGTCGATCACGTAGATGACTTTCCGAGTGTTCAGATAGTCGATCGCCCGGGTGCGGTTGAGCATGAAGGTCTCGTTGTCGATCTTCATGTTGATATCACCCCACCAGATGTCGTCCCTGCTCTCGGGATTCTCGACGACCCGTTTGTCCTTGGGGCTGCGGCCGGTCTTTTCCCCGGAACTGGTCGACAGGGCCCCGGTCGAGGTGATGGCCGCCCGCTCGCGGATAATGCCGTCTTCATACAACCGAGCCGGCGATGGATTGCGCAACACGCGCGACACGTTGATCCCATGGGGACTCAAGTCAAGATCTGAACTTATCACGATTCCTTACCTCGCTAACACCAATAGACACATACGACAAACCATCCCCGGGCCACAGGCTTCGGGGATGAAAACTCATTATATTAATTACCCTTCTTTTGGCGGGAAGCAATTATAGCGGTTGCGAGCCCCGTTTCCCAGTCCCCTATCCCTTCGTTTCTACTCGCGGGCACGCAACTGATGACGCAACACCTGTCTACGAAAGGGGTTAGGTGATTTCGCCAGACAATCTCGTTCCCACGCTCTGCGTGGTAACGGACTGCATGGCCGCTCTGCGGCCCCGCTTGGCGCAACCCATTGCTTTCAAGTAAGTTGCGCTTCAGCGACGCGGAGCGTCGTGGCATTTTGGAGTTCAGTCGTCTAGCCGCCACCGGCACGGCGGTGAAGGCCAAACGTCCAATCTCACCGCCGTGCCGGCGGCTAAACGAATTCCTTTGCAAGCCCTAAACGATGATTCCGACAGAAGAAAGGAACCCTCCATGAACGAGACTCCAGAAAAGATCCGCACGACAGTCCTCAAGCGGTTCACGCGCATCGCAAGCACGCCGAAGCAGGAAACGAAATTCCCCCTCGGGCCCGAGAGTGCCAAGAAGCTCGCGTATGATGCGGAGGAAATCGATCAACTGCCCCCCTCGGTCACCGAATCGTTTTGTGGCGTGGGCAATCCATTGAGCCTGGGGGAGCTTCAGGCCGGTCAGACGGTGCTCGATTTGGGCAGCGGTGCGGGCATGGACAGCATCCTGGCGGCGCGACGCGTGGGACCGACCGGCAAGGTCATTGGCGTGGATATGACCGACCCGATGATCGACAAGGCTCGAAGCAACGTAAAGGCCCTCGGTCTGCAGCACGTCGAGTTCCACCATGCCCAGATCGATGATCTCCCGCTGCAAGACGAGACGGTTGACGTGGCGATTTCCAACGGCGTCTTTAATTTGTGTCCCGAGAAGCCCGGGGCGATAGCCGAGGTTTTTCGGGTCCTTCGTCCCGGCGGCCGGTTGCAGATGGCCGACATTCTGCTCGAAGACCATGTTACGCCCCAGGAGGTGGCGAAAAAGGGCACCTGGTCCGATTGAATTGCCGGCGCTGTACAGGGGCGGTCGCTCCTGAAGATGCTGGCTGAAGCCGGGTTCACCGACGCGAAGATCCACGGCTGGACCGGTTACCGCACGTCCTCCTGCACGCAAGGGGCACACATCACGGCCCGCAAACCGGGAGACTCGCGATAACACCCATGATAAAGTAGTCCAAACATAGGAATCGTCGATGCACGCCTTTTTGGGAATCCTGATCCTCGCCGTGGCGGCCGCGTCGGCGGCGAGCTTCTATGTCCCGCTGCAGAAAGTCAAGGACTGGGGTTGGGAAAGCTACTATCTCGCCCAGGGTGTGATCGCCTGGATCGTCGCCCCGCTGGTGGCCGCGCTGTTGACGATCCCCAGTCTGACGGCCGTTTATACGAACAGCCCGCCGGAGGTCCTGGCCACAACGCTCGGCCTGGGAGTTCTCTGGGGCGTGGGCGCGCTGACCTTCGGCCTGAGCGTGCGATACCTGGGCTTATCGCTCGGTTATGCGATTCCGTTGGGCGCCTGTGCCGCGGTCGGGACGCTGGCTCCTTCGGTCATCGAGGGTAAGTTCCTGGCCTTGTTTCTCGATTGGTACAAGGCGCTGATCCTCGTCGGCGTGGGCGTGACCCTGGCCGGGATCGGGATCTGTGGATGGGCCGGCGCACGAAAAGAACGCGAACTGACCCACGACGAAAAGAAACAATCCGTTCAGGAACCCCGTTTCATCCGAGGCCTGTTCGTGGCCGTGATCAGCGGGACGATGGCCGCGTGTTTTTCCATCGGCCTGACCACCGGGCAACCGATCGCCGAAGTGGCCCAGGAGTACGGAGCCGACGAGCTGTATGCCAATAACGCCATCTTCTTGGTGATTACCTTCGCGGGATTCTTCACCAATCTGGCTTGGTGCCTGTTTCTCGGTTTCAAGAACAAGACGCTCGGCGATTACGCCTCCGGCTCGGCCGCCACGCTGGCTCGAAACTACTTCCTTGTCATCCTGGCGGGAACACTCTGGTACCTCCAATTCTTCTTCTTAGGCATGGGATACGTCAAGATGGGCGAGTACGACTTTACCGCCTGGAGCATTCTCATGGCCCTGATCATCGCCATGAGCAACCTTTGGGGAATCGCCATGAAGGAATGGAAAGGAACCAGCCCAGGCACCCGGGCAATCCTCTGGGCGGGCATCGCGGTCTTAGTCTTAGCGGTCATGATCATCGGCCTGGGAAACTACTTGCCAACAACCCTACCCAACGTTTAGCGGTCACAAACCGAAGAAACAACCCACGCCATGTCGCAATCCACTGGCCAACTTAAGCCCAATCCGTCGGGAGAACTGCGCCGCGTGGTCGATCTGGTCGAGATCGCCGGTCGCCTGGCCGGGGTCTCGGTGGCCGGCGAGACCAGCTTTCTCACCAGCGAGCTGGTCCAGCAGGACACGCACGGCTGGACCTACTTTCTGGCCGGCTCACCCAGCGAACTCGATCCGATCCTCGAACGGCTCGAAGCGGCCGGCGCGGTCAAGGACATCGTCTATTCGGTGCTGGGGTTGTAAGACGCTGCGATACGGTTTGGAGCCACGGATGAAACACGGATTGAACACGGATAGAGAGAAAGGATCATCCTTAATCCAGCCATGCTGGAAATCTATCGAATCTTTCCCAGTATGCCAATATCGGTTAGTGTCCCCGGAATTCCTTCGGGCGGGCGAGTCCAGGTCCAGATCCGCCGGTTTTTGCCCAATAGATCCGATACTTCTGCCCAACACGGCCGTTGAGCCGCCTAGTCACAAGTAATTGCACAGACAGAACTTGCGCCATTTCGGCGGCAAGTCCGGGGGCACGAAAAGGCTTTCGATCGAGGTGCGGCCCCAAAGAATATCGCAAAATTGCGTTGACTTAGGATCGCAATAATGCGATAATCTGATATAGAGGGAGTTGAGAGACAGTTGCCGAGGAAGCGCCCATGCCTGAAACGACCGTGGTTTTCTACGCCCAGGACGATGGCACGGCGCCACTGCTGACTTGGCTCGATCGGCAACAGAGCAAGGTGCAGGACAAGTGTCTCGTGAAGATCGAGCGTTTGGCGGAGTTGGGGCATGAGCTTCGTCGCCCGGAAGCGGATTTTCTTCGAGACGACATTTATGAGCTAAGGGTTCGTTACGGGCGAGTCAACTACCGAATGCTCTATTTCTTCCACAAGAGGACAGCCGTTATTTCCCATGGATTGACCAAGAGCAAAGTGGTGCCGGATACGGACATTGATCTGGCCATTGCGAGGAAAGCCAAATTCGTTCGAGATCCACAAAAACACACTTACACGGAGTAGACCGATGATCAAGAAGAAAAGGACCAGCAATGCGGTCAAGATCCTTCGCGATCGGTACGTGAAGGACGATCCTCAACGAAAAGCTTCTGTCGAGGCCGAGCGGGTAAACGCTCAAGTCGCACGCATGATCTATGATCGTCGCAATGACGCCGGGCTCACACAGAAAGAACTCGCCCAACTGGTTGGCACAACCCAGTCAGTGATCAGTCGTCTAGAAGATGCAGATTACGACGGACATTCATTGTCCATGCTAAGCCGCATTGCGGAAGCTCTCAAGCAGAAGATGACCATCGTAATGACCGCCAAGTCATGAAAGAGGGGCAGGTTGCTTTCTTGAAATAGAAAAGTAGCCGGGCCCCTTTTCTGTTGGCCCCTTTTCTGTTCCCTTTTCTGTTCTGAATCCATCCTAGTACTTTCTGGCAGCTTCTTCTTCATCGAGGGTTTTGAGGAACTCGCTGACATCCTCTCCGCCGGCGATGGTGAGTAGGGCTCTGACGATCTTGGGGTCCGTGTCGTTCTTCAAGAAACGCACGCGCCCGTCGCAGAAGGCCACGTGAGCGCCGCCCGGGTGATGGCTGCTGATGCTCGGCCGGTCTGGATCGTTGATGCGGAAGCTCATCTCGTCGAACTTCAGATCCCGCGGCTCGGCCCAGTGAATGTCCAAGTCTTTGATTTCGACGATCATGATCGTGTTCTCCAGGCCGTCGGTAATGTCTTCGGACCGCACTCGCGTCGGGCCGTCGGAGATTGTTTCACTCCCGACAACCATTACGTAATTCGTTTCGTTCCGGTGGTCTTCCTCGCTGCCGTAAGGAATCGAGGCACACTGAAAAAACACACTCGAATTCACTCTGCCGAGCACAGCGAGGTTGTGTTCGCTATTCCACGGTTCATCCAAGTGACATTCGTCGTAGACATCCATGCATCCTACACCTGGCAAGATGCCAAACACTCGCCAACTCTGTGTTGGTCGTCCGGCCTTATCTGTCGAGTATGCCGGAAAAAAGCAACCGGCTACCGAAACGTACTTCTGTATAGCAACCACAAGATACCGCAGATCATTGGAGCACGCAGCTTGACGATGCCTTTCTCCGGCACTTGGAGGCACAGAGAAGAAGGCATTGATGGCCCAGGCTATACCGGCGAGCGTCGCCAGGATGATGAAAGCGTAGCAACAATGTACTATGTGACGATCCGCGAGATCAGGTTCGTTCATGTTTTGCCTCCTGATTCAGTGAAGAAGGGGCCAGAACTATTCTCCTGCGTCCTCACGTCCAAAACTCCCGATCCAGCATTCGGTAGTTGATGGCTTCGCTTAGGTGCATCGCGGCGATGGCGTCGGCGGCGTCTAGGTCGGCTATGGTTCGGGCTACGCGGAGGATCTTGTCGTGGGCTCGGGCCGAGAGGCCCATCTCGTCCATCGAGGTTCGCAACATGGTGTTGCCTTCGGCGTCTAGGCGGCAGAATTGGCGGGTTTGGCGGTGGGTCATGTCGGCGTTGTAGCGGGCTGCGCCGCCGTCGAATCGCGCGGTCTGCATCCCGCGGGCCGAGATCACCTGCTCGCGCATGGCCTCGCTCGATGTGCCCGACGCTTGGCCGGAAAGCTCGCGAAATTCGACCGCCGGTACCTCGATCTGGATGTCGATCCGGTCCAGCAGTGGGCCGCTGATCTTCGACATGTAACGCTCGATCTGCGGCGGCGAACAGTGGCAACTTCGACGTGCGTCGCCCCGATATCCGCAAGGACAAGGGTTCAACGCGGCGATCATCATGAAGTTGGCCGGGAACGTCGTGCTCGATAGGGCCCGCGAGATGGTCACCGAGCCGTCTTCCAGCGGTTGGCGGAGCACTTCGAGCGTCTGCCGGTTGAACTCGGGCAGTTCGTCGAGGAACAAGACGCCGTTGTGCGTGAGGCTAATCTCGCCGGGCGTGGGGGTCGACCCGCCGCCGACTAGGCCCACGTTGCTGATCGTGTGGTGCGGCGAGCGAAACGGACGAGTGGCCAACAGCGGCTGGCCGGCTTGCAGGCGGCCCACGGCACTGTAGATCCGCGTCGTCTCGATCGATTCGCCGGAGGTCAAGTCGGGCAGGATCGTGGGCATCCGTTTGGCCAGCATCGTCTTGCCGGAGCCGGGCGGGCCGACCATCAAAAGATTATGACCCCCGGCGGCCGAGATGGTGATCGCCCGTTTGGCCGTCTCCTGACCGCGGACGTCGGAGAAATCCACCTCGTAGTTGCGGAGCTGGCGAAACAACTCGTCGAGCCGCGACGGCGTCGGCTCTAGTTCGATCTGGCCACAGAGAAAGGCCACGGTCTGGCTGAGGCTCGACACGGCGAACACATCGATCCCTTCGACCACGGCCGCCTCGGCCGCGCTGTCGGCCGAGATGATCAGCCCTTCGATGTTGTCCTGTTCGACCGCCGCCATGGCCATCGACAGGGCGCCCTTGGCCGGTCGGGTGTTGCCGTCCAGGGCCAACTCGCCGACGACCGCATATTGGGCCAGTTTATCCGATTCGATTTGCCCACTGCCGGCAAGGATCCCCAGCGCGATCGGCAGGTCGAACGAGGCGGCGTCCTTGGGCAGGTCGGCCGGGGCCAAGTTTATAACTATCCGACTCTGTGGGCGTTGGAAGCCCGAGTTGACCATGGCCCGTTCGACCCGATGGGTACTCTCCTTGACCGCCGCCTCGGGCAGCCCGACCAGCACGGTCTTCGGCAGTCCGCTAGGCGAGACGTCGACTTCGACCTCGACGGGCAGGGCGTCGATTCCCAAGAGCGAAAAGGTGTTGAGCTTTGCGAGCATGGGATCACCGGGTAGTGGTTAGTTTGAATGTTCATTCCTGCAAAGCCGCGAGCGGCCCCGCTGAATTGCCCCTATTGTGGCAGGGACCTGGACGCTTG
>SDBV01006222.1_pt1 | contig 16609 bp, 18 predicted proteins | sample 2277081 | NCBI WGS metagenome assembly SDBV01 (sample SAMN10402039, study PRJNA504765) | marine sediment metagenome | isolation source: marine sediment core GS10_PC15, 223 cmbsf | place: Arctic Ocean: Southern Knipovich Ridge | collected 2010 | reverse complement strand
TAACGGGAAAAGTCTCTCAACCTACATCTGGAAAGAAACGTGAGGGGGGTCAAAGATTAGGAGAACTTGATACATATTCATTTATCTCATATAATTGCCCAAGCGTTTTAGCAGAATTTATGGGACCACTCTCTGATGATTATATAACCAAAGAAGAAATAATGTCCGAGATTATACAAAAAGGAAACGCAGGATATAAAGAACCAAAAATATCTCCTGCTAGAGATTTGCTAAATTCATATTTCATTTCATTAATGTTGAAGAGGTAAACAATGTTTGAAGATAGAGATTTAAAAATCCTTTTGGGAAACTCAATTGGAGAAGACGAAGTTGATTATGATAGCTCAGCAGTCAAAAGTGAATTGGGGTATCCCGTTGAAGAAGAAGCCTTAAAAGAATTCTATTATGCCACCATTACAAATAATATTGGTAAACCAGATTTTCGTGAGAATTATCTATCAGTTATACAGTTTGCACAACAATATTCATTGGAATCTCAACAAGTATTAGTGAATTCTATATTAGAACAAATACAAGAAGTACATGAATTTATACCATCACAAAATTTTGATCCATATAACCATGATGAAATAAATGAGGTTTATAAATTTATTGAATTTCTTGAATATGACCACGAAGACTTTATTGTGGAAGTGTGGTCATTTTTAAAACCAGAAACAAACTCATTACAACTTGAAAAATATTGTGAACAAAATAAATATAAAATTATATTTGAAGTTGAAGAGCAATTAGATTCACGATTTTTTCCTTGGTTGATTGCCGATTTTCTAAGAACAAATAATAAAGAGAATCTTATTGAATGGTTTTGTGAAAAATCAATGAACTTAAGAGGATCAATTCTTTTAAGTTTATATAAGGAGTAACGAATGGCTAAAGAAAAAAATGTAAAAATCTTAATTAAAAAAGGGTCAATGAAGTTAGAAGTTGACAGAAGTGAATTAGTAGAAGTAAGTGAAACACATGATGGTATTGCCTTTAATTTTAAGGGTGGTATTCAGATATATTACACTGATAACTTCATGCCACAAGCTATGAAGGAAATAATTAAAAATACATCTAATCATTTTACAGATAAAAGAATTATTTTTGATTTAGATAATCAAAGACAACCTGCTTTGGTTGATGCTACTTAATTCATTTTAAAATAGTATATCTATATATATTAATATCTGAAGATGTAATATCCTTGTTATTATTTGGAGACTTGGTGTGATTTCAGATTATTGGAAATCGACACAATCACACTAACAACTCCAATCATTTTTTATGTCCCGAAGACTTATTTGTATTTTCTGATCGCAAACGATGGTTTTGCAATGCTCTGATACAGCATAGTACTTGGGTTCAATTCCCATACGTGGTGCCTCAACAGGCGCCATACAAACAATACAATTCCCACTTCGGGCTTCATTTATGGGGTGTGCCATTATTCGGTCTGCGGTCTTGCCCGTGGATGTTTGGTGGATAACAGACATCCCATCAGTTATTAATACTAGAAGACTTATATGTAATTTCAGTTTATCTATTTGAGATATAAAACCTACAATTACATTTTCCACTTCTAGTTCATTTTATACAGGTAGAGACTTTGTATAGTTTCAGAAAAGTTGTGTATTTTACAACCATAAGACATTCCCTAAGAAGGAATACCAGGTTTGCTAGAACCATAAAAACTAGCGCCTATACATCCCACTCTATCTAGCATTTTCTCCTGAAAGACTTACATGTAATTTCTGATATTAGCTCAATTGGCTGAGCAATTCCCTTTAAAGGAATATGATTCAAGTTCAATTCTTGAATATCTACCCAACCATTACATTTTTCACTTTCAGGGTTTTTTGTGGGGTGACTAAGTGTGACTTCAGATACGTTAAGTTTCTTATAGTCACACTTATCTCACCCCATCATTTATAAAGGACAATAATGCTTAATTTTTCATCTAAAAAAATTGGATATGATTATCCCACGTTGGAATTAAATTTGAAAGGAGGAGTCATCACACATGGTAGATAAAAGACTTACAATTGATTCTGGAATACTACAGTTTGCTCCGAAAGGGGCGTTTTATGAAGAAGCTGATGAACAATTCCAGCGAGTATTTCAGATGTGGAAAGATTTATTTTCATTCGACCGAACTTTATTTTCACTAACTACTCTATTAGGAGGCACCGGTTTCTCGAAAGGTTCTATGAATCATATGTTATTGGCCAATCCACAGAGTACAACAGGAAAAGAATTAATTCCTGAGGGAATGGCATTTGATTATGAAAGCAAAGTAATTAAATACAATCTTTCAAAGGAAAGAATGCCGAGAGCATTAAAGAATCTATTAATGCTTACTGGCAAAGAAGGATTTATAAGAGTCAATAATTCAAGAACAAGAAAAATTATACTTGAGTTTATATTCAACCGCCCTGAAAAAGAAGTCGAAAGTCTGGCAATAAACTATAAGTCCAAACTGAAAAAGTTAATCAGACATGCTCTTGGCAAACAAACTATATATAATATCCTTAATGGAGATGAAATATTATTCAACAAATGGATCGGTCGTTATAACAGTAAAGTTCTTCCAGTTGTTTATCATATTTTTGATAAAGAACCTCCGTGGGATGCTGGACGTACAACAGCATTATTTATAAAACTCCTAAGATACTGGAGTCTTCGTAAAGCGGCGAAGGAAGGCAATGTTGACCATTTTAGAACTCTTATGAAAGGAATGCCAACCAGAACTGTCATGGGTTTCAGAAATACATATAAAGTTCCTATTGATAAATCTGAAGTCTATGAGGAAGCTAAAATGGGTTCTCGTGAATCATTGCAAATGGAATCCGCTGTCAAAAGAAGTGGTGCAACCAAAGTTAAAGAGATCAATTATAAAACTCAGGATATTTATGATCTCTGGAAAGCATTTTACTTTAAATTAATGAATAACGATCCAGAAAATATGGACAAGATCATGGAAGGACTTGACCATCAATCTGGAAAAGTGGATCGTATCGACATAGGCGAATGTGCTGTAATTATAGATGCATCAAGATCTATGATTGGAAGCGAAGAAAGGAAGCTACATCCTTTTCTAACATCTCTCTCGATTTTATCAACGCTGGAAAATGTAAAAGATGTTTTCTACGTAGGAGGGAAAAGAGTTAACACTCCAACAGAAGATCCGATTAGTGTTATTATACCTTATAATAGTACAGATCTATGGCGAGGTCTCACGGACGCTGTTATCACCGGAGTACCGAATATAATTATAATATCGGATGGTTATGAAAATACAATAAAAGGTATGTTTGAACATACCTATAATCATTTTAAAAAGTCAGGTTATGAATTTAACCTGATTCATTTAAATCCTGTGTTTTCAGCAGATGCTAAAATGGGAACTTCCAGAAGACTGACAAAAGATACAAAACCACTGCCAGTTTCAAGTTATAAGTTCCTGGAGACAGAATTAATTTTTGATCGAATGATCGAAAATCGTGAAGTAATCAAAAATCTACTCGTCAACAAATATCATAAATTATTAGGCGAATAAGGAGGCCATCAAAGAAATGTCAATCTTTAAAACATTGAAGTTCAACAATATCGAACTAGGACATGTCCAGTCAGTGGATGAGATGACCATTGTTCCTATATTGGGATCAGAAAGAGGTAGTGTAGCAAAACCTGAAAGTTTAGTTTTTAAACGCACATCTTCATATGGAACTATGGTTTTTGAAAATAAAGACTCTGAGAAAGAAGCGATTGTTCCGGCCAACATGATGGTTCGTGGAAAGAGTGCTCAGGATCATGCAATGAGCGGTTCAGGAGTAGTGATACAAAAAACTTCACGTTCTTTTGATAATGCATGTTGTATTGAGGAAAGTCAAGGGGGACATTTATCTTCTAGTGGTAATGAAGAAGATGTTTTACCAATCACTTTACGAAAAGCATTACTAGAACCATATCTCAGAACTAGTAATAGTTATAGTAAATTATGGGGCAATATTAAAAAGTGGATGAAAGGAATTCAAATCAGTGGTCGAGTTGGAGCAGCCCATCTAAGGTATTTTTATGATACCCCAAATATCAAGCAAGCATTAGAAGAATTTGCAGCAGAGTTTGAACCAGTTGAAAATCAAATTGGTGCTATTATAATGTTCTCCGGTGTTCCAGTTGGAATTGAAATAATGCCTTCTTCTGAACACTGGGAGGCTTACTGGAAACTTTTGATCCGTGGTTGTTATGGATCTGAAATGCTTCGTTTAAAAATGCTTGGTAAACTAAAACCTTCAACATTAATATTGCCTGAAATTCCAGATGATGCTAATGCTGAACAAGTAAAAGAAATTCTCGAAAGTTTTTCTAATCATCTTCGAGAAGAAGTACTTCCAATTTTGGAAAATATTGAGATTAAAACAGATGGACTCACGAGTCGTGACGGCACGTTAGAGACAGCCCTCCTTCACACATCATCGGGGGGTGGAGGTGATTTAATTCAGCAGGGGGATGAACCTGTTTATCTTTCTCTTATTTTATAGAGGGAGACAATCGTGAATCAACCTGACAATCAACTCAAAAAACTGCGTAGACGTATAGAAGAATTTTTAAGAAACACGACTCCCGAGATGTTAATCAAAGTTGCAGATGTCTGTAAAATTAAGGTTCCAGATAACCTCAGACAACGATATATGCCACCGAAGGACAACGAAAAATAGTTGTCCTTTACAGGTATATACGAACTTTTCAATGCGAGTAAAAAGCATGGTCCAACGCCCGTCACACGGTGGTTGTCAACAAAGCTTTTATTTCCTGAATATGGATAAAAAGCTAAGTTGATAAACTGCTGTGTGATGGGGTTTAACCAAAGTACTGGTTTTTTGTTCTTATTTTAATCAACTAAAAAAGGAGTCAGTTAATGAAACAAGTTTCAGTTGAAAAGTTCATTGAAAAATTGGGTGCCGACGTGTATCCAATTACAATTGTTAAGTTTTTATTAAACAAAAGGCGGATACTTTCGTACTTTTCTAAAGCTGCCGACGAAAATTTTGAGATAAGAGTCAAGTATGAAGTAGATCATTCTGATTGTGAAATCTGTGAAGATAAAAAATCAGATGGTGTACTATGTAGGCAGCATACTTCAATTGAGAGAGTTCTTACCGCCAGAAATGTTGCATTTGATTTAGATACCAATGTATTTTTATATAAGAATGAAATATTTAGAATGGTGGGCAAAAGACTAGTTATTGTTTACTGTCCACACCCAAAATTAATTACAGGTGAAATCAACGATTCCAAAGTTAGAAAGATAAATCCAATTACAATCGAAGATCCGGAATTGGTTGAACTACCACGATATGAAAGACTATGTGATTTTATATCAAGTGATTTATTAGATAAATATATCAGGTGTTGGTTTAACAATGAGTTCTCTCTTGTTACAATACCAGATGACCGAAATGGACAAAATTGGTGTCTAGTACCAAATAGATAAAATTATATTAGGAGGAAAATTAATATGAGTTTTGAAGATTATCAAGATTTACAAGGAACCGGTTATCAAGGTGGAAGTGGAGAAGTGACGGCTCCAGAAGATGAGTTTTTTCACAGTGTTTATATTTCAGGAAAAACTCGCAAGAATCATCTGAATATCGAAGAAAAAGTTGAGCACTTTCAGGTAAGAGGAGTTGAATATAATTTGGAAAAAGTTCATATGATTATTATTCATACCAAAGAACTTCTTGCAAAAATTGAAAAGGAACGTGGACGTGATAACATCAAATGTTTCTCATTTAAAGAAGGACAAGCACCATGGTTCGGTACAAGTAAATTAGCCGATGGAAGTAAAAGAGAATGTCCTCTTACATCACCAGATAGAGCATCAAATGATTTCTGCAATCCATGTCGAGCTCAATTAGTAGTTGCAGGTATTTACTGTGATGAAAATGGAAGACCCGTCCTCACAGAAGATAAAAGACCAGTTTTTGTTTTCATTAGAGGGAAGGGAATGAGATATTCAAATGTTTCAGAATATCTTAACAATCTATATAATGAAGAATTAACTCCAATCTTTGAACCTGTAACAGATCAAAGTAAAGCTTTTGAAAAAGCTGTAGTTAATAATAAAAGATTTGTTACAAAGATTACCAGAAGTACAGCAATGTCGTCATATGATAATGAAGTAAATGTCTTCGAACTTGAAAAAGGTGTTGAACTTCCAAGAGATGCTGTTCTCAAAATATTGAAATTGTCGAAAGATACAGTTAAAAACTTTAATGAAAAATTCAATTGGGCTAAAGATCAATCTACAGGATACGGAGAAAAACCAGTAGAAGGTGTACTATCAACAGAGACGGAGAAAGCTCCAGAAACAGAAACAGAAGCTCCTCCTGAATCGACAAAGGAACAAGTATCAGATAAAACATTTAGTTTTGATGACATAGAATTTTAAGTTAACCTAAAAAAGGAGATCCGCAATGCCTGACGAAAATACTCAAGAACAAGAATTGAAATACCATGAGAGATTGAATATCTCAGTACTCTCTATTGCGAAAATTAAAACATTATTGAAAGAAGACTTTAAAGACACGATTGCAGCCTGGCAAGCAGGTCGAAATGTTGATAAACAATGTTATCATATAATCGGTCCAGCAGGAGTTGGAAAGACACAAATATGTTATCAAATTGCCGAAGAGTTAACACAAGAAATATTCAATAATAAACAAGAGTTTGGTTGTCTTATGATCAAGTCTCCTGTTCTATCAAGAGATGATTTTATCATTCCATTCCCAGTTGGGGCAGAAACTGGAGAACCAACATTTAAGATGCTATATTCAGATTTTGTGCCAAAAGAAAAGAACTCATACGGAATATTTGTAATTGATGAATTCTCACGTGGTGATCATCAACTACAACAATTGTTATGGCAGATTCAAAATGAGTATGCTGTTCATAGACATGAATTTCCAAAAGGATGGTTTGTTATATCAATTGACAACCCAGACGATTCCGAATACTCAATGGATAATCTTGAAGATGCAGCAGGATTAAGAAGGCAACTTCATCTTTATACAGAAGTTCTTGCAACTGACTTTCTTGCTTATGCAATCGCAGAAGATTTTCATCCATATGTTATTGAGTTCATTCAAACCCATCCAGAGCATCTTTATGATTTTCAAGCTCAGAAGATTGGATCGGTATATGCAAATCCAGCAAGTTATGAAAAATTATCAGATCATTTATGGAAAATGCAAATTCGTCGTAAGACTATAGATTTTGATGAAATTGAAGTTAAGGCTGCTGGACTACTCAATACCAATATGACTCGATTATTTATTGAGTTTGCTCGAGATAAGAAAGATATCAATCCTAAAGAAGTATTCTATAATTTTAATCGTGTCAAACCAGAAATTCAGAAGCTTCTTAAAGATAACAATAATGCTAAATTAGGAGAGCTGATGGTTGGCTTCTGTACATTCATGACAACATCAATGCCCCAACATGATGATAACAAGCTGAAGAATGTACTTGATTTTCTATTAATGATGCCTATTGATACAGCGGCATTATTTATATCACAGATAGATTCATTTGACAGATCATCTGAACCGTTTAAGTATATGACAAAAATTCATCTATCGCTTCTAAAAGGATCTAAATCATACAAGAAAAATTTCTATGATCCAATTGTCAAAGCAGGTGAGGGAAGCATCTAATGGTAAACCAAACAGAACGTTTCAGGGAATTAATTGCACGGTTTGTTTTAAAGTATAATTACTGGGGGTATTTATTCTCTAGAATTAGAAGAAAACCTGCGAAGAATTTCGGTTCAATCATGGGTGTAGGTCCTGAGAAAGATGGAACACTTACGTTATATTTCGAGCCTGACTTAATGGCGAACACAGCCGACAAAGAAATATTGAAAATAATTGAGCATGAAGGAATGCATATTCTCAATAAACATATTCCAAGATATCTTCGTATTTTAGCAAATGAGACTTCTGAACAAAGAAAGACTATTAAAACTATAGTTTGGAATGTCGCTTCAGATTGTACTGTCAATACACAGATAAATCTGAGAGAACCCATTGTGATAAATGGACAACCTTGGCCTCCATGTCTTCCAGAGAAATATAAACTAGAAGATGGTAAGGTCACTGAATATTATTTTTATGAACTGTTGAAAACTGCTAAGACAATAAATTTGCCAACCGGTAGCGGTAAGGGAGGATTTGACGATCATGGAGAATGGAAAAAAGGGGCCGATGGAGTCACTGACCTTAGTTCATTATCAAGAAAACTCGATCAACATGTTCAGAATATTATTAAAGAATCAGTTAAAAGCTTTAACAAAGATAGAGGAACCATACCATCTCATATAGCTCAGTTAATAGAAGGAGCTCTTGCTCCACCACAAGCCCCATATTATCAAATTATTAGGAAGTTGGTTAGGGGATCACGTTACAGTAAATTTATTAGAAGTCCAACTAAAATTAATCGGAAACGAACATATGTCTTTACACTAAAAGATAATAAATGTATTCCGCAAATATCTCCATTTCCAGGTAAAACAAGAGACAGAACATTTGATATTGTTGTGCTGATTGATACATCTGGAAGTATGAGTGAGGATGATATTTTAGAAGGTCTCTCTGGAGTCAAGAATATTATTGAAAAAGATCGTAATTGCTATACTACTGTGTTGGAAGTAGACGCCGCTGTAGAAAAAGAATATGAAGTCAAGAAAGTCAGAGACATTCAATTCAATATAAAAGGACGGGGTGGAACGACTTTAAGACCTGGTCTTGAAAGAGCCAAGCAACTTAATTGTGATGTTTGCCTTGCTTTTACAGATGGTTATACTGAAGATATAAATGGTATCCCAAGAAAATATCTGCCAAAGAAATTGATCTGGGTTATTAATAAAGGTGGTACAGCACAAAGCGTCAATCGAACTGGATACGTGGTGCAAATATGAGATTCTTATTTTATACGGTTCAGTGGTGGATCTTTATTTCTGCAATATTAAATAGAAATATAAGTTTATTATTACTTTCAATAGTGGGAATGCTCGTTGGAATAGTATGGGCGTACCCACTATTTATACCGGAGGAGATTAATGACAAAAAGTTATAGTGCAAAAGACATTAGAGTTTTAGAAGAGGTTGAACATATTAGATTAAATCCGGGAATGTATATTGGCGAGACTTCTAATCCTGTTCATCTTATAGAAGAAGCTCTTGATAATGCTCTTGATGAAGCTCTAGCGGGCTATGCTAACATAGTCGCTGTGGTTATTGACACAAAACTTAATAAATTCTCCATCCTTGATAATGGTCGTGGAATTCCAATTTCGGATGACACGGCCATTGTCATATCTTCAAAGTTATTCTCAGGTGCAAAATTTCAAGATAAGAAATCAGCATACCAAATTAGTTCAGGATTGCATGGTGTGGGACTTGTTGCCGTTAATGCTCTGAGTAAAGAATATTCAGTAGAAATTTACAGAAATAATAAACACGCAACATATTACTTTAAAGACAGTAAGTTAAAGAAATCAAATATTGAAGATCATAAGGGTGAGTGTCCCTTCTCTACAAAGATTGAGTTCATACCAAATAAGAAGTTTTTTCATAAACTTGAACCAGATCTGAAAAGGTTGAGAAGGCGATTAACTACTGCTTCAGCAGAGATGCCAAACAATTTAAGGTTCGTTTTAACAATAGACGGAGAAACAGAAGTATTCAAATTAAATATTGAAAGTCATTTTAAACAATCAACATTAGGATCAACAGAAGATATAGAAATTGCAACTTTATTATCAGAAAAGAAACCAGAGAAGTTTCAAATATTATTTACATATGAACCGACTGGTCCAGTGTCTCCAAAGATTATGTCTTCGGTAAATTTATTGCCGGTTGATCAAGGGGGAAGTCATGTTGTGACATTCTGGGATATACTGAAAGAGTTCTTTATAGCAAAAGGAAAAAAGTATGGATTTACCTTTCAACCTAATGATGTATTTTTCAGATTGAGAGCATATCTAATATTAAGTATGATTGGACCAAAATTTTCAGGGCAAACAAAAGATAAATTAATTAATCATAAAACTGACTTTTATAAATTTAAAAATGATTTGCGAAAACAATTAGAAGTTTTTGCTATTGAAAAAGAACATGTATTAAGGGATTACCTGGAAAGATTTCAGGATTATAGAAGAAGACTTGACTCACAAAAGTTGAATAAAAATGGAACAGGTGGGCGAAGAGCTTCCACACAATTTACAAAACTTCGAGATTGTACAAGCCGAGAAGGTGAACTGTATATTGTTGAAGGAGATTCAGCTGGTGGTTCTATTATTTTATCAAGAGATCCTCGCTTACATGCTGTCCTTCCATTAAAAGGAAAATCAATACCAAATATTACAACCAAAAAGAACATCCTTGAAAATAAGGAAGTTGGAGAGTTAGTTAGAGCCCTTGGTACAGGTATTGAACCTCAATTTAATTTATCTAAACTTAGATATGATAGAATTATATGTGCTACAGATGCCGATTTTGATGGTTTTCATATTGCATGTTTGGTAAGTATGGTTATTGCAATACTGACACCTGGTATTATTAAAGCAGGGAAATATTTTATTGCTCAAACTCCATTATTTGCTATCAAAGAAAAGAAAACATTTATTCCATTGTGGACTGATAAGAAAGTGGAGTTGGCAAGATCAAAAGGAAGAAATATTCAAAGATATAAGGGACTTGGAGAAATGAACCCTTCCGAATTGAAAGTATGTTTGTTGGATGAGGGAACAAGAAACTTAATACCAATAACATATAGTAAGAATATGAATGATCTTATAAAACTATTTTCAAGTCCAGAAGAGAAAAGAAAGTTAGTAATGGGATAAAATAACAAAAAAGGAGACTTAAACGATAAATGACTACACTCAATCTATATAATCTACTACAAGAATGTAAAGTAGAAAGTGATGTTGAAGAAAAATATAAGAGGGTTATTAGTAACTATTTTCCAGATGCCAAAATTAGTTCTCCTTATTATACTGATGGGCTTCTGGAAAATGGCGTAAAAATGTTAATGGAATTTAAATATAACTTTGATTTAACAAAGAGGCTTCAATTAGTTGATTTATTAATACAATTAATATACTACTTGAAAGATTTTGAAAATCATGGTGATGAACTACCAAGCATTATATTTGGTGGTGACTTTGATGAATGTTTTTGCTTACATTCAAATGACTTAGTACCGTACTTAAACGAGGATATAGACTGGAGTCTTATGCCAAGCGTTGCTTCTTCTAAAAATCCAGTATTAGCGAAAAAATTATATAACGACCAAAATATAAAACCATACATATTTAGTATTAACAATGACCGTTTTGATTTTAAATTTGTAGTTGATAAAATTAAACAACTGCATAGTGGCACAGTCCAAAAACTTCGTATAACGGAATTAAATATTAATAGATTCTTTTCATATTTTGAAGATAGAATTATTAAACAGAAAAAGAAATATGATTCTGAAACAATGGTAGCTATCTTTTTAGGATGCCTTATTGATTCTAATAATTATTATCCACATCCAAAAAAGAAAAACTTATTAGTTACTCCAATTGGAGATATATCTATTAATAGAAGTGTGTTTAATTCTTTCTTTGAACATTTTGAAACAAATTATTCAATTGAAGAAAAGAAAAAATTAACAGCAATTTGTGATAGATTAATTGCTGATGAAGCAAGAAGATTTCGTGGAGAATTTTATACTCCAACTGAATGGGTATTAGAAGCTCATAAAATGATTGAAAAGCAATTTGGTCCTAATTGGAAAGAAGAATATGTTGTATGGGATCCTGCTTGGGGAACTGGTAATTTAACAAGAGACTTTAAATTTAAAGAATTATATTGTTCAACTATTAATTATGGAGATCTTCAAATTGGAAAACACTATAATCCTGAAGCAGTTAAATTTCAGTATGATTTTCTGAATGATGATGTTACTCCACCTGGTATATTACCTACAGAGAGAATTAAATTACCAGAAGGATTGTTAAGAGCTTTTGAAAAGAATAAAAATATTATAATTTTGATGAATCCTCCTTTTGGGCGTGGAACTGGAGGAAGATTTGGCATTGAAACAAAAGGTTCAACAAACACAAAAATTCAAAGTATCATTAAAGATATTTATAAAACTAGTACTCCAAATTTATCACTTCAGTTTCTTTTAAGAATTTTATTAACAAAGAAAGCATATAACTTAAAGAATATAAAAATATGTACATTTCATCCTCTTAATTTACTATGTGCAAGTTATTATAGAAATGGAAGAGGTTTGTTTTTAGAAGGATTTAAAGTTCGTAACTCATTTATATTCAATTCATCAGAATTTGCAGACACAAGTGATATAATTGGATGGCCATGCACATTTACAATATATGAAACAGGAAAAGAAGAACGAAATATAATAGAATGTCACCTTAAAGAAAAAGATGAAAATAATATAATAGTAACAACTTCTATTAAAAACACTCACATTCTTAAACAAAACCCAACATCTAAATGGCTAAGGGAAACTATTGATTTATCTGAAAAATATGATGGAGTTATACAAAAGTCAACTTTAACTTTAAATTTAAGTAATTTAATTCAACCTAAATACTTAAAAAATCATTTGGGGTGTATGTTTAACAATGGAAGTTATGTCAGAAACAGCGGAACAGAATTATCAATATTTTCTGGAGTTCCATCCTCTGCACAATTACCAATTACAACAGACAACTTTTTCAGAATTATTACATACTACACAGCAAGAAAAGTATCACTGTTAAACATAAAAAATTATTTTGATGAATATCATATTCCCGATGAAACTCACCCTGAATACAAATCTTGGTCAAATGATACTCTTATATATTCAATGCTACATAGTAACCAATCATCCCTAAGAAAAATCACATACAAAGATAAAATCTGGGATATTAAAAATGAATGGTTTTGGATGCCAAATGAACAAATGTTACAGTTAGCAAATAAAAATGGTTTTGATGAATTATACCATGATGCAACTGGAGATCATGATAGATTCGTATTCAAGAAAATACAAGAATCAACATTTTCAAAAGATGCAGCAGAAGTATTAAATAAAGCTATTGATCTAGTTATTAAAACATTCCCATATAGGGAACAACTACACGAAGAACATCCTGAATGGCATCTTCATGCTTGGGATGCTGGTTGGTATCAAATTAAACTCATCCTAAAGAAATATTTCAAGGATGATTTAAAAGAATTCAATCTACTATATAAAAAGTTTGAAAACAGAATGAGAGATGGGGTATATAAATTTGGATTTTTAAAATAAAAAAGAAAAGAATAAAAGGAGGTGAATTATATTATGCCTGAGTTTGATGATTGTGGAGAAACTTTTGAATCGTTCAAAGGATTCATGAAATCTTATATAGAACAAAAGAAAGTTGATGAAGATGTTGCATATACATTAATAGGACTGGCCGCTAAGGTAGATAAACTCATGAAGAAACAGGAGAAATAGACCAAAAAAATAACTATAAAAATTTAAAATATAAACAAGAAAAGGAAAATTAATATGAGTGAAACAATGGAACTAACTGTTGATGATATTGAACCTTTACAAAAAGCATTAAATGAAATGCCTCCATCTTCTGGTGGTCTTGAATATAAAGGTACATTTTGGGATCATAGAATGGCTTCACATGCTTTAGAAGATTTAATAGAAAGAAAAGCTGATAATGAGAACTAAAACTTTAACAACAGATTGCCCCTCATGTGATCATTTAAAAATTGATGATCGTAGTCAATTTACATGTCAGTGGGGAAAAGGAAATAAAATTCTGGGACCCCACAAAGGAAAAAGGCCAATATTTTGTAAACTAAAGAGGTGAAATGGAAAAGAAAAATCTAATTAAATACAATAAGAATGATAGATTTTTGTTAATAGAGTTTGATAAATCTATAATTGATAATATTACTTATTATAAAAGTGTTGAAGAATATAGAAAATATATAATTGAACTTTTGACAACCTGTTATTCTTTTAAAAATGCCATAGATAAACCAAATCTTTTAACATGTTCATTTGAGCAAGTGATACAATCCCTGCATCAAAGCCTAAATTATAATGATTCAGACTTTCGTTGTATGCCGTATATAATTAGAAATGAACAGGTTTTTCCATTATAAAAATAAATTATGACAAAGGTGAAAAGAATGCCATATATAAAAGATGAAAACAAAAGAATTTTTGACGAAAGTATTAATCGTTTATCAAATATTATTATACATAAGGGAGATCTTAATTATATGATTTGTGAATTAGTAGGACAACTAATTCTCAATACAAAAATCAGTTACACTCAAATATCAGAATGGATTGATGCTGTTGATGGAGCTGAAAATGAGCTTAGAAGAAGATTGTTAGATCCATATGAAAATATGAAGGCCAAGGATAATGGAGATGTACCAAGTTTTAAAACAATTCTTGAAATTATGAAAGGGTAAAAATGGAAACTATTAGAATGATGGCTGAAGGTTTAGAACATCATAGTAGCTCGAGAAAAATATTAAGACGTCAATTATGTGCTAAAATTAGAGAACATAAACATCTATTTGAAGATGACGGTTGGATATATAGAAAAATTGAAGACGGTTATATTGGTGATTTATCAGATAGAAGACTAATTGAATATTGTAATATAATAGAAAGGAAATGTAATGGGAACGAGAGCTGATTTTTACATTGTTAGAAAGTATGTAGATGCTGATAAGATTAGTATAAAACGTGACTGGATTGGGAGTTTGTATAGAGATGGACATCCATGGAATATACCAACAGATATATTGATTCAAATAAATCCTGTAATGTTTGAGGAACTCACAGTAGAGTTTTTAGAATCATCAGATTCAAGAATAGCATTAAAAGGAGATAGATGGCCTTGGCCTTGGCCAGATAGTTCTATAACTGATTATACATATATCTTTGGTGGTTATGATCTTGACCGAGTGGTTGGATATTCATCTACAACAAAAAAGATGTTTGATCCCTTAAAAGTAGTTCAGGGAGAAGATATGAAAACTGCTGAGATACCAGGAGTTTTAGTTATCCCAAAAATGTCAAAGAGAATGGACCAAAGGAGTATTAAAAACTATGGATCTGAATCTGCCGCAGCTATATAGGGATTATGGTAATTATTCTAATTACAGGAATTTCCCTTTAGATATTGATGGGTTAAAACCTGTAGAACGAAGAGTTTTACTATCAGCGTTTAAAATTGCTAAACATAAAATGGCAATATCAAGACAGGTTGATACTTATACTTGCGGTCACTATCATCCACATGGCGAATGTGTATCTGGTAATACCGTAATATTACTTTTAGATGGTAGAAAAATTAAAATTAAAGATCTTATCGGAATGGAACCATTTTGGATTTACTCTTGTACAAAAGATGGAGTAATTAAACCAGGACTTGCCCATTCAGTTAGAATAGTTAAGAAAGTTTCTAAACTATATAGAATACATATAGATAATAATAAATACGAAGATGTTGCACCCGACCATCCGTTTATGATAAGAGATGGAACATATACTGAGGCACAAAAATTAAAAGTTGGTAATTCATTAATGCCTTTACATCTTAGAACAGAAGATGGATATACATTTTATAAAGATAATAGCAGAACTATATGTCGAGAAGAAAAAGTTTCATGGATGGTTGCACGAGAACTTGTTGATAATGAATTAGATTCAAAGATTGGATTGAAAAAATATCATATTCATCATAAAAATAATAAAAAATATGATGATCAACCAGATAATTTACAAGTAATTTATTATAAGGATCATTGTTCAGAAACAGCAAAAAACAGAAGTGATGAATCTAACAAAAATATTGGTTTAAAAGTTCAAAAAGCATACCAAGAAAATAAAAATAATTTTAGAAACAAAGCTTTAAAAGGACTTGAAAAAGGAAGATATAAAATGTTTTCGGAAGAGGGTCCTCTTAGAGAAAAAATACGAAAAAAAAATTCAAAGTTAATGACAGATTATAATAAAAGATATGTTGAAGATAGAATTTTAAAAACATTACATAAAATGATTTCTGATAATATTGAAGTAACCGAAGATACTTATGAACAATACAGAACACAAATTTATAACGGTCCTTTATGGAAAACTATTTTTAAAAAATTTAATACTATAGAAAAAGCAATTGAAATATCTAAAGATTATAATCATAAAGTTTTCAAAATTGAAATTATCGAGCTAGAAGAAGAAATTGAATTATATGACATGTCTGTTGAAAAATATCATAATTTTGCTACCGATAGTGGAATATTTATTCATAACTGTTATGGTTCAATAGTTCAATTAGTTCGACAAGGATTTCTTGAAGGACAAGGAAATTTTGGTAGCCATGTTGGTATTGAATCAGTTGGTGCAGCTGCACCACGTTATACTGAATGTAGATTAAAACAGAAAACAATTGATATGTTATTCAAGTATGTTGATCATGTTCAATGGATTGATACTGAACTTAGAGATAAAGAACCAT
>SDBV01006221.1_pt1 | contig 16609 bp, 9 predicted proteins | sample 2277081 | NCBI WGS metagenome assembly SDBV01 (sample SAMN10402039, study PRJNA504765) | marine sediment metagenome | isolation source: marine sediment core GS10_PC15, 223 cmbsf | place: Arctic Ocean: Southern Knipovich Ridge | collected 2010 | reverse complement strand
TTCGGTAGATTCAACAGTCCCTTTGCACAATGCGTGTGGTGGCGATTGGGGCGTCCGGCGGTAGAAGTGCCGGACAGCGGCAAAGGTTTTTTCGAGAATTGCTTTGGGAGTTTCCCCTGCGGGAGCGCCGGAAGTGGGCCGTGGTCTCGATTCTTCCTGAGCAGCAAGTGATTTGCCAGGGTGCAGCCACCCGAAAGGAGAAAAGCAGAACCGAGCCGATTTGCTCCTATTACTATTCTATCATGTATCCGAAGGGGGACGGGTCTGCAGAAAACCGGACTTATCGGTAACTCAAACTGCAAGCGGTGAGTGGAAAATGGGGACAGGCACCGAGCCGATGTCGTTTTTTCCGCGGGTTTGTCACGTGTTGCGGCTCGGAGCCAGTCCCCGTTTTCGGGCTCCCGCACTTACAGTGTGTGTTCACAAGTGGACCGGGACCGGGTAGAATGCACACCGTGGGCCCCCGGCAGAGTCGTGTGATTTCCGGCCGACTATTATTGCATCCCGCACCTTAGGAACCGAACCCATGACTTGCTCACGCCGAATCTATACTGTTTCGCTGTTTGTGTTGACTGTTTTCACGATTGCCGCGTGTGTTGGCCTGGCGCAGGAAAAGAGCCTCAAGCCCGGCATCAACGAAAAGTACAACACCCAAGATATCAAACGGGCGGTGGCTCAGTTTGAAAACGAAAAGCGGGACATCGTGAGAAAGAGCGCGGAGATCGTGGCGGCGTGTGGGCTCGAGCCCGCAATGGTGGTGGCCGACGTAGGCGCCGGAACGGGGCTGTTTACGCGACGGTTTGCGGCCAAGGTGGGCCCGGAGGGCAAGGTCTACGCCGTGGATATAACGGAGAAGTTCGTCGAGCACGTGGAGCAGACCTGCCGCCAGCAGGGAATCGACAACGTGGCCTGCATCCTATCCACGCCCACTTCGACAAAACTGCCGCCGCAGTCAACGGACCTGATCTTCACCTGCGACACCTATCATCATTTCGAGTATCCCTTCAAGATGCTGGACTCGATCCACGGGGCACTTCGGCCGGGCGGGCGCCTGATCATCGTCGATAGAAAGCAAGGCGGAGGTCACGCCCGGGCCGGGCAAGAGCAGGTCAGGAAGGAGGTAACATCGGCCGGTTTCCAACTGATCGATGAAACCGACGTAACCGAACGACACTACCTGATGGCCTTCCGGAAGGTGCGGCGGTTGGCGCGTCCGGCCGCGACGCTCGAGGTCTGGCCCGGCGACGTGCCCGGGGAGAAGGACGACGTTGCCCCGGAGAACGTGCCGCCCTCGAAGAACGAGCAGAGTTCGGTGAAGCGGATCACGAACGTGACCAGGGCCACGATCACGGTCTACACCCCGGCGGAAAAAACCAACACGTCAACGGCGGTTCTGATTTGTCCCGGCGGGGGCTACAACATCCTGGCATTCGACAAGGAAGGGGAGGAAGTGGCCGCCTGGCTGAACTCGATTGGGGTTACAGGCATCGTGTTGAAGTATCGCGTTCCGCGGCGAAAGGATCGGCCCAAGCACTTGGGGCCGCTTCAGGACGCCCAGCGGGCAATGAGCCTGGTAAGGGCCAACGCCGGCAAGTGGGGAATCGATCCCCAGCGGATCGGCATTTTAGGTTTCTCGGCCGGCGGTCATCTTTCGGCCGCGGCGTCGACGAATTTCGACAAGCGGCACTACGACGAGATCGACGAGGTGGACAAGCTCAGTTGCCGCCCCGACTTCACCGTCCTGGTCTACCCGGCTTACCTGCTGGAAGGCGAATCCCTGGCCCCGGAAATTCGGGTCGGCCCGCAGACGCCGCCCACGTTCTTCGTCCACGCCGGCGACGACCGCATCAGTTCGGAGAACAGCATAGCGATGTACCTGGCGTTGAAGCGGGCCAAGGTTCCGGCCGAGCTGCACGTCTATGCCGAGGGCGGCCACGGGTTTGGACTGCGCCCGAGCAAGTACCCTTGCTCCACGTGGCCAAAGCGATGCCAGCAGTGGATGAGCGGCCAGGGTCTGCTCGAGAGGGAATAGTGCCGTGTTGAGCAATTCCCGCAACGTATGCGGGGGCAGGTAAGGAGAGAAAATGAAACGAATTGTTAGTTGGACCGCGGCAGTGGTGTTGCTGGCCGGCGCGGGCGAGGCCGGGGAGAATTCGACCGATCCGGTGCACAACTGGCCGGCGTGGCGCGGGCCGTTGGCCAACGGCGCAGCACCCCACGCCGACCCGCCGCTGGTCTGGAGCCAGGCCGACAACCTGAAATGGAAGCTGGACCTGCCCGGCCAGAGCAGCGCCACGCCCATTGTCTGGGCCGGCAAGGTGTTTGTGGTGACTGCCGTGGAAACCGATCGGACGGTCGATCGGCTGGCGCCGCCTAAGATGGAGCCGCCCGGTGGATACCGGACCGAGCGGCCAAAGACGTATTATCGATTTCTGGTCTATTGCGTGGACCGGGAGACCGGCAGGGTGCGTTGGAAACGAGTGGCCACCGAACAGTTGCCTCACGAGGGACACAACCACAACCACGGCTATGCGTCCGGCTCGCCGACGACGGACGGCCGCCGCCTGTACGTAACCTTCGGCTCGCGCGGGATCTTCTGTTACGACCTGGACGGCAACCTGATCTGGAAGCGAGACCTGGGAGAGACGGTCACGCGATTCGGCTGGGGCGAAGCGGCCTCGCCGACCCTGTACGGCAACTCGCTGGTGGTCAATTGGGACCATGAAGGATCCTCGGCGCTGTTCGTCCTCGACGCGACGACCGGCCAGACGAGGTGGAAGGTCGACCGCGACGAAGAGACAAGCTGGTCGACGCCCCTGGTGGTCGAACACCGCGGCGTTAAGCAATTGATCGTCAACGCCACCCGGCGCGTGACCAGCTACGATCTGAACTCGGGCAAGATCCTCTGGGAGTGTGGCGGACAGACCGACGTCCTGATCTCTTCTCCGGTGGTTCTGGACGACGTGGTGATCTGCATGAGCGGCTATCGCCGCTCGGCCATCTACGCGATTCCGCTGGATGCGACCGGGGATCTGACGGGCACGGACCGCGTGGCGTGGCACTACGACCGCGGTGCACCCTATGTGCCAAGCCCGCTGTTGTACGGCGAACTGCTGCACTTCACCAAGGGGAATCAGCCGATCCTATTGCGTCTGAACGCGAGGACCGGCGAGACGCTATTGGATGCCGTGCGCCTGCCCGACTTGAGAGAGATCTACGCCTCGCCGGTCGGGGCGGCAGACCGGGTATATATCGTTGGACGAGACGGCACCACGGTGGTGCTGAAGAACCGGGCGGAATTGGAGGTGCTCGCGGTGAATCGGCTGGACGATCCGATCGACGCCTCCCCGGCGGCCGTAGGCAAGGAGCTTTTCCTGCGAAGCAAGCGGCGGCTCTACTGCATCTCCCGGACCTCGGAGGCGGCGGAATCCCCAACGCAAAGCCAGGCAAGGTGATCCTGGCGGACGCATCGGCAGACAACAATCCGTGGATTGCCCCATACCGGGAAGGAGACTACTTGCCCGGCTCAGTCTGCCGTGGGCACCCAGTCTGCCGTGGGCACCCAGTCTGCCGTGGGCACACGGGCGGTCGGCTCGCGAAGTCTGCGGCGGAGTTTGCGGACGCCGTCCTGGATCACCAGCGGCAGCTTCGACCGCAGCAGGTTCCTGCCCTGAAACCACCCCTGCGGCTCGGAAAATACATGGTGGTGTTCGATGAACAGCGCGCCCGGCGGCTGCTCCAGCTTGGTGACCTTGGTGTAGAAGCCGGCCGATACGTACGGCTGCGGCGGTCCCAGCGTGTACTTGCCCAGCTCGTTGCGCTTAATCGACCGCCATCGGTTGGGATAGTCGGAGTCGTGGCTGAAACGGGGGTCCACGATTGCCGCTATCAGGACCGAGTCGGGACGCCTGGTCACCACGACCCGTCGGGTGACGCTGACCAGCACTCGCTCAAACAGGGCGACCGTGCTGTAGCAGTATCGCTCCTTGCGATTCTCGATATCTTCCCAGGAGAGATTCCGCCGGCGCATCTCTTGCTCACTCAGCAGTCCCTTGGCCAGCGGCAGGCGGCTCTTCTCGTCAGAGCCGGAGATCCTTACGAAAAGCAACTTTTCGAGGAATTCCTCCGAAGTGAAGTGTTCGAGACGCCCGTATGCCACGAACCACACGTCGACGGTGCGAACCCGCGTCTGGCCTTCAGGGGTGGGGGCCTGACCGATCTTGAGCACGAACGGGGCGACCACCGAGTTGCGCAGGAGGTCCTTGACCCGACGCTTGGGACCCGCCACGCGAGCGATCAACTCGCCTTGGGCGGCCGCGTCGAGCCCGTCGGCCATGGTGGGCGCGGATATCTTCACCCCAGCGCCGGCCTCGGTGGGAATCCCCTCTTGCAGCAGTTGCAGCAGCACGGGGTTCTGCGGCGACGCCCCCAAACCGACCGCTGCCAGGGATATGAGAATCGCAGTCATTTTCGGTCACCTTTGCCGAAATGGACAGGATTGACAGGATCGACAGGATGAATTCTCGAAGTGGGTCCTTATCCTCTCAATCCTGTAGATCCCGTCCATTAAGTTCCCCTCCCCAACGCCGCCCCGCCGAATGGCCGGGCCCCCTCGACACTATAACATTATCCTGCCGCGCCGCCAGGAGCCGAAATGGCGGGCCGCCGTGCAAGCCTGGCAGGCCCTGCCGCTGCGGACCGTGTGCCCACGGCAGACTGGCGGCAGACTCGGATTATTCGGTACGTCCGGCAAAATCGTGCCGCCACGAGAGTCCATTGCGACCGTCAGCACCGGAAAGAATCGATCTGTTGCCGGGGGAGGGTCGATAGGGAAACAGGGAACGTATCGATTCTGCGGGATGTCGGCCCGCGGCGGGAAACGTGGTTTCGATGCCGGAGAACATGGGAAAGCACGCCTTTTGGATCTGTCTGTTGGCGGCCGCGCTGGCGGGATGCAGGCAACCGCTGCGCGCGGTGACGGAGAGTCGCGTGATCATGCACTCTTCGGTGGCCGAGGACCGCGGGCCGCTGGTGGAGATGCCGATCGGGCCCGCCAATCTGCCGGGGGCACACGGGGAGGGCAACGGCTGGAAGATCGCTCTGATCGACGTCGACGGGCTGTTGTTGAACATGGACATGACGGGACTGGGGTCGCTGGGCGAGAATCCGGTGGCCGTGTTTCGCGAGAAGCTGGATCGGGTGGCGGCCGACCCGTGCTACCGCGCCATCGTGCTGCGGATCAACAGCCCCGGCGGTGGTGTAACGGCCACCGACATTATGTGGCGAGACCTGTGCACGGTTCGGGCCAACACGGGACTGCCGGTGGTCGCCTGCCTGATGGACCTGGGGACCGGTGGGGCGTACTACCTGGCCACTTCCGCCGATCACATCGTGGCCCATCCGACCACGGTCACCGGCGGAATGGGTGTGATCCTCAACTTGTACAACATGGAAGACACCATGATGCAGTTCAACATCATGGGTGTCCCCATCAAGGCCGGCCGGCATACCGACCTGGGCACGCCGATCAAGGCACCCGAAGAAGAGGGCCGCCAAATACTCCAGCAGGTGGCCGACCAGTTCCATGCCCGGTTTCGGCAGGTGGTTCGGGAAGGTCGGCCGCAGCACGATCCGAGCCGCGCGGAGGATTTCGACGGGCGGATTCTGACCGCGTCGCAGGCGCTGGGGCGCGGTTTGATCGATTCGATCGGCTACCTGGACGACGCGGTGGCGGTGGCGCGGCGAGCGGGCAACTGCCCCGCGGCCCGAGTGGTGATTCTGCACCGCTGCAACGATCGGGCCCGCTCGCCGTATGCGGTCTCGCCGAACGTCCCGATTCAGGGGAATCTGTTGCCGCTGAGCGTTCCGGGCCTGGAGCGCAGCCAGATGCCCACTTTTATGTACATTTGGCAGCCGGAGCCGACGTTTCTGCGGCGTGCCGCACGGTAGAGGGTCGCAGGCGTGGTGCGTAGAGAGCCGAAAAAGGGGACGGCCGTGAGCCGGACGGAGCCGTTCAGCTTCTACCCGGCTGCCTATCGCGGCAGGCAATTCAAGCCCACCGTGATCCTGTTGACATCGCTGCTGATGTCGTTGGTTTGGTGGCACTTTGGCCGATTCACGTTCTACGACGCCCATTTGGCGGACAAGTTCGTTCTTTTCAACGACCCCGAAACCACCGGGGCCGTGTACACGTTCGTCAATTGCTTTCTGCTGCTGGGCGTGATTCCGGCCCTGATCGTCAAGCTGGTGTTTGGCGAGAAGCTGTCCTGCTACGGCGTGCAACTTGGCGATTGGCGGCGGGGCCTGAGGGTGCTGCTGATGCTGGCGCCCCTGTTTGTGCTGGCGGCCTACGTGGGGTCGGGAAAGTCACCCGTTTCGGTCTATCTCGGCTGGCGTCCGCCCGTGGCGGACTTCTATCCGATCAACAAGAGTGCGGGCAATTCGGCGGGGATGTTCGGTTTCCACGCCTGCGCGTATATGCTGCTGTATCTGGGGTTCGAGTTTCACTACCGCGGCTTCGTCCAGTTCGGCCTGCGGGATTCGCTCGGCGAGATCAATGCCCTGCTGGTGCAGGTTACCACTTCCGTGCTTATCAACCTCGGCAAGACGCCCAACGAGACGTTTGGCGCGATCTTGTGCGGATTTCTCTGGGGGATTCTCGCCTTCCGCACGCGGTCGATTTTCTCCGGGGTGCTCCAGCACGCCTTACTGGGGCTTTCGCTGGACTTCTTCATCTGCTTCGGGTAGGCTCCAGCACACGCCCGTCTTGCATGCGGACGATGCGCTGCGCTCGGCGTGCCAGGTCGGCATCGTGAGTGACCATCACGATGGTGACGCCCCGCTGGCCGTGGAGTTGGTCGAAGATCTCCATGATCGCGGCCGCCGAGACAGAATCGAGATTGCCGGTCGGTTCGTCGGCCAGTATCACCAGCGGGTCGTTGGCCAGGGCCCGGGCGATGGCCACCCGCTGGCGCTCGCCGACCGAGAGTTGCTTCGGCTGGTGACTCGCCCTGTGACCCATACCCACGACCTCCAGCAGGCGGCGGGCCTTCCGGGCACGGTCGCGGGGAGCCAGGGGCGTCTCGAACATGGGGATCTGGACGTTTTCCAGCGCGGTCAGCGCGGGCAACAGATGGAACGACTGGAACACGAATCCCAGCTCTTGGGAACGGTAGCGGTCGAGGTTTCTTGATGAAAGGGCCGAAAGGGGCCGGCCTTGGAAGTAGATCTCACCTTCGGTGGGCCGGTCGAGCGTACCGAGGACGTTCAGCAGGGTCGACTTTCCGCTTCCGCTGGGCCCCATCACGGCCAGGTGTTCTCCGCGGCCGACTTCCAGCGAGACCTCGCTCAGCGCGTGGACCTGTCCGTCCGGATAGAGCTTGCCGACCCGGTCGGTCCGCAGCAAGGCGTCGGTAGCGGATGCAGGGGAACTCAATGGACGGGATTTACGGGATTCAGAGGATAAGGACCCACTTTGAGAATTCATCTTGTCAATCCTGTAAATCCCGTCCATTTCGGCAAAGTCGGATCACTCATGTCGGAGCCCTTCGGTCGGCACGAGCTGGGCGGCGCGCCAGGCCGGATAAAGTCCGCCGGCGAGGCCCACAAAAAAGGCGATCGCGAAACCTTGCAGAATAACGCTGGGGTCGATTTCGCCGGCCACCATGCGTCCGGCCGTGGGGATGGTGCTCAGCAGGCGGACCACACCGACGGCCAGGGCGGTGCCGACTACCGCCCCGAATAGACCCAACAGCACCGATTCCAGCAGGACCAGCATCATCACCCTCCACTTGCGCCACCCGATCGCCCGCAGCAGGGCAAGCTCGCGGGTCCGCTCATACACGGCCGTGAGCATGGTGTTGATCATGCCCACGGTTCCCACCAGCAGGGCGATGGTGGAGGTCATCCAGGCGACGGCGCGGGCCATGCGGATTTCGGTGGCGGTGTCGATGAACTCGCGGGTGCGCACCGCTTCCAGATGGGGCGCCAGGTCCACGATTCTGGCGCGGAGCTGCTCCAGCGAGGCCCGGTCGCTCCGCTGGCTCTTGACCACAAACGCCGTCACCTCACCCTCGCGGTCCATCAGCCACTGCAACTGCCGAAGCGGCATGATGATCGAGCGGTTCTCCAGGAAGTTGAAGCTCTCGTAGATGCCGACCACCTGATAGGGCTCACCCTCGACGACCTCCACCATCTCGCCGACCGTCTTGTCGAGATCCCGGGCGAGGATCTTTCCCAGCAGGATGGATCGCCTGTCCTTGTCTTTTTTTTTCAGCAGGCGCCCGTCGACCACGTTGAGATCTCGCAGCATCAGGCTGTCGGCCGGCATTCCCCGCACCAGCACCGCCGTAGGGTCCGGATTCTCGAAGGAGACCATCTCGGCCAATCCGGGCGAGACCTTGCTTACTCCGGAGAGGCGCTCAATCTTCGGGCCCAAGGTTTCGCGCAACGAACTGCTCATTCGCTGCAATCCCCCGGCCCGCGCCACGATCAGGTCCACCCCACGGTCTTGATACATCGCCAGCAGCGAGTGCTGAAAGCTCCGGGCAATTCCCACCAGGGCCACAACGGCGCCGATCGCCACGGCCACTCCCACGATCGTCAGCGCGGAGCGGGTGGGACGCCGAAGGATGTTTCTCAGTACCAGAGTGCTGAAGTGCATGACGATCTCACTCTTGGTGTTGGTCCCGTGGCGGGGCGTCGCAGCCGTCGTCGAAGCTGAGGCCGAGCTTGCCCACCGTGTGGTCGAACTTCCTCTGAAACCGTGCCGCCTCTTGGTCGCTCAGCTCCCCCGACCAGTCGCCGATTCGGCCCCTGCGGAGGAACGTGCCGGGTGTGAAGCCCTGCTCCAGCATGTACTCGGTGGCGAAATCGAACTTCTCTTCGTGCTCCTTCATGAAGGAGAAGCTGCAGTTGTGCAGAATGACCGGGAGCCGTTCCGCGGGAATCTCCAGCTCGCAGAAATCGATGATCTTGTGCAGGGCGCCCTCCAGGTCGCGGACCAGGTCTTCATATTTCAGAAACAGGACGTTGGGGTCGTTGCGGTGCCGCCACCAGTGCGAAACGTGATAGAACCACGATCCCCAGACGACCGTGCCCCACATGAAGCGAGCGAAGAACCGCTGGAACGTCCCCTTGTACCGGAAGTGCGACTTGTAGAAGCTGTAGAACGAGACGGCCACGTCCTTGCCGTTGCGGGCCAGGTAGATGTACCGGCACCGCCGCTTGGGAATCCAGATATGGGGCAGGTGGCTCTTGAAGATTCGCGGCGATGGCAAGGCATCGAAGTTCCGCTTGTTCAACGCGGCTCGCTCGAACCACGGGCTGACGTCGGCAATATGCCGGAAATCCATGCTCCCTTGGGTCGTCAGTTGATACACGATCATCTGCAACCAGGTGGTCCCTGACCGGGGATAGGTGCAGACGAATACGTCGTCGGGCCGGGCCGTGTAGTCGAGACACAACAGCCGGGCGTAGTCGATGGCCACGTGGAGGCACCACAACACCCCCGAGCAGCCCTGAAGGATCTGGCTGATCAACCAAAGCCACGTGGAAAGGATCCACCGGAAGGGAAACAGCAGCCTCCAGATACGTACCTTGATGAGCAGTCCTTTGGGGAGATCCTTCACGAAACGCGGCTCCCTCCGCAGGTGCCCGGAATCTCTGCCCTCGGCCGGACCTTCCCGGCCGGACAACGGTTTGCTAGGGATATTCTTCGGCATCGGCTTCGAGAATGCAGCGATGGAGTCGCTCGGCCAGGATCCGCACGTTGGGTTCCTTGATTATGTCGAGGTGTCGTCCGGGGATCCGGTGGACCTCGACCCCGTCTTTCGCCCAGGCCCCCCAACCGAGCATCGGGTCGCGGGCGATCTCGACCGACTCGGGTTGTTGCTCGCTGGCAAACAGCGTGATTCTACCCGGATATGGACGGGGACGATACTCCCACATGGCCTTGAGGTTGTTCTTGAATACCTCGAACACGTGGGCACCGACGTCTATGCCTAACTCGGGCACGATGACCCCGGCCTTGGTTGCCCGTTGGACGAAGTACTCCAGGTGCTGCCTCGGCGTCATCTGCCGGAGATCCTCCAGGGTCAGCTCGTCGTCGCCGGGGAAGAGATCCATGATGATCGGCAGGAAGTCGTCTTGATTGGGTTCGCGATCCGGCGGCATCGCACCCGAGTCGAACAGGGCCAGCAGCCCGATCGGTTCGCCTTGTTCGGTCAATTGGCGGGCGGTCTCGAAGGCCAGGTTTCCGCCCAGCGACCAGCCCCCCAGCAGATAGGGACCGTGGGGCTGCAGCGAGCGGATGGCCTCCGCGTAGTGGGCCGCCATTTCGTGGGCGTTGTCCTGGGGCGGGCGGATGCCGTCCAAGCCCACCGCCTGGAGTCCGTAGACGGGCCGCTGGGGGCCCAAATGTTCGACCAGATTTCGATAGCAAAACACTGTCCCTCCGGCCGGATGCACCACGAACAGCGGCCGCCGGCTGCCTTCCCGCCGCAACGGAATCAGCGACGATTCGGGTGGACAGATCTCCGGCTCGCGCAGCAGGCGAGCGATGTACTCGACCGTGGCCTGCTGGAACAGTGCGGCCAGCGGCACGCGTCGCCCGGAACGCTGTTGGATGGCAGCCACCATGCGAACCGCCAACATGGAATGACCGCCGAGGTCGAAGAAGTTGTCTTTTGCACCGACGGGGCTCACGCCCAGCAGCTTCTCGTAGACGTCGGCTACCAGGGCCTCCTCGTCGTCGCGGGGTGCGACGTAGCCGGCCGACCAATCGGGCCGCGCTGCCGGCGGAGCTGGCAGGGCGCGGCGATCCAACTTGCCCTGCGGCGTCAGCGGCAGGTCGTCCAGCACGACCACCGCAGCGGGGATCATGTAGTGCGGCAGCCGTTGCTGGAGGTACTGCCGGAGTTCGACCACCGCCTGCTGCGACGAGGCAGCGGCCAACGGGTCGTTGGCGTAGCGCCGCCAATCGACGCGTTTTGGCGGTTCACAAGCGGCGTCTTGAGGGGTCGAATCCGTGGCGGCATCCTGGCGGGCGGTCTTTGGACGCGCGGACCCGTCGTCGCCCGGTTGCGGCCCTTCGGCCGGCGATTGGGCAGCTTGCGGCTGGAAGAATACGTCGTAGCGGCCGTCCGCGTCCCGGCTGCACCAGCCAATCCGCACTCGGCGCCCCAACTGCTCGCCGAGTTGCCAGAAGGCCTCCGGATCGATCGGGTGGCCGTTGTCCGCCAATCGGGCACCGACGCGCAGCGTTGGTCGATGGGCACACTGGCCGTCGGGGTCCTGCAACAACCGCCAGAGTGCCAGGTCGTCCGACAGCCGGGCATTGGCCACGCCGCGCACCGTAAGCGGCTGGTGTGGATCTGCGCGGAGCAGATCGGCGACCTGGGCGGGGTCCAAATGCCGATCATCCCAATTCAGCACGCGGCCAGTCTGCCGCGGGCACCCAGTCTGCCGTGGGCACACTGGCGACGACGACGACGGTGCCCGATCGAAATGCAACACTGCGTCGTACCGATACTGGACCAGCTCGTTGTTTGCCTGGCCCCGTTTCAAGAGCACCTCGGCCGCTTTCAACCTCGGCAACTCGCGTTGCAGCGCGTCGAACAAGGCCGGATGGACCAGCAGCTCTTGTTCCCGTTCCATGCGGGTCCTCACGCGAGAGAGCAGCTCGCGGCAGGCCCGCCCATTCGGTGGGGCATCTTCGTGTCCCACCGATGGGAGGTCGCGGGCGCGGGCAAGTTCGATCGAGCAGGCCAGCGGGGCCTGAAGCGGCAGGCTCCTCAGGTCGCCGATCAGGATTCGTCCGCCTTCGGCCACCAAAGGAACCAGCCCTTGCAACACGCGTAGCAAGTAGTCGACGCCGGGAAAATACTGTGTAACAGAATTGAGCACGACCAGGTCGTATCCGCCCGGCTGGAGGCCGTCGAATTTGTCGGCCCCTTGCCGGAGCAGCGTCACCCGAGCGGCAAGGTCTTCGCGCCGCCGGACAACTTGCCGCAACCAGGCCAGAGTTTCTCCCGACAGGTCGGTTCCCACGTAGGACTGGCAGTGAGGAGCCAGGCGGAACAAGAGCAGCCCGGCCTTGCAGCCGATCTCCAACACGCGGCTGGGCCGGAAGCCGAGGGCCCGCCCGGCCGTATGTTCGACCCACTGGCGCATCTCCTCCTCGGGGAAGAACCGCCCGGTACGGCTGCTGATCCAGCCCGCCACGTTGAAGGTCGGGTCGGAAGGCGGCGGCGTTTGACGGAAGGTCTCATCGAACAGGGTTTCCCAAGAGGAGGTGTGTTCCTGCTCGAGCGAAGTCTGTTGAGGCAACTCATCGGCGCAGCGGTTCCCCAGCACGACGTAGGCCACCAGACGCTTTGTCGCAGTTCCGCCGGCAGCGGGGGACGCAGTGCCGCCGGCAGCGGGAGACGCTGTGCCGCCGGCAGCGGGAGACGCTGTGAGGTCCTCCCGGGCAACGACGGCTGCGCGATCGACTTTCGGGTGCTCCCGGAGCACGGCCGAGATCTCACCGGGCTCTACCCGGTAGCCCCGCAGCTTCACCTGATCGTCCAGCCGGCCAAGGAACTCGAGCGCTCCGTCTGCCCGCCAGCGGCCCAGATCGCCGGTACGATAGATACGGGCGCCCGCCTGCCCATTCGGTGGGTCAGCTTCGTGTCCCGCCGATGGGAGGGTGGGGCAGCTTCGTGTCCCACCGATGGGATGGTCGGAGAACGGATCGGGCAGAAAGCGCTGCCGGGTCAACTCGGGCCGCCGGACGTACCCTCGGGCCACGCCTGCGCCGCCGATACAGATCTCGCCCGAGACACCGATCGGAACCGGTTCCAGATGCTCGTCGAGGAGGTAGACGTGGACGTTCTCCAGCGGCCGGCCGATCGCAGGGCGGTAGCCGGCGGCACAGCGTCCCTCGCTGTCGGCGGCACTGCGTCCCTCGCTGCCGGCGGCACTGCGTCCCTCGCTGCCGGCGGCACCGTCCAGCCGCGCCATGCAGGCTCCGATCGCCGCCTCGGTCGGCCCGTAGGCGTTGAAAAAACGGCGGCACTGCGCCCCTGGCTGCCGGCGGCACTGCGTCCAACGGGCAACCAGCTCGCTGCTGAGGGCCTCGCCGGCGGAGACCACCGTCTGAAGCCCCTGCAACACATCGGGGCGAAGCTCCTGGAGCATCGACGGGGTAAGCTGGGCCACGTTGAGTTGCTCCCGGCGGATGAAATCCTCCAGTGCATCGGGCGATTGATAGTCGGCCGGCTCGCCGATCACCAGGCACCCGCCGGTGGCCAGGGCGTTGAACATCTCCGCGATCGAACCGTCGAACGAGGGCCAGAAGAACTGCAACACGCGGCAGTCAGCGTCGAGCTGAAGCGTGCGGTTCTGAGATCGGACGAAGTTGACCACGCTGCGGTGTTCCACCATCACGCCCTTGGGGCTTCCCGCCGAGCCGGACGTGTAGATAACGTAGGCCAACTGTTCCGGGCGCACGCGGCAGTTCAGCGGGGCCCCATCTCCGTCATCCGGCTCGGCTGCCAGCCGCTGGAGAGTAACCACTTCCGCGTCCGTCTTGGCGAACTTGCCGGCCAGTTCCCGTGTGGTGACAACGATCGCGGGCTGGGCGTCTTGCAGCACAGAATCCAGGCGCCGCTGGGGCTGGTCAGGATCGACGGGCAGGTATGCGCCGCCTGATTTGAGCGCGGCCAACATCGCCACCACCAGATCGGCCGATCGCGGCAGGCATACGGCAACCGGCTGCTCGGCCTCGACGCCGCGCGATCGCAAGTACCGCGCCAGCCGATTGGCCCTTCGCTCAGTTTCGCCGTAGGTGTAGTCCCGGCCGCCGTAGCGCAGGGCGGTGCGCCGAGGTGTTGCGGCGGCCCGGACTTCAAACAACTCGTGCAGGCAACCTGCCCGGTCGGAAAGGCGCGTGGCACGTTCCTCGGGGGCGCGCGTTCGGTCGGTTACGCCACGGCCGAAGTCGCCCAGGATCCGCTTACGTTCCGCCTCGTCCATCATCGGCAGCCGTCCCGCGGGTCGATCGGGATCCTTGACGGCCGCCTCCAATAACGTCGCCAGCGAACCGATCAAGCGATCGACCGTCGACCGTTCAAACAGCGACGTGCGATACTCGACGTAGCCGGCCAGCCGACGGTCCTGTTCCCAAAGGAACAGGGTCAAGTCGTCCTTCGCCGTGCCGTTGTCGACGTGGACCGGCTCGATACGCAACTCGGAACCGGCCGGCAGTTCCAGCGGGGCGTTCTGCATGACCAGGGAGACCTGGAACAACGGCGACCGGACGGCCTGCCGCTGGGGCTGAAGCAACTCGACCAGTTTGTCAAAGGGCAGCTCCTGGTGAGCGTGCGCCTCCATCATGGTTTCGTGCACCCGGGAGACCACTTCGCGGAACGACGGATCGCCGCCCAGATCGGTCCGCAATACCAGCGTGTTGACGAAGAATCCGATCACCTGTTCCAGCTCTTTGCCGGTCCGGTTGGCCGTAACCGTGCCTACGGTAACGTCCTTCTGCCGGCAGTAGCGGCTCAGCAGCACCTTGAAGCCCGCCATCAGTACCACGAAGAGCGTGGTCCCATTCTGCCGGGCGAATTGGGAAATCCGAGTGGAGAGGTCCGCGGTCCACTGGAACGTGCGGGTCGCCCCGTCAAACGACGGCGACGCCGGGCGCGGCCGATCGGTGGGCAGCTCCAGCGGAGGAGGCCCGCCGGCCAGACGTTCCTTCCAGTATTCAAACTGCCGGGCGAGCACTTCATCGGAGAGCTGTTTTCGCTGCCAGGCGGCGTAATCGGAATACCGGACCGGCGGTGGCGAAGGCGGCGCTTTGCCCAGCCTGGCGACATTGTACAACGCGGTCAGCTCCCGCAGCATTACGCCCATCGACCAGCCGTCCGAGACAATATGGTGCATCGACAAGAGCACCACTCGCTGGTCGTCCGACGTGCGGAAAAGCACGCAGCGCAACAACGGACCTTGGGCCAGGTCGAACGGCCTTCGGGCTTGCTCGCGCATCAGCCGTTGAAGGTTCTCTTCGCGGCGATCGGCGGGGACGTCTCGCAGATCGATCCGCGAGATCGGTATCCGAACTTCTGAGGTGATCTTCCGCAGGGGCTGCCCTTCGGCGGCTGGAAACGTGGTCCGCAGCGTCTCGTGCCGGGCGGCCAGTTGCTGCAAGCTCCAGTCGAAGGCCCGGTCGTCGAAGGGGCCGGTCAGCCGGGCAGCCATCGGCAGGTTGTAGAAGGGGTGTCCGGGATTGAGCTGGTCGAAGAACCAGAGCCGCTGTTCGGCGAAGGACAAGACGGGCGGTTGGTCAGGCGTGCGTGGCGGAATTCTCGCACCTCGGCGTCTCTTGCGGACCTTTCGCAGGAAATGCTCCTCCAACAATGCCCGCTTGACCGGGGAGAGCCTCTCGACGCGTCGCAACAATTCGCGTTTGCCGGTTACCCCACGGCCCCCTCGCCCGCCCATTCGGCGCGATATCAAGATACGCTGCCGGCGAGAGGCGGCCAGGCGTTTGGGAGAGGCGAGCATTCTGCGGGCCGCTTGGTCCGACACGTTCTGAAGCCGATCGAGCAGAAAGGCGAGGCGTCGGGGGGGTTCGCTGCGGAGGTGGGCCGCCAGGATGAGTTCGGCCAGCCCAGCCACCGTGGGCCGTTCAAACAGCTTCCGCATCGGCAGCCTGTGCGGGATCAGCTCCTGCAACCGCACGCAGAGTTCCGCGGCCACCAACGAATTGCCGCCGAGGTCAAAGAAGCTTTCGTGCAGACCCACCGATTCCAGGCCGAACACTTCGGCCCAAACCGCGGCGACCTTCTCTTGAAACAAGGTCCGCGTCGGAACCGAATCGGCCAGTGTGCCCACGGCAGATTGGGCGTCCTGGGGCCTTTCGTCCGAGCCTTCACACCATCGGGCCAGTTCGTTCAGTTGCCCGCCGCAGAACATCTTACGGCAGGCCCGGCGGCGGGGCTTGCCACTGGAGGTCTTGGGCAAGGTTCCCCCGGAGATCAGCACCACCGCGTAGGGCGATATCAGGTACTCTTCCGACAGCTCGCGGCGGATGCAACGCAGGACCTCATCCAGGTCGATCCGTCGTGAGGATCGTGTTTCCTGCACCACGACCAGTCGCTCCCGGCCGTCGACATCGCAAGAGAACGCCACGCCGCTGTCAGGCTTCAAGGCGGGATGGCTGCCGGAGGCCGTCTGCTCGATATCGTGAGGGTAGTAGTTGCGCCCGTCGAGAATAATCAACTCTTTCAGTCGCCCGGTGACAAAAAGCTGGCCGTCGTGGAAAAACCCCAGATCTCCGGTTCGCAGGAATGTGTGGTCGGCCTGACCGGCCAGGCGGGCGAAGAAGACCCGCTGGGTTTCCGCCGGCCGGTTCCAGTATCCTTGTGCGATGGTGGGCCCCCGGACCCAGATTTCTCCCACCTGGCCGGGCTGCAGTTCCTGCCTGGACTGGGGATCGACGATGGTGACCTGGTGTCCGGTCCACGGTCTGCCGCAGCCGACCAACCGGCGACCGTCGGAATCTGCCGTGTCACACGTCTGGGCACGGTTCTGCTGCAGCTTCCGCTGAGAGAACGTCTGCACCAGG
>SDBV01006220.1_pt1 | contig 16610 bp, 13 predicted proteins | sample 2277081 | NCBI WGS metagenome assembly SDBV01 (sample SAMN10402039, study PRJNA504765) | marine sediment metagenome | isolation source: marine sediment core GS10_PC15, 223 cmbsf | place: Arctic Ocean: Southern Knipovich Ridge | collected 2010 | reverse complement strand
ATTATATTTCACAAGAATATCTTCCACTTTATATTCCTCTTTTTTATCATTGATATATTCCTTTGGCTTTTTCATACAATATTTCTTAATTCCTTATACCCTATACCCTATACCTTATACCTTATACCTTTTTCCCCTATACCTGAATAGTTACAATAATATTAAACATCCAAAATATGTCCTTTACATCCGCGCCGCGGGCACATCTGAACAGTACCTCCCCCTCGAACAATCATTGATACCATTTCTGTTCCACATTCAGGGCACTTTGAACCACCTGTTAGTTCTGAGTGGCAATGCGGGCAAAAGTAGTTTGCCACTGTGCCAATAGGTCTTTCGTATTCGGCTTCAAAATTCTGGCTGCCATACAGTGAAGACATCCTTCGCCAGCCGTGCTGGTGGTTGAACGTTACAGTTACACGAATAGAAGGGTAGTTATCAATGAGGTGTTCCGGATCCATAAGACTGTGGTTGCAGTATGGACAACTTACCTCAACAGGAAAAAATCTATCATCCCCCTTCATATCAACTTTATCTAATCCTTTAAGTGCCTTATCTATTATCTTACCTACCATCGTAGTTTTAACATTTGAGAAATAATTGCCATCAACAACAACAATTGGTCCAAGAGCACATGCTCCAAGGCAATTTACCGTTTCAAATGTAAACTCTTTATCAGGTGTTGTTTCACCTGGTTCTATTCCAAGCTGCTTTTCAAACTCTCTTGCAATTGTTGGAGCACCCCTGACATGACATGCAGTACCCAGACATACAGAAATCAAGTGCTTTCCCCTTGGTTTTAAGCTGAAGGATTTATAAAAAGTTGATACACCATAAACGTCTTTAAAAGGTATTTTTAGACTATTAGCTACTTCCCTGAGAGCTTCTTCGGGCAGGTAATTATAATGCTTCTGGACATCTTCCAATACAGCAATTAAGAGATTATCATTCTTTTTGATAAGGTCATCAACAAGTTTTGATACTTCTGTCATTTTTTTATTATATTTGAATATCGTTCAATTTTATATATACAACTCACAATGCCAGACAACTAAATCCTGTTTTATATAGATACAAGTCTCACGATTCTCACAGCTTCTGCATAATCCTAAATATTTACTGTTGTTTTTATCCTCGCAATAAGTATCAATTTTAGAGTTTTTTATAACAGGACGAAATGGATAAACCTCAAACTCTTCGCATTGCCAGACAGTCTGAATAGAATTTTTAATCATAATACAAGTTGGAGCATTCCTACATGTTGAGCAAATTCCACGATATTTTTTTTCTTTTACCATACTTTCCTCCTTTTCTTTTTTATTTGGCAGATTAATAATTTTATGTTTATACTTTGTTAATTAATACACTCATTAGATTTTTTTTATTTAGTTTCTTTATCTCTTAAAGTCAATTCTTGTGCCATTGATATTAACTGATTAATTTTAAGTTATTCTATATCATAGCCAATTACATATAGATATAAGCTAATCAAAAGAATATCAGCGAAATATGAATAAAAAAATATCCCGGAAAAAGGTTTGAAATATTATAATGAATATGGAAAGTAGTGAGTAAATTTGAACCACTGGGGAGATTTTCCTCAATAGAATATATGGTGATACAAAAAATAATGTGTGAACAGTTACCAATTAAGTAAATATACCAGTGTCATCACTTTTCAGATGAAATCGTTTGGATTTTCTTCAGCTTTTCCCGTAAAGTTTTACGGTCAATACCGAGTATTTCAGATGCTTTTGTTTTGTTTCCATTTACGCTTGCTAAAACATTGATAATATATTCCGCTTCTATTTCAGTAAGAGTTCTATTAATGCCAGTTCCCCGTAATGCAGAGAAACGCATAAGTGAAGGTAAATCAGGAACATCTATAATGTTCCCTTCTGTGAGTAATAAAATACGTTGTATTATATTCTCAAGTTCTCTTACATTTCCGGGCCAGTGGTAGTTTTTCAAAACTTGTAATGCTTTATCGGAAAATTGTGGTATTATTTTGCCAATTTCTTTGGCAAATTTAGTTACAAAATGATTTATTAGTAATAAGATATCATCTCCCCTTTCTCTCAAAGGCGGAATTTCAATAGTAATAACATTGATACGATAGTAAAGGTCTTCACGGAAAGTTCCTTTTTTAACCAAGCTGTCTAAATCCTTGTTAGTAGCAACTACTATTCTTACGTCCATTTTTTGTAATCGTCTTGAGCCGATCATACAGACTTTTTTATCCTGCATGACACGCAGAAGTTTTGCTTGCATAGAAAGGCTTGTATTGCTAATTTCATCTAAAAAGATTGTACCTCCATCAGCAGTTTGAAAGAATCCTGCCCTGGTTTCAGTGGCATCGGTAAATGCACCTTTTACATATCCAAATAGTTCACTTTCTAATAATTGCTCTGGAATACCTCCACAGTTTACAGGAACAAATGGAGCCGAAGCTCGTGGACTACTATAGTGAATAGCTCTTGCAACAAGTTCTTTACCTGTTCCACTCTCCCCTGATATTACCACAGTAGCTGAAGAAAAAGTAGTTTTAGCAATAGTTTTAAAAATCTTGTTCATTGCCTCTGATTCACCAATAATTCCATGAGGAGTTCTAAGAGTACGATGTGATTTTACTTGTGCAATCCTTCGCATATACAATTTATCAAGTGTTCTTTGAACAGCAGAAAAAAATTCTTTGTCAGTAAAAGATTTAATAAGGTATTCCTCTGCACCAATCTTGACTGCTTCAACAGCGCCTTCTACTGAAGGATAACCAGTTATTACTAATATTTCAGTATCTTTAAAGTTTTCACGAACATGTCTTACAAGGTTAAGACCACCTACCTTCGGCATTTTGATGTCAGTTATAACCAGGTCAACAGATGTAGATTCAAGAATTTTAATTGCATCAAACACACTTGAAGCATTAAAAATTTTAAACCCTTTTGAAGTAAGGTTTCTACTGATCAATTCCAGCATATCAGTATTATCATCTACAACCAATATGCATTCTTTTTTTTCTAATTTCATTTTTTACTTTTTAATTTTTCCTTTTTATTTGTTAATCGTAAATCATATCCGCCAGTTGGCGAATCAACTTAAAATACTATACTTTAAGAATAAACTCTAATAATCTACTGTAAACTGAATTTCAAAACGTGATCCATTGCCAACCTCGCTTTCTACTTTTATAATACCATTATGAGAAGTAACAATGCCATGTACCACAGATAAACCCAAGCCTGTTCCTTTACCAATTTCTTTTGTTGAAAAAAATGGTTCAAATACATGTTTCATAACTTCCTTGCTCATACCAATGCCTGTATCTTGTATAACAAGAGATACATAATCATCAGTTGAAAATGTTTTTATGTTCAACTTACCTCCTTTTGGCATTGCTTGTATGGCATTAACAATAAGATTAACAAGTACCTGATTAAGCTGTATAGCATCAGCAGTAATTATTGGTAAATTAGGTTCAAGTGAACGTATCAGTTCTATTCCCTCTTTAGCACAACGTGACTCAAGAAAATATAGTCCTTCTTCTACTACCTGATTAAGATTAACCTGTGTTTTTTTTGGTTCCATTTGTTTAGAAAAAAACATAAGCTTTTTAATAATTTCCCGTGCATGTAAAGAGGATTTTATTATTTTTTCAATATCCACTTTTACCTGTTTTTGTAATTTATCAGATTTTTCAATAAGTTGAGCAAAACCCAGGATAGTACCAAGTGGTTCATTCAATTCGTGTGCTACTCCAGCAGAAAGTTCACCAACAGTTGCTAATCTATCAGCATGTCTGAGCTGGTCCTGGAGCTTTTCTTTATCTTTTTCACTTTCTTTATGTTCAATAATAAGAGCTAACTCTTTAGCAAGAGTTTCAATTAAACTTCTTTCTTCTTTAAGAAATGGACCTTCGTCTATTTTTGGTTGCTTCTCTGAATATATAACTTCAATAATGCCTCTTTTTTTCTTATTTATAATGATATCAGCAATCAACTTATCAACTTCATTTTTTAAACAAGGAGTTATATATTCATACCCATCCAAAATCACTCTTGCATGTGTAATTTTCGGATATTGCCAAGCAGGCGGAAGTAACTCTAAAGTATTATATATTACTTCTTCTAATGAAACATCAGATTGTTCTACGACCTTAAACATATCATATAGACAAGTTAATTCTTTTATACGCTCCTGCAAAGCCGCCTGTCTATATTGGTTCAATAATGCAACTCCAATAGTTTGAGCGAAATCTTCAATAAGCTCAATTTTATACTCTGAAAAGAAATTGACTTTTTTACTTTTCAATAGCATAAGCCCTATTTTTTCATCACCAAGTAGAAAAGGAATTATAGCAAGTGACCTGTAATCATCTGTTTTGCCGAATTTATAAACACTTTCACCTATATTTAGACCTTTTCTAAAATCCAAAGGAACATCTGTATTTCCTGTCCAGAAACTTCCTTTCTTCGTAATAAATGGAAAAGAAGCATCAATATTACCCTGTATTATGTCCAAACATAATTTTGCTAAGCCATCTTTATTATGAAAGTCAGAAATATTTTTATCATCCCTTATTTGCTTACTGGAAATGATATTAAATTTAAATGATTTTTTTGTACGTCGTGCAATCTCATAACGACTATGTTTATCATCTTTTTTCAGCCATAATTCAACAACGTTACATTCAAAAAAGTCTAATAATATCTTTGATATCTCTCGCAGAAAACTAATTCTTGAAACACCACTGTTTGCGTAGCGTAATATATGATGTGATAAATTACTAAGGTCCTCAGGGATTTTATTTGTTGAACTAAAAGTAAATATTTGCTTTTTATTTTTGTTTTCCATATAAATTCTATTTTTCATAAGTTATCACCGACAAGCCTTTTTTCCCGTCCATCAAAATGATTACAGGCTTATTAAACTCAACGTGCTTAAAGTAATGAGTTTTATTCACAAGTTTTTGCTTGTTCAAAATATCAATATCCAGATAATCATCTGCTGAATAATGTTGCACTGCAAAATACCCTATATTCATTGAAGTAATATTATAGAAAAAATGTGAACCCAGGGATGCATCTAGTGGTAAATCATTTAAGCCCATTTCAACAATAACCTTAGCCTTAGAAATCTGTGACCAGTTAACTGGTATGCCCGAATATTTATCTCGTGTTCCCCAGCGTCCAGGTCCGATTAATATATATTCTTTATCTTTTTCTTCCATAACTTTGTTTAAAATGGCAATTTCTTCAGCCATTTTTTGAGTTTTTGTTTTTTCAAACTTATCTATATCTATAAAAATCACATCTTTTATATGCGATAACCTACCATTTCCCATCCCCCGAGTGGAAAATAGTAAAATTTTTTCTCTATCAATTGTATTTATATCTATATCAACATCAAGTTTTTGCTTGGTTAAAGGTTTAATTTGCAGCAAGTATAAAGTAGATAAATGATTTTCATCATAGTTTAAATCAACAGCAAATTCAATCTCAATAGGTCCGCCCATTACTTCTTTAAATATATTCAATAATGTAGTAATTGATTTAGCTAATGGTATATACTCATATTTTAAGATATTTGCAAAATCAATAATACGTTGCCCTTTAATATTCAAATCTGGCACTATTCTGTCGTTCGCATAATCATATACCGAAGCACAATGTTTTAATGTTCCGTGCTTTTCCGCATCTTCAATATTTAGCTTTGCAATAGAAACATTTTCGCCATCTTTAATAAAATCAAGTTCAGGTTTATTCAAATCAATGGCATAAAAATATATTTGTGTATTTTTCACTTTATCTTGCAAAGAGTTCAAATCTAATTGTGGGTAGCTGGGCGAAAAATGATGTGCTTTTTCCCCACCAACAACGTATATTCCTAATCCTACTGCAATTATAGCAAAGCCATCTTCTGGTTTTATATATGAAAAAGGATAATAATTGTATGATCGAGCTATTCCACTTATATGAGGATAATATTTTGTGCTATATTCCTGCCCAACAACTTCCTGAATAATAACAGCCATCTTTTCTTCTTCAATCTTATAATTTATCGCATCAAAATATGCTTGCGAAAAATGAGAAAAAATTGAAGCATAAACTAATTTTATTGCTTTAACTAATTGTTCATATCGTTTATGAATATCAGGGTGATTATTAGGAATTAAATATGTAGAATATACTCCTGCAAATGGTTGAAGCAAAGAATCTTCAAAAAACCCGGATGAACGAACAGCTAAGGGCTTTTTCATTACTTTTAAATACTGATAAAGTTTTTTGGATAATTTATCACTTAATTTAGCCTGTAAGAATAATTTCTTTATTTTATCATAATTCTTCTTAATATATATATCGTTATAAAGATTATTTATTTCTATAAACTTGTCAAATTCATCAATTCCAATAACGGCTGTAGCTGGGATTTTAATATCAATCCCTGAAATAATTTTAGAAAAATCACTATTTTCAATAAAATTACTTAAAAAGGCTATACCACGTCCTTTACCGCCTAACGAACCTGTGCTTAATCTAACAATATAATTATTGCTATTAATAATTGAGGGATGAAAGTTAATTATTCTGCCTCTTATCTGTTCAAGTCTTACTGAGTTAAAAACATTAATGCATAACTCACGCATTTCCTGAACGTCTTCAAAATCAACAATAGCATAAGGTCTTAAGCAATTAGCAATATTAATCTCGCCACGAGCCATTAACCAAGTAGAGAGACCATTGTTTTTTGTATGATATAATAAAGATTCGTCAGGGATAGTTTTCAAAAGTTCCTCAAATTCATTTAATGTTTTTGCAACAGCAATCTTTTTTCCACTTTCATCACTAAAAACAAAATCTCCAAATCCTAATTTACTATAGATAAAATTTTCAATATCTAAGGATAAGCTTTCAGAATTTTTATTAATAAAATCCGCACCAACTTTCAAAGCTTTTTTTTCATTTGCAATATCCGAAGATTGCAAAAGTGCAGGAATATTGAAATTTAAAGATTTTACATATTTAATCAATTCAATGCCGGAGTTTTCATCAGGTTTACCATTTCTTTCATATTTTACATCTGAAATTACACATAGTAGATTATCGTTGTATTTGTCAACAATTTCAATTGCTTCTTCATAATTGGTTGCAAGCAAAACTTTAGGTCTTGCCCTCATTTTCAATATTTTATGCAATTCATCAATAACTCCATCAGCTATTATACGCTGGGTCTGGGTCATAATTATTGTATAAAGTAAAGGCAAATACCTGGAATAGTACTTTGCCGAATCCTCAATTAATAAAATAACACGAACATTCCCAATCCTAATATCTTTTACCACATTTTTTTTATCCTCAATATATTTCGTCATTGTCATAAAAATCTTCGGATCCCCGTTCCAGACAAATACTTTATCAATATTTTTAATTTTGTCAGTAGCTTTATCAAAAAAGACCAAGTCGCTATTGTTATTTACTAATAATAATATTGGTATTTCAGGTTTATTTTTCTTTATTTTCTCACTAATATTAATAGGAACTTCCTTATCAACACCAACCATTAAAATTACCATATCTATATGTTGAGTATTTAATTTCACGACTGCTTCTTCATAAGTTGAAACACTTGTAAAGCGTGGGGCAGCATATAGATTAAGCTGTAAATACTCACCAAAAATCTTATCAAAAAATTGCTCTTCTCCCACAACAGTATAAGCCTCGTAATAAGTTGCAACTAAAAGAATTTCACGAACTTTAAATGACATTAATTCATGAAAAATATCTCTATCGGTCTTTTTCTTCTTGTATATTTCTGTTAAAGAATATTTTTTCATTTGTAAATTGCTTTTTATTTTTGTTTTCCATAATTAATTATGTGAAACACTTTTTACAAAAATAAACTTTATGCTATATATATCCATTAAATATCCAAATTTTTTATCCCGACCTTTTGGTCGGGATAAAAAACCCCTTCAGTGAATATAAAATTCTATATCCTAACCTGGATAAACCAGAATTAAAAAATCAATTAACCTAATCCTAATCGTTTAAGTGTTGAGTCACCTCTAAAAAGTAGTTTTTGCCACAAAAGCACAAAAACACAAAATTTCACTAAAAATTAACTAATTGATTTTCAGTATTTTGTGGGATTTAGTATTTTGGTGTTTTAGTGGCATTTTTTATTTTTTGACTTTTTAGAGTGGACTCAATGTTATTAAACATATTTATATATATATCTGCTATTATACTTATATTCAATAACATACAACTCTCATATACATATAATTATTTTTAAAAAATTTGTTATTAATTAGATAAAAAAATCTAACTTTGTAGATTACAATAAATGTATGTATTAACTAAAAAAAACATATTAATATGGATGCAAGAGTAAAACAATTTATGGATGGAATTATTGCAAAAAATGCTGGGGAAGTAGAATTTCATCAGGCAGTATTAGAAGTAGCTGAATCAATAATTCCTTTTATTGAAAAAAATCCTAAGTATAAAAAAGAAAAAATTTTAGAAAGAATTGCTGAACCTGAAAGAGTAATAATGTTTAGAATACCTTGGTTAGATGATAATGGAGAAGTCCAAATTAACAAAGGTTTCAGAATTGAGATGAACAGCGCAATTGGACCTTACAAAGGAGGTATGCGTTTTCATCCAACAGTTAACCTTGGCGTATTAAAATTTCTCGCATTTGAACAGGTATTAAAAAACAGCTTAACTACTCTCCCAATGGGAGGTGGTAAAGGTGGTTCTGATTTTGATCCTAAAGGAAAATCAGACAATGAAGTAATGAAGTTCTGTCAAAGTTTAATGACTGAATTATTTCGTCATATCGGACCAAATACCGACGTTCCTGCGGGAGATATTGGTGTAGGCGGCAGGGAAATAGGTTTTTTGTTCGGACAGTATAAAAGATTGAGAAACGAATTTACAGGTGTTTTAACAGGAAAAGGCAGAAACTGGGGCGGTAGCTTAATTCGTCCTGAAGCAACAGGATATGGTGCTGTTTATTTTGCAGAAGAAATGTTGAAAACTCGTGGTGACAGCATAAAAGGTAAAACGGTTGTTATTTCAGGTTCCGGTAATGTTGCTCAGTATGCTACTGAAAAAGTGAATGATTTAGGTGGTAAAGTTGTTACATTATCCGATTCTTCAGGATTCATTCACGACCCTGATGGTATTGACGCAGAAAAATTAGCTTTTGTAATGGAACTTAAAAATGTTAAAAGAGGAAGAATTAAAGAATATGCTGATAAATATAAAGTAAAATATTACGAAGGTAAAAGACCCTGGGGCGTTAAATGTGATGTAGCTTTACCATGTGCTACTCAAAATGAAATTAATAAAGAAGATGCTGAAACATTAGTAAGTAACGGTTGTTATGTTGTCTCTGAAGGAGCTAATATGCCAAGCACTCCCGAAGCTATAGAAGTTTATTTGGAAAACAAAATACTTTATGGACCTGGTAAAGCAGCTAATGCAGGAGGTGTTGCTGTTTCAGGTCTTGAAATGTCTCAAAACTCTTTAAGATTATCATGGTCAAGAGAAGACGTTGACAAAAGATTACATCAAATAATGATAGATATTCACGAAACATGTGTTAAATTCGGAAAAGAAGATGACGGATTTATTAATTATGTTAAGGGTGCTAATATCGGTGGATTTGTTAAAGTTGCTGATTCTATGATTGACCATGGAGTTGTATAATCTGATAAAATTATTAATTAATAAAAAGGCTTTCCGTCAGCTGACGGAAAGCCTTTTTTATTTTTTAATTACATTTTAGAATCAAACAAAATAATCATATTTCTATCGGGCATAAAATCTTCGCGGTGCCAGAAATATACTTTTTTATTATATTTTGTGATGCAGCTATCGGGTTGATACGAAAGAGAATCAATACGAATTTTGTCTGAAACAATTAGCTGGTAATTTGCCTGTTCAAATGCTTTTCCCCATCTTTGCGTAGTTGTTAAAATATATTCTGCTTTGTTTTTCAATAATTTCTGCCGGTAAGAAATTTTGTATTTTGTTATCCCATAAGGCGCAAGTTCTATCATAAAAAAAACTCCTTTTTCATTTTTTCTGAGAATGTTGTTTTCTAAATCACTGTTTAAATCAGTTACCTTAAAAGAATCAACCTCGCCATATATACTATCAATAGGAAAAGGATAGAATAAGATTTTTTTTATTTCTTTCTCGCCAACATTACAAAGATGGTAAACTCCATTTACATAAAAATAACCATCTTTAATCTCAAATGTAATATCCTCGCGATAGAATTCTAAACCTTGGGGAAATACAGGAAAGGCAAATAAGAAACAGAAAAACAGGGTTAATAAGAGTCTGTTCATAATGTAAAATTATTAATCTTATTTACGATTTTAGATTTTTTGTTGCCGATAATCAGTACTAACCTGTCCCGCTTGTTCCGATGCAATCGGGGATAAATCGTTACAAGTCTGAATAAAAATCGTAAATCATAAATCGTAAATTTTTTAGTATGCTCTTTGATCTTTTTTTTCTATAAAGTTGATAAACGAAGTATTTACTACTTTGTTTCCCCCAGGCGTCGGATAATCGCCTGTAAAATACCAATCTCCAAGGTCATTGGGACAAGCTAAATGAAGATTTTCTATTGATTGATATACAATCTTTACTTCGGCTTGTATATTTTTTGATTTTAATAATTCACCTATTTTTAAAGATATCTGTTCAGCAGTATATTGAGAGTAAATTTCTTTAACATAATTTACAATTTGTTCTTTAGGTAAATCTTGCTGTGATTTTGATTTTTTATAAACTTCATTAATAATATTTTCTTTCCCTGTTTCTTTTAAAAGCTCAATTGCTGCACTAAAAGCAATAAAATCACACAGCTTAGCCATATCAATTCCATAACAATCAGGGTAACGAATTTGTGGTGCAGATGATACGATTACAATCTTTTTTGGCTCTAATCGGTCAAGAATTTTTAAGATACTTTGCTTTAAAGTAGTTCCTCTAACTATTGAATCATCAATTACAACAAGATTGTCAATACCTTTTCTAACTGTTCCATAAGTGATATCATAAACATGACCGACTAAATCTTCACGACCCTGATCCTTAGTAATAAATGTTCTTAGCTTGACGTCTTTAATTGTAATTTTTTCAATACGAGGGTGGATAGAAAGAATTTTGCTTAATTTTTCTTTTGTAATGCGGTTTCCAAGTTCAAGAATCTTTTTCTTTTTAACCTGTTTTAAATAATCTCTCATTCCGTCCATCATACCATAAAAAGCAGCTTCAGCTGTATTAGGTATATAAGAAAAAACAGTATTCTCAATATCATTATCAATAGCCGATAAAATTGCCGTTGTAAGAAGCTCACCTAATTTTTTCCTCTCACTATAAACGTCTTTATCACTACCACGTGAAAAATATATTCTTTCAAAAGAACAGGATTTTTTTTCATAAGGTTTTATGATTTGCTTTTCTTTAATATTACCATTTTTTTTAATAATTAAAGCATACCCTGGCTTTAGCTCTTTGATAGAATCAGCAGAAACATTCATAACTGTCTGAATAGCAGGTCGTTCGGAAGTAACAACAACAATTTCATCATCATAATAATAAGATGCAGGACGTATCCCCGAAGGGTCACGATTAACAAATGCATCGCCTGAGCCAATTATTCCGGCAATAGCATATCCACCATCCCATCTTTTACTGGAGCGTTTTAAAATTCTCTGTATATCTAAATTTTCGGCAATTAATGGTGAAATTTTTTTATTACTATATCTTTCATTCTTATACTTATTAAAAAGCCGTTGATTTTCTTCGTCCAGGAAATGCCCTATATTTTCAAGAATAGTAACTGTATCGGAAAAATCTTTTGGATGTTGACCGAGCTGAATAAGAATATCAAAAAGCTCGTCTGTATTTGTTAAATTAAAATTACCTGCTATGACCAGGTTTCTTGATTTCCAGTTGTTTTCACGCATTACAGGATGAACATTTTCAATATTGTATCTGCCGAAAGTTCCATAACGCAAATGCCCTAAATAAAGCTCACCTGCAAATGGTAGATTTTCTTTTGCCCAACTTGCATCCAGAAGCAATTCAGGATTTTTTTCTTCAATCTTTAAATAATGAGCTTTTATCTGGTCAAAAACATCCTGAATTGGCTCTGAATGATTTGAACGATGACGATGAATATATTTTTCCCCTGGTTTTAAATCAAGCTTAACATTTACAACTCCGGCACCATCCTGCCCACGATTATGTTGCTTTTCCATTAACAGGTATAGTTTATTCAAGCCATACATCCACGTCCCATATTTCAACTGGTAATATTCTAAAGGTTTCAGCAACCTGATTAATGCAATTCCACATTCGTGCTTTATTTGGTCGCTCATACAGGTTCAATTAAAAATTATAAAGTAAAAATTAATATTACAAAAAGTGCTATTCCAACTCCTATTAAATATCGCTCTAAAATTGGATTGATTTGTTTGGATTCATCTTTCATTATGAAATCTCCTTTCATTTTAAAATACACGCATTCACACACAGGTATCCTATATTTTTAAAGATAAAGTTGTAAATTTATAATTAATAAATCTTAAAAAAAATAATCATATTTCTATCGGGCATAAAATCTTCCCTGTGCCAGAAATATACTTTTTTATTTCTTTCTCGCCAACATTACAAAGATGGTAAACTCCATTTACATAAAAATAACCATCTTTAATCTCAAAGGTAATATCCTCACGATAGAATTCTAAACCTTGGGGAAATACAGGAAAGGCAAATAATAAACTAAAAAATAGAGTTAATAAGATTTTGTATTTATTATGGTTGATGTGTAAGATCAATCCCTCGACTTTAGACCTAACAGGTTTCAAAAACCTGTTAGGTCTTGAGTAATTCTCATTTCATCAATAGCATTTTATTTGTTACTACTTTTTTGCCATCAATTTCCAGAGTATAATAATAATTACCCGAAGATAATGAATTATTATTTCCCTGTCCATCCCAGATAACAGAATATCTTTCAGCATTTTTATCAGAAATATTTACAGGTAGGATACGCACTATTTCTCCCTGAATATTAAAGATTTTAATAATGGCTCTGGAAAAATTTATTGGAGCCGGCAGATTAAAAGAAATTGTGGTTTCTGAATTGAATGGATTGGGATAGCTTATTAAAGAAAAATCTTTTTTAATTAGAGCATTTTCAACATTTACAAATAACAGCTCAGAATTTAATACAAATTCATAATAATTAACTGAATCAGGTTCAATAGTTATTGTAATAATTGTATCATACATATTTAATGAATCTGCATAAATTTTTATTTCATAGTTTCTACCGTACATTAAAGTATCTTCAAAAAATCCGTTCTGATCAGCAATTATTTCGTAAAAAAAGAATAGATCTACATCATAATAATCTGAATTATAATAATTATAAGCATTAAAAAAATATTCTATTTTAGCATAAGGTATTGGATTATTTAATGAATCATAAATATATCCTGAAAAGGTCCCTCTGCTATCAGTATTATAAAGATTACTACCTAAAGATGGTGTATTATCCTTTGCAAGAAAATGAATAAAACTACTTCCCCAAGGATCCGTTGACTCAACCATAATAAGAGATTGACCCGGAAATGGTTGGTTTATATACGAGTTTGTATAATTACCAAAATAAACAGGATCAATCAAATCAAAATCAATCCAACTCCCTATGTATTGTTGGATATTCACGAAATCTCCATTTTTATCAAAATATAAAGGTGATTGCATACTGTCTTGAGTTACACAAATAATACTATCATTAACTGCAATACCAGTTTTAAATTGAGCTGTGCCAGAAGAAGATATAAGTCGTAAGTTATCTAAATTTACGAAATCGTAGTAACCAGAAGTTGATAGCTCAATTATCCAGTTTCCTGAACTATCAAAGTAAATTTCGCTTATTATAGGTGGTAGTGGAGCTACTAAAGGATTAGCCTTCAATAAGTTGAAAGCCAATAAAACAAATAAAATGGTAACAATTTTTTTCATTTTATACCTCCGTTTTTATAATTTAATAAGATAGATTCCTCACTCCGTTCGGAATGACAATTAACCTGTAACCAATATCCAATATCCAGCAATTACTTTTTACTTTTTTACTTACTTCAAATCCTTATACCCCTATACCTTATACCCTTATATCCCTATACCCGGATTCCAATTACCAATATATCATCAATCTGTTTTCTATTTCCTTTCCAGTTATCATAAGTCTGGTTTATCATATTAAGTTGTTCTTGCATTTCAAGGTGGTGGTTTTCCAATAACATTTTTTTAAATTTATCAGCCATAAACTTTTCGCCTTCCTTACCACCAATCTGGTCTTGATATCCGTCGGAAAACATATAAATTATTGTTTCTTTTTCAATATTGATTAAATGATTTTTAAAGCTCTGGTCAGGTTTTAATGAAAACATCCCGCCAATGGAAAAAATGTCTCCCTGGATTGTTCTTATTTGTCCTGATTTATTTGCTGCGTCCGGGCTGATTTGAGCGTTATCACTACTAATAATATAACTTGTATGATTGGCGCTTGCAATTTGTATTTCTTTTTTTAATTTATCTATACAGCACATGGTAATGTCCATTCCATCATCTTGTGAACCTTCTCTATCGGGTCCTTGATTTAATGAATAAACTACTCCTGCATTTAATTCTTCCAGGATTTTTGCCGGTGAATGAACTTTCTTATTATTTACAATTTCATTTAATAATGTATTACCAATTATTGACATAAACGCACCCGGAACCCCATGCCCTGTACAATCCACTACTGCGACAAACAGTTTGCCGTTCTGCTCGGAAAACCAATAAAAGTCGCCGCTTACAATATCTCTTGGTTTAAAAAATATAAATGAATCGGGCAAATGTGTTTTCATCAATTTTTCGGAAGGTAATATTGCTTCCTGGATAAGTTTTGCGTAAGTAATACTATCAGTAATTAGAATATTTTTCTTGCTTATCTCTTCTTTTTGCCGGGCTAAGACTTTATTTGCCTTCTTTTTCTGTCTGTATTGTATAAATACTATTATTAAAAAGAATAAAATAACGATAGAGCCCGAAAGAATGTAGAGCATAATCATTCTTTGCTTATTAATCGCCTCCTGTTTTTTTTCAATCTCTAAATCTTTTAACAGTTTATCTTTATTTAAAAGCTCTATCTCTTTCTTCTTTTTATCGGCTTCATACATGAGGGCTATCTGTCGTTTTGTTAGCGTATCCAGTGCCTCCTCTTTTATACTTAATTCAATATCTTTTAACTGAGATTCTTTTAGGTATTGAAGACTTAAATCTTCAATTTCACTTATATATTCCTTTTCCTCTTGAATTTTTTCTTTTTCAAATTCAGTTGGTCCTTGTGCAAGACTTTTTTTGACTCCTTCAATAAATTTTGAAACAGAATTAATTAATTCTGTTTGATTAATTGATTTTGCAATTTTTAAGCATTTTTCAAAATATTTTAATGCTTCTTTGTAGTTACCCCAATTATTATAGCATACTCCTATGTTTTTAAGTGTTATAGCGGTCTTGTTTTTATAACCCAATTCTTCGTATATTTTTAAAGATTTTTTTAAATATTCTATTGCATTTTTAAATTTGCTTATGTTGGTTCTCGCCAGAAATGTATAAATAGAACCAATGTTAGAGCATGTATTTGCGATATCTTCTTTATTGTACATTAAATTTAATGATTTTTTATGATATTCTATTGACTTTTCGTATTTATTCTGTTTATAATAAATATCAGCAATTGTTTGCAGAAAATATAAAGTTGATTTTTTCTCGCCAAGCTCTTTTGATATATTTAAGGCATTTTTATAATATTCAATTGCTTTAGTTGATTTACCCCATTTTTTGTAAACACCTGCAATATTATTTAATGAACTTATCATTCCTTGTTTACTACTAAAATCTTCATATATTTTTAATGATTTTTGATGATGTTCTAATGCCAGTTGAAAATTACCTTTTGAGCAATAAGCATTACCCAGACTAACTAAAGCAGTTACTTCCTGTGTTTTATTGTTTGAATTAGCTGCTAACTCATAAGCTTCATTGGCATATTCTATGCTTTTATCGGGTGAGGATGAACTTAATAAAGATGAGAGTTCATTTAAAATCTCAATTTTTTCTGTGCCGGTTGCAGTTTTTAATTTGTTTTCAAGCACATCAACCTGTGAGAAAGAGGTATAAAACACTAAACACATGATAAAAGTCAAAAACCCCGTGAATTTGCACGGCGATAAACGAGTTGAAATTGATTGTTTTTTCATTATAGTATTAATTTAATAAAGGCAAATATAATAAAAACAATTGATAAAAAATTAAATTAGCAAGTCTGAGAAATAATTGTTACTATTCAGGTATAGGGAAAAAAGGTATAAGGTATAGGGTATAAGGTATATGGTATATGGTATATGGTATATGGTATAAGGTATAAGTGTCTTAAATTTTATTTTCTTTTATTTTTTGGCAGAAAATAAAATTAGAACATAACTAATCCAGTTTATCTGGGTTAGGGATATGGAAATAAGG
>SDBV01006219.1_pt1 | contig 16611 bp, 14 predicted proteins | sample 2277081 | NCBI WGS metagenome assembly SDBV01 (sample SAMN10402039, study PRJNA504765) | marine sediment metagenome | isolation source: marine sediment core GS10_PC15, 223 cmbsf | place: Arctic Ocean: Southern Knipovich Ridge | collected 2010 | reverse complement strand
AGATTATGCAATTAAAAAGTGGACGGAAATTTCTAAAACAGCAGTAAATAACAGGGGATTTTTTAAAGTTGCAGTTTCAGGAGGAACAACCCCAGTAATTCTTTATAAAAAACTCTCTGTCTTAAAAAACTCTCTGCCCTGGGATAAAACTCACATCTTTCTTGTTGATGAACGTTTTGTCTCGCATAATGACTCTGAAAGCAATTATCGCCAGCTGAATCAGACTTTATTGCGTCATATCAAAATTCCCAGAAAAAACATTCATCCTGTTATAACAAGTGAAGAAACACCGCAGATTTCAACAGTTAAATATGAAAAAGATTTAATTTCCTGTTTCCGGCTGGAGCAAAACCAACTCCCAAAATTTGATCTTATACTGCTCGGTATCGGAGAAGATGGTCACACAGCATCTCTTTTCCCTGACTCTCAGGCATTAAAAGAATCAAGCCGTTTGACAGCTGCAGTTTTACAGGCAGACATAACCATAAAAGAAAGAATAAGCCTTACTTTTCCGGTTATTAATAATGCGGATAATATTATCTTTTTAATCAGGGGGTTCAACAAGGCCGGGGTTTTAAAGGAAATAATAGAAAAGGAAAATAGCTTACTGCCGGCTGCTATGGTCAGGCCAAAAAAAGGCAGACTGTTTTTTTTAATTGATAAAGATGCGGGTTCGTTATTGTCAGGGATGCTCTGATTATTTGCTAATAAGTTCTTTTTCCTGATTTTTCGATATCAGCGCCAGAACAACTACGGCAACTAATGGTACGGCTACAACAAACCATCCGATTGCAATAGCCCAGTTAGGATAACCTCCGTAATTGTCAAAAATCTCGGTAATGAACTGGAGTTCAACCAGTGCTATCAAAGCCGTGGGAATAATATATTTTATGCAATAATTCCACCATCCACCTATCTTATGTCTGCTGACACTATTGATGTACTTGCGTAATTTGTCCGCCTTATATATCCAGCCAATTGCTATACATTCAAATATACCAACCAGAACCAAGCCAAAACTAGTGACAAAATGGTCTACTATGTCCAGGAAATACAAACCAGCCCGGGTAGTAAATATAATTCCCATCATAAAAGCAAGTGTACAAACATAGAAAGCAACTTTCTTCACCGGAATGTGTGCGTTTCTGTCTACGATAACAGTGTTTACGGCTTCAACCAGTGAAAAGGCACTGTCAATGCCTAACGACAGTAAAGTCAAGAAAAATATTGCAGAGAAGAACGGGGCCCACGGCATTAAAGATAAAGCCTTTGGAAAGACAACAAACGCCAGCCCTGGACCAGAGGCAACTGCATCTCCTACACTAACACCAGTTGATGATGCCATATAACCAATCACAGCAAATACAACAAACCCGGCAAAAAGACTGATTACAGTGTTTGTAATTGCAGTTGTGTACGCATCAGCAGCAACGTCCTGTGTTTCTTCATTATAACTTGCATAAGCCACCATAATTCCGAAGGCTAAGCTCAACGTGAAAAAAATCTGTGATACAGCCGCCAACCAGATTTCCGAACTCAACAATGCAGAGAAGTCCGGCTTCAGGTAGTAATAAACACCCGTAAGAGCACCATCAAGTGTAATTGCCCGTATGAATAAAATTACCAACAAAATAATTGGCAGCGGCATAGTAACTGAGACAATCTTACCAACGCTCTTGATACCCTTCCATACTGAAAAATAGATCATGACCCATACTGCCAGCAAAGCAAAAAAGACCTGCCAGTTAATCCCTCCAATTATGCCGATATTATCCGTAATCTGTAAAACTGTGTTAAAGAAATATCCCTTTGCATCTTCTGCCCAGGGCAACTCAGCTTTAAATGAGTTAATGAAAAACAGAAGACACCACGCCATAACCACGGCATAATACACGACTACTACAAAACCGGCAAATATAGCACTAAACCCAACACCCCGCAATCGATGATGCACTGTCTTGAAAGCATCAATAGCACCCTTTTGCAGCTTCTGTCCAATTGCGAACTCCAGGATAAGTAAAGGAATTCCCAGCACAAAAAGTGCAATTAAATAAGGGATTAAAAAGGCCCCTCCTCCATATTTATGAGTCAGGTAAGGAAATCTCCATATATTTCCTAAACCAACAGCACTTCCAATAGCTGCAAATAAAAAGATTCTCCGTGATGTCCATCTTAATCTTTTCATTTCTCTAAACTCTTCTGGTCAGTCATAATATGTAGCCGACGCCGTTTCAGCTTCCCACACAGTAACAGAAGCAACAGCAATGTTATTGCTGTTTAATTTTTTTTTAATTGAATCATACATCCATTTTGCAATGTTTTCTGAAGAAGGATTAATCTCTGTAAAGGGGAACACCTCGTTTAAGACTGAATGGTCAAGTGTTGATATCAGCTCATTGGTCATTTTTTTTAATTCATGGAAATCCATAGCCAGACCTATGTCATTAAGTTTCTCAGCAGTTATCACAACCTGGATCCTCCAGTTATGACCATGCAAATTTTCGCACTTTCCCTTATATTCTCTAAGCTGATGTGCCGCAGAAAATTGGATTTCAACCATAAGCTCATACATTCTGTGCGTTTATCCTTTTTTGAGCATTAAAAATATTTTTAAATTTTAAGAGACCGTTGAAAAAGTCATCCCCGGTCTTAATTAGAGATTGTTGGGTTTTTCAACAAGCTCTTAAATTGGTAATTTTACAATGATAACTTTGAACTTGCTTTGACGGTTACCGCTCATCTCCAAATTCAAAAATAATTTCATCATCCCTTGTAAGTCCATGTTTTCTTGCGAGTTCTTCAAGATAAACAGTGTCTTTTTTAATTATATTTATCTGCTTCTTTATATCCTCATTCTGTCTCTTTATTCCTCTTGTTTCAACCTGAATGTCGGTCTTGATGGACTTCAGTTTTACATATCTCAGGAAACCGTTTTCTCCAAAGATTACCGAGAGAAACAGATAAATAATGATTAATATTCCGCACGTAAGCATGACGGTTCTTTTTCTTCTCTTTTTAGTCTCAACCTCTTTTCGTCTTCTGTTAACCATATTGAACTTAACACAGATAATCGCAGATTAAAAAATACTGATTACCACAGACCTGCCTGACGGCAGTCAGGTACATCAGTGATAATCTGTAAAAAATCTGTGCTCATCTGTGTTCCTTTAGATTGTAGAACACCTTTTCCCCTTTAAAAACTGCCGAACTGCCAAGTTCCTCTTCAATTCTTAAAAGCCTGTTATATTTTGCAACTCTATCTGTCCTTGACAGAGAACCTGTTTTAACCAATCCTGTATTACATGCAACGGCCAGGTCAGCAAGGGTTGTATCCTCTGTCTCACCTGACCTGTGAGAAATTACCGATGTATATCCCGAATCCTTCGCAAGATTAATGGCATTAAGGGTTTCTGTTAAAGTTCCTATCTGATTTAACTTAATTAATATGGAATTAGCAATTCCTCTTTTAATCCCCTCACTTAATATCGCAGGATTGGTAACAAAGATATCGTCACCCACAATCTGGACTTTTCTTCCAAGTCTTTCGGTCATAGTCTTCCAACCTTCCCAATCATCTTCAGAAAGCCCGTCCTCAACAGAAAGCACAGGATATTTACCTATGAGTTTCTCGTAATAAATTATCATTTCTTCTGAACTAAGATGTTTACCTTCAAAGCTGTATCTGCCTTTTTCAAAAAATTCTGACGCAGCAGCATCAATTGCAAGATAAATGTCTTTTCCCGGTTTATACCCGGCACTATTAATACTTTCGATTATTAGGGCAAGCGCCTCTTCATTTGATTCTAAAGCAGGGGCAAAACCACCTTCATCTCCAACAGATATACTGAGACCCTTTGACTTTAAAATACTTTTAAGGCTATGGAAAACCTCTGTGCCCATTCTCAGTGCATCTTGAAAATTCTGTGCGTTAACAGGCATTATCATAAATTCCTGGATATCAAGATTGTTATCTGCATGGGCGCCGCCATTCAATATATTCATCATTGGAACAGGAAGCTCCTTTGCATCAACACCACCGATATATCTATAAAGCGGCATTTCTGCTTCCATAGCAGCAGCTTTGGCAACAGCTAAAGAAACACCAAGAATAGCGTTAGCCCCGAGTTTACTCTTATTTTCAGTGCCATCAAGTTCAATCATAAGATTATCAATATATGTTTGTTCGCTCCCTTCAATACCTCTCAGCCCGGGAACTATCTCATCGACTACATTCCGTATTGCCTTTCTCACACCTTTACCGTTATAACGATGACCTCCGTCTCTTAATTCAAGAGCCTCTTTTTGTCCTGTAGATGCTCCTGACGGCACAGATGCTCTTCCAAATGCCCCGCTATTAAGGACCACGTCAACTTCCAGGGTTGGATTTCCCCTGCTATCAAGAATCTCTCTTGCCAGTATTTTCACAATCTCGCTCATTTGAACTCCACCTTACAATCTTGGTTTTTTATGTCGATTCTTTGACTGTCGTATGTGTAAGCCCCGTTAGAAGCTACGCCCTATTTAGAAATATTTTTTTTAAGGGGTTCACTACGTATTTTATTTGATTCGCCTAAAAAGGTGCTCTTTTCCTCTAATGGGGTAAAAAGAAGCTTCTTCTCTTTATACGCTGCGCCTATAAACGCACTAAAAACAGGATGGGGCTCCAACGGTCTTGACTTGAATTCTGGATGGAATTGACATCCGAAAAACCAGGGATGATCACTTACTTCGATTATCTCCACTAATTGTTTATCCGGGCTTATACCGCTTATTTTCAGACCTTTATTTACGAGATCTTCTTTAAATGTATTATTAAACTCATACCTGTGTCTGTGCCTTTCAGATATTTCATTAACGCTGTATGCCTTATATGCAAAAGAGTCCTCTGTAAGAATACAGGGATAGGCGCCAAGTCTCATTGTACCGCCCTTGTCTGAAGAAATATCCCTTCTCTCTTTCTTTTGAAGTCTGAAATTATACCACTCTGCTATTAAATAAATGACCGGATAGGGAGTGTTTGAGTCAAATTCAGTGCTGTTTGCTCCATTAAGACCGCAAACATTACGTGCAAATTCAATAACTGCACACTGCATACCAAGACATATACCTAAATAGGGAACTTTCTTTTCCCTCGCATACCTTACAGCGTCAATTTTTCCTTCAATACCTCTCTCCCCAAAGCCGCCTGGAACAAGAACACCATCGACATCTGCAAGATACCTCTCAGCTCCAGCCTTTTCTATTTCTTCTGAATCAACCCACTGGATGTCAACCCTGGCATTATTAGCTATTCCACCGTGTATGAGTGCCTCATTAAGGCTTTTATAGGAGTCTTTCAGCCCTACATATTTTCCAACAATCGCAATAGTTACTTTATCTTCAGGGTCCTTGATTTTTTTCACGACATCCAGCCATCTTGTCAGATTGGGTTCACCTGTTTTGAGCGATAATTTTTTAACAATTAAATTATCAAGTCCCTCCTGTTTGAGTACAAGAGGAACTTCATAAATAGTTTCAACATCCATTGCTGCAATCACAGCATCTATATCAAGGTTACAGTGCAGAGCTATTTTTTTCTTTACTGAAAGAGACAGAGGTCTATCTGTACGGCAAAGCAGGATATCTGGCTGAATACCAATTGCTCTTAATTCCCTCACACTGTGCTGAGTGGGTTTGGTCTTAAGTTCTCCTGACGTACTTATATAAGGAATCAACGTAAGATGTACATAAAGAACATTGTCTCTTCCGACATCATATCTGAACTGTCTTATTGCCTCTAAAAACGGTAAACTTTCAATATCACCAATAGTCCCGCCTATTTCAACCAATACAATATCATAGTTGTCAGAAACGGATTTAATGGCATTTTTTATCTCATCAGTTATATGAGGGATAACTTGAACCGTATCTCCAAGATAATCCCCTTTTCTTTCTTTAACAATAACGCTGTAATAAATTCTGCCGGTTGTGTAATTGCTCACCTGAGAAGTGCGTATAGAGGTAAATCTTTCATAATGCCCAAGGTCTAAATCAGTTTCAGCTCCGTCATCGGTAACAAAAACTTCTCCGTGCTGAAAGGGGCTGAGAGTTCCAGGGTCAACATTAATATAAGGGTCTAATTTCTGGAGTGTAACTTTAAGACCCCTTGCTTCCAAGAGTGCTCCAATAGCCGAAGAGGCAATTCCCTTCCCCAATGAAGAAACAACTCCACCTGTTACGAAGATAAATTTAGCCATTCTTCAGCCTTTCTCAAATCCTCAATTGTATCTATGCCAAATGTATCATACGAGGTTTCCTTTACCTTTATCTTCATTCCGGAAGCAAGCGCCCTTAACTGTTCAAGCCTCTCAATTATTTCAATTTTGCTCCGTCCCATCCTTGAAAAATTCATAAGCGCATCTCTTCTAAATCCATATATTCCGATATGTTTAAAGACCGCAACATGTGAAGTCGTAAACGTTATACTGCCTAACCCATTCCATTCGTCTCTATAATATGGGATAGGAGACCTTGAGAAATACATAGCAAATCCCTCATTGTCAATAATAACCTTTACTACATTCGGGGACAATATTTCCTTAACATCTGTTGTCTTTCTTGCAAGAGTGCTCATTGACGCTCCAGGGTTATCGATTAAAAGCTTCACCACATCATCCACCATCTCCGGTCTTATAAAGGGCTCATCGCCCTGAACGTTTACAATTATATCACTGTCTATGTCTTTAGCAGCTTCAGCAATACGGTCCGTACCACAGATGTGTTTAGAGGAAGTCAGAACTGCCTTACCTCCAAAACTGGTCACGGCATCAAAAATCCTTTTATCATCCGTGGCAACAAAAATATCGTCAATAAGATTTGCAAACGCAACCTGCTCATGAACACGTTGTATTAATGGTTTTCCTTTAAGGACAGCGAGGGGTTTCCCAGGGAAACGGGATGAATCAAATCTTGCAGGGATTAAAGCAACAACCCTTGGCATGTTTTAGTTTACATATTCAATTGTAAAATGTAAACCCGGTTAGAAAATGTATAACAGAAAATAGTATCTCCATTTTAGCATCTCCTCCACAGAGGAACGAAGCTTTCTAACGGGGTAAACCTTATAAGAAAAAAATTCTTTTTTATAAAATAAAATGCAAATTAAACCGTACCTTGACTGAAGAGATTTCAGAAAAAACCAGAAATCTCTGATTATTCACCCCTGTTGTTTTGCTTCGCCCCTAGAAATCGTTAAGTCAATTTCAGGGACTCAGTCCCGGAAATGCAAAGCATTTCACGGGGCAAACCGAAGCAGCAGGGGCAAGTCGATTAAGATATAGATTATTGAAAATATTGCAAAATATATTACAATCTGTGTAATCTAAAAACTAAATCTGCTTGCCCCGTTAGATATTTGCTATCTAACGGGTGAATAATCAATCCTTCGACTACGCTCAGGATTGACCCTGAGTGAAATCGAAGGGTCAAGAGCGCAGAATAGTTTTAATGGTTCTCTACTTAATTTAAAGTATGTCAAAAGCAGTTGCACTTTTTTCAGGTGGTCTTGACAGTACCCTCGCAATACTTGTGATGCTCAGACAGGGCGTCGATGTTACAGCTATAACATTTTTAAACCATTTTGGCTGCGATATAAGTGATAAATCCTCTTGCTCAAAAGACCCGTTTTCCGCAGCGGAAAAATTCGGTTTTAAAGTAAAACTCGCCCATTTATCGGAAAAATTTCTTGGAATAGTTAAAAATCCCAAATTCGGCCACGGCAAAAATATGAATCCATGTATTGACTGCAGAATCCTCATGTTAAAAGAGGCTCGAGACCTGATGCAACTCACAGGCGCTGATTTTATAATTACAGGTGAAGTTCTTGGCCAAAGACCAATGAGCCAGAGAAAGAATAGTTTTCCTATGATTGACAAAGAAACAGGGCTTAAAGGATATGTTTTAAGGCCGCTCTCTGCAAAACTGCTTGATAGCACAATCCCGGAGCAAAGAGGTATTGTTAACAGGGATGCGCTTTATGATTTTAACGGCCGTTCAAGAAAACCCCAGATAGCCCTTGCAGCGGAATTCGGGCTGACAGACTATCCTTCACCTGCTGGTGGCTGCCTTCTTACTGAACCTAACTATTCATTCCGGCTCAAAGAACTTTTAACTCATAACAAAGACCCAGAGTTTAAAGACATAAACCTTTTAAGAATAGGCAGGCACTTCAGGTTTTCTCCGGAGTGCAAGATTATTGTCGGGAGAGACAAAAAAGAAAACGACAAGCTTGCATCACTATTAAATTCAGATGACTATACACTAAGGGTAGAAGACTGCGGAAGTCCTTTAACTACTGCTGTTGGTAAAGTAACAGATAAAGACCTGGCTCTTGCCGCTTCTTTATGCGCAAGATACTCAGATGCAAAACATCTCCTTGAAGTAGATGTAGCAGTTTCCATTAAAAATGAACGTTATTATCTGAAAGTTCTGCCTGCAAACAATGAACTTTTAGAACAATATAGAATTGAGAAAAAGCCTCTTTGTACTGTCAAAAAATCTTAGAATCAGTTTTCTGGGTTCTGCTTGCCCGCCGGTTTTTTGGAGGGTGATCTGTGCCTGCCTGTCCGGTAGGCAGGTTCTTTCCTCTGCAGTTAAAGTCTTACCGGCACGCCTCTTGATTTGAGATACTCTTTTGTTTCTTTTATGGTGTACTCTCTATAATGAAAAATTGATGCAGCAAGTGCAGCGTCAGCTTTTCCGTCAACAAGCCCCTCATACAAATGTTCAAGCGTCCCTACCCCGCCTGACGCAACTACTGGAATTGAAACAGCTTCTGAAATTGCTCTTGTCAGTTCAATGTCATAACCATCTTTTGTGCCGTCCCTGTCCATACTCGTAAGCAGGATTTCACCTGCGCCGAGTTCTTCCATTTTTTCAGCCCATCTTACTGCGTCAATAAGTCTCATCTTTCTTCCGCCGTGCGTTGATATTGACCACACAAGTTCTTTTTCAGAAAGATACTTAAGGCAAACTTCATTTAATGAATCGTCGCTGAACCATGGCTCTTCATTTACATCAGTAAATTTTCCGGTAACTCTTTTAGCATCAACAGCAACAACAATACACTGACTCCCGAACCTTTCTGAAGCTTTTTTTATAAAGTAAGGGTCATGCACAGCAGTCGTATTAATCGAAACTTTATCACAGCCTGAATTAAGAAGGTCTCTTATATCTTCCAGTGTCTTGATTCCTCCTCCAACGGTAAGAGGCATAAAAACATCATTTGCAGTTCTTTTAACAACATCAAGAATGGTCTTTCGCTTTTCATGAGACGCGGTTATATCAAGGAATACCAGTTCGTCAGCACCCTGCTCATCATAGAACTTTGCATTCTCCACAGGGTCGCCTGCATCTGTCAGGTTCTGAAAGCTTACCCCCTTCACAACCCTTCCGTCCCTGACATCAAGACATGGTATTATTCGTTTAGCCAGCATATAGCCCCTAAGAATATATTTTAAATTTTAAAGTTAGCAATTAACATAATGAACTACCCCGCAGTCCCGAAAGGTCGGGACGAGGTATTACGTCATACCCGTGGAAAAGGGTATCCAGACTTGTCCCCGCAAAAGCGGAGAACCAAATAGATGAACTGGGTTCCCGTTTGCACGAGAAACCCTGGATTCCCGATCGGGGTCGGGAATGACGGACAAAGGAGTAGATCATTAACCCCGATGCAGAGCATTGAGGAATTCTTTTGATTAAATTTATTTTTTTAATTATTGACAAATGATAATTTTGCAATGCTAATTTTGAAATGATTTTAGGGTCTCTATCGCCTCTTTTAAATCAAGCACCCCTGAATAAAGCGCCTTTCCTGTTATCACTCCCCGGAGATTTTTAATCTGCATCAGGTTTTTTATGTCATCAATTGACGATACACCTCCTGAGGCAATAACAGGTATTTTAAGTGCATTCACCATTTTAGTCGTTGCTTCAAGATTCGGTCCTGAAAGCATACCATCCCTTGCAATATCAGTATAAATAATCCCTGCTGCTCCTTGAGCCTCCATTTTCCTTGCAAACTCAATAGCCTTCCATTCTGTCATTTCCTCCCAGCCCTTAACAGCAACCTTTCCGCCTTTTGCATCGATTCCTACAAGTACTTTACCCGGGAATTTTTCACATGCTTTCCTAACCATATCAGGCTCATTGGCAGCAGAAGTTCCGATTATGGTTATGTCTATCCCAAGATTGATAAGCCTTTCTATACCTTTTATATCCCTTATGCCCCCTCCGACCTGTATAGGTATATTAATCGCTTTCCTTATTGCCACAATCACATTAAAGTTTTTTTGCTCTCCTGTAAATGCTCCGTCAAGGTCAACTACATGCAGTAACTCGGCTCCATGTTCGGCCCAGTGTTTTGCCATTGACGCAGGGTCATCGGAGTAAACTGTAACTGCCTCTTTTTTACCCTGGACAAGCCTTACGCATTTGCCGTCTTTGATATCTACTGCTGGTATCACAATCATGGGTTGAGTATATCAGAGCCTTTTAACCCAAATCAAATGGTATGAGAGTAATAAATGATATGCGGTTAACAATTGACAATACTATTCATTTTGTTTTATCATAGTGATTGATTAGAAACCTTTAAACTGGTCCTGAGAGGCTAGAAAGGAAACCCTTGATGTACCCAACATCCAGCAAAACGCTTCAACGCACTAAGTGCCCTCATGCCTCTTATCTCTCAGGTCAAAGAACTGCAGAGAGAAAAAGGTTTTTTTATGCCTAAACAAATACTTGATAATAATGATATCAAACGAGCGCTGAGAAGAATAGCTCACGAAATCACCGAAAAAAATAAGGGCACTGAAAACCTCTGCCTTATCGGAATACAGAAAGGCGGTGTCATCCTGGCTAACAGGCTGGCATCCCAGATCGAGTCTATTGAAAACACACGTATTGAGGTCGGTACGCTTGATATAACGCTTTATAGGGATGACTTTAATATTAAAAAAGAGCAGCCGATCGTAAAGAAGACCGATATTCCGTTCTCAATCACGGATAAAACAGTAGTACTTGTAGATGACGTGCTTTTTACTGGAAGAAGTATAAGAGCAGCAATGGATGCACTGATAGACTTTGGCAGACCTGCTTCCATACAGCTCGCAGTGCTTATAGACAGGGGACACAGGGAGTTGCCGATAAGGGCCGATTATGCGGGAAAAAATATTCCGACATCCTTTAACGACCGGGTAAATGTAATCCTGGACGAGCAGAATAAAGAAGATAGGGCGGATTTAGTAAATGGGTAGTAAAGAAAATTCAGAACCTATTTTAAAATCAAAAGATCTCCTGGGCATAAAAGAACTTACACCCGAGGAGATAAATCTTATTCTTGATACTGCCTCTGGTTTTAAAGATGTCCTGGGAAGGGACATAAAAAAGGTTCCTCCGTTAAGAGGTAAAACAGTTGTAAATCTCTTTTTTGAACCATCAACAAGGACAAGGATTTCCTTTGAACTTGCTGCCAAGAGATTAAGCGCTGATGTCACAAATTTCTCCGTGCCGACAAGCAGTTTAGTAAAAGGTGAAACACTAAAAGATACAGCACTTACAATCCAGGCCTTAGGCGCTGATTTTGTAGTGATACGGCACTCATCAGCAGGCGTTCCGCACTTTCTGGGTAAAACTCTTGATATCTCCGTAATTAATGCCGGTGATGGCGCAAATGAACACCCGACACAGGCCCTTCTCGACCTGTTTACCATAAAGTCACATAAGAAGAAAATTAAAGGGCTTACCGTTGCAATAATCGGAGATATTGCGCACAGCAGGGTAGCAAAATCTAATATCTACGGACTGACTAAACTTGGAGCAAAGATAAGGATAATTTGTCCGCCTACCTTAATGCCTGCCGGCATTGATAGTCTCGGAGTAGAAACATTTGATTCTTTAGAACACGGTATCAAAAAAGCCGATGTTGTAATGACACTCAGACTTCAGCTGGAACGCCAGGGTAAAGGTTTCTTCCCCACACTTGAGGAATACTTCAATCTTTACGGTCTCACAAGAGAACGGCTTAATCTGGCAAAAGAAGATGTCATGGTTATGCACCCAGGGCCGATGAACAGGGGCGTTGAAATTGAATCAGAAGTTGTAGATGGAATTCAATCTGTAATCCTTGAGCAGGTAACCAATGGTCTTGCAGTAAGGATGGCTGTTTTATACCTCCTTGCGGGAGTGGCAAAATGATGATACTAATAAAAAATGGTCGTGTAATTGATCCTTTTCAGGATATTGATGACTATCGGGAAATCCTGATAGATGGCAGCAGGATTCAAGGACTGTACCCTAAAGGTAAAGGGCCAAAAGCAGACAAAGTCATCGATGTCTCGGACTGTATTGTTATACCCGGTCTTGTTGATATGCACACACATCTCAGAGAACCTGGTTTTGAGTATAAGGAGACAATAGCAACAGGTACTATGGCTGCCTTAAAAGGTGGTTTTACCTCTGTATGCAGCATGCCCAATACAAACCCGGTAAACGATACAATATCAGTAACGGAATTTATTATAGAAAAGGCTTCAAAAGACGGAGCGTGTACAGTCTATCCGATTGGGGCAGTAACAAAAGGACAGAAAGGCGAAGAACTGGCTGAATTAGGTGCACTAAAAAAAGCTGGCTGTATAGCGTTTTCTGATGACGGGCACCCTGTCACAAACAGCCTAATTATGAAACGGGCGCTTGAATACTCAAAGATATTTGACACTCTGTTAATTTCTCACTGTGAGGATTTGCAATTAACCGACGGCGGGGTAATGAACGAAGGTTTTGTCTCAACCATTCTGGGTTTAAAGGGAATCCCAAAAGCTGCTGAAGAAATAATGGTAGCCAGAGACATAGCGCTGTGTGAACTCACAGGTGGTAGACTGCACATTGCCCACGTCTCCACAGAAGGTTCTGTAAAATTGATAAGAGACGCAAAGACACGCGGAATAAACGTGACTGCTGAAACATGCCCGCATTACTTTTGTCTGACCGATGAGGCTCTTAAAAGTTACAGCACAAATCTAAAAGTCAATCCACCTCTTAGAACTAAAAAAGATATTGCAGCTATTAAACAGGGGCTAAAGGACGGCACAATTGATGTAATTGCCACTGACCACGCCCCTCACCATGAAAATGACAAAAACAAGGAATTTGATGCAGCAAGCTTTGGGATCTCAGGACTTGAAACTGCCACAGTCCTTGGCATCCAGCTTGTTGAGCAGGGGATTCTCAACTTAAAGCAACTTGTTATGAAAATGAGCCTAACTCCTTCAAAAATAATGGGAATTAAAAAAGGAACATTGATGGTTGATGCTGATGCTGATATTGCGGTAATAAATCTTGGAAACAAGCTTAAGGTTGATTCATCCAAGTTTTTATCAAAAGGCAAGAACAGCCCGTTCAATGGGTGGCATTTAAACGGAACTGTTGAGAAGACTATATCCATGGGAAAAATCTACGAATGGGGATAAAAACAGAGGTTAAAGGTCTTGGTTAGGAAGCCGGTATAGGTTAGGTATAAAGGTTAAGTGAAAAAACCCAATGACTTAACCATTAGACTAAACTGGCATCATAACCTTAACCCTAACCAAAGTCACAACAACTTGAATCCTTGTCTCGAAACTGGGATTAAGCAACTAATTTTGAAAAGAAACATACAATTCAGAACAGGAATGGCGAATGAATAAAGTAAAAGTACTTTTAGTGCTGGCTAACGGAATTGTATTTGAAGGATGGAGTTTTGGTGCAGAAGGAGAAACTATTGGCGAGGTGGTTTTTAACACCTCAATGACAGGTTATCAGGAAATACTGACTGACCCTTCTTATAATGGCCAGATTGTCATAATGACATACCCTCAGATTGGAAACTACGGGGTCAACTTTCAGGATGTTGAATCACGAGATCCTGAAGTAGAAGGATTTATCGTTAAAGAATCCTTTGACTTTCCCAGCAACTGGCGCTCGGAAATAAGCCTTTCAAAATATCTGAAACAAAACAGAATTGTCGGCATTGAAGGCATAGATACAAGGGCGCTTACAAAACATATAAGAGACAACGGTGTACAGATGGGCATTATTTCCACGACAGACTCAAATCCACAAAGCCTTCTTGAAAAGGCAAGACAACATCCGGGAATTTCCTCCGTAGACCTGGTTAAAGAAGTGACAACAAAAAAACAATTTAAATGGAAACAATATACATGGAAACGACAAATTAAAAAATCAGCAAATCAGGGAATTAAAAATTCTGGAAGGCTAAAAATTACCTCACTGCTTCAGCGGTTTATTACTCCACCCCATAAAAAAATTTTTGTCTATGATTTCGGAGTAAAACTAAACATCCTGCGGCACCTCGCTGAGACCGGCTGTAGCATCACTGTGGTTCCGGCGCAAACACCTGCTGAAGAGGTCATTGAAAAAGCTGACGGCATTGTTCTAAGTAATGGTCCCGGGGACCCTCAGACAGTTACATATGCGATAGAAAATGCAAAAAAACTTTTGGGCAAAAAACCTGTGCTCGGCATCTGTCTCGGTCATCAGATACTCGGTCTTGCACTTGGAGGTAAAACATACAAACTCAAATTTGGACATCACGGAGGAAACCATCCGGTTATGGATTTATCTACCGGCAAAGTTGAAATCACAGCGCAGAATCATAATTACTGTGTTGATATAAACAGTCTCGGAGGACAGGTGGAGTTATCCTGTAAAAATCTCTATGACGGTACCGAGGAAGGAATGAAACACAAAGACATGCCGATAATATCAGTACAATACCATCCCGAGGCTGGGCCCGGACCAAATGATTCAAGCCATATCTTCAATAGATTTAAAGAGATGATAAATAAATGGTAAAAACCTATCGTATTGAAACTGAAGGAGACCGCTTAATCTTTTCAACATCCTCATTTAAGGCTGAGAAATCAAGCTTCCTTCACAAAGACATTTATACTAAAGAATTTACCTCGGCACTTTTTGCATCTGCCGTATGTATGTTCACTTATCTAGTGATTGCCTTTGTCAGTAATGAAACAGTATTTATTCACTACCTAATCATCGTTGCTGTTTTTATAATTGCCTTTCTTGTCTCCAGAATATTCCTGTTTAAAGAAAAATATTTAACGGTAGTTTTTGATAAATCAAAAAATCTGGTAATTATTACTCGCCCGGGGTTTATTATAAAAAGCACGGAACGGATTCCCTTAAATAACATAAATTCAATTGATGTCGGAAGTGAGAAATTTATTCCTGAGAATCTTGATGGAATTAAATTTGTTGAGAAAATCTCCTTACAGCATGGGATCTATGTCCCCGGCCTGGGTGATGAAGAAGAATATATAACACTCTCTTTAAGATTATCTGACGGTTCTGAAAAAACTATTTATGCAGGAAATGCAAAAGAAGAACCGGAGATACCGTTAAAAGAGATAAAGCAGTTCTTGCAAATGCAGTAACAAGAGAAAAAACAGCATGCCGAAGAGAACAGACATAAAGAGTATTTTACTGATTGGGCCTGGTCCTATAATTATAGGACAGGCCTGTGAGTTTGATTATTCGGGGACTCAGGCCTGCAAAGCACTACGCGAAGAAGGTTATAAGGTAATACTCGTTAATTCAAATCCTGCTACAATCATGACTGACCCTGAAATGGCTGATGTTACCTACATCGAACCGCTAACCCCTGATATTCTTGAGATGATAATCAAAAAAGAGCGCCCTGATGCCCTCCTGCCCACAATGGGCGGACAGACTGCGCTGAATCTTGCAGTAGAACTCTCTGAAAGAGGAATCCTCGATAAATACAAAGTAGAACTAATAGGAGCAAAACTCCATGCAATAAAAAAAGCTGAAGACAGAGAATTATTCAAAAATGCAATGCTAAAAATAGGATTGGAGATTCCTGAAAGTTTGTATGTAAATTCTGTTGCCGAAGGAATAAAAGCAGTTGAGCAATTCAATTTCCCTTTAATTTTAAGACCTTCCTTTACACTGGGAGGTACAGGCGGAAATATTACTTATACCATTGAAGAATTCAATAACAACCTCAACAATGCACTTAAACTCAGTCCTGTTCACCGGGTCCTTATAGAAAAGTCGGTCATTGGATGGAAGGAATTTGAACTTGAGGTAATGCGCGACAGCAAGGATAATGTGGTCATCATTTGTTCAATAGAAAACTTTGACCCTATGGGCATCCACACAGGAGACTCCATTACTGTCGCACCAGCACAGACCCTCACCGACAAAGAATATCAATATATGAGAGATGCCGCAATAAGCATAATCCGTGAAATAGGCGTCGACACCGGCGGTTCAAACATCCAGTTTGCCATTAATCCTGATGACGGACAGATGTTTGTAATCGAGATGAATCCAAGAGTTTCAAGAAGTTCTGCTCTTGCATCTAAAGCCACAGGATTTCCAATAGCCAGGATAGCAGCAAAATTAGCTGTTGGATTAACACTCGATGAAATACCAAACGACATAACTAAAGAAACCCCGGCATCTTTTGAGCCCGCCATTGACTATGTTGTTGTAAAATTCCCAAGATTTGCCTTTGAGAAATTCCATGAG
>SDBV01006217.1_pt1 | contig 16613 bp, 45 predicted proteins | sample 2277081 | NCBI WGS metagenome assembly SDBV01 (sample SAMN10402039, study PRJNA504765) | marine sediment metagenome | isolation source: marine sediment core GS10_PC15, 223 cmbsf | place: Arctic Ocean: Southern Knipovich Ridge | collected 2010 | reverse complement strand
TGGCCGGGATGCCGGTATCGTCCCTGATCTGTAGAGACGTCTTACCCTGGCGTGCCATCTCGATAACCTCCGCCTTAGTTTCTGTGTCGTATTGTGACGTGTTCGGCATTACGATATGTCGCTTGTGATAAACATTGCAATCTTCTCTATCTAACTAGGGTATTGACTTACTGTTGTTGTTGCTGTAAGGTTGCATCAGTTGATAGTAGTAAGGAACAAGGACATGAGCCTGAAAATCGTTCAAGGTGCACCAGCTAAGAAGTACGGCGATAACTGCGACGTCGGAGAGGTTATCAGCTTCCGGCCCGACAGCCGCACGCATACTATCATCAGTGTGAACCGGCGGCAGCGCAGGCTCTACCTAGATGACGACTCCAACGTATCAATGTCCGGCCTGTTCTATCTGCACACTAGCTAGTCCCCCCAGCGCCGCGCCCATCACGTGATGGGCATGGTGCCGGCAGGAGTAGTAGTAAGGAAGGGAATCATGGAAATCCGATACACTGACAACTTCCCGCCGCCCAAGTTCGACCTTGACGCTGGTATCGTGGCAATCTGTAACCACTGCAAGGCCACGCGAAAGTTCCGCTACCAGAGCGTGAGGGATGCCAGCGAATATGACCGCTTCGCCAACGACTGCATCCGCACCTTCGGCGAGAACCACCCCTGCATTGAGCCTGGACGCACCATCCTTATCCAGCCCTATGACCAGGAAAAACGATAATGCAAAAATATCGCGTGACGAAGAATGTCCTTGAGGTTTACGAGCCAGAGGCAGAAGGATGGTACACGCTTGCCACCCTGCATGAGCCTTCGGGAGGCGACGTTGACGAGCTACTAGCCAGAGCAAACGCGGCGGACTTTCTATTCCAGTTACTCGACGACATCGACACTACGGACGATATGGCGAAGAAGAATGACAAAGCCTACCGTAAACGAGTCCAACACCTCCAAAAGCGGCGTTTCAAGGTTGCCAACTCTGACGGCTACAGCGTTACATTCTTCAACGCCGCCAAGTCCTAGCCCATTTCATCATGATACCCGATGACATCCGCGTTAGGCGGCAGATAGGAGTAGACATTATGGAGCATACACCCAAGCCTTGCGGCTGCGAGTTACGCATCCAAGAGGTTGACGGCCATCTGGATACGCAGTCCTTCAAGTTCTGTCCTCTACACGCCGCCGCGCCTGCTCTGCTAGAGGCGCTGGAGTGGTACGCGAACCGAGAGGTGCATCAATGGGGGCCAGCGGGCAGGGAACCGGACATCATCTTTGACAAGGGGCACAGAGCCCGCGCCGCCATCAAGCTAGCGAAAGGAGAATCCAATTGACCTACACCTGCCAGAAGTGCGGCTGGACCTGGACACCACGGCCAACAAGCCTGGAGTCTGGACGTACTAAGCCTGTACGATGCCCGAATCAAAAGTGCCAGACTCAGGACTGGGAGAAAGGGGACTGAGCAATGGACGAGCCTGAGTGCCGTATCTGTGGTATGCCCATCGACGACCTAGAAGCTGGCACCGCCGAAGAAGAACGCGCCTTCATGGCCGGGCTGTGCCTACAAGATGCCGAAGATGAACTCGGCCCAATGCCAGAGGAAGACTAATCAAGTAGGGGCCAGCCGTACAACTGACCCCTTTCGGACATGAAAGGAGTTAACTACCATGTCCACCAACAGTATAGCCCAGAAGTGCAGCCTCTGTGGTCACACATCACGGCAACCACGCCGTAAGAATAACTACGGGCTACCCGGCCCTAACCCACCTCGCAATAAGGCTGGCGGTTTCAAGGTTACAGGCATCGGCGCTATGGAGCGTTCAGGGCCTAGCGGGATTACCGGCGCAACGGTGCAGGATCGCACGTGCCCCGTCTCCCCCTGTAAGCATAGCTTCCCCGCTCCTCCGACATTCATCCCCCAGTGGGTTAAGTACGCCGTCAACCTCGCGCTGGCGGTGTCATAATGGACACAACCACCAACCTACGCATCCGCACCCTGCGCCGGCGGAGACGCGCTCAGATGCGCGAGAACCTGCGCCGGACCATCCATACGGCCATCTGGCTGTTCGCTACCGTAGCCCTCGCTGCGTGGATGCTGAGCCTGTAGCATTTCATCATGGAGGAAGTTATGAAAGTCAGCAAGCTCCTTGAATTCCTAGAGGACTGTGACCCCGACGCCCGCGTTATCATCGCCATTCAGCCGCGACATCCCATTGAGTGTCACGCTATTGGTGCCGTGGTGCGAGAATGGTACGACGACGGGATAGAGGGGGCAGAGCTACCCAACGACGTAATCATCCTACAGGGCGACGACATCGGTTACGGCGACAAAGCAGCCTGGGACGCCTAGCATTTCGTCATGGAGGGAATTATGGAACAACCGAATATGCGCGAACAGCACCTACAAGCCGACGCCGATTCTCTACGGGCTGATTGCGAACGGCTAGCGAATGTCATCGCAGCCGAACGTAACCGTGCTCAAGTGGTACTGTCGCAGAAGGGCATCTTAGAAGTTGTCAACGCCCAGCTCCTCGCCGCGCTGGAAGAGGCCCTTGCCCACGCTGACAGGTGGCACGGAGAGGGCCAATCTGGCGAAGGCCGTCGTTGCACAGCCTGTAGCGAGTTTCAACCTGCCGCCCGTGCCGCCATTGAGGAGGCTAAGAAGTGAGCCGCACCTATGGCTATCGCAAGTGCTACGAGTGTAATCGCCAAATATCAAGCGCTGGCGTGGCATTCTACAACCACATGGCCGCTCACTACCGCCGAATATTCAGGACAACCTCCACGCCGCGAACCATTGAGCGCATCGAGCGAATCTTAGCACCGCGAAGGGCAAACAAATAGAGCGTCCCCGCAAGGACGCCCATCGTACCATAGGAGTATAACATAGTCACGGGAGAGCGTTGTCAACCGCGACGCCGTTCAGGGAGTCAGTCATTTCCTGGACGGCGGCTTTCTCTATCTTGTTCACGTCCCCGCCGGTGAGTCCCCAGAAGTCCCCGACCTTCTCCCGCCAGTTATATACCGACATCCCGTTGCGCCAGCTCGTCCCCTCTTTCCCTCCACCCAAACACAACACGGCGAAAGTGATCTTCTCCCAGTTGAAGGGCAAGTTTCGCATCGCCTGTTCAATGTCCGACCAGACGCAGCTAGACGCCGCGTACGGGGCCTCTTCTAGGGGGGGCACCCTGACAGCCAGCTTGTCGTCTCTCTGGGGAGGACGGGCGTGCATAGCGCGTGCCTGGTAGTTGCAGAGGTATCCACGGACTAGATTGGTGGTGTAGGTCATCAGAATCACCCCTCCCTTGCGTGAGTTTGGCGCTCCATGTTATAATTAGACACAGAATGCCAAGACGAGGTTATAAGCAAACGCTGGAGCATCGAAGGAAAACACGCCAAAGCCAATTGGGCAGGAAGCACTCTCCTGAACACGTAGAACACCAACGGCAGGCTCAACTGGGTAAGCCCAAGAATGTCGGACGCATAGTTTCACTGGAGACACGCCAGAAGCTAGAACGAGCCTTTAAGGGAAGAGTGTTTTCACTCGAAACCCGTGAGAAGATGCGCCAAGCCGCCCTACGCAAAGTCCACCCTCAATGCAAAAAAGATTGCAAGTGCCGCAGGCATTCGCCAGAGACACATGAAAAAATCCGGCAAGCAAGATTGAAGCAGCATTTTCCTCGGCAAATGACCGACATCGAACGTATTCTGCATGGTCAGTTCAAGAAGCGGAGACTGAGATTCGAGATGCACAAAACCATGTTCGGGCGCTTTCAGCCCGACTTCGTGTTCGAGGACACCAAGCTTATTGTTCAAGCAGATGGAGATTATTGGCACCGCGTCTATCCTGGCAATAAAGAGAAGGATACCCGCTTCAATGACGCAGCCGCTCTAGAGTACTGGACAGTGTGGCGTTTCGCCGAAAGTGAAATCAAACAACACCCCGAAGCCTGCGGACGAGCCGTTGCACGGTTTGTTCGTTCCCATTTCAACTTAAGACGCTCACCAGAATTGCAAAAAGTGGGATTATAACACTTATCCAGGCGAACGCTATCACCCCGTAGACTGTCTTCTGTTGAAGGCGAAAGTCGCTGTTCTTTGACACCTGGTTGTTCAGCTTCTCCAAGTGCCCATCCACCGACGCCCAATGAGTCGAGCATGATTCCATGTGCGCGACAACTATCCCCTCCACCTTCTCTACGCGCTCACCCAACGGCTTAACCATTCGTTACTCGTGAGACTGACCTAATAGTCAACCCAAACCGCTCCGCCACCTCGTCCCGCGACACGCCCACGTCACGTAGCGCCCTGATCTCTTCGTTACGCTGCATGAGAGTCAGTTCCCAGCAATACCCCGCTGAGTCCGCGTCGTAGCACCTTACGCACAGCTCGCGAGCGCACGGGCCGGGACACTTACCCGTCTCTCCCTCTACCCCGCAGCGTTGGCAGGTCACTTAGGATTCCACTTATCCGCGCCGCAATGTGGGCACTTCCGAAAGGTGTGCGAACTCAGGACGTTGCAGTTCCAACAATCTTCACACGCCCTAGCGTCCGCCTCTCCTGTGCTGATAATCGTGGACGTCACTTACGCAGCCCGTCATACACGCCCCACATAGCCACCGCGACGAACGTGATGGGGATGGTCAGGATCGCCAACTCCTCAACCGTTAGCCACTCCCAACGAACCACGCTGAACGCCATCACGGCCTGGACCGCCGCGACCCAGCCAGCTCTCGTTAGTCCGTCTTGGATTGGGTTGCCCGTTACGCCGGTTACGCGCTCGCTCATGTCGCTCATCGTCGCCTCCCCATTTCATCATGGCTGCACCCGTGATGATATTCGGACGGCTTATCGCGCAGCCTATATCCGAAACAGCCCTCGCCATCTTTACCCCAGCACCCCGTCTCCAAGCACAGTACGCAGACTTCTTTAGAGCAGGACTGGGTTATCCCCGTCGAGTCCATTGAGGCCGACCCGTAATGCTCCGCTGGCCGCCCGCAACAGAGACAGACGTTACCTCCGTTTTCAATCCTGCTCCCCGTACCCCCGATAGCGGCCTTCAACTCCGCGCTCATGTTCATCGTCGCCTCCGTGTTACGCGGGTATTCGCAAATTGTGCGATTAAACGTTTAATCGTGTCCGTTAAGGGATTATTCGCTTAGGCCGACCGAAGCCCCCGACCCGTCGTATCCCTGCGATGTCCAGTACAGGTCTCGCCCGAAGCGCCGCAGAATCTGAAGGTCGTTCTCGTCTGGTTTCTTGATGCTGAAGGTGCAGCCGCCGTAGTAGTCGGAGATGTTCACCCTCCCGATAGCGGTGTCGTGTTCGCCCTTCGGGATGCTGGCGCTCTTGCCCAGAAGGACCCGCACCGCGCCGATAGCGCGGCCCACGAACCGTCTGCGCTGGTAGACCCACGGGAGTCTTACCAGTCTCTTGATCGTTGGCTCTGCGCTCATCTCTTCCTCCGTTTCTCCTCAGGCTTCCAGTAGGCCATCTTCGCTAGGAAAGCCACGCCCCCGAACGCCGCGACAGCCGCGAAGCCCCAACCGATGATGACTAAGGTCTCCCCATCATCTATCCATCGAACGGAATCTTGTCGTAGTCAGCCTGCGGAATCACCGTGTAAACGAAGTCCTGCCCAAGAGCTAGCGCGGTCCGGCGCGTGGCCTCCCGCTCTTCCCAGCTATGGAACTTCCGCTTACGTCCGGTTGCAGGGTTGAACACAGACTGCTCATCCTGGTCTCCCTTGATGACGTGCACCGTCATGGTCTCTGCCTCCTTCGGGGGCTCTGGTTCGGGGATAGGTTCGGGTTCAGGCGTTGGTGGCTCTGGCGTCGGCTCCATCTTCGCCTTCAGCATCGCTATGAACCGCACTTCGTCAAACTGGTCGCCCGGGTCTGTCTTGCCGAACTTGGTGCCGTTCTCGCAGCGATCGTGGCGCACGATCCCAGTAGGCACTTCACCCACCTGACGGGGTATCTCGATCATCACCGGTGGAATACCGTACAGCTTGCAGTCAAGGGCTACCTCCGTGGATAGCCGTTCGTATATCGCGCCTGAAAACGGCTCCTGGGCGGGTGTCTGGGCAAGCTCGTAGGAGATGGCGTACTCGTCTATCGCGTAGGTGGACCCGGCGCCGCCGTAGCCCGCTGAATACGTCGGCATCTGGTTATCGTCCAAGACCATTCCTTTGGAGCCGTCCGTGCCGATGACGTGAGAGAAGGACGATCCCCACAACGGATTGAGGTAGTCGATGGTGCCGTCCCCCTTGCGGTTGCCAACGTTCTGGGGCGACTGCACCCAGTTCAACGATGCTGGTTTCTGCTTCTCCGGTGTCGTGTTGCCGCGTGTCGCGTGAACCTCGATCATGCGGATCGGCTTAGTACGCGGCACCCAGAGATGGCGTTGCGGTGTTACGCGGGTATCGCTCATCGCACCACCCTGCCGTCGGGTATGGGGCGCGAGATGCTGCAACCTCTGATTATTCGGCCAGCTTCGAGGACGGCGGGCTTGGCTCGGAACATGGGCGGGATGTCGGGGAGCGGTTCTTGATCACATCGCCTATCTGAGATGCTTGCGCATGGCTTTCCGTAAACGGTCTCAGCCCATGCCATGTAGCAGGCTCCTAAGATCACTAGCCAGGGACACATAAAGAAAAAGACCCGACTCTCCTTTCGGGCCATTGGAGATCGGGCCGTGGCGACGGGGCTAACCGCCGACTTTTATTCAGCTTCGGATCGGGTTACTTAGTCGCCCACTTTTCACCTCATCAGATGCTTTATCCGCTTCTAGGGTAGGCCCAGAGATTGTAATTGTCAACGTGCCTACGCGCCCCCACTCTACGTCATGGATGCGGCGACACTTCGGACACTTCACCCCCTTGAACGGTACAGACATCCTCCCAGGGAGCCGCCAGCCGCAGAGAAGGCACCACCAGCGCCTAGCCGTCACGGGCTCTCCGCAACACGAGTATTCTCTCGTTCACAATTCTTACACGTAGAAAAGTCGAGCCAGTCTTGCGGCCCATCTGGGCGCAAGCACTCCACTGGGCCAACGCCGCACAATGATCGTTCAGCTCGATACGGGGCTCTCTCCTGTATCCATGCTAAATGAAGCTGCTCACCATCACCCACAAAGCCCTTGACGAGCCGCCAAGCATCGAAGTCTATCGGCGTCATGCCTTAGCCTCGCACAGAGCCGTGATACGCTCTATCCACCAAGCGTTCATCTCCTGGGCCGACATACCTTTCGTCATGTTCCGAAGCGTCTCACCAGTGAAACCATAGGCTGCCTGCTCTCGTATCCGCCCCAGCGCCGCCACCAGCTCCCCCTCACGGGCCACTCTTGCCTGCATCCTATCGTCCCAGACCCTGCGAACGTACACAGCGGTGAGCCAACGATACGTCGCCCATGAGATAGGGCTCCCATTGAAGGTTGGCTGTTCTCCCTCGCGTGTCGTCATGGCCAAGTAAGCGCGGGCCGCTAGCTCTCCCTCTCGCACCTCGTTGATCTTCTCAGGACAGCGACATTCTCCACCAGGGATACCAAGGTCACAAGTGCCACAAGGATCATCCAGCGCATCCTTCGCCGCTATCATTCTCTCTAGCAGCCTCCGTGCCTCTGTCATCGGGGCTCCCTGAGCTGATCCGTGAGTCATTTTGTCGCTCCCCTTAACTCCAAGCCAGCCACGGCTGAGTCCACAATGTCCTGCGGTACACCAGCCGCAGTTGCAGCCCCTCTTAACGCCAGTGAATGCTTGATCTGCTTTGGGCTCGCCAGATAGCCCCGAAGAATCGTCCCGATCACCGACGATAGCGCCATGCACTCATCCGCTGTGACCTCATGCTCTAGCAGCCATTCATGCACGAACGGATCGCACCCGGCATCAAAGGCTTCCGCTGCGGCCTTGATTAGTTGCTCTTGTCTCATCGCTTCCCCTCCTCGATGGCGGCAGCATGGTCTCGTTTGTAGCAATCACAGTCGAAGTCGTCGTAGCAGGCACACTTGTAATCGTGCGGGGTTTCGTCCAGCTTCCTCTGCGCCTCGGCCAACTGGCGCTCTAGGACGGCGCATCGTGAGCAGTCCACGTACTCGAACGGCACCTTCTTCACGCGCTCTCTCCTAGAATGGCCAGAATCTCAGACGCCGGAACGTCGGGGCCTAATGTAGCGGCCTCCCGAAACGCCGCGAGTTTCCCCTGCGCCTCCTGTAGCGCCGCGACAAGCAAGGGGACGTTAGCGCGGGCTGCGGCGATGAACTCGGCGTCGGCTTCTTCGTCTTGTCCGGGGTGCCCTACAATCTCTGCGATGTCTCGTGATTGTGTTCCAGTAACGAACCATGGCGACCTGGGCGTCGGTCCTCCAGCCGTCCACGGCGCTTCTGACGCCGCCTCCGCCTGCTTTAGGATCGCGGGTAGGTCAAGCATGAACCTGGCCCGCCAGGAAGCGGTCTAACGTCTTCTGGCACACCTTCCGGTAGTCGTCCTGCCATCCAAGGTTGCTTGAGGTGGTGTTGCCAACTGTTCCGAAGGGCACCCACTCGCCGCGAAAGAATATCTCCAGGTTGAACTGGTCGAACATTGGCCCCTTGTCCTTTGTTCGTCGGACTGTTCCTTGCTTCACTCGCGTCCTCCATTTCGATATGGGCTCAGCTCCACAATAATTAGCTTCGGCCCGCGCTCCCACTTCGGCTCCAAGATCCTCAGCTTGTCGTGCGAGTCGTCCTCCAGCACGCCCATCTCCACGAGAGCGTCCCACATCGGCTTCAGCATCGCCATGTGGTTGTCGGAATCTCTACGGCGATTATCCGGCACGAGGAACGTCACCTGGGCCGTGACTGGGGGGTTGAGGGAGAATCGGCTACCGCCCATGATGCCCGCCAAGCTACTATGCTGGGCGATATGGGCCTTCGCCGCCCACCCACAATCGTCCTTGTACTGCGCCTTCGCCTTCCCCAGCGTCCGCCAATATACGCTCACGTTGGGGGACAATTCTCGCGGGGGCCAGGGGAACTCGTACCTCACTTCGCCGCCCACCCGCGCCCGTACTCGTAGCTGTAGCTCGTATCAAACCATTTCGTCATGCCGAAGTTGCGGCAGATTCCCAGAGCTACGGGGCCGTGCGCTTCCTCGATGTCCCAGTGGTGCTTGCAGGGGGCTGTCATATTGCGCCTTCGTACCATTCTTCGCCCCATCCTTGCCAACCAAGCCGGACTCGGCGAGCAAACATTTCCAGGTAAGGCCCTGGCGACACAGACTCAACCAAATCGTAGAAGGCGTCGGGCTTCTGGGAGTGTGCAGTCCGGGGCCACTCATACCACGTTGACAGCGGCTTGTCCTTCGGCACTAATGGCTTCCCCCGCGCCGCCAGGATGCAATGTTCGGTATTGTTCCGCAGATAGTGGCCGACTCCTGGCCCCGCCTTACACCACGTCACTATCGTCAACGGCGCGAATCCCCAGGCGCGAACAACACGATAGGCTTCCTCTAGGAATCCGTTAGTTGCCCACAGCCAAAGATGCGCGGCATCGTCAACGTGATCGTCCACTGGCAACGCCAACAAATCATGCAAGTCCATCGTGGCGTAATGCTTACGCGCATCCGCCTTCGTGGCCGCACTCCTGTACTGCCAGGGGGGATCTGCCACCACCGTCCGAAACTTCACCACGCCCACCAACAACTCGGCCACCCGCTCCGGCTTCCAGGGTCAACCATGCTCGCCCACGTCGCTGTATTGTAGCCCTGGCTGAAAGCATCGCGCCAGTCTGTGTACCCCGTGATGGCCGACACGGTTGCCCACGTGCCCGGGTCGAATTGGCTCAAACCTAAGTGGGCGCCGCCAGGGTCCAGGCTCCACGAGCTCTCGCACCATATCATCGCCTCCACAAGTTCTTCCGAGTATGATCCGTCACCGTCTCGATAGCCGTCGAAGAACTGGGTGTAGGTGTCTGTGGGGGCTGTGACGTACGGTAGCGTGGCGATGGGTGCCAGAAACGCGTCTCCTGCTCCCAGACTCGTGCTGCCATTCCGCTCCCAACTATCCTCGGCGGCGGCAACTTCTGGCACTGGCACCGTAGGTGGAGCCAGCGAAACAAGGCGCGCATCGGCTAGGCTCGCTTCTGAAGGTAGCCGCCATTCTTCACTCGCAGGCTCGCCGCCTTCAATTCTTCGCCTGCAACCCTCCGTAGGTGATCGGCGTCGCACTTCGTCGCAAGCATTATGCGGATTAGCGACCGCCGGTAGTTGTGAGATAGTAGCTTCCAGTTCTGTTCCATCTGCTCCTCCTATCGCTATCAGCACGATCAGTACCGCGATCCTTACGCTATCCCTTGGCTTGTACCGGGGACTTTTCCTTGAGCTTGTCGATGGTGGCGAAGAGGCGCAGCATAGCCTGCCTTACGCCGCCGTATAGAAGCTCACCGAGGTCTTCTGTGCGTCGACGCATTTCCTCTAGTTCCGTGTCCGTCAGCGGTTCAGCCATCATTTACCTCCCATCAGGTAGCCCCCAGATAGGGGTCTCGTTGCGCCAACTTTTGAGCAAGATGAAATCGAAGCGAAAAATTGGCTATTAACGTTGGTACGACTAAGCAAGTCCGTATGTAATACAGAACTACGCATCGTAGAGCTAAAGCCTCCGTTAAAGCTAAAGCTAAAGGGCGTCAAGCATGGTTCAAGCATGGCCCGTGCATGGCTCATGGTTGGCCTCTTCCATCGCCCTTGCTTGGCTCAACCATGGGCCGTTCATGGTTCAAGCATGGCGGTATCTTGGACGCTTCTTCCTTGTGGTGGGGGCGCTGATGTTTGGCGAAGTTGACGATCTGGATATACCGCTTGCCGTCCACCTCGTACCGCTTGATGAACCCCTTATTCTGGAGCCCGTCTAGGAGCTTGTTGACGTTCGCCCCATCGAAGGGCTGGACCTGGGCCTTGATGCGCGTGGGGCGGTCCCTCAGCCTGCCCTCTTTGTCTGCGATGCACCACAGGCCAATGAACAGAAGCCTACCCAACGGCTTGACCTCCGCCAGTTCGTCGTTGGTGAAGAAGTCGGGCTTGATAGAACGGATGCGTGGCATCAGCTCGCGCCTTCTTCGGGGTCGCTTTCGTCTTCATCTCCGGACAGATTGCGGGCTACCGCGTACAGGTAGCGCATCCACCGGCTGCCCTTATCTGGTAAATATCCCGTGCCCACCTTGCCAGCCACGTCCACGATCGCGGCACCAACAATCTCAGGAGAATACTTCGCCAGCAGCTGCCTCATTATGTGGTCGGTGGGGTGCCAATCAAGCCCCGACGCCCGCGCCCATGCGTCTTGCAAGGACGTAATCAGGCTAGATAGCGCCTTGTCGCGGGCCTCTAGGGATATTTGGTATCGACGCATCTCAGCGATCTCCTGCTGCGTCTCTAGGTACAAGAGGTCTGCGTCGGGGCGGGGAACTACCGCGCCAAGAACTTTGTCTCGCTTACCACGATTGCAGTCGAAGCATGAGGTGACCAGGTTCAGCGGGTCATCGGAGCCACCTTTGCTAGAAGGGTGAACATGGTCAACTTCAAGGATCACGTCAGGCGGGCGCTGGCCGCAGTATTGGCACATGAAGCCGTCCCGCTTGAATATCTCGAACCGCTTGCCCTTGCCGATGCTCATGACGCATCCCAAGCGGACAGACTAAAGGGGGAAATGGTACACTGGTCAGGCATCGAGACCTCGTTTCTCGGTGTCGGGGGGCCGGGCGTGTAAGCGTCGCGGCTCCTATCTGATTTAGATACAACCATTATACCACTTTCCACGAGAAGCCGTCGTCTAGCTTTACCCAGCTCACAGCGCCCGCCCACAGGCTCGGCACTTCACCGGATACCCCTTGTTGTATTTTCCACAGGGGCACCGCACGCCGCTTGCCTTACCCGTGGGCGCCGCACTTCGTACATTTCCAGTCATGGTGGCAACCCTCATCCTTCGCCAGCGGGAATGTGCGGTCCGTCAGGCACCGGCAGTCGCCATTTAGGTGATGCAAGACGGAGGCGTGCGTCGCTAACCCCACCGCCGCTGCTATCGCTCTGAGCGTGAACTGCGGTTTCTGCCATAGCCTCTGTATCTCCTGGTGCCGGGCCTGTACGTCCTCGCGTTTGCGGCTTACAGTCAAGGCACACCTCCCGCTGAGTTCTGCATAGCGTCGTGAACGGCGGCTCCTCGTAGGGGATTCTCCGGCGGCATGAGGTGCAGTGGATGTGGGTCATGGGTTCGTTCATGCTTGCCCCTCCAGCCAGCCAAGGAATGTACCGATTACGCCCGCTGCCTTGAGTAGCTTCTCGTCCTCCTCTTGATCTATCCACGCATCGGTTAGCTTCATAAGTTCGTCTACCGTCCACCGCTTGACCTTCTTCTTCGCCGTCAGCAGCCCCTCCGCCACCAACTCTTCCCTCAGTCGTTTCACTGGCCACTCTTCCTCAAAGGCTCTCTCCAGCCACGCCTCCCGCGTCTCTCTGTCGGTATTTTGGAGAAGTTCCTGGTGAGCGAACGACATTTCAACATGGCGCTGATCCGGCGGGATTCTCTTGCAGACCCGCATGACGTTTCTTAACGAGGGGTAGGTGTAGCCAAACTCGTTAGCGTAGATGTTCCAGAAGTCCTCGTTAAGCTCCTCTTCCCAGAGATTGGCTGTATCGCCTGCCAAGAATGAGTGTCGCTGTTTCGTGTGTTTGATGGCCTGCGCGATGGCGACGCGCTGCTCGTGTGTTAGAGGAATATCACTAGCGCCCAGATCGTCGATGCGCCTATCGCCCCGTACAGAAACCCTATCGCTATCCCCGCTATGTACAGGAACTTGACTGTTTCGTCCATCGCTTTCCTCCTTAGTGCTGGGTGACGGGGCCGAGGTGGTGTTGCTCTGGCGTGTATCCGGATTGCCAGCACTCCTCGCAGCCCCATCACTCAGAACTCCAGCGCTGGACGACAATGCCGAGGTCTTATCGGGGGCGGGAATCGAACCCGCGATTTCCGGCGTTCCAGGCCGGTGTTTAGCCTTCAAACTTCCCCGCGCCTCGGCACCGTCATTCAAGGCTGGATCGTCTATGTCCCTCTCTATCAGCGTCTCCCCGTGCAGGTCGAAGTAGACGTAGACCTTCCCCCGCCCAGGGAAGTCTAGGATGTCGTCGGAGCACTCGTGTAGCGTCACCATTTCATGATGTGGACGACAGAGCGCGACGACGTTTAATGGATCGTCCCGCCGCTTCTTGGAGCCGCCCATGCCACGCGATTTAACGTGATGGTGCTCGACGTTAGGAGCGTCACAAACGAAGCACCGATGCCAGTCAGGGTCTTTCTTCTTGGGGCAGTAGGAAACGGTGCAGAGCCCGCTCACTCCAGCACCCCAGTCCTCACGTACTCAGCGCCCCTGGCGAACGCGGCCTGGGCTTCGTCGGGGTCGTCGGTGTAGATGTCAAGGATAGGAGCACCCCATCCATCACTAAACCTGCCGTTCGAGCAATCACCAGGAGCGTCAAAGAAGCCGCCCATCTTTTCCCTGGAGTCGGTGGCGCAAACAACTTGCGTCCAGCGCACCTCGACATCCCCATCGGGGCAAAGGCTCTCATCGTGCCAAGTAACCTCGCGCCCCTCAAACTGTGCTACCCCGCGCCAGCACGGCGGCAGGCCCTCGCGTGGGGATGTCACTCCTTCGCCCACTTCTCTAGAACCTCGGCGTAGTCCACAATCGTGTTCGCCGGAGGGAACTCTTTGTAAATTCCCGCTTCAAGGCTGGACTTGAATATCCCCGTCGCACAGGCGATACAGTCCGTCCGCGCCCTCAACCTATCCTTTGCCCATAGAGTCTGCCCAGTGGCCTCTGGCGGGGCGCTGGTAGCGTCTGGGCCGACGTCAGGAGGGGATGGGTCAGCGCCTGGGGGCGCGATGCCGGAGGTGGCCTCTGACGGGAAGGGGTCGTCAGGCGGGAAGTCGTCGTTTGGCGGGTAGGTGGGCGGGAACGCATCTGTGGCCGTCTGTGGCCGCGACAGGTTCTCGATGACGTAGACGTTGTAGCCCTTGCTTCCATCCTTTTTGTCGTAGCTGCCATATTCCATACGGACGCTATCGCCCTTGCTGACATCATGAAATGGCGTTCCCTGCTTGTCCTCTCGCGCCCAGTTGAACCACGGCCCGTTCTCTGAGAACTTGATTCCGTACTCGGACTTGGCTACGACGGTTCCGTTGTGCTCAGGCATTAGGCTCCCTTCTTCGCTGCGCGAATCGTCTCGTACAGGTGTAAGGCGGCGGTGAAGACGGCGAAATACTGTGGTATCGACGCGGCGGGGATGATTCTCTCCGAGAACCCCTCGTCCTCAGAGCGGCCTACTTGAAGGATGCGGATGTCGTGGACGGGCCAACCCTGCTCTATGGTGAGGTTCCAGTACGCGGCCACCTGATAGAGCATTTCGTCATAGATGGCCTTGCCTGTTTTCAGGTCTAGGATGGTGTCGTATCCGTCAATTCGCCCGTACCAGTCGCACGTCCCGCCGTATCGAAGTTCCTCCGACACCATCTGCGCCTCACTGAACACCGTCTCTAACGTCTTCCCCTTAGCCCATTCGTGGAAGGACAGTACCGAGTTCTCGGCTCTGGAAATCTGGTTCTTGGAGTAGTCGTCCAGATCAGGTGCAGGCCCGCCCAAATGGTGCGCGATCATGGCGTGGGCCAGCGTCCCGATGTCGGCGAGTTCGTCTACGTGCTTGGCCGTGTTGATGCCGTCTAATCCCATGCGATTTGCCCACGAGATTAAGGCCGGTTTCGCTATCACGTTCAGGATGGTTGTCACGCCGGGGACTCTGGTGCCGTCCTCTAGCGTGTAGCGGGTGTGCGCCTTGGCCTTCTTCACGACTTCGGTCGTCATATTGTCTCCATAATCCAGATAAGCGCGCCAGGCATCAGGAACAGGCCCAGGATGAACGCGGTGTGGTGTAGCTTCTTCAGCGGGGGCACGGCTGCGCTCCTGTTCCTAGACAGCGGCCAGGGCACTCATGCTTTAAGACGGGTGAGTTCCAGGTAGCCTGTGAAAGAAGGAAGCCCTCGCCCCCGCACGCCTCGCAGCGCTCCACGTCCGGCCCGCCCATCCTGCCCCTACGCTCTAGCATCTCGCGGCGCTTGTCCTCGCGGTCTGTCTGCTGTCCGTCGTAGCGGATTTCCTCTGGGGTGCTCATGGCTGCGCCTCGTCGATGGCTTCGCGGGCATCGCGGAAGGTTCTAATAGACAGGTAGCCAAAGCTCCCATCGCTCTGTTCGCTCAGTAGCACGACTCTATGGCTTAGCGGTACGCTACTCATCCCACGAGACTCGTGTATTAATCTCGAACTACGGCCATACACCTCAGCAAACGGCTTCAGCGCCTTGACCAGCTTGCCTATCGTGTGCCCGCAGTCGCAGTCCTCTTGGCCGCAGGGGGCCTTCATGCCCTCACCGCCTGCATCGCATCCGCTGCTTGACGAGCCAAGCCCTCAAGCTCGTTGCGGACGTAGTGCTCGTCTCGGTAGACATCGCCGGGGTGCGGGTTGTCGGGCACTAGATCGTAGAGATGGCTACAATCGAAGCCAACCCACCACACGTCCTGGCCTGTATCGTGGGGCCAAGATGCGCCGTCCTTGTTCGGCACGTCCACCCACTTGAACTCAGGGAAGGGCCGCTCGTCGGACATGATGGCCGCTTTATACTCAGGGCTCATCTGTCGCGAAGACTTCTCATGGCAGGCAAGGGTGATCCCGCCGTGAATATCTATCCCGCCAAGATCGCCGAACCACCCTTGGTCTTTTCTGTACCAGGGATGAGAAGGCGGTACACCAAGGTAACCCTGGAGAGTTCCTACGTCTGGATGCTTCCAGATGGAGCACGGGAAGTCACCGAGGATGAAGTAGGCGATCTCACCCATAGCGGTGCCCCTGGTTCGCCGCTATCTCCTTCGCGTCGTCGATGTCCACCAGCTCTCGATGCTCCCACTCCACCAGGGGCGTGTCGTAGGGCCGTCCCGCGATCAGCGTCTCCACCCACTCGCCGCCGCAATCATTGATAGCTTCAGCGAACTCTTGGGCCAGAGCCTCGTACCACGTATCGGGGAAGGGTAGGCCGGGCGGGAACAGCGCATCAAGCTCCTTGTCAGACTGAGCGCGATCCAGCAGCCAGTTGATCGCCATCTTGAGGTAATTCGGTGGTGCCGTCGTGTTTGGGATGGTCATGACAGCGCCTTCAGTTCCTCGCGCTCCATCACGTAGCCGCAGTCCTCCGTGCCGCAAGAGCCGCAGAGGTAGCAGACCGCTTCCTCATTGCACCTGGGGCACTTCTTCTCCAACGTCTCGCGGTCGCAGTATCGGCACCAAGTAGACCTCTCGATCCCTGTGGTATCCTTCTCCTGGATTGGGGACATATCACGTCTCCTCTCTTCGCGGCGGGCGTTCCGGCGTCCGCTGCTTTACTATTCCTGCGGCCCCCGATAGGCGCGGATACGGGGACAGGGCCATGTTTTAACGATGTATAACGGCACCGCCGCGCCACCCCGAGCGCAGGGTAGAGTCCACGAACACCCTGGATTCCCCTGACAGGCTTCGCGGAAAGTTCATGGACTCTACTCTGTGCCTCAGCCGCC
>SDBV01006216.1_pt1 | contig 16615 bp, 35 predicted proteins | sample 2277081 | NCBI WGS metagenome assembly SDBV01 (sample SAMN10402039, study PRJNA504765) | marine sediment metagenome | isolation source: marine sediment core GS10_PC15, 223 cmbsf | place: Arctic Ocean: Southern Knipovich Ridge | collected 2010 | reverse complement strand
ATGCTGATCTAGAAGCATCCCCTGAGCACCCTCAAAGACGAGCTTTCTATCACCAGACTTCGACAGAAACTTATCGATCACATGCTCTTCATTCCACACAGCAGACCTCTCTGCTATTTTCTTGGCCAGATTGATGAATGAAGTTTCTAGATCATCGTGAAAAATATACCTACTTGCAAAACGTTTGAAATCATCCGCTGGAAGTTTCAGCGCGTCTATACGGTAGGAGAGCCATTCGTTTTCTATCAACCGCAACCTTTCCCTCAACTGAGTCTCGCTCATATCCAGAAGGTTCCGCATTGTGATCCGCAACTCTTTGAACTTGCTACGTTCAACAGTCTCATTAATGCCTTGCCCACATGTATCGTTTTTCTTGAAGTACTGTGATGTGAACGCATTCACCACCATATCATAGGGTGTAGTCACCCGGCAACGTGGATCAATCAAGACAGGTTTTACCGCAACTTTCTTGAGTAAGGTACCTAGTTCATCCACAAACACAAGTGGGTTGACGATGAAATGTCTTCCAAGGAGAGTACGTGCACCTTGGATGGTTCCACTACCAAAATGATGAAAGACGTGTTGCCGCCCATCGGACGTAACTACAGTGTGAGAAGCCTGTGCTCCACCATTGAATCTAATCACCAACGTATTCTCATCACTGAGATAGTCGGTAATGTGACCCTTACCTTCGTCTCCATAGTTCGCACCGATGACGGCAAACGCCTGTGCCATATACTCTCCTATACCGCGTCGTTGAGTGGAATTGTTACCAATTCCGGTGTCACATTTTTCAGTGCAGAATCAACTGCAACAGCCGTTGAACCGTCCCATGAATTGGTGACATCCTTGATACTCTTTCCTGAAGACACTTCAAGCAACGACACAATCACTTCACCCAACTTTGTGTAGTCCTCTAGAGGAATTGCACGCTGCCCAATCACTTCACTCCATGATCGCATCACATTGTCAAAGTACACTCTTGCATGAGACCCCTGCTTGATGATGATGTGGTAGACATTCCACTCCGGATGCACAAGATTGTAAAGCTCGTCGGCAGTGTAGTCTGTCACCTGAGCATCACCTAGAAACTTGGAGACAGCTTCTCCCGAAAGCACAGGAGTAATTTCCTCATCCCCAATCGTGAAGATAAACCCCTTGCGCCCCCGAACGCGAAATGAATCAGTCAATGTTCGGTACTTCGCAAAATACCAAGCTAGAGTGTATGACTCATGATTGTTCCCGCCGCCGCCCTGCTCCAAGTAGAGTTTCTCTAGAGCTTCAAAGATCCTCACATCAGCTTCAAACTGAGTGGCCTGAAAAGGCGAACGATCATACTCAACGTCACCAATGCCAAGCGTGCAAATGTGCGGATCGCTTACTGGATTGCGTTTGTATATCTCCTCACAGACCGTTTTCAGTCCGTGCCGCGCAACCGCGTCAAGCACCGGAGCCATCGAACCGGTGACATCCAGTCCTATGATGATTGGTGTAGATTCCAGGTTGTCGCCCGAATCTACCGATTCCCGCTTATCGAACTTGAGCGGGTCAAGTGACTCATCAAGAGTCCTCGTGCTGAAGATGTCCTCTGTGCGAGTGCTTACTTTATCGTAGCCCCTGCTTGCAGAAAACTTGCCCCAGCTTTTTGTTGTGTAACTGCCTCCTCCCATGGAAGCCTCCTAAAAAAACAATATCCTTCACCGCCAACGGCGGGTTCTAACCTTCTCACCATCCAACATCTTTCATTTCCTCTTCCCACACGTCATCATCGGGATAGTACACCTGATCCTCTTCTTCGACCGATGGGATTTCCACCGGTGGATCTAGCACAACTGGCTTTGGCCTATTTCGGTAGCCAGCCTTATGCGGTACTATAATGTCCTTCGCACTCATGTCACCGTCTCTGTGATGCCAGTGTAGGATTTCTTCGTACTCCTCATCAGTGACCTTCCCTACAGACCGAGCTTCTTCACACCAACCTATCGTACCCAAACTTCTACAAACAATGCTCTCTCCCGGTGGGTACAGATCCTCACGTGGATACATGCCAGTGAACCACGGCCAACTGGTACGCATCAATTTGTAATTGCTATCAACTGCCATCATTGCAAGTGACATCGTTCATCCACCGTATCTTCACCTCTTCAATGGAGACAAAACCACATATCCTAGATCCACCGGTTGGGCAGATGCACGCTTTGCCCACGTCTTCAACTCGTGCTGCCACAACCGACGCAACAACCAATGCTTGTCAACGACCTTCTGACGGATCTCACCAGTATCCAAAAACACCACATTGAGAGTAAACCTCCCACCGTCTCGCTCAATAATTTCTAGATTTACATTGCCGGTTGTGTCTTCCTCCTCCACTGGCACGTCATCAATCGAGTCATCTTCCACCTTATCCACACCTTGTACAAACTCCATCAGCTCTTCTTCAGCCTGCTTCTCAATGGCCCGAAAACTCGCCGCGTACTTATACTCAGACTGATTGATACAGTTGAGCTTGTCCCTATTCGCATCGTGTACAATGTGACTTAATACCTCTGTCTTTTCCATCCTCTTCCTCCCTGCACTATCGCTCCAGTAAGCGGACAATTCAACTACTTACTGGAGAAATACGACAACAATCCATAGATTCCAACAAGCACTGCGAGCAAGATCAGCCACACCCACCAGAAGTCAATGAGCAGTTTCCCATGGAGTCGGGCAATCTCCCTGATCAATTCAAAGAACTTCATTATTCCAACTCTTCTAAGGCTGTCTTCAATCCAAGGGTTCCGTCCTTCTTGAACAAGAAACCAACAGCAACCAACCCGCTTCCCCAGCGGCTCCATCGAATTGCTGTTACCTGCATCTTCTTCCCTTTGTATGACCAACCTTCAGTGATCTCAATCACATCACCAACCTTTGGAGAAGTTACCAAAGCTAGAATCTCTTGTCTCTTCTCCTTGATGGATGTCTCCATCATAACGATCTCATTCTCCAACTCAGCTTTCTTCTTTCGATCAAATGTCGCTTTCATTCTGACTCTCCTTCCCACACTTGCTCTAGAATGTTCTTCAACCCTTGCTCTTGGACCCTTGTAGCCACAGCACTGATACTCCAGACCACCAGCACCACTGTACCTATCAACACCGCTACAACGGCCACTATCGCAACAATCCCACCAACCTTTGCTTTGTTCATTTCCTCCCCTTCTTCTCCTCTTCGGGCAACTCTTCCTTGAGCTTGTCCCGTTTTTCTTCTAGATCTTTGATTTCCTTCTTGAGCCTGATCCGCCTCTTCTCCTGTTCCTGAACCCCCTCCCAACCGCCGACCAACTCAATCGCATTCTCCATGCGATTAGCTCGATACTGACCCTCTTCGATCAGTCCCGAAAGGTATGAGAAGTTGTGTGTCTCCAAACACTTCCGCATATCTCCTAGAACTTCGCACAGAGTCCGATGGCCAGCATCACCGGGAATTGGGACTTTCAACACATGAGCACTCATGTTCGTTTCGCCTTTGGATAATATGGGAACTGCCAGAACCCATTATTGTCTAGATCACCATACCCACAACTTGATGCACCACTAATGTCAGTTGAATATCCACATGGCTTTCCGATGAAATGAAGGAACGCACCAACCCTTTTCTTAAACCACCACCTCAGTACCTTACGTTTCATCTAGAAGATCCCCTTCCCCGGATGCTCCCGGTCCCTGCTCAACACAGTCCGGACACAGATCGTTCCAGTCACCGGCATCATCTAGTTTGCTTCGCCAGCCGTTGGATTGATTCTTCTTCCAATCCACTGCATCATGGAACCCGTCAAACAACTGATCTGCATCTGCTCCACATGAATCACACGTGAGCACGTACATCCCTCGATCATGTTCGTAGATCATTGATCCGTCCTATTATCTTGTCCAGTGCAGCGTAGAATGACTTTGGCGTGATCTTGTTGCCCAAGTATTCTTCACTCGCCCAGTACCAATCTTCATCTGGACTGATTTCAATGTGACCGTGACTGCTCTGCTCAAATTGCCAGCCCGTCAGCATCCCGTCTTTGTCCATTCCGGTGATTGCAATGTAAAGCCACCACTCTTTTCCGCTACCGTAGATGTTCCGACACCGGTAGTATTTCCCGACTGCTGGCCGATTGATAGCTTTCCGTTTTTCCACATCAATCGTATACACTTCCTCTCGAAGCACAGTAATCTGTTTCTCCAATTCTTCTTTTCTAGATTTAGCCATTGGTACCTTCCTTCAATTCTGATTCCTCTTTCTCTTTCAATCCGGCAATGAACTGAGCAACGGTTTCCTTCGTCTCTTTTATCCGTGCCATTTGAACGGGATCACCCTTCCGCTCCAGTTCATAGACTGCCGTTGCCGCCAAATACAGAATCTCACTCATAGGCTCTTCGCGCTTGTGTTTGAACTGGCAGATTTCTAGACTATTGAGCCGAAGAGAATACCGATGTACCCCGGTTTTCCGTAGGTTTGGATCAATGTTTACTATTGCGAGCATTGAGTAATCACCCTCTCTTCCACATTTACGACGTTCTTTCCATGGAGCACCGCCTCTCGGAACTCCTCAAAAGTGTAGGTCCGCCGGTGGCCACTCATAAATGCCTCTCTCAATAACACTATCAGAATATCCTCTGATATCATCATCCGAAAATCATCGTCTAGATCAACCAGCACATCCAACTTCCTAATCGGTGGTCTCATTATTGTCCTCCCAATCTTTGATCATCTCTGTGATCTGCTCACGATAGGCTTCCTGCTTCTCTTCCACAGCAGCCCACTTACCATCATCCACAAACTCTTTGAGTGTATTTTCTACTAGTGACGCCAACACCATTGGATCTAGAGCATCCAACTCCCACGAACTATCACCAAACTTCATAACATAGCTCAAATAACGGGAGTCCGTCATTTTCGCTGGATTCCTTGGTGGATGATATCGCTCCACTTGATCCATATTTAGGGCAATACGAACCACTTCAAAAATCCCGTAGTACTCAGTCAATGATGCAAGCCGGTCATTGATGTCCCGTGTCATATCGATCCCCGATGGGTCATGATCACCGAAGTAGAGAATAACATTCTTCTTGTCGGCTTCGTTCGCGGACCACAATCTCTTGGAAGCGGTATACATTGCAGTTTGTGAGCTGTACCCTCGATTGGCCATGAATGTGACATCCCACTTGGAACACACCGGCTGGAGGATGTTTGACACAGCATCCTTCTCACACCAAACCTCAACGTGACAATCTTGATCTACCCAGTGATCCATGTAGAATGCTTCCCGTGCAGCCTCAAGAACATCTACTGCATTACTCCAATGTGAATTCCTTTTTGGTACTCTGCCTCTATCCTCGATCATACCCCAATCAAGAATCCCGGCCATGCGCCCACGACCAACGACGTTTCCAATTCGATGATATGATTGGACTGTGTTGGGAATCAAAGCTCTAGAAACAAGCTGGTAATAGAGCTGCCGAAGAGTCAATCGATATTGAAGCCGTCTATATTCATCAAGTACTTTGATGATCTCGTTCAACAGACCCACCGTCTCTCCATTTGGCTTCCAGTCTTCAAACTTCTCGTTCATCTGACTTCCACTTTCACATCACGCATGGGACCCTCACCCTCCATCAGCTCCTCAAATGTGTACAAGCCAGTTTGCCCAGTCATAAACGCTAATCGGAGTATTGCTCTCATGGTGATGTCATCGATGGACCACATGTCTTTCCCATCAAAGCGCTCAAAGAATACAACAGAATCATCCGCTCTTTCCAACCGCTGCATTGGTGGTCTTCCCATCAGTCTCTCCCTGCAATTCGGTCTAGAACCTCTGGACGTGGATGGAAGACCATCTCAACACCGAACAAGCAGATCCCCTTCTCTCCATCACAACTCCACCGATCCCACAACCATGGATTGTCTAGATCATATGCATCTCTCGGCAATGTGTACATTGCAAAGACAACCACATGATCTGATTGTCGTTCTATCACAATCATTCGAAGATGACAATAGACGTATACCGCCAAGAGCAACAGAAGGATTCCCAACGCAATCGATCCCAACATCAGATCACCTCCAACAATAGACTTATGAAACCATATCCAATCATGGCTCCAATCAAAAACGCAATTATGTTGTTCCACACTCTTCTCTTTTGTTTGGTCATCTATCCCCTCTCCTTGAGCTTGTCTTAGATCGGAATCAGGAAGATGATTACCACACACATGTACCATCACCCACTGCAATTGATCCAACTCCGGATCTCCAAAGAAAACAACTTCATACTGTGCTCTCTTCAAACAACGCTGACCATCATCGTCCAATGCTTGGCATCGAAATGATGTTCGTCTGATTTCCCGTGGCAATTTCTCACTGTAACTCATCCCGCATGTCTCCAAAACGCATCAGGGGATTTGAAGAACTCATCCTTGAAACAGCTCTTGCAGATGTACAGCTTGTCACCTGTCTTCTTGTTCTGGATCATCCGGAGATCCCGAACCGTTCCACAACCGTCACAAAGGCATCTATCTTCTCTAGAAGAATTGATCTCCTTACCTTCCCAATCGAATCCGTTGCCGGTGTTTATCAGGATGGTCAAGCAAGCGCGACAGTACCGACCGTCGATAAGAACCCGTGGAGAGCATCTACAACTCTGGCACCTCGTCTCGTTACGGTGCGACATTCTTTCTCATCTCTTGTTCAATATCCCTGAGAAAATCACCCCTGATTTTGTTCTTCATCAACCGCGCATAATCTTCGGCTTCTTCAACAGTATCAAAGATGAACGCGGTTTGCTCTAGAATCTCAAACCCCTCACCTGCATGATCAAGATCGCAATGTCCAAAACTGGGACAGTCCTCGTGACACATCTTTCGAACAGCTCCGGCGTAAAAGCCATCTTTCTTGTTTTTCAAAGCAACAGCGTTGATGTTTCTTTCAACCAAAGCGAACACAACGAGCACTTCATCAACCTGTTCGTCTGTCATACCGGATGCTTTACGCAGCAAATGTGCCATCAAAATAAATGTGTCTGCTTCCATGTTTTCAGCCATCGTCACTCCCTCCAAACACAGAGTCTTGGCACTTCTGACACATGCCGGAAATCTCAAACTCTTTTCTAGATAATGGGTCTCTGAACTCCCCAACGTCTTTATCACACGTCGGGCATTTGCCCTGTTCCCGTTGCTCTCTTGCTTCCGGAAAAATGATATCCACTGGTCTGCTATCCACCGTTCTTCTCCTCAGACACAGTTCTAACGAAATAGTCTTCATAGTTCAAGTTGATCAACGCACCACTTTCAACTTTCTCCACTACTCTTTCTCCCATCGGACCCATTCGATTGACAACCTCATCGCCGTCAAACTTGACAATTTCAACAAAGAACTCTTTCATCCAGAACCCTCTCTATGATCAATCGTCGGCAAATGTTCATATCGTTTCAGCGAACAATGGAATTCTTGACCACGTTCAGCGTCCCGATTCTCTCCATCAGGATGTCCCGGATGATAGCTAGCCATCCAATAAAGAGTAAACCGATATCTCCCACGTTCGTCTGGACCTCCGTGAATCTCAACACGCCCAGTCTTTTCAAGACAGTCCGGCAGATTCATCTAGATCCCCTCCGATTGAATCAGGTATGCTGTCTGCTCTGGAGTCAGCCCAGCTTCAAACCTGTTGATGAACATCCCCGGACTGAAGTAATCGTTCAACAACTCATCTTCTGATTTATCCGACTCTAGCTCAAAGCTAGTCAATTCTAACTCAGTGACCAACCGGCGAGTCTCAGCCAACCAATCAATGAATGTGCAGTCTGCCATCTCTGCCCATCCCATTGCTCTGCATCGGTACCATTTTCCCGTCTCCACTTCGTAGAGCACATCGTTGATACTCATGCTTGTATGGTAGACTCCAGTCTTCCTGATCCTCTCCTGTCCCGACTTGGTAGCTATTGGCTTATCATCCTAATTGAAGAGGGAGAAAACAGTTTCTAGAGATTCCGACCAAACTTCAGTCATAAAGACGTACTGTGTTGGAATGTCTGCCTGTCGAATGGGAACTTCTGTGAATGCATATCCAACAGCCTTGATCTTTCGGTAGTAGATTCTGTAGGTCATTACTCGCCCTCCCCTAGGCTCTGTGTGCACTCTCACCGTCCCATGCATACAGTACGGTACTCCACTGCAAGTAACGCACTACTGTTGGTCGGTAAGCAATCGGATAATCTGTCTTGGTGTGGTCAACTGCGAAAGTCCGAATAAATCCATTGCTAGTCGCACAGCCAATGTCATAAATCTCAACAGCACCTCGCTTGGTTTTCCAACTGCCGACAAGCTGACCTTCATTCCAAAGCTGCTCTATTGTTTTTCCTTCCATATCTTGAATACTAACGGATGAAGCACTGTTTGTAAACCCTTTTCTAGCAGAAATCTCAACGGATTTTCGGCTGGAAAAAGGGCCAATCCACGTGATTCCATGAATGCCGCTATGCCCATTCGAATGGATTGGCCCCGTATCATTTAGCGGTTGAATGGCGATCATAGTTGTTGATTTGTGGAGGAGGACTACTCCCCCTATTCTAGACCATTGGAGTCTCCTTTGTCCTGACATGCCAGCCGTAGGATTAATCACGTTAAAGGGTTGCGCCCGGCTTTCTGAGGCGAGCTGGCACCTATGTGGAATACACTCTCGCATATCCAATGCGTGTGAAGCCTTCGGAATCACTCTACCCTCCCTCCGTCATGATCCGGTGGAGAGTAGCAACGGCATCGAGTTGCGGGAAATACCAGAATCGTTGGCCTTTCGATGGACCAGCATCCCCCCACGCCCCGAGAAAGACCGTTGTCGGTACCATTGACAAGCCATCGAATAGCAACAGCTTTGTCGATACCGCCATCGTTCTCTTGACCGTTCTCATTCGTATCATTGCCAACAGGAACTCATTCTCTTCCACACGTGGTTGAATCCCTGTCCCGTGTTCCTTGACAGATCCGTTGTCCATGACACGGTTTTCCATCTCACGAAGATCTAGATTATAGACCTTTCCATGTTTGGTCAAATGAATGACCTGAAGAAACTCCATCGCTGTGGAAGTGCCTTTTGTCTGATTAGTCACGTTGTAAAGTTGGTGTACCATCTACTTTATATTACCCGCGCCTAACGCATTTGTTCATGGTAAGTTGAAAAGAAAGGGATCGGATGGCAGAAGGACGGTAGTACCCTTTTGTCTTGCCGCCCAGCCAACCTACTCAACACGATCTGTTTGCAGCGCCTTTCAGTAGCTCACAGATCACTGCACATCCGATCCCACTGGAGCCGTGGGGAGTCAAACCCCAGTCCTAGCCAGTCCTCATGAGGATTTCTGACTAGTCGAATCCAACGCGGCCCCCATCTCTGCTCTGCTCCTCACCACCATCTCATGGTACGGACCATGAAAATAATCCGGGATATGCGCTTCTACTCTTCTCCGTGTGCCGAACTTCGCAGCAGCTCGACTTCTAGCTATCCGCAATCCCAACTTTCGATCCCACTTCCCTCGGTCTTTCTCGTGGGTCTTGGCATAGCCTACCTGATCCGGCCCGATGGCCACTACGACTCCTAGAAACACTTCTGGATCTTTCGGATCGTGGACGTACTTCACAATCTCCGTTCTCATCTTTCTTCCTCCTCATCATAATATCTCTTCATCACCCTCTCCTATGAAACGACAACGCCTGTACATGCTTCGTTGACTGCACTGATCGTGTCTTTGGTTTCTCTGGATGTTTCCTAGCCGTCTTCCTCTGCATCTCAACCATGCTCTCACTGTGAAAGAAGTCTAGTAAACCCTTGAAAAACCTCCCAAGGTGACGGACCATCAGGTATACGCTCATCGCTCTCATCGTTGCCACCATGCATTCATAGCTTCAGGAAAACACTTCTTCGTTATCTCTTCCACCTTCTTTGCATACTCTCTGATCTCCCACTGAGCATGTCCATCCAAGCGAAGCTCTAAGAAGTTCATGATGGCTTGGAAACTTGCTGTCCAATAAACCTCAGTGTACATGTTCAACGGAAGAATGATTCTAGCTTGTTCCTTAGCTACACCAAGCTCTAAAAGATCCTCATAGGCAAGCTGAATATGCGTCATTACTTTTTCATGAATCAGTGATGCATACTCTTGGTCCTCAACCAGACCGGCACTTCCCTGTTTGTTATCCTCTGACTGTGCTCTCCATTCCTGCGGCTCGTAGAAATCTGTGATCTTCGTGTACCGGCCACTCAGTTCATTCCAGGCAGTGTCTTTCGTCGGATATGTAGACGTTGCCTCAATTCCCACGACATGACGAAAAATCTGACGCATCACAAACTCAGGAGCCTTAATGTGAAACTGCACCATCACATGCCTGAATGGACTCCAGTGTTTGTGCTTTACCAAATACGCCAACAGAGCGATATCCTTGTCATCAATTTCTGATTTCCTTTTTCCAAAAGAAACCCTTGCACTGTTAACAATGGTCATATCATTCCCGAGAACGTCAATCACATCAACGAATCCTTTGTCTAGAACTTTCGTCACAACACACCTGCCTTCTTCAACTGCTTCTCCGTGCACTCTGACAACAACACACCGTGGTGCTTCCGTAGGGATCTTGGAGCCAACTCATGCCCACGTGCTTTCCGGCGTCTTCCTTTCGGAAACTCTAGAGAAAAAGACCGTCCACTATTTGGCTTGCTCTTCTTCATATCAATCTTCATTCATTTCACCTTCTATATACGCTGGCACAATCACTGGCGCTTTCTGCTCTGCTTCTAGCTTCCGTTTCAATGCCACTGCTTGCATTGCACCGATTGTCCGCATAACGTTGTAGAAGTCTTCGGAGATATCTCTAGATTTACTGTCATCCAGATTCCCATCCTTCCCCAAGATCCCAACCTTGATCGTTCCGTCAGCCATCATTCCAAGTCGAAGTTCATCCAACTTGACTTTCGGTGATACTGCCTGTGGCGTCGTCTTCTGTGATTCCAATATGCCCCTCCATAAATGTCTTGTGTCTCTCGTTCTCTTCCCGCGTACACCATTCTAGGTTACTCATATGGTTATTGTGTGGATTACAATCTAGATGATTGACCTCTGTCTTCCCCATGGTTGGGTTGGACTTCCCAAGGAACGCTTCCGCTACCATTCAATGAACCTTTCTCCGCAATCGCACCGAACGCTTCCCACCGCTCAGATCCACACCAAGATAAGCATTACCGAATCCAGTTGGAAATGGTTTGAGGATGTATCCACTCTGATCATTTCGCACCCGCCCATGGGAACTCACTGAATATCCTAGCCTGTACGGACGCCACTCTTCATTGTTTACGGGCATAACTGGAGAGTAGTTCACTTATTGTCACCCATTTTCTTTCGAATAGGGACAACGTGCTTGTCACTGGTTCCAACCATTGCAACTTGACTCTGATTTCTTGCTTCCGGCTCCGGCGTACTCGCAACACTTTCCACCATGTGTTTGTCTTGAGATGCACCCACACCTGCCTTCGTCTTATGAGCATGTTTCCTCCCTCCAGCCGCCCTACCAGTCTGCCAACTATACTTCTCATGCCAGAAAATCAACATCCAATCATGCATCAGTGGAGCACCGTGGATCTTCCCACCTTTTACCTGCTCCAAAAGCTGGATCAAATCTCCCCAAGCCCTCATCGCCCGGAAGACTCCAACTATGCGAATAGCTTTCTTCGCGCCAACCTCCATCATCAATAAACCAGCAGCTTTGTCAATCTTCTCTTTGTGAAACATCACACTAACGTTCACAACCGTATCGGCCATGATCTGTCGTGCTCTCAGATGCTTGATCGAGTTAGAACGCGACAACCTAGGCCAATTGTCTGGTTCATCCTTTTCTTTCAGCAATCTTTCTAGAGTTATTCGTTCATCCGTCTTCTCTTCCTCAGTCTTCTCCTGCACGGGATACAACTTCTTGTACCGCTCAGTAGTACTTCGGGGAGTCTCATGACCGAATAATTTTGGTTTTTTGTATTTCATCTCACACCACCAATCTCACACGCATCTCCATCACAGTACTTCGATCCCTCTGGCTCTATCATCAATTCACTGAAGTCCATTGGTTTGAGATCGCGCTTCATCTTCTTGTACGCTGCTGCTGTGATCTCTTCATAGGGTGCTTGTGCATACCCGTGCTCCGACAGTGGAAGAAATGACACTGCCTTGAGCCTGTCTTCAAATGCTTCTAGCACACGGACTACATCCTTCTGTTCGTCCGGCTTGAACGTCACCGTAATCGAGACGTTATTATCACTCCAATACGTCTGGTAGTCAACTGCATTAACGACCTGCTCCCACACACTCACATCCTCTTTTCTTCTAGAAAAGAATCGTTCATGCACTAGGAATGAAACCACCTCCGTTCCGCTTTGGTACAGATCTTGTTCGGTAGGATATCCAGCCATGCGTACAATCGGAAGTAATGCAGACCCCTTCGCTAATCTGACACGCCGGATGTAATACTCCGAATGGGGATAATGTACTCCAGGACTCACTCCCGGTAGCAAGCTCACGGTTCCTGACGGCTTCACCGTTGTAATCTTAATTGACCTAGGTATACACAACCAATCAGAATAGATCTGATCTAGCGTCTTCAAATAGCGGTATCCCTTATCACTCCACCTGAGCATTTCCCGCCGACCATGCTTCACAAATGCATCAATGATCCCAGATTGACTCGTTCCTATACGACGATTCTTCATCATCACCTGATTCGTCTCTGGCCAATGTGTTGACACCAGTGTTACTGTCTTGGCGTACAGGTACGCATATTTCAGCGTCTCTCGATACTCTTCATAGCTTTCATGTCTAGAAGGGAACGTTTCCACCAAACAACACAATTCATAACTTTCTAGAGTTTGCTCACCACAGGGATTCACACCACGTGCCAATAGATCCTTCTTCCCAACCCCGTTGTCGATGCTCCGACCTTGGTTCTGAATGTTGTCCAACCACACCAGTCCCGGCTCACCGTTCTTCACAATGTTTTCAACCACCTCAGAGTAATCCATCCCAACCGTGGCAAACACAGAGTTGTTAGACGCCCAACGCCACTCCATCAACTCCTTGTGATACTTCTCCGGATCTTTCAATGTCCGGTAGTCTTCATCGTCCGCGTCTCCTATTGCAATCTCCGCCGACCGTCGCACATTCCCCGCAACAACACACTTCCCAATCATGTTCATGATATCCACAATCATGGTACTGGTCAGCTCTCCACCCATGCAATCTTCGAGATAGCGGGTCAACATCTTATGAAGATCTTGCAACGGTCCCGGCCCACTCGCCACACCACCAAATCCCCGGATTCTCGCCCCGTAGGGACGTATCAGAGAGTAGTCCAGTGCTGGGATACCCTCTGCATTGAAAAAGCCTCTCAGAATCGCACCAGTGGCGTCTACCCAGCCTTCTCGTGAGTCTTCAATGATGAACACCTTCTCACCAAAGCTCTTCGGTGTCCTGATTGTGATCTGACCAGCTCCTTTGGTATCGAACCCAACACCAACCCCGTTCATCAACGCATCCATCATGAATAGGAACGGACTCACACCACGATACTTGATATCTTCGGTGCTCACAAAGGCGCATGAGTTTAAGGCCATACCACCACGCTCATAAATAAACGACGTACCCATCATCCATAGCCCTCTCCCCGGAGGAAGAAACTTGAATGAGAAAATCTTCCCATACATGATCTGAGCTGAATGCTGTGCCTTCACTCCGTTCCATGGGAGCCTGAGTGTTGCACAGTGATCCTTCTGAATGGAGAAGGTGCCTTCTACCACTCGTCGCACGGTCTCCCACCATGACTCATTTCTGTTCTCTTCCTCTATTCGTCTGGAGTATGTCCTGTAGAACACGAACTCCCCGAGTGGACCCCACTCCGGCTGTCGTGTCTTGTATTCCTCTAGAAACTTCTCACTGAGTTTGAATCGTTGCATTCTTAGCCTCTCGTACCCGCTCTTTTGCTATTTCAAAATATGTCTGATCAAGCTCTATACCAATGAACTTCCTATTCAAATTGACACATGCCGATCCAGTGGTACCGGACCCCATTGCAAAATCTAGTACAATCTCTCCCTCATTCGTGTATGTCTTAATGAGATATTCCATGAGAGCTACGGGTTTTTGGGTGGGGTGATATGTCGCTTTCATATCCACATTGTGTTGAATTATAGACAAAGGATAATTTGTGTACACTTGGATTGCATCTTTCTGTGCCAGATTATAACATTCACCACTTGATCCCGCTCCCTTACTTCCTCTATTACCTTTTGATACCGTGGGGACTTTTTTCTTTACGAGATCTTGCGGGTTGTATATTGGCTGTTTACCATAAAAAACCACGATGTCTTCATGCTTGACAAGCGGTCTTTTCTTTGCATTCAAATGTCCAGTTGCCTTAGACTTCTCCCACACCCAACAGTATTTGAACATCTTCACGTTGCTCATAATCAAAGCACTTGTGAATGGCTGTGAGGCCATCAATACGATAGCCCCATTCGGTTTGATGATCCGTTTGAGTTGTTCCCACATAGGCTCAAAAGGAATGACGCTATCCCACTTACAAGCCGTAGTCCCATAAGGCGGATCTGTCATCACCATGTCAACACACTGATCTGGAATCTTTGCCATGATCTCTAGACAATCACCTTGAATCAACTTAGATCGTTGCACTAGTCCTCTCCATTAAGTCGCCATTGACTATACCTGTAGTTCCAGCTATACTTTTCTTATGATTACCATAATATGTGAGATCTGCGGTTCTAAGTTTCTGGTGAGTCCTTATCGAGAAAAAACAGCTAGATTCTGTTCTAAGCAATGTGGAGGCAAATGGCATGCGGAAACTCGATTGGCCCATGTACCAAAGCCTTGGATGATTGGAAACAAACTCCGTGCCGGAAAACCCACGGCCAACCCTTTCAAACTCGGACATCGACCATGGAATAAAGGCATGAAAGGTTTGCATCTGTCTCCAGATACCGAATACAAGTCGGGTAGAAAGCCTGCAAATCGCGTTGCGATAGGAACAACTACTATTCGCATCGATCATGGTGGAAACAAACGCGCCCATATCAAAATTGCGGACCCAAACATATGGAAAATGAGAGCTATTTTTGAATGGGAAAAGCATCATGGACCGGTGAAACAAGGGTATGTAATTCACCATGTTGATCATGATACTCTTAACGACACACTTTCCAATCTCACAATGCTTACGAGAGCAGAGCACATGAACATTCATCGAAAATAATTGTGCCATCACCGCTCTGCAATCTCCATGGTATAGTATGAATCGTTTTCCCTTCTCTGCCATCTATTCCTCTAGAAAAAAAGAGGGACGGAAACGTATCCTGTTCCGCCCCTCAACAATTTGTACGTCAATGATTTGCACTCATTACGATTGTACTGATGATCTGATCGTTGTCTACGGTTTCAGCCCTGCTAATCTCGGTACTCTGCCACTGAGCTACGAGGTCTCCCTTGTCTCTCGTGAGAAAGAACAATGGAGACCCCGACTTGATTCGAACAAGCGCTCCCGATTCATTGCGTCCACCAAGCATTACGACCGTCTCAATTTAGACTAACGCTATACGGCAATAGACTAATGCTGATACTCATGCTCACCACGAGCGAGTGACCCGTAGGTAGGCTCGTGGGTAAGGCTGACAAGTAGCCGTATAATTTCATCTAGGAACTCATCCAAGCCCTAGAGAATGCCTTCGTTGATGAAGCCCAACAGGGACTCCCCGACCTTGATTTGTTTCACCTCCGCTTCATTGGCCTTTGCCCGTGCTGTCTTCACAGCATCAATCAACTGATCGATTCTGGTCAACACCTTGCTCTTCTGCAACGGTGTGATCCGACCAGATTTGTAGATCGTCTCCCACGATCCAACCTGCACATCCTTCGTCACCTTCACAACTTGAGCCGGAAACTCCTTGGTCGCCTGTACAGGAACCTCAAAGCTCTCGATCTTGTTGGTGCGGAACTTCACCTCCGTTGCGGAGACGAACGTGTCAGCCTCACTGTCTGACTTATTCCACCGTTTTGCGGGATCTAGAGTTGGGATAGTTCGATACAACCCAAGCAACCGCTGAAGATGCTGCTCTAGAGCAAGTAGCGATGTTGCCGCCAACTCACCAAAGCTCTTTTCGCCAACAATCAACTCAGCCCGAGCCACACCACTGGCGTTTGTCTCCTCCTTGGACAACTGTGCATCAATGGCCTTTGCGATGAACGGAACGGTGTACTCCAACTTGTCTGCAACCGTGGTCACGATCTCCTTGATCTCATCAGGGATCTGATCCCCCTGATCGTCAATGGGACGATAGACCTTCACGATCCCGTCCAAGTGTTCGCTCTTCTTCTGAAACAGAACACCTGCCTCTTGCATGATCTCAGTTGCTCTTCCCCGTCGATCCTGTTCGACAGCTAGTAACTGATGAAGCTGATTCTTACCCATCCTGTCTTCTCCTTTCTCTTTTTTTCTAGAAAGTCTACAAATAGACTCTCTCACAATCGACTTTCACAATGACCCCGTTCTCAAT
>SDBV01006215.1_pt1 | contig 16616 bp, 21 predicted proteins | sample 2277081 | NCBI WGS metagenome assembly SDBV01 (sample SAMN10402039, study PRJNA504765) | marine sediment metagenome | isolation source: marine sediment core GS10_PC15, 223 cmbsf | place: Arctic Ocean: Southern Knipovich Ridge | collected 2010 | reverse complement strand
CCAAATTGCGACAAGGATTGGTTTTGGTTACTGGTCCTCCTGATCATGGTAAATCAACTACTATTGCCTCCCTTATAAATGTGATAAATTCCGAAAAAGGTGAGCATATTATCACCGTTGAGGATCCGATTGAATACATTTACCCCAGTCAAAAATCCCTTATTGCCCAGCGAGAAATGCACCTTGATACTCATTCTTGGGAAATAGCGCTGCGTTCCGTTCTTCGTGAAGATCCAGATGTAGTTTTGATCGGAGAGATGCGTGATTATGAGACTATTGAGGCTGTTCTTACCATTGCCGAAACCGGGCATTTGGTGTTTGCAACACTACATACTAACAGTGCGGCTCAGACATTGGATCGGGTTATCGGAGTATTCCCAGAAAACCAACAAGATCAAGTACGGATGCAGTTTTCAAATACATTGGAAGCGGTTATTTCTCAACGTTTGATTCCCGCCGAATCTGGTGGTCGCTACCCGGCTACCGAAATACTTTTGGCCACCCCGGCGGTGAAAAATGTTATCCGTGAGGGAAAGACTCACTTGGTAGACAATATTATCCAGACTTCTTCTGGCGTCGGCATGCAGACTCTGGAGACATCACTGGCGGGACTGGTAAAATCTGGTCACATCAGTCTTGAAACTGCTCTATCATATAGTTTACACCCTCAGGAGTTGACTCGTGAGGTTAAGAATTTAGGAGGAAAGATAAAATCTTAAACTATGCAAGAATTTAAATATTCAGTTACCGATACTAAGGGAAAATCTCATAAGGGCATAGTTCAAGCCGTAAATAAAAAGCAAGCCGCCAATATCCTCCATGAGCGTGGGTTTACTGTTCTTAGTATTACGGAGAAAAAGGGTCAGTTTGAGATAAATCTGTTCAACAAGATTGGTATTGGCCCAATCGCCCAGTATACTCGCCAACTGGCCACCATGATTAGTTCTGGGCTTCCACTAGCGGAATCATTGGAGGTTTTGCAGAAACAAACAGAGAATAAACGATTACAGGGAATTATCAGAGAAATAAGTGAGGAAATTTCTGGTGGGAGTAGTTTTTCTACGGCCTTGGCCAAACACCCCGAGGTATTCAAACCAGCCTACATAAACGTGGTAAAAGCTGGTGAGGCTTCGGGCACCATTGATAAAGTTCTCCAAAAACTTGCTTCTACGATGGAGAAAGAGCGAGAATTTAAGGGTAAGATAAAGGGAGCTTTGATATACCCGGCTATTATTACCTTAGGGATGTTGGGGGTAGCAGGTATTATTCTTGTTTTTGTAGTTCCCAAATTAGCTGAAGTATATATTGATCTCGAAATACAGCTACCACTACCGACACGTATTTTAATTGCGATTAGTGATTTTTTGGTTATCTTTTGGTGGTTGGTAATAATAATTATTATTGGTGGTCTAGCGGTGCTCAGGCGGTACCGCAGTACTCTGTCTGGTGCTTTAGTTATCGATAGATTGTTGCTGAAAGTCCCGGTAACGGGAAAGCTAAATAGAGATACTTCTCTTACCGAATTCACTCGAACGCTAGGTGCTTTAGTAGCCGCTGGCGTACCGATCCTTGAAGCGCTCAAGATATCGGGTGATACGGCTTCAAACGCAGTTCATAGACAGGCTGTGGAAAACGTGGTGATCAAGTTGGAGAAAGGGGTTTCGTTAGCTAAAGCATTAGAAACCGAAGACGTTTTTCCACCCATCATTCCCCAAATGGCCAAAGTAGGTGAGGAAACCGGAAAGATGGATGAAGTTCTCACTAGAGTGTCTGAGTTTTTTGAGATGGAAGTGGACCAAGAAGTGAAGAATCTTACCACCGCCCTGGAGCCGATCATTATGGTAGTTCTGGGAGTGATGGTCGGTGGCCTTATGATTGCTATTATCCTACCAATATATAGTATTACCGATGCTTTCTAATAGCTAGTATCAAAGTATGATACTAATCATTTCTCTTTTAATCTTTATCTTTGGTTTGGCCATAGGGTCTTTTTTGAACGTAGTAGCCCATCGATCTGTTCATGGTGGTTCTATATTTGTAGGTAATTCCAAATGTCCTCACTGTGATCACAAATTGACTGCTCTTGATCTTATCCCTCTCCTCAGTTTTTTTATCCTAAAAGGTAAGTGTCGGTATTGTTCCAAAAATATTTCAATACAATATCCTATTGTTGAACTATCGATGGGGGTTCTCTTTGCCTTCAGCTTTCTTTATTGGTCGAATATTTCGGGAAATGTATTTTCAAGCCTTTCAATCAGTGAGTATCTCAGTCTTCTCTTTTTACTATTCTCAGTGAGCGTACTTGTTGTTTTGTTCGTCACCGATCTTCGTGATGGATTACTTCCAAACACTATAGTATTGCCTTCTATAGCGGCGATAGCTGGTTTCAAAGTGCTTTTTTTCATTCTGGGTACCCCTTCACTATCAGCTCTTACATACGATGTATTAGCTGCTTTTATAGCCGCTTTTGTGTTTTTTGCCATCGTTTTCCTTAGCAATGAAAGGGCCATGGGCGGCGGTGATGTGAAACTGGTTTTTCTGATAGGTCTCATAGCCGGGTGGCCGGCCATACTTGTAGGCTTGTTTGCTGGCTTCTTGACAGGCGCATTTGTGGCTGTTACACTTATATTGATAGGTAAAAGGAAGTTCGGACAGACTATTCCGTTTGGACCATTTTTGACTATCGGAGGGTTTATTGCTCTGTTTTGGGGGCGTGAAATCCTAGATTTATATCTAAAAACTTTAAACACATGAAACTGTCCAATTTCATAATTTCTTGTACACAGAAACCCCAATATATTGAAAACTATATTTCATATCGAGGGGAGGTGAGAAATAAGTGATTGAAAAACTTAAGTCTCATCTGAGAGGCAGAAAAGGATTTACTCTTATCGAACTGTTGATCGTAATCGCTATTATCGCCATCTTGGTATTGATAGTAGTTGTGGCGATAAACCCAGCGCAAAGATTGCGGGATGCTAGTAATAGGACGGCTGCTTCAAATGTGAGGTCAGCTGGAACCTTGATATCTACATGTGTAACCCTCTCCAACGGAAATTTGGGATCATGTGCTACTTCAGGTACTGTGGAGAGTGCAGGTGAAGGAAATTGGCCCGCGGCTGTTGCATATGCGAACGCCTCAGGAGAAATATGTGCACAGCAAGAAGGCGGCGATACGTGGTATTTGTACAGATTTACAACTGGAGAAGTTGAAAACGCCGCTGCACAAATGACTTGTTAATGTAACGGAAAAGTTGCAATGCTTGCTTGGTAACAAAGGGTAACACCCACCCTACTATATGTTTGATGTAAATTCATTTAGGAAACTAAATAGAACTAGTGTTAGAGGATTCACGCTAGTAGAATTACTAATAGTCATCTCTATTATAGGTATATTGGTCGGCATAGTAGTAATTGCTGTTGATCCTGCTGCATTAATACAGAGAAGCAACGATACAAAGAGAAGATCTGAGCTGAATCAAATCAAAACAGCATTGCAGTTGTGGTTCAATGAAAAGAATAGTTACCCAGTAGCGGGAGCAGATGCTTTGGATGTACTTTCACCAGATTATATGAGGGCTAAACCCTCTACGTTAGGGTATACAGTTACTTACAATGTAAGTGGTGCAGACTATGATGCGGCTGTACCCTTGAACAAGCCTGATACATCCGATACTAAGTCAAAAACAAATTGTGAAACTATACTGTCTGGCGTAACTGGAAACTATTATATCTGTCCAGACTAGTGATGATGTTGTTTATTCGTTTACAGCTAATAAAATCTTCCAAGGGGATATCCTTAATTTCTATTTTAATATTTTCAGCCGTGGCTTATGCGGGATTGAGCGCGTATGCGTATTTTAATCCTGATTTTCAGTTAAGTAAGGTAACCCCTGTTTTTTTCCTCAGAGAGTATAGAGATAATCAAAGAAAAGATCATTTGGCGAAAATAAGTGAAGCCGTGGAGAGCTATTACGGCGAAAACGGTGAATATCCTACTACAAATGAGTGGTGTGGTAGGGTCATTTCTATTACCCACCCAGATTTGAAGATTGAAATAGTTAGTTATTTTGAAAATGATGCTATACCCCAGGACCCCTCTTGGCGTGGAAGTGGTCAGGATTATTTCTATAGACGCGAGGACAGAAACAATTATGTGTTGCTCGCAAGACTAGAAAATCTACCGGCAGACTCCCCTACCTTCAACTACGAAGGATGCCATGACTGGCCCGGCGACGACATTTTTAATTATCAACTAACCAACGCAGATTAATTCCTACCTTTGTCCAAACTCATTGCATCAGGTACTCTACTTTGCTAAAGTTAAGGTAATGCCTACCTCAGGGAGAAGTAATTTATATCCAAAACTAAAGAATTTGTTGAAACGCTTCCAGACACCCAGCCCCAAAGGATTTACACTCATAGAACTTTTAGTGGTCACCGCTCTTATCGGGATACTTTCCACAATTGTGCTAGCAAATTACAATAGTTTTGGTGGTCGCCAACAAGTACGAGACGCAGCCGAGCATTTCAAGAGTGATCTACGCAAATATCAAAATTTCGCTATCTCCGGCCAAAAAAACCCTGATCAATCAGGTACTAGTTGTATTGGTGAGTTGCAGTCATACGAAGTTAATGTGAATGCCGCTGGAGATGGCTATACAGTCGATATTAATTGTGGTGGTAATCCTCCTTCAGAAATTTCTTCTGTTACGCTACCAACTGGAATATCGGCTAGTGTTGGGTGTGTAAGGTTTTTCCCTTTAAATGGAGGAACTGACCTTTGTGGTGTTGCTTCTCCAGTTACTATTTCATTTACTGGAGATGCTGCCTATGATGTAATAGTTAGGGATTCAGGAGAAATCTCTATACCCCTTCCATGATAAATTTCCTAAAGGAATTATTAGGTAGAAAAGAGAAAGGACAAACGCTTATTGAAGCTGTGATTACTCTAGGAATTGCACTGGTGATTATCACCGCAGTTGTGACTTTGGCAAATGCCAGTAATCGCAGAGCTACCCTAGCTCGTCAAGCGACCCAAGCATCGAAACTTGCCCAAGAAGGAATGGAAATAGTAAGACATATTCGCGATTCTGGCCAGAGTACTATACAAGTAGGTCCCGGGTGTTCGGTTGCATCACCTTGCACCTGGAGTGATCTATATTCGCAAAATCAATTAGACCCGACGACAGGACACTTATTTTTTAATACGGGTACAAATCAGTGGGAATTACGTGGGATTGCTGAACCCCTACTTCTCACGTTATTTACACGAACCGTAGAGATTTATGATAATAAAATAGGCACAGATGTTCAAATATGTGCCAATCCAGAGGACCTAGTTCTTGCCACCCCTGATTTAGAACTCCAAGATATAAAAAGAGTAAGTGTGACAGTAACTTGGACCTCTCCAATAGGTGCTCAAGAACGAGAAGTAGTAAGTTGTTTGTCAGATAAATAAAAACATGAAAAATTTATCAAAAAAAGGATTTACACTTATAGAATTGTTGGTAGTAACCGCGATAATTGGTGTTCTTGCTATCGTGAGTGCCACAGTATTTAACACAATTCTGAGTGCTCAAAATAAAACAGCTATTGTCAACGAGATCCGACAGAATGGAAATATAATTATAGATAAACTTGATCGTGACATAAAACAGGCAAGTCGTGTTTGTGCTACCTCTGAGCTTTTAGTTGGTGGGTGTGGTGGTACTGATACTAGTATTACGGTAACCTTAGATACAAACATAGTATGGTCTTGTGATCCAGCTGGCGAATCTTTTATACGTGATAGTGTATCAGTTACAAATTCAGATTCAAGAAGTGGTGTCAGAATAGCGGCAAGTCCCCCATCAGACGGACACCCGCAATGTCAGTTTACAGTTACCGACCCCTCACTCTCACCTACTCAGATCATTGAAGCTAGGTTCACACTAGAACAAAGAAATCCCAGTAATAGAGCTGAATTACAATCTCAGGTTCCATTTCAAGTAACTGTGGGTACAAGATAGCAAAGATTTAAAATTTTACTTGACCACAGATTTGAGAGAATATAAACTTAAAGAAGAACAAATGAAACTGCCAAACCGAATTAAAATAAATTCTAAAAGCCCAAAAGGTCAAATAATGGTACTTTTTCTACTTATTTTAGTTGTAGGTTTGGCCATTGTTCTTGCAGTCGCCTCTCGTACTGTGACGGATATTCGCACAACTACAACGAGTGATGAAAGTAATCGGGCTTATTTTGCTGCCGAAGCTGGGATAGAAGAGGCTTTGGGTCAGTTGAACAACAATCCAGCGTTAACTGGTGAAATTTTTCAATTGGATTTTGCTCAAAGTAATAGTGGAGCAACCACAGAAATTAATACTTCGTCTGGAGGACATATATTTGTTTACCCCAAAAACCTATCCAAAGATGCGGTGGCTCAGGTGAACATGCTTACAGATAGAGGAAACTCAGCATCTGGATGGGTAGGTTTGAATCCACTCACTTTTTATTGGGGTACAGATCCTGCAGGACCAAATGGTTTTGACCAAGCGATTGAGATATCGATCGTTTCTTATACTAATTCAGATCAGAAATACCATATAACAAAAATAGCCTTCGATCCTGTAGTTGGTCGGGGTAACAGTTTTTGTAAGGGAAACCAAGCCTCTCCATACCCAACACCACTTTCAGACGACGTTTTGGGTTTGACAACCTCACCAAGTGATAATTTTTATTTTGAGGAAGAGGTGAATGTAAGTGGGGGAACTCTCTCAGCAACGTGTGTTACGGGGTTTGGCCCAGCAATAAATGGAACACCAGTTCTTATCCGAATAAGAGCATTATACAATACTGATCCTTTCCCAGTTGCTGTAGTTAGTGCTGCAAGTGATCCGTTGCCCGGACAAGGAAGTGTTATAGATTCAACTGGAAAAACACCTTCTGGGGTAACTAGAAAGCTCCAAGTAGTGAAACTATTTTCGGCGGTTCCTTCTATTTTCGACTACGTCCTTTTTAGTGGAAGTACCACAAACCCATTACAAAAATAATATTTTCCATTCAAAACCCATATGGGTATTGCACGTGACTCAGTGCCTATGCTACTATTATTTAAGAGGATATTATGCCTGCCCTGAATCATTTTGGTTTAGACATCGGTAGCCACAGTATAAAAGCAGTTCAACTTTCCGGTTCTATAGAGAATCCGAATTTTGTTTCGGCTGGTCAAATCGAAACCCCAGCAAATACTGTAAGTCAAACCCCTGGAACAGAAGATGAAGAATCCATTAAAGCTATTGCAGCAGCCATAAAAACTCTTCACAAAGAAGCTCATTTTAGTACTGACAAGGTAGTTACCGCTCTTTCCGAATCGCAAGTTTTTACTCGGGTGGTGGAATTACCTTCTATCAAGCAATCTGAAATAAAAGAAGCTATCAGTTGGGAGGCGGAACAATACGTTCCCGTTCCAATAAGTGAGGTGAAGCTGGATTGGCAGGTTCTGGGCAATCAAACAAAAACGGGAAAAATAGAGGTTCTTCTGGTAGCGGCTCCCAATACTTTGATTGAGCGGACCATGAAAATCGTCCGGGCGGCCAATCTTACCCCGGCTAGTTTAGAAACAGAAACTACTGCAGTTGTTCGCTCTCTTGTGCAACGAACTCAAAGTGCGCCCACTACAATGGTTGTGAGTCTCGGAGCATCAACTACCGATCTGAGTATTGTTAGTATCGGTAGGATCAGTTTTACCAGATCTATTTCTACGGGTGGTTTGTCATTGGCACGAGGAGTGGCGCAGACATTGGGTTTTGAAATAGACCAAGCCACTGAATATATGAAAACATATGGATTGGATCCCACTTCGCTCGAAGGTAAAGTCATGCAGGCGATAAAACCAATATTTGACGTAATAGTAAATGAAATAAGACGGGTCTTGGCTTATTACGCTACCACGCACCCAGAACTTCCGGTAAAGAGAGTAGTGGTTACGGGAGGAACGGCCAAACTACCGGGACTGGTGCTTTATTTGGCTGAGGCTCTTGGCATCGAAGTACAGGTTGGTAATCCTTGGGAAGGCTTGTCACTACCTTCGCAGATTGCCAAAAAATTATCCGAAGACTCTACATCGTATGCAGTTTCGGTTGGGTTAGCCTTAAAACCGAATTTAAAATAATATGGCTGAAGATATTGATTTAATGCCGCAAGAGGCGGCAAAAAAAGAAAAAGGCTCGCTGAATAAAAACGTTAATGTTGCGGCAATAGTTTCCTTGTTGGTTGTGGCCGCTGTCCTTTTGGGGTTGTTTGGCTACCAACTTTTCCTAGCTTCCTCTGTGGCCAGGATAGATTCACAGACAAAAGATGCTGAGGAGCAGATTTTGGCCCAGGCTAGTAAGGAGATTACGCACCGAACACTGGTAGCGAAGCTGGACGATACTTCCAACTTTCTAAATTCGAGATTACTTTTCGCTAATTCCTACAAAATAATATTGGATGTTATAAAAAAATCAGGAGCGGAAGTAACTGGTGGTGAATTAAATAACGATGGAACATTTACGATAACTGGTGATGCAAAATCCACAAAAGTATTTCAAACCCTGGTAAACGCACTTGATGACAAGAAATTAAACGAGGACTTGGAAAACATGAAATTAATTTCGTTGACAAAAATACCAGATGAGCCCTATAAATTCACTATTGAGTACAAAGTTCTAAATGTAGGCTTATTTGAGAAACCAACTGTAGAAGAGGTAAAGAGCCAATGAATAGAGAAAAATTGTCACCCCTTAGATTATATTTAGTCCCATTACTTGTTGTTTTGGCGATAGTACTTTTAGTACCGCTAGTATTGTTACCACAACTTGAAATTATTAAAGAAAAAAACCTTGAGGTTCAGAAAGGACAGAAGAGGCTCGATTCTCTAAACACAAAACTTGAACTTCTTGATTCAATTGATGAAGAAGACGAAAGTATCAAATTAATCGATATGGAGGAAGTGGTACCAAGTAGTAAGGAACTGGCCCGTTTGGTAGTGGGGGTAAGAAGTTTGGCTTCAAAAGCCGGTTTATCAGTTAAAGCAATGGAGCTGAGCCCGGGACGAGTAGCTACCCAGAGTGCTACTCCATCAGCAACAAAAAGAGCCAAGGCAGCGGTTGCCAACGCAAACAAAGAGGATAAAGATAAAACTACCTTCACACTCTCTGTTGAAACCAAGAAAATAGGTGACCTGCAAAAATTCTTTACCCATATCCAAAAGGCCAAGAGATTGTTGGGAGTAAACGTAGTGGAAATCAATCGTGACGAGGAGGGTTTATACACATTTGAACTGGAAATTATTGCTCCGTTTAGAGAGATTCAAAGTAGAGGTGATATAGTAGCATCCCCACTCCCCCCACTCACCAGGATTCACAACGAGGTGTTTGATTTTGTGGCAGACTTTGTCAATTTCACCAATGTAGCTGTTCAAAAGGTGAAAACTGGGGTGAAAGATCCGTTTAAATAAGTTGATTTTTTCCAACTAGGTTTTGTTAAGATCAGGTCTTTTTGTCTTTGTCTTCAGTATTGATTGTTTCAACCGCCACGCCTTTATATTAGCGTGATTTCCCCCTTTTAACACTTCAGGGATGCGTTCGCCTTCGAAAATTTCTGGCCTAGTGTAAACTGGATAATCAAGTAATTGTTGCTTTTTTCCACCCACCACTGTTACCTGGAATGATTCTTGTTTTGTAGATTCCTCTTTGCTTAGAAATCCTGGCAGTAGTCGGGAAATGCTATCAATTACTACTAGTGCCGCTGGCTCTCCGCCAGATAAAACATAATCCCCTATCGAAATTTCCTCATCTATATATCTTTTCTTGAATCTCTCGTCGACGCCCTCGTAACGACCGCAAATGAGAATAAGATGACGCTTCGCTGCCAATTCCCCCACTTTTTTTTGATTTAGCGGTATTCCGGATGGATCTAACATTACAATGTGAGGAGTAGTATTGGAGTTTTTGGATTGGTGAACTACATTTTTAAGAGAGTCTGTCAGGACATCGGCTTTTAAAACCATTCCCGGTCCGCCACCAAAGGGGCGGTCATCGACTTTTTTGTGTTTTCCGGTGGCAAAATCACGGATGTTGTGGGTGGATACTTTTATCAAGCCCGTATTGATTGCTTTGCCAAGAAGACTAGAATTTAGGGGGTCTTTGAAAAAATCTGGGAAAAGAGTCAGTATATCAAAGCGGTAGATTTCTTTAGACATTGGGACTGTCTTGATCGACAAGTTCTAAGTATACCCTCTTATTTTTCTTGATCGCGCTAATTTTCAGCAGGGTTCTGATCGCTCTAATTATCCGACCACTCTTTCCAATTATTTTTCCCATATCCTCTTCTGCAACGTGTAGTTTTAGGATATCGCGTCCCTCGTCGGTCACTTCCTCAATACGAACCTTTTTTGGCGCGGCAGTTAAATTTTTAGCTAGGTATTCGATTAGCTCTTTCATAGCGTTTATACAGTTCGGTTACTGTTTTTGTCGGTTGAGCCCCGACTGATAGCCAGTATCTATATCGATCATCCTTTATGTTAATAGAAGGTGGATTGGTAATTGGATTGTAGTTACCGACAATTTCCAAAAAACCACCATCACGCTTTTTCTGTTGATCAGTGGCCACGATTCGATATTTTAATTGTTTTTTAGCGCCAGCTCTCAAAAGCCTAAGTTTTACCATAAGATCATGTATTTTAATGAATCTGGTCCCATTTTTCAAGAGCACCCTTGGCGGCTTCTTGTTGAGCCTCTTGTTTGCTACTCCCGCTTCCCTCGGCGATTTTCTTTTTATCCAGTAGAACAGCGATTCTAAAGGTTTTAGCGTGATCCGGACCTTTTTCCGAGACTAATTTATAAGTGGGTGTCAGGCTATAACTCTCTTGAGACTTTTCTTGGAGTTGGCTTTTGAAGTCTCGGTAAAGTTTTTTTTCGATAATTTCGGAAAGAAACCCTAGAAGGTTTTCTTCGATAAAAGTATTTACGTTAAGGATACCTGAATCTAGGAAAATAGCCCCAATCAAAGATTCAAATGTATTGGCTAATATATATTGTCTCAGGCGGCCCCCAGTCGCTTCCTCGCCTTTGGAAAGAAATAAGTAGTCTCCCAAGCCAACCGAGCCAGCTGCTTTTGCTAAAGTCTTGGCATTTACCAGTGAAGAGCGGTAATTTGTCAAATCCCCTTCTGGGCTTTGTGGATAAACTTCATAAAGATGTCTAGATACTACCAATCCAAGAATGGCATCGCCTAGAAATTCCAAACGTTCGTTGTTGGGTAGTTTTTCCTCTTCGTGTTCGTTTAAATAGGAGCGGTGGATGAAGGCGCTTCTGAGTAAATTCTTATCTTTGAACTTTATTTTTAGTTTCTTTTCTAAATCAGATAATGCTTTCGCCATTTCAGTTTATTTTAGACATCGCCAGTTTGATCAGTAATAAGATTTAATATATCTTCAACATTTTCGATTTGGGTAGTTTGATTTTGGTCCAGACTAATATCAAATTCTTTTTCGATAGCGACGAGTAGATCGGCGATACTCAACTGATCGGCATCAAAATCCTCCCTGAGATGAGATCCCACCTTTATTTCCGATTCATCGACTCCTAGCTGAGAAGAGATGATCTTTATGAGTTTTTTCATTACTTCTTCGCTCATTTCTTTTTCCTTGTAACTTTTTCAACTTCAGGCATTTTATTTTTTACCACGGTCCCGAGGACTCCGTTTACAAATTTTGAGGAATTCTCACCACCATACTCTTTGGCCAGCTCAACGGCCTCATCAATAGCGACCTTTGGTGGTACACTGCGAGATACGTAAAGTTCAAAAATTGCGATTCGCAGAATCTCCAAATCTACCTTGGCGATTTGATTTAGTGGCCACTCTGGGGCACTGGTTTCAATAATTTGATCAATTACATCCAAATTTTGGGTAACACCTTTTGTTATAGATAGGGCCAGCCCTTCGTCTACGGGGACATTATTTTCATTTTTTTGGTCGATCTGGACATAATTTTGGGCGTCTCGTTTTACTAATTGTTCGATGTCAGTAGAATTAAAACTCCATTCAAATAGAGCTTGAAGAGCCGTAGTTCTTGCTTGGTGGCGTGGATCTAGTTTTCCTTTCATTCCTTGTCTTCTGGTTTTACTTTGGTCACTTTTACAGTTTCTTTTTGTTCTTGTAGACTCCGACCTTTGTACTGCCCACAATGAGGACAAATAGTATGACCCCGTTTTAATTTACCACAATTTTGGCAAGCCATTAGCACTGGGGCGTTATATTTTTTTGTCGCGAATCTTTTGCCACGACGAGAACTGGAAAGTTTTTTCTTTGGTAATGCACCCATACGTTTGAGTTATTATAGGCAGAAGCGCTGCGGCTGTCAATTTTTCTAATCGGGTGGTATGAGGTTTTGTTTGTACAGCAACGACTTGAGATTTCTCAGTTTTTGATTACTTAGTTTTTCGACCAGTATCTTAGCTTCTTTTTTTGTTGCTTCTATTAGGTCAAAGTCGGCCAGAGTGGCCACTTTAAAATCGACTATTCCAGATTGAGCGGTACCATAAATTTCGCCAGGGCCTCTTGTTTTTAGATCAATCTCGGCTAATTTTGAACCCAAGTGATATTTTTCGACCGCCGAAAGCCGCTCAGCAACTTTTTTCGATGGACTTTCCGTAAATAATAAACAATATGCTTGTTCAATACTTCTGCCTACCCGACCTCGAAGTTGGTGAAGAGAGGCCAAGCCAAAACGCTCCGCGGCTTCAATCATCATGATAGTCGCATTGGGTATGTCAATGCCAACTTCGACAATGGGAGTTGATACCAAAATCTGAATAACGTTTTGGCGAAATTTATCCAGTATCTCTTCCTTTTCTTTGGCTTTCATTTTCCCATGTAACAACCCTAGGCTAAGATTGGGAAATACTTCTTTTTGTAACCTGTTGTACTCATCTTTTGCGGCTTTGACGGTAGTAAAAGTTTCTGAAGGTTCGATAAATGGACACAGTATAAAAGTTTGTCTACCGGTAGCACTATTATCCCGAATGAATTGATAAGCTTTGGTTCTTTTTTGAGGTGGTACCGCGTAAGTTTTGACTTTTTTGCGACCAGCAGGCAGTTCGTCAATATTGGAAATCTCCAAATCACCGTAAAGGGTCAGGGCCAAACTTCTAGGTATGGGGGTGGCGGTCATAGTAAGAGTGTGAGGGGTTATACCCTTACTTCTTAAGAGCCCTCTTTGTTTGACTCCAAAGCGATGTTGTTCATCAATAACAATAAAAGCCAATTTTTCAAAGCTAATATTTTTAGAAATAAGAGCATGAGTACCAACGATGACATCAAAATTTTCACTTTTTTTGTGCGCTGACGTTCTCATGGCTACTGTTACGCCAAGAGGACCTAATATGCTCGTTAAGGTTTTATAGTGTTGCTGGACCAATATTTCGGTGGGGGCCATAAAGGCGGTTTGAAAACCGGCAAGATATGCATTGAAAGCGGCAATTGCGGCAACTACTGTTTTCCCACTGCCAACATCGCCTTGAAGGAGTCGGTTCATCGGCCTGTCCCTTTCAGTATCAGCCAATATTTCCTTAAGGACTTTTTTCTGGGAGTTAGTAAGTGTGAAAGGAAGATTGGCTATTAATTCCAGTATTTTTTCCTGATTTGTAGGCAATTCGAATCCTTTAGTCTTTTTCCCCCACTCCATTTTTGTTTCCAGTGTTTTTAAGTGGGTGATGAGTAGTTCGTCAAACGCCAATCTATTTCGGGCGACGGAGATTTGGTTAAGGGACTGGGGAAAATGAACTTGCCAAATCGCCTTTTGCCGATCCACTAATTTGTTTCTTTTCAGGGTCTCTATAGGTAGGGTTTCGTCAATGTTTTGGAGTCCGCTCGACAAAATTTCTTTTATTTTTGCTCGGAGCCACTTAGAAGATATGCCGGCAGTTTCAGGATAAACTGGAACTAGCCCTTGAGTGTGAATAGGTTTTTGTAACTGAGTTGTCAGGATTTCGTATTCTGGGTTTTGTAGAGTGGGTTTATTTGAAAACGAGCCTATTTTTCCGGAAAGACTTATTTTACTCCCCTGTTTTATTATTTTGGTAAGAAATGGTTGATTAAACCAAACCGTATCTACACTTGCCGTTCCATCGCTTACAGTGGCTAGGGTGAGAAATTTTCCAAAACGAGTTCTGATGTTTTTTATTTGCTGGATCTCGCCAGTGATCGAAGTAAAATCTCCAGGGTAGATTTCACCTATTTTTTTACTTTCCCCGGGATTTTCATATCGAAAGGGGTAATGATTTATCAAATTCTCGATGGTTGAAATATTTAATTTATTCAACCGCGATTTTAAAAACGAGCCTATTTTAGGGAGTTTTTCAACTGGTGAGTTCAGTTTCATCTACTAAATGCCAGAATTAGAGGGCAAAAAAAGTAAGAAAGGAAAAGCCAAGAGCCCAATTATAATAAGGGCTGTTATTACTACCCAGATCCATTTTTGTTTGCGAATAAAATCCATATCTATTCCTCCTTTAATACTAATTCTATTGAGTTTAGTTTACCGACTCTGATTATAGTCCCTGATCCGAAACTAAGAATGTCGTTTAAATTGCGTATTTTTTTACCGTCCATCTCCACACCGCCTTGATCGACAAGTCTTTTTGCCTCGCTTCTACTGCTTACAAGTGAAGAATCAACTAATAATTGAATAATTGATTGATTGGTATCGCTTATATAAAATTTTTGTGCTTTTGGAGAGCCTCCTTTTTGGAAAACTCTTTCGAATTCTGCTTGGGCTTTTTTTGCTTTATCCTCGCCATGATATTGACGGACGATCTCAAAAGCCAGTTTTTTCTTTTTATCCATAGGGTTAGTCGAACGTGATTTGAGATCAGATTCAGTTTTCTCAATCTTTTTACGTTCAATTTTAGTAGTCAAAAGCATATATTTAGTAATTAAATTATCCTTGATTGACATTATTTTGCCGTACATTTGATCTGCTTCCGAGCTCAAATCGACGGTGTTGCCGAATGACTTGCTCATTTTTCGCCCGTCTGTTCCTTCAAGAAGTGGGGTTGTTAGTACAAATTTTTCCCTGTTTTTGTATCGCCCGAGCATTTGTCGACCAACCATCATATTAAATGTTTGATCATTACCCCCTATTTCGATATCGGTATCGAGCTGCACACTATCGTACCCTTGCAATAGGGGGTATAAAAATTCAGAAATAGCGATTGGTTGTTTATTTTTTATCCTTTCTTGAAATAAATCCCTTTCGATAAGTTGAGAAAGAGTGAATTTGTTTATTATCTCGAAAAAATCCTTTAAATCTGTCTTTGACCACCACTGCGAATTGTAAACAATTTGCGGAGGATTGTTGTTAAAATCCAAAACCTTGCTTACCTGTTCTTGATAACCTTGGGCATTTTCTACTAGCTGTTTCGAAACCAGTGGTTGGCGACGTTGATCATGACCGGAAGGATCGCCGATACCACCAGTAAAATCGCCAAAAAGTAGTATTACTTGGTGGCCCCATTCTTGAAAATAACGTAGGATCATCAGTGAAATAGCGTTACCTAGGTGGATATTTGGACTGGTAGGATCAATTCCGAGGTAAATTTTTAAGTTTTTTGATTTGTTCAGCTGCTCTTCAAACTTTTTTTCGGAAGGGTATACTTTTGTCAGATATCGAGAGATTTGATCAAGTTTGCTCATACTGACCCATTATAGACATGTTTTGGGTAAAATCCAATTTAATTGTTTGGATCATAGCTACTATGAAAATATTAAGGTAATTGTGGTATAATGTAGCCTCAACAAATCTATGAAGCCTACTTTTACTCCTGTCCCCCCACGTATCAAAAAAGTCCTTTCGCGCCGGCGTTCGCGTCGGTTGAAACTGCGAATTTTTAGCGGCTTGGTTACGGCTGGTTTTGTTTTCTTTATTTTATTTCTTATTGGAACAGCCGTCGCCTTTGGGTTTTTCGCCAGAGATCTACCCTCACCAAACAAATTATCAGAAAAGAATTTCCAGCAATCAACCAAAATCTTTGATCGGAACGGTGTCTTGCTCTACAATGTTTTTGGCGAGGAGAATAGAACTTTAGTCAAACTGGATAAAATACCAGAGGATCTGAAAAACGCCACGATCGCGATCGAGGATAAGAATTTTTATAAACACCAAGGTTTCGACGTTTATGGAATTGCCAGAGCGGCCCGAGACGCAGTGTTTAACAAAAAAGTAACTGGTGGTTCCACCCTTACTCAACAATTGGTAAAAAATGCCCTTTTGAGTCCTGAGAGAACAGTGACTCGAAAAATTAAAGAATTCATATTATCGGTTCAGATAGAGAGGCGCTATAGTAAAGACGAGATTCTTCAGATTTATTTAAACGAGATTCCTTATGGTGGTACGGCTTGGGGAGCCGAGGCGGCATCCAATCAATACTTTGGAAAGCACGTATGGGAATTAAATTTAGTTGAAAGTGCCATTCTGGCTGGTTTGCCCCAAAAACCAACGGCTTACTCCCCTTTTGGATCGGACCCGGAATCATATATTTCTCGAACAAAAGATGTTTTGCGGAGGATGAGAGAGGATAAACATATAACC